>Ga0315294_10001359_pt1 | contig 26538 bp, 26 predicted proteins | sample YL17G13_40_MG_FD_203626 | JGI IMG/M metagenome (GOLD analysis project Ga0315294, IMG submission 203626) | Sediment microbial communities from Yellowstone Lake, YNP, Wyoming, USA - YL17G13_40 | ecosystem: Environmental > Aquatic > Freshwater > Lake > Sediment | place: USA: Wyoming | collected... | reverse complement strand
GTCCAGGTACTGGAACAGTGACTTGCACTGGGCCAAGCGCTCCAGCATGGACAAGGGCAGAGACCAAATGTTGCCGAGATGGCTTGGTTCCCATTTGCACCTATAACCCTTATAGTTATTTTTGTGATTATTACTCTCCTGATAACTGTGTAACTTGTTATAATACCTACCTTTATTACTCTTGCACCTATGACTGTTATAATCAAGATTGTTGTAGCGGTGGAAATGTTATCGCTGGGCATTGTGAAACCTCTTTGGGAGCAATTCCTGCTTGTTGGTTTGGCAATAAATACAAGGTTTGTTGCCGACCTGATGGAACCGAAGTGCCCTGCAGTAAGACAGGCGATTGCCCTTCACAATATAATCAGCAGCTTTGCCCTGCCGGTTCCACAATTACCGCTCCGGGTGTAACTACTTGTGCTGTTGTTTCTACCCCCATTCCCACTCTTCCTCCCGGAGTAACCCCTCCTCCGCCTACATCGCCACCTTCTGCGAAATGTACTTTCAGCGCTTGCGGAGCCTACGGTTGTGGATCCAGACAGCGCTGGGTTTCAGGAGATTGTTGGAGCTATAGTTGGTTCGGTGGCGATGGATGTTACAATGATGACAGTTGCGGTGATGATAATGATTGTAGTGGTGAGTTTAGTCTTGATGTCCCGGATAGCATCTGTATTGAAGATAACGCTAAGGCCGAAATCATTCAGCATCAGGAGTCCAAATTCGATACTTTCCATGTTGAAATAGACCATATAGGCGGTTTAATTTTACCTGACGGCGTTATAGTCTGTGAGGCGAAAGGCTGTCTCTCTGGCGCCTGCTCTTGTACTTGGGATACCATGCATATCGAAAAGGCCCATAACTATAATGATTTTAACCAGAAGCTCCCCACGGGGTACAAAACTGGTCCTTACCCCACTGGTGCATATAGGGTTTCCGTCTATTACTCTGGTAAAGGCGACTGCGATCCACAAACAGTTGTGCATAATACCAATCTTCAGTATTGTCTGCCATCATGTAGCGGTTTAACAACCAGCAGCGGTACCATAGTTTATGGGAACAGTGTTACCTTGACGGCGAATATTTCCAACTATGGTTTGATTTATGGCGGGCGTTGTCCGGATTCTAATCCAGCTTGCCGAGCAGTTCAGACAACTCCGGCGTTTCAAAGAATACAATACGGCGGTCCCTCTTTTTCAACTACCTATACCCCTTCCACAAGTACGGGCGGAGGAGGGAAATATGTTTTTGAGGTAACAGCTTATGATAGTACGGCTTGTAAATATGCCTGTACGGCAGGTCAGATTTATTATCGTGAGAACACTGGTCTTGGTAATTGTACCGCCAGCGGAGTTTGGACTAATATTGGTAGTTGTACAAGTACAGGATGTTTAAAATATGTTACTGTTAATACTCCTACTCCAACCTTAATCCCAACTCCCACTCCTATTCCGCCGATTCCTACTCCCACTTTCATCCCCACTCCCACTCCAAGGCCGCAGGTTAGCTGGTTTCAGACAACCGGAGGAGATATCCAATCCCAAGGCGATATTACCTCAATAATACCAGATTGCGCTGCAAGTGAGTATCTTTCTAAGAGAGGTGAGGGAGGAAGTCCGGGCGTTGTTGGGTATTACGATAGTCTAAGTATCGGTACCGTCGGCGAAGTTTCTGAAACACATTGGCAGGCGAAGACCCGTTATAATGGCGGGGATATGAAGTTTGATTATCTAAAAAATAGGCTTAAGGTTGATACGACAAAGGTTTTACCGGGAAGTGATATTCCGACAGTCAGCGGGACATACTATTTAGATAGCGAGATGTCGCTTAACCTTAACGGCGGGGCCATCCCCAATGGGAGGAAGATTGTCATTTTTGTAACTAGCAATGTGACTGTTACCGGTAATATTACGGTTGCCAGTGGCGGCTTTTTTGCCTTAATTTCTAAAGGGAACATTACTTTTGATGATACGGCAACTCAAGCAGATGGGTTTTATTTATCTGATGAAGCAATAACTGTGGCAGAGGGAATCAGCCCATTTAGCGGGCAGGGAAGTTTTATCGGCTGGGGAGGGATAAGCTTTTTAAGAGATTTAATTGATAATTGCTCTCCGGCAGAGGCTTTTATCGAAAGACCGGACTTTTTCATAAACGCTCCAGACGAGTTTAAAATTACCAACTCCTATTTTAAAGAAATCGAGCCATAAAAACGAAAAAGGACTCAATCGACACGCTAGCAACTTGTGTGTTTGTAAACACAATTTGTGCTGTCAGCGCGCGAATGAGTCCTTATGCGGGGTTAACCCTCGGCTCTCGTTTCGAGCTCGGCGAAAAGCTCGAAGGCCCAAGGCAAGACAGCCCCGGTGGCGGTAGCAACTACTTTTTCAAATCCAGCCATGACAAGGCCTGAACGGGTAGTGGCTACATCCAGAGCAAAGATTGGTATGAGGAGCAGCACCGGTAATTGCCCTCTTGTAAAAGCCGCCTGCTTCCCTATAAGCGGGAAGAGGTAGTGTCTCATCAGTCCCTGCTCGGCTGCGTTAAACAGCCAGGCCAAAACTCCTCCCAAAACAAAGAGGAGGAGTTTTAATTCTGGGGACAAAGCAGTGATTTTCCCCCCCTCCTTTATTAGGAAGAGTGCCGTAGTAATGGAAGAAAGGGCAAAACACAGCCACTTGGACACCCGGAAAGCCTTTGCGTTCATTTTCCTTCCTCCTTTTGGAAGACTCTGAAATGACAATGTGCCAGTCGCGCTGTTGCGAAAAGCTGGGTGGATGATAACTTAAATATCCTATAATTGCAAATTTTTGGAGGAGATTATTACCGATTGTGTTTTTCAGCGGAGATCTTCAAAACCTTGGCTCGGTTTTGATTTTTACAGCGGGGTAAAGGCATGGTGTTTGCCAAAAACGGAGTCGAAGTTAAGCTTTCAATACAAACTTTAAGGGCAATCTGGTACATGCCCAGGGAAACCAAGTCTTCTTCTTTGTACACTTGACCGAACTCACTGGCCATTATCTTGGAATCTCCGGCGCCGATGACAAAGGAAATTAAAGTGCCGGCGTTGCCGAAAATGGCTTTTTGCAGTTCTTCTTCGAGCTGTCCGATATATTGGTTGGTCAAACAAAGACAAAGCCGGTATTTGCGCGCTTCGGAGAGAATTTTAACAAAGGCGCTGGTGGCAAAGTTTTGAAACTCGTCAACATAAAGATAAAAATCGCGTCTTTGCTCTTCGGGAGTGTTGATCCGGTTCATGGCGGCCAGCTGCAGTTGGGTAATAATCATGGCGCCTAAAAGCGCCGCATTATCCTCGCCGATTTTTCCCTGCGATAAATTAACCAGTAAAATTTTGCCGGAATTCATAATTTCTTCAAGGTCAACCGTTGATTTATGAGTACCGATAATACCGCGAATAGTGGGTGAGGAAACGAACTGGCCGACTTTATTTAAAATCGGTGAAATCGCTTCGCTTCTTAGACTGTCCGACATTTTTTCAAACTCGTTCAGCCAAAAATTTTTCAAAACCGGGTCTTGTAGGCTATCAACAACCTTTTTACGGAAATTGCTATTAGTTAAAATATCAATTACCTGCAGGAGAGTTGGTTGAGGTGTTTCCAGTAAAGTCAGAATCGTGTTTCTTAAAATATGTTCAAGCCTTGGCCCCCAAGAATAATAGTAAAGTTTGTAAAAAATTGCCACAATATTGGAAGCCACCAGCTCCTTGTGAGCCGGGTTCTTAACTTCCAGCGGGTTGAGATGAAAGGGATGTTGGGTATCGGAAGGGTCAAGAAAGCTGGTTTCGTTAATCCGGTAGGAAGGAATATAATCAAGCAAAATTTCCGTTAAATCACCGTGCGGGTCAATAACCGCCAAGCCCTCGCGGTTCCGCAGGTCGTTAATCGCCATGTTGGCGATAAGGGTTGATTTTCCGGTGCCGGTCTTTCCGATAATATAAATATGCCGTCGCCGGTCAATTTTTTTAATACCAAAAGTGGCGATTTTGTTTTTATGCTCAGTTCGGGCAATAAAATTTATTTGTTTTTTATCTGCTTCTTCCAAGCCTTCGGCGGTAGGCAGGTTATTTGGCGGCTCACTGGCGATCAGCCTTCCCCAGGCGATATTTTTAATACCGGAAAGAAGTATTGAAGGAGGATGCCAAAGAGAAGCCAGTTCATCGATATTCAGGATTTGGTACTTTGGGGTAAACTCAAAACGTCGGTTCTTGATTGAGTTGACAAATTTTTTTTCCGAAAACCGGTTTGGGTTTTTTTGTTTGAAACCGTTGACCTCGCTTTGGAAAGCGGAAAAAGAGGCGACCAGGCCGGAAAGCAAGGTTTTGGAGCTGGCAACCAGTCTGATGGCGGTGCAAAATCCGGCGCCGGAGAGTTTTTCGGTAATATATTTGGCCTGCGGATGGGGACCGGTTTTATCTTCGCCCAAATAAATGCCCTTGTCAATCAATCCTTGAGCGTATCCTTGCCAATTGCCGGAAGCGGCAATCATAATTTGCATCACCATAAAGTCGTTCGGTCCGGCCTTGGACATCGTTCCCAAAACCGAAGAGAGAAGGTCGGTGTCCTTTATATCCCGGAATGTTTTAAGCGGCAGGTAAAAATTACGGGAAAGCTGTAACCGGCCAAAAACAAGATCGTTCTTTTCCGACCGCGCTTTTAAATAATCCTGCGGTAATTGAACCAGGACGCTTTCCGGATATTGGGCGGAAACCTGGCTTTCAATATAAGCGGTTTTATCTTTAGGGCAGACAATCAAAAAATGGATTTGCTGGTCAAAACAGGCAATTTCAAAACTGACGCAAACAGGAGGTTTGGTTGATAAAAAGGGTTTTTTGGGCAAAGTCAAAAAGGAAGCGAATAATTGAGCGGCGGATTCGGGTGTTTTTTCGCTTGAGCGGGGGACTTTTATCTCAATTAAAGAATAAGGCAGGGTTTCATCAATCATTAGTAAAATTGTAACACAATTCTAAATAGGCCTGGCGGTAACAATCAAACGTTTTAATGAGGTGCCCGGCGGCCAGCAAGTTTGCAGGATTAATTTTTCTTCTTCTGAAGCAGAAGTTAGCCAACTGATGTTATCAGCCTCGACTGTTTGCTTGTCGGTAACTTGATATTCGAATTTTTGGCCGGCGTAAAAGATGATTATCTTGTCTCCGAAGGTAAGTTCTTTAAGCAGATAAAAAATTGCGTTGTATTGCTCAACATTATACTGCGCGTTGGTTGAATGACTGAAAAGAAAGATATTGCCTCCGTCTCCGGGGAAGCTTGTTCCATAGGCATGGGCAACGCCCTGTTTTAAGGCTGTTTGGTATTCTTCTTTATTTCCGGGATCAACATTGGGGATGATTTTGGCCTTGGCGTCAATTTTGGGAATAACCACGGAGAAATCAGTCGTCACCCCGTATCTCAGAGCCTCCTCGGTCGCCAGCTTTTGCGCTGTGATTTCCTCATTATTAATTATTTGGTTAAAACTGGCCTTAACGACCATTTCCTGCGGTTTGGGCCCAAGGCGGTATTTGGCCTCCTTGATCAATGATGGGAGGGCAGCATAAAGCCCGGCGGAAAAAGCGAGAATTAACAGATTATAGCCGATCTGTCGGGACAATTTGCCCCAAAGAGGACGGAGGTCGGTTTTAGTTACATCCGGCCGGCGGTAGGCATAAATTACAATTTCCATAGGCTTCATTATACCATACCTTAGCTTATAACACTTTGACTGGACTTGACAATACTTGTCTTATAGTTTATAATCCACGCAAGTTATTAATAAGCCTATAATTAAGATGAATAAAACAAAAACTTTTTTAACAAGCTCTTTAGTTGCCGGTGCAATCTTATTTTCTGTTAATCCTGCTTTTGCCGCTGTCCGTTGCGAAACCCAATACGGTGGAAACGAAGTTTGTGTTACCACCGGACGGTTACAAATCAATAAGGAAATCCTTGACCCTCGGTATAGCGGAACCTATAGGGACAATCTTTATTTAACCGATTATCAGTTTAGAACTTCCGACAATGTTACCTTCAAATTAATTGTTAAAAATGTCGGTGACAATACCTTGAATAACGTTAAGATTACTGACAGTTTACCTTCTTTCTTGTTTTTTACCGGCGAAACGGGGCATGAATTTACCGTTGAACACTTAAATCCGGGTGAATCTAAGGAATTTGAAGTTAAAGCCCGTGTAGTTTCCGAGAGCCAGCTGGTGGCGGATCGGACTTGCGGAGTTAATACGGCCGAAGTTTGGGCTGACGGCAATGAGCACGACAAAGATACGGCCGAACTTTGCGCTACTAAAAAAGTTTTGGGAGTAAGTAAGCTTCCGGAAACAGGCATAAACACTCCTTTTATCATCCTCGGCGCTTCTCTGGCGATTGCCATGCTCGGATTTGCTCTAATCAAGGTTGGCAGAAAAATAGCGTAAAGCCTAAAACTTTTTAAGTTTTAGTTATTGTTTTTAGCTTTTCGCTATTGATTTGTAGCTAATTTTCTTTGAATTTAGAGAAAAGATCCTAAAAGTGAGTTTTTTCTCTGGATTCAAAATATCCAGAAATCTTTGGCAATTTCGGGTTTTCGGAAAGCCGAAGACCTTGAGCTTGCCGAAGGGTACATTGAAAAGGCATCACTAAGGATTATTTAAGCCTTCTTTTGAAAATCTCAAGGAGGCATACGGCGCCTAAAGCCTCCTTTTTAAGATAGATTGGGTACGAGGCCGACGACTTTCGGATGCTCCGAAGGCGTCTGGGTTTTTTTGCCGTAAGGAGGCAAAAAATGTTTCTGAAAATGTGGATCACTCGTTTCTGGATCTTTCTGATCATTCTCGCTCTCGTGGCGGGAGTGGCCGTTTGGGCGGTCTTTTTCAAGCCGTCCCAAGCCGTGGCTGAGGTGATGGAGGTTGCCAAGGTCGTGGAGAGGGTTGTCACGGTCGAGGTCGAAAAGAAGGTTGAAGTGCCTAAGGAGGTCACCAGGGTCGTGGAGAAGATTGTCAAGGAGACGGTGGTGGTCACGCCTGTGCCGACGTTGCCCTCACTCAAGGAAAGCGCGAGTTCGTTGGTGGCAGCGACTACGCAAGTGACTGGCACGGGACAGATCACAGCTACGTCAGTGGTGACGCAGGGGGCTTGGACCATTTCGTATTTCCCGGGTTCGACACAGGAAATGCTGGATTGGAAGTTCCAGGATCCTAACCCCAAGGCGTGGTCAATCTTCCCCAACGTCACCAACACGGTGGCGTCCAAGGTTTACCCGGCGGCTTGGCTTTTGGAGTACGGTCAGGACACCGACTTCACCTGCCAGAGTGTTGGTTGCTTCTTCGTCGTTCCGGCGGGCGAGTATAGGATGTTCTCGGGGGATTACGCGTTCCCGGAGATTGATCAATGGCTTGCCAAGGACGATACGGGAAGCGCCATCATGTTCGTGAACGTCGGGAATCAGACCGCCGAGTGGGAGGCCTTGCTCAAGCGAGGATTTACCTACCGTGGGCGGTACTGGTGGGGCGAGCATTTGCCGGAAGCGGTTTGGGCTGGGATGTCCCACGCGGCGTATCGCATGCTCAACCTGAGCGGCGAAACTGCAAATGCGGGCGCCAATTGTAGCAACCGTGACGGTTGCCCTCGAGTGAGGTTGACCTTCGTCATCGTCTCGGGACACGAGATTCTGATGAAGGCTACAGCCTTCGTTTCGAGGTAGCCCGTGAGGCGCAAGAGTCGGGGACCGCCGAGGATACACTGTTCAATGTTGAACAGAAAGTATTACAGCGGTCTCCGACAAACAATCAGGGTAAAACAGCTTTTAAAGCTGTCTTTGTTTACTCGAAAGAGTAATTAAAGTTGCCTTAGTGATGCCTGATTGTCCCAGATCATAAATTTTGTGATTTGAGGCAATCGGTTTGTAAAGTCAAAATTTAATATGGAAAGTTTTTTTTATGAAAAAGCTGCTCAGAAAGATAAGTATTTGGCCATTAATGCTGGCGGCAGTTGCCGTCCTTCTTTGTGCACGAAACTATACTCCTGATACCTGGCTTTCCGGGTGGGACACACTTCATCCTGAATTTAATCTTGCTTTAAATTTTCAAAGAGTTATTAACGGTGTTTGGAGGCAAGAACAGGGATTGGGAGCCTTGGCAGGACACGCTCATCTGTCCGAATTGCCGAGAATTTTGTTTTTGTGGATATCGTCTCTTGTTTTTCCGGCTAGTTTCCTGCGCTATTTTTTCTTTTATGTTTGTTTAATTTTGGGTCCTTTAGGAGTATATTTTTACTTACAAAAAAACAATTTTAAAAAGATTCCTTCATTCTTTGGCGGGCTTTTTTATCTGTTAAATTTGGGAACTCTGCAGCATTTTTTTGTGCCTTTTGAAATGTTTGCGGTTTTATATGCGGCTTTGCCATGGTTGCTTTTATTGGCAGGGAAGTTTTTGGAAAAGGGTGAAAAAAAGCACCTTTTGTGGTTTGCTGTAGTTACAATTTTTTCTTCGTCAATGGCTTATGCGTCGGTTTTATGGTTTGCCTATTTTGGTTTTTTGGCTTTGTTTCTTTTGACTAATATTTTTCTAACAAAGGGAAAGTTTTGGAAAAGGGGGTTTATTTTATTGGTCGCGACTCTAATCTTGAATTTTTATTGGCTTTTGCCAAATTTATACTTTTTATTTTCTTCAGCCGGTAATGTCACCGAAACAAAAACCAACCTTATGTTTTCAGAAAGAGCGTTTTTAATTGATAAAAAATACGCCAACTTTAGCAATGTTGCCCTATTGAAAGGATTTTTGTTTGACTGGCAGAAATATGATGGTGGAAAATTTACCTTTTTACTCAAAGACTGGAAAGAGCATCTGTCCAGTCCGGTTATGTCGGTGGTTGGATATGCAATTTTTTCAGTTGTTTTTTTGGGGATATTGACTACGGTTGTTAAAAAGGATAAAAGAGGCTTAACTATTCTATCCGGCTTTATTTTTGCCTTTATCTTTTTAATTCACGGAATTTTTATTCTTGAAACAATTTTTACTTTTCTGCGTGACCATTTGGATATTTTTAAAGAAAGCTTGCGTTTCCCCTGGACAAAGTTTTCTATTTTTGTCATGTTTGGCTACAGCGTTTTTTTTGCTTTGGGTTTAGAGCAAGTATTTAAAATTTTTAAGCACAAAAAAGTTTTGACAACCATTTTGTCAATTTTTGTTTCCGCTTTGTTGGCAATTTGGATGCTGCCGGCATTTAAAGGAAAGCTGATTTCCCCTTTAATGAGGATAAAAATTCCGAGCGAATATTTCAAGATGTATAAGTGGTTTGAACAGAAACCAAAGGATGAGAGAATTGCCGTCTTGCCGTTGTTAACTTATTGGGGCTGGGAATACTACCGGTTTGGTTTTGAGGGAGCGGGTTTTGTCTGGTTTGGGTTAAAACAGCCGGTTTTAGTTCGTGATTTCGACCGCTGGCAGCCGGAGAATGAAAATTTTTATTGGGAACTATCGTATGCAATAGATTCAAAAAATGATAAATCATTTGAGAATGTTTTTGAAAAATATAATGTTTCCTGGATTATGCTTGATGGGAATATCATTAGTCCTTCTTGGCCAATGGCATTAAACACGGATGAAATTGAGAAATTTATTAGTAATTCTTCAAGATTTGAGTTGGCGGAGGAGATTGGGAAGATAAAAATATATAAAGTTAATTTGGAAACGCCGGCGAAAGATTTTGTTTATTTGGCGGAAAATTTGCCGGTGGTTAATGAATATCAATGGAGCAATGTTGATTTCGCGTATGGCGAGTTGGGAAACTATATTTCAGTAGAACTAGACGCTAAACGCTATACGCTAGACGCTTATTATCCTTTCAGATCGCTTTTTACGGGGAGAAAAACAGAGGAGCTTGATATAGAAATTGAGAATTTGGGGAATAAGGTTGTTTTTAAGAAAAAACTGCCGGAGGGATTGGAAAATTATCTGATTGAATTGCCGAAAAATTATGATGGGAAAGAATTGGTGGAAATTGAGCCGGTTACTTACGATACAAAATATTTTATCCCGACGATTGATTCTGACGGAAAAACGATTTCGGTTAGTTTTCCTAAAATCAAAGGACTTTTAAGCACGGAAATTAATCCCAGTAGTCAGAATATTGAAGCGAAGAATTGCAACCAATTCGCCAGCGGCAAGGTGAGTAATTTAATAAGCAATACACAAGACGGAGAAATATTGAGATTATCCGCGGAAGATGCGAACAATTGTTCTGCATCTTTTTGGTTGCCGAATTTAAGCCATAAATATTCTTATTTAATTTCTAGCCGAACTAAAAATGTTTCCGGGAAACCCCTGCTTTTCTGGCTGGAAAATTTGACCAATCGGAAGGCGGATACGGAGTTGTATTTGAATATTCCTACAAGCTATGTTATTCAGCCATCGATGGCCCAAGATGGGCTGGGTTATATTCTTCATTTTGACAATATTTCCATTGGTAGACAAAAGACGGTGAATGAGTTGGGAAAAATTGAGGTTAACTTGATCCCATACAGATTTTTAACCGAGTTAAGATTGACCGCTGATGACTCACAGCTTACAGCAAACAGCAAAAAGCAATCAGCTATAAGCGATAAACTGTTAGCTGTTAATCACCCAAACCCGTCGTTATATGAGATTAAGATTGAGCGACTGGTTGGTGATAATACAACCCTGGTCTTGTCACAGGCATTTCACAGCGGTTGGTTGGCTTTTGATCTTGATAAGAAAAAAGAAATTAAGGACCATGTTTTGGTAAATAATTGGGCGAATGGGTGGCAATTACCTGCTAATAGCTCACAGCTGAAAGCTAACAGCATTATTTTAGTTTTTTGGCCGCAATATTTACAATGGGCGGGGTTGGGATTACTTCTTATTTGTTTTGTTTTGATATCTATAAAAAATTATCCTATTAGGTTATACTAACCCCCAGCATGACTTTTTTTCTGTTTATATTGATTCTCTCGATCTTAGTTTTAGTTCACGAAACCGGTCATTATTTAGCCGCTAAAAAAGCAGGAATTAAAGTAGAAGAATTTGCTTTCGGACTGCCTTTTACTAAGCCGCTTTTCAGTAGGAAAAGAGGGGAAACCGTTTATTCAATTTATCCCTTGATTTTTGGCGGATTTGTGAAACTTTATGGTGAGGATGGCCCCTCTTCGTCCCGCAAAAGCGGGGCTTTGGAAGGGCAAGCGTATTTTGAGAAATCAATTATTAAAAGGACTTCGGTTTTACTGGCGGGCGTGTTTATGAATTTAATTTTGGCAATTGTTTGTTTTTCAATTTTGTATTTTGTTTGGGGAATCCCGACCAAAACCGGCAAAGTTGTAGTTGAGGCAGTGGCGGAAAATTCGCCGGCGCAGGCAGCCGAGATAAAGCCGAACGATTGGATTATGGCGGTTAACGGCGAGGCTATTAACGAAGGCGACCAGCTTATTAGGCTTACCCAAGAAAAAACCGGCCAAAAAATCCAGCTGGAAATTTCTCGAGGAATTGATAATCCGTGTAAATTATCAACAGACAATGTTCTTGGGGGAATGGCGACAGCAGAGTTTGGGTTTAGTTGTAAGGGAGAGAATTTGCTGGTTTCAATTATTCCAAGATATGATCCGCCGCAAGGGGAAGGACCTCTTGGGGTAGTTGTCACCGACAGTGAATTCAAAAAATATCCTTTTTACCTTATGCCCTTTTTGGGGGTAAAAGAAGGGTTTAAGGAATCTTTAAGCTGGGGGAAGATGATTTTAAGCTCACTAGGGCAAATGATCTATGGTTTAGTTACTAAGGGTAAAATCCCTGAGGAAATTGCCGGACCTGTCGGGATTTATCAAATTACCGGACAAGCGGTTAAGGCCGGCCGGCTGGCGGTTTTGCAGTTGCTGGGAATTATTTCGGTTAATTTGGCGATTGTGAATATTTTGCCCATTCCGGCCATGGACGGAGGAAGGCTGGTTTTTTTGGGATATGAACTGCTTTTTAGAAAAAAGGCGCCGGTCAAAATTGAAGCCGCCGTAAACAGTATCGGAATGATTGTTTTGTTGGGATTGATGGCTTTAATTACGGTTAACGATTTGTTAAGACTGACGGGAAGGTAAAATGTTGGACAAAAAAACCGCTGGAAAAATTTTATTCGAAATCAAAAAAGCGAACCGTATTTTACTCCCTCTCCATGTTTCTCCGGATGGTGACGCGGTCGGATCGGTTTTGGCGATGGATTTGTTTTTGCGGACATTAGGCAAGAAAACAAAAATTATTTCGTACTCAAAAATTCCCAGATGCTTTGCCGCCTTGCCCGGTATGGCCGATGTGGAAATTGCCAATTTTTCAAAGATAAATTTGTCGGAGTTTGACCTTTTTATTGTTCTGGACATTGCCGCTCAAACAATGATTACCAGAAGTGAATTTCCCCGAAAATTTCCCCGTAATTTCAAAAGCATAAATATTGATCATCACACCACCAATACCATGTTTGCCGACATTAATTTATTGGAAGAAAAAGTTGGTTCCGTCTGCGAACTGCTTTATGCTCTTTTTAAATTCTGGAAGGTTGAAATTGACAAACAAACAGCCGACTTGCTTTTCCTGGGGATTTTTACCGACAGCGGCTGTTTCCAGTACTCTTCAACTTCTTCAGAAACATTGAGAATCGCCGCCGATTTAATTGAAATGGGCGCTGATTTGAACCAAACGGTTTTATCGCAATTCCGGTCGTATGGGTTTAAAACTTTAAAATATTGGGGTAGGGTGCTGGAAAATATGCAGATTGATATCGGCGGAAAGTTTGTTTGGTCGAAAGTCAGTCGGGAAGAGCTAAGGCAGTTGGGGATTCTGCCTGGGGAGATTGAGGGCGCCGCCAGTTTATTTTGCCCGGTGACAGTCGGGACGGAATTTGGTATAATTTTAGACGAGTGCGAAGGGTTTATTAAGGGAAGTTTGCGTTCCCGCCAGGGATTTGACGTTTCTCAAATTGCCGCTGAATTGGGAGGCGGAGGACACAGACTCGCGGCCGGGTTTACCTTAAAAATGCCGCTTGAAGAAGCGGAAGAGAAAGTGCTGGAAACAGCAAGGAAATTTGTTGGTAAGTAAAGGGGGTGTTAAAAAAAGTTTTATGGCGACAATTGTCAAAAAACAACCGGGACAAACGGAAGACCAGCTTATTGCTCAATTTAGAAAAAAGGTTTTGGTGGATGATGTTTTGGGGGAATTAAAAAAAAGAGAGTTTTATGTTCCGCCTTCGAGGCAAAAATACGAGAGAAAAAAATCAGGCAGAAAACAAAACCGATAAAATGTTAAAGAAGCAAATTGAGGAACAAATAAAAGAAGCTTTAAAAGCGGGCGATCGTGAGTTGCTGGAAACGTTGCGTTTTTTAATCTCCGAAGTTAAAAACGCGGAAATTGATTTAAAAAGGGAAGCGACGGATGAAGATGTGGTGGCGGTGGTGCAAAAGCAGGTAAAACAGCACCGGGAATCAATTGAGGCTTACAAATTGGCCGGTCGTGACGACTTGTTTCAAGTAGAAAAAGCCCAACTTGAAATATTGCAGGGCTTTTTGCCCCAGCAATTGTCCGAAGAAGAAGTAAAAATAATTGTTCAGGAAACCGTTTCCTCTCTGTTGGAAGAAGAAAAGAAAAATTTTGGGAAAGTTATGGGAATAGTGATGGGGAAAGTTAAAGGAAAGGCCGCCGGGGATATTGTAAGCAAAATTGTTAAAGAAAATCTGTGAGTACTGTTCTAATAACTTCCGAATCCCGTTATCCGATAAACCGCCGAAAAATCAAAAAAACAATTCTGGATTACTTGGAAAAAATCGGTCTCGATGAAGCGGAAATTTCGGTGGCGGTTGTCGGCTCCCGAAAAATTCAGCAATTAAATAAAAAGTGGCGCAACCTGGACGAAGCAACGACGGTACTAACTTTTGGGTTGGAGGAGCCAAGGGACGAGGAGGGGGTTTTACGGATAGGCGATATCGTAATTTCCTATCCGCAGGCGCGGGAAATTGCGATTGAAGATGAACTGACGATGGACCTTGCAATAGAAAGATTGGTATTACACGGGATGGAAAATCTTCTCGGAAACAAATAATTTTTGTCATATTGTCATTTTTTTATTTTTTAGATAGACTTTTCTTGTGAACAGGACCTTTTATCTCAAGTATCGTCCGCAAACCTTTTTTGATTTGGATAGCACTATAGCCCGCGAGGAACTGATAAAAATATTCTCTTCGGGCAATCTCCCGCACGCTTTTTTATTTTCCGGAACCAAGGGTATCGGCAAAACCTCGGCGGCGAGGATTGTAGCTAAAGCAATTAATTGCACTGGTAAAAAACCAAAGGAATTTGAACCGTGCAATATGTGTGACAACTGTCTTTCTATAACTGCGGGTAATAATGTTGACGTGATGGAAATTGACGCCGCTTCTTTTACCGGGGTCGATGACATCCGCGATTTGCGGGATAAGATCCGTTTGGCGCCGGCGGGATTGAAATACAAGGTTTTTATAATTGACGAGGTTCATCGTTTGAGCGGTTCGGCGTTTGATGCGCTTCTTAAAACTCTGGAAGAACCGCCCTTGCACGTAATTTTTATTCTTTGTACCACAGATCCGGAAAAATTGCCGAAAACTATTGTCTCCCGCTGCCAGCGGATTGCCTTTCGGCGGGCAACCAAGAAGGAAATTGTGGAAAGGTTGAAGAAAAATTGCCGGGCGGAGAGGTTGGAGTTTGAAGAAGAAGCCCTGGTGCAAATTGTAAAATTGTCCGAGGGCAGTTTTAGAGATGCGGTTAAGATTTTGGAACAGGTTTCTTTTTCCGGAAAAATCACCGTTCAGGAAGTTAATAAAATTGCCGGTATTTCCGGTGAATATAAACCGGAAGAATTTCTGCGCCTTTTGGCGGAAAGACAAACCAAAGAGGCGCTTTTATGGCTTGGCCGGGCGGTTGAAGCAGGGGTAAGTTTAAAGATTCTTTTGGAAAACTTGCTTGAAATTTTAAGAATAATAATATTGTCCGAGTATGGGGTTGAAGAAGGTCAAGTTGAGGTTAATCTTACCGGCGAGCAGGCAAAAGAGCTGATTGATTTGCTGACCTCGGCTTACACCGAGATGAAGTTTGCGGTTATTCCTCAACTGCCGCTGGAGATGGCGGTGATTGAATGGTCTTACTCCGCTAAGGCTTCGAAGGATAAAGAAGAAAAAATTTCTCTACCGTCTAATGCCAAATTTATTCTTGAAGAAATTCAGGCAAAATGGCCCGAAATCTTAGAAAAAGTTAAACTTTTGAACCATTCAGTTTTGGCTTTTCTTAAAGCCTGCCGGCCGAAGGCGATTGAAGGGAATTTTCTAGTTTTGGAAGTTTTTTATAAATTCCATAAAGACCAGTTGGAGTCAGAAAAATGCCGGCAGATTTTTGAAAAAGCCGCTTCCGAAGTTTTGAATGGCGAAGTATTGTTAAAATGTGTGTTAAGTAATGAAAAACCGGCCAAACTCAGCTCGGTTCCTTTGCCCGAACCGTCAACCAAAAACGAAGATGGAGATGATATAATTAAAGTCGCTGAAGAAATATTTAATAAATAAAAAGAAGGAGAATAAAAAATGCTGAATCCTTTTAAACAACTTGGTGATCTTAATCAAATGCGTCATCAGGCGATGGAGTTGCAAAAGCAGCTGCGGGAAGAAAAAGTTGAAGTTGATGAGGACGGGGTTCATATCGTGATTTCAGGAGAGCAGAAGATTTTGGAATTTGAAAGTGGCGGCACCTCCGACGAAACAGTTAAGGATAAATTAAACAAGGCAATCAAGTCTTCCCAGGAAATTGCGGCCAGAAAACTTTCTTCCATGACTGGCGGTTTGCAGGGATTATTGGGAAAGTAATTTTATGCAAGTTCCCAAAGCAATTTCAAACTTAGTTGAGGCTTTTGAAAGGTTGCCCGGAATCGGGCCGAAAACCGCTCAAAGGCTGACTTTTTATTTACTTCATGTACCTCAAAATTTGCTTGATGATTTTGCTTCTGCTCTGCAGAACTTGAAAAAAAATACCGTCTTGTGCTCAATTTGTTTTAATGTTTCGGAAAAAGATCCCTGTCCGCTTTGCTCGGATGCCAATCGTGACCACAGCACAATTTGTGTGGTGGAACAACCGTTGGATGTTTTGGCCTTTGACCGAAACGGCCACTACAAAGGGGTTTATCATGTCTTGCACGGGGCGATTTCGCCCCTGAACAACATTGGACCGGATGATATTAAAATCGGCGAACTGATAAAACGCGTGAGAGAAAGTTCCCCGATTAAAGAAGTAATTTTAGCTACCAATTCCAATATGGAAGGTGAAGCTACTGCCATGTTCATTGCGAAAGAATTGAAGGGATTAATTCAAATTTCAAATTTCAAATTTCAAATTTCCCGTCTGGCTCATGGTTTGCCCGTTGGAGGGGATGTGGAATATGCGGATGAGGTAACTTTACAAAGAGCCCTCGAGGGAAGGAGAGAATATGGTCAATAAAGTTGTGGCGGATTCTTTTGAAACTCTTGGGAAGACGGTTAAACAGGTAGGAGATGATATAGCGGAAAATATTGGTTTAAAACCCGCCGATTCGGCGGGTACTTCTGAACAAGCAGGCCAACAACAACAAGCTCAAACTAACCAGATAAAAAAAATGGTCGAAGCCGGAAAAAAGAAAGCGGTTGCCCGCTATCGTCAAATTCAGGAAGAAATAAAGCAGATGCAGGGAAAAAGAAGCCAGGAAATGGTAAAATACAGCCAGCCCGGTTTTACTGGTGAACAAAAACAGCAAAACCAGATAAAACAGTTAGAAGAAAAAAAAGAGGACAAACTGCCGCCACTGCCGGTACGGCGGGCTTCCCAAAAAACCGAAAAGTTGCGAGGCGTAAGCGGATAAAATAATGAAACTTTATAACACCTTAACCAGAAAACTTCAGGAGTTTGTTCCGATTAACAAAAGTGAGGTAGGGATTTATTCCTGCGGGCCGACGGTTTACTGGAACCAGCATATCGGTCATATGTATGCCTATACCCAATGGGATTGTCTGGTGCGGACTTTTAGGTACTTGGGTTACAAAGTTAAATGGATAATGAATATTACCGACGTTGGCCACATGACTTCAGAAGAAGATGCGGGTGAAGATAAAATGGAAAAAGGGGCTAAAAGGGAAAACCTGACCGTTTGGCAAATTGCCGACAAATATATTGCCCAATTTAAAGAAAGTCTAAAACTTCTTAATATTCAACTGCCCGATGTAATGTGCCGGGCAACGGACCACATTGCCGACCAAATCGAGCTGATTAAAAAGATAGAGGCTAACGGATTTGTTTATAAAACTAAAACCGGGCTTGTTTTTGACACTTCTAAATTCCTAGGTTATGCCGATTTTGCCAAATTAAATTTGGATGAACAAAACGCGGGGGCGAGGGTGGAAGTTGATCCGGAAAAGAAAAAACCCTGGGATTTTTTGCTTTGGGTAACCAACCAGCCGAATCATGTTATGCAATGGGATAGCCCTTGGGGGAAAGGTTTCCCGGGCTGGCATATCGAATGCACGGCGATGAGTACCAAATATTTGGGTGAGCAGTTTGATATTCATACCGGCGGCAAAGAACACATTCCTGTTCACCACACGAACGAAATTGCTCAAGCCTACGGTGCTTTCGGCCGGCAAACCGCCAATTTTTGGCTTCATAACGGATGGCTGATTTTTGCCGGCCAGAAAATCAGTAAGTCACTGGGCAATTCGATTTTGGTTTCCGATTTGCAGGAAAAAGGCTATGGCCCGCTGGCTTTGCGATATTTAATTTTGACTTCACATTACCGTTCAGGACTTAATTTTACTTGGGAAAGCCTTAAGGCGGCTCATGTTGCTCTTGATAAATTGAGAGACCGATTCAAAGAATGGGGGAATAAGAAAAAAGAAATTATTGGCCTTTCGGTTCAAGCTCAGGGGTTTAATAATGGTTTCAAGTTAGCTCTCTCAAACGATTTGCAATTACCTCAAGCATTGGCAATTTTATGGACGATGGTTGACGACAGACAAATAGACCAATCAGAAAAGTTTGAATTGTTAAAGGAATGGGATAAGGTGTTGGGATTGAAATTGGAAGAAGCACCAAGAGTGTCAGAGATACCACAAGAAGTGGAAGAATTAGTAAAGAAAAGAGAAAAATTAAGGGAAGATAAAAAATGGGAAGAATCTGATGAGATTAGAAAAGAGATTGAAAATTTTGGCTGGGTGGTTGATGACACCAAAGAAGGGTCTAGTGTAAAATTGAAGAAGTGAAAAAAGGTTTAATTATTTTTGCGTGTATTGCTGGAATACTGGTTGTCGGGAATTTAATCTTTTTAGATTGGCAGTTTTTTAGTAAGAACGATGATGAGACTCCGTTGGTAAATCAGTTACAGGATGAAGAAAAATTGGCGACCCGTTCTTGCCAGCTTTCGTGCAAAGAAATTATTGAAGAAGAAATTAAACTGGAATTGGCAAAATTGCCTTCTTTAGCCGGTCAAAGTTCGGTTTCACCGCCGGTTTCTACCAAGCTTCCTACCCAGACAAACAATAAACCAAAAATTGTTTATGTTCCCTTAATTACCGATGGTAGTGTTTCTTCGGTCGATTGGAAGGAAGTTCTTCCCTCCGAATTTTATTTTGATCCGGCGAATTATCCGGGCGCAAAGGAATTTCGTTTTGAAGCATATTTGTCTTCGGCAAATGACGATCGGGGTTTTGCCCGCCTTTATGACGTGACAAACAAAAGAGGAGTGGATTTTAGCGATCTGTCTTTCAACAAAAGTGAATTTACTCGAGTTGAGTCAAGCGCGGTTAAGATTTGGAGCGGAAACAATAAATATACGCTTCAACTCCGGTCGGTAAACGGGACAAAGGTTCAGATAAAGGAAGCAAAACTAAAAATTTATTATTGATATCTTTTCTTTAAAGATTTCCCCCGTAAACAAACAGCAGTCCTTGCTTTAAGCCGATCTCTTTGGCCTTCATTATTGTTTTTAAAGGAGTGGGTGGAGTATCGGTCATTTTTGCATGCGGAAAAAAGCGGGTGACGTGCCAGGGGGTTTTGGGGCCTAAGTTTTTAACAATCCAAAGAGAAATGTCTTTCAGATCTTTTTCGTCGTCGTTCCAGCCGGGGACAATATTGGTGACACATTCAATATGAATTTTCGGGTATTTGTCATGAACGTATTTTGTGGTATCAAAAACGTCTTTAGCTTTAGAGATACCGATCAGTTTTTGGTAAAAAAAGTCCCGGCTGCTTTTCAAATCAACCCGGTAAATATCCAAATAGGGAGCAATAACATCAATCGCCTGGGTTGTCGCATAGCCGTTGGTCACCCAACAAGTATATAAATTTTCCGCTTTAGCCAACTTTGCTCCGTCCAGACAGTATTCCAGCCAAATAGCCGGTTCGTTATAGGTCCAGGCGATTCCGTCCGCCTTTAGTTTTATGGCCATTTTCACTGCCTGCGCCGGAGACAGATACTTTTCTTTTTTTAAATTTAATAGGGAGCAATCGATATAGCTGATTTCAGAATTTTGACAAAATTGACAACGGAAATTACAGCCGTAGGACCCCAGAGAAAGACACATAGAGCCGGGCTTAAAATGAAAAACCGGCTTTTTTTCAATCGGGTCAAGATTAATGGAGGAGACAATTCCGTAAATTGAAGAATATAAACGGCCGTTTTTATTGATTCTGGTTTGACAAAAGCCTTGGTGGTTGTTTTCAATCACACATTTTTTTTGGCAGGTTAAACAACGAACCCGTTTATTGTTGAGTTTTTGATAAAGCAGGGCTTCATGCATCGGACACCCTATTTTAAGGTGTCTCCTTTCGTGTTGCAAGGGTGACACCTTAAAAAATGAAGGGGACCCCGCGAAGGAGAATTGTACGGGATGTAATGGACCAGGACACTCCCAGAAATGTCATATTTTCAAAGAAATGGTTTATACTTATATTTAATGCTTCAAATAAATTTCTACCCAGAAAGCGATAAAAAAATTTTTATTAAAGCTGCTAATGAATATAGTGAAATCTGGAAAAAGGATAAGCAAAAAATCATAAAACTTATTGAAAAATATAGTCAACTTACTTTTAAGACAAAGGCTATAAATGCGGTAACATTTGAAGGTATAAGCCATTCAACTCCAATGCGCTTAAGAAGTAGCTATTCTTCTGATCAAAAAGAAACCACTTTAGTTCATGAACTACTTCACAGACTCTTAATAGACAATAATTTTTGGTTCGATAAAAAAGATACTTTTCATGAAGATATTCATAAAATAGTAGATTTGATCTTATATGATATTTGGGTAGAATTATTAGGAAAAGATTTAGCAAATAAAAGTAAAGATATTGAAATTGGATATGGAGATCCAACATACAAAAAAGCCTGGGATTGGGCATTATCTTTTTCTAAAAAACAGCGGGCATTAAAATTTCAGGAAATGACAAAAAGACACGGGGAAAGTAATCTGTTAAAGATATTTTGATTCCAGAGCTAAATTGGTAATTTCGTCCATAGTTTTACCTTTCAGTGTTTTAAAATAAGACTCAAGCTCTTTAATGTCAGGTTTATCATTTCCTTCAGGGTTGCTAAATATTACTAAAGCTTCTTTAAGTTTCTCTCTTTTCTTTTGGGAAACTTTTTGTTGCACAAGCTTTTCTAAATAATAGTAGTAAAACATAAAATGGTTTAGTTCGTGTTTGGCAGTATTTATAAAACCAGCAATACTATTATTTCTGCTTATCATAAACCATCGATCTTTATAACTATAAGGGCAAATGGGAAAAGTAGTAATATAAACCGTAATTTTTTCAAAGGGAAAAGATTTCTGGTAAATCTTTTGCAGTAAATCAATTATGTTTTGTTTCTCTTCGTCCAATACTTCTTGGCAAACCCTAAGCACCAATTTCGTTATACGCTTAAAATTCTCCGGATGACTGTCTAAAAAATCTTTAACAATTTTTTTAGCGTCGATTTCTGTTTTTGCCTCCAAGAGTTTGGTTTTAAATTCTTGAGGATAATTCTGAAGTAATCTTTCCTGAATATCTTCTCGCCCATATTTAATATAAGTAAATTTCCAACCTGCATTAAGATAATTTTGAATGTCTTTTTCTTGGGAATAATCAACTAAAAAGTGCATTTGATAAGCATGTTACACTGATCCAAAATCCAAGGCAACCCCAGCCAAATGTGTATGGGATGTACCGAACGCGCATAACGACTTGATGTCTATGTTACAATTGCCTCAAAATGGAAAAGTCAGATAAAACTTTATAAGCTAATGGATTCATAAATGATATTAAGTAGGTTTAAATCAAATTGGAAGATTAAGATTCATTTCGACTGGCTCGATAAATACTTGAACAACTTGAGTGGTTTTGCTTATCCTATTTGTTTAGAGATAGACCCTTCTAATGCTTGCCCTCTTAATTGTAACCATTGCTGGTGGAAAAGGTTTAGGGAGGAAGTTGGGGAAAAAATTCCAAAGGAAAAACTATTGTCTCTGGTTAAACAAGCTGTAAGCCTTGGAGTCAAAGCTATTATTTGGACAGGGGGAGGTGAGCCGCTTAGTAACCCTGCAACCATAGATGCAATAAAATTAGCTAATGAACTAAGACTACAAAACGGACTATTTACGAATGGAGTGTTACTGGACGAAAAAAAAGCGGGTGTCTTAGCCGATGGTTTGGACTGGATTAGGTTTAACATGGCAGGCTCGGATAGAAAGTCGTACAGCTTAGCACACCAAGTTCCTCCGGATGTTTTTAGCCATGTTTGTGACAATATTAAAATGTTTATAAAAGCCGGTGGAAGAAAGGTTGACGTTGGAATTGGAACGGTAATAAATCAAAAAAATTTTGAAGGGATAAAAAAGCTTCCTTATTTGGCGGTTGAACTGGGAGTAGAATATTTTCAGGGAAAGCTTGATTTTCAACAGATTGGTACAGATGAATATATAAAATGGTGGGAATCAACTGTGATTCCTTACTTTGATAAAGTGGAAGAAGAATTGAAGGGGAAAATTAAAATACATGTTTTTAGGGACCCGATTGTTAGAAAGACAGAAGTCCTTTATTGTCATGCCCACCGGATTATTACTGCAATTACGGCAGATGGTAGAGTTGTTTTTTGTAAAATGAGAAGAGACCAGAAAGATACTACGTTAGGCAGCATATACGAGAATGATTTAAAAGAGATATTCGAAGGAGAAAAACAGAGGGAGATCGCTGGAAGAATTCATCCAAAAACCTGTCATATTCTTAATGTTTTTTGCCCATACAGAACTACAAACGAAGCAATAGAAGAATTAAAGGAAATTTGCGAATCTACCCCTGCAACGCATAGAAATTTTTTTTAAAGAATTAAAAAATGTGTGAAAGATTAACGCCACCATTGACTTTAGACATTTTTGTTATTGGTAATTTGGAGAAGAATTTTTTAGGCAGAAGGAATGAGGCGATGAAAAGGTCAAAGTCTTCATTGGTTATGTTGCTAAATACAGATATTGAAGTTTCTAACTTTGAACCAGCCATTGGATTGTTTGAGGGAGACCTGAAGTTATTTTCAGTTACCTTTTCGCCGGAATCAAGCGAGACAGGAACCGTAAGAGAGGTAGAATTTGCAAACGGAGGCTCTTCTATTTATCGAAGGGAAATATGGAATAAAATTGGAGGAATAGATATGATGTTTGAACCTTACTGGTGGGATGATGTTGATTACTCGTATAGAGCAAGGAAAGCGGGATACAAAATTTTAGAAGATGGTCGAATTAAAGTGGCCAAAAAGGGGGATATGGGAGTAGAAGTCCTTTCTCGCAATCCCAAAGCAGTTTTTATTGAGAGAAGAAATCGATTGCTCTTTTTAATGAAGCACAAACCGGAGGAATACCGGAAGGTAAGAGACAATTTATTTTGGTTACCTTTTGTTATTGTTGCCGAAAGAAGGTTTAAAAAATTTTACCCGCGAGGGTATGAAGAATGAGGATATTATTATTTGGAGGCACCGGAAAACTAGGCAGAGAGATATTTAAGTTATCGAAAGACGTAGAAGCGCCCCTTCATAGTGAATGTGACGTTATTGAAAAAGAGAAGGTTTGCCAAATAATTAAGAAAGTAAATCCGGACGTAATTATCCATGCCGCTGCTCTAGTTGGGACAAGAGAATGTGAGGATAATCGGGAGCTAGCGTGGAAAGTAAATGTAGAGGGGACACAAAACATAGTTAAAGCGGCAAGAAATTTAAAAAAAAGGTTGATATTTATTTCGTCGGCAGCAGTTTTTGATGGGAGTAAGGGTAATTACAAGGAGATAGATATTCCAACCCCTTCTTTTTACTACGCAGTTACGAAAATAGCGGCAGAACAAACGGTCAGAACTTTAGAGAATTATGCAATTGTTAGGCTTGATTTCTTTCCCTTGAGCGGCTTAAAATACAAAAAAGTATTTACCGATCATTACGCGAGTAAAATTACTGTTAATGAAGCAGCAGAAAAAATTTTGAAGGTAGCCAAAAGTGATTTTCAAGGGATAATTAATATAGGGAGAGAAAGAGAAACACTATTTAATATTTTAAAAAGATACTATTCGGAGATAGAACCTATAAAGATTTCTGAGTCTTCCTTGCCGTCTTTCCCTAAAGATTTATCGTTAGACTTGTCTCTTTGGAAAAAATTTTTTGAAAATTCTTGATTACTGTTTAGACTCTAAATTCGTCTAGAGATCAGATTAAATGCTTAAAAAAGAAGGGAATGCGCACAAGAGGGATTGTGACTGGAAACCTCGACCTTCGGATTTTTTTGGGGTATAATAAATCAATGAATGTCTTGGGGATAGATCCCGGTTTGGCTTCAGTCGGTTGGGCAGTTTTGAAATTTGACAAGGGCTTTTTTAAGTTAATTGAGTGTGGTTGTATTGAAACAAAAAAAGAAGTCTCTTTCTCTTCGCGGCTGGGAATTATTTTTAAAGAGATAAAAAAACTTTCCGAAAAATTTGACTTGGATGTTTTGGCGGTAGAAGAGCTTTATTTTGCCAAAAATGTCAAAACGGCGATTTTGGTGGCGCAATGTCTGGGTGTGATAAAATTGGCGGGGCATCAGCTTAAACTGCCGGTTTTTGAATATACCCCCCTTAATGTTAAAATGACGATTACCGGATACGGCCGGGCGGAAAAGAAGCAGGTAGAATTTATGGTCAAGCAGACTTTGGGTTTAAAAGACGGAGTTAAACCCAGCCATGCTTCAGATGCGGTGGCGGTGGCATTAACCCATTGCTTTACTAATCAAAAAATAAAAATATGATTTCAAGGTTGTCCGGGAAAGTTTCTTTTAAAGGAACCAACAAGATTGAGATTGAAGTGAACGGGGTGGGTTACGAAGTTTTTATTTCTGCCGGTAATTTGGACAAATTAAAAATCGGTCAAGAGGCGGAAATTTTTGTTTATCAGCATATTGCCGAGGATAAAAACGATTTGTACGGTTTTTTAAACCGACAGGACCGCTTAGTTTTTGAAATGCTGATTGGAGTGTCGGGGGTTGGTCCAAAAACGGCCCAGAGTATTTTCGGTATCGGAAGTGGGGAAAAAATTTTGGGAGCAATTTCGAGAGCGGATGTTAATTTTTTTAAACAAGTTAAAGGTTTGGGGGGTAAAGGGGCACAGAGAATTATTATTGATTTAAAGAATAAGGCCGGGGCGGTCGTTGATTTGGATTTTGAGGGTGAAGGTGTGGATGAAAATATTTACCAGGTTTTATTGAATTTAGGTTTTACCAGAAATGAGGCGAGACGGGCTTTGGTAAAAATGCCGGTTGAATTAAAAGCGGAAGATGAAAAAATTAAATTTGCCTTAAGAGAGCTGGGAAAAAATAAATGAAAGATGCCGTCGATCCCAATGATCAACCTGGTGAAGAAAAGATCGAAGTAAATTTACGTCCCCAGAAGTTGGAAGAATTTATCGGCCAGCCGGAATTAAAAAAACAACTGCGGATTTTTATTGCTGCGGCGAAGAAACGGCACCAATCAATGGAGCATCTGCTTTTTTATGGACCGCCAGGGCTTGGAAAAACGACCCTTGCTTGCTTGCTGGCTAAAGAAATGGAGGTTAATATTCGAATCACTTCCGGCCCGGCCTTAGAGCGGGCAGGTGATCTGGCTTCAATCTTAACTTCTCTGGAGGAGGGAGACATTTTTTTTATCGACGAAGTTCATCGTCTTAATAAGGTAGTTGAAGAAACACTTTATCCGGCGATGGAGGATTTTAGACTGGACATGGTACTGGGAAAGGGGCCGGCCGCCAGAACTCTGCGCTTGGAATTAAACCATTTTACGATTGTGGCGGCGACAACCCGGATCGGTTTACTATCCGGGCCGATGAGGGACCGTTTCGGTTTCATCCAAAGAATTAATTTTTATAACCAAGACGATTTGGAAAAAATTATTCTCCGGTCGGCCGAGATTTTAAAAATTGAAATTGATAAAAAGGCGTTGACGGAAATTGCCAAAAGAGCAAGGGGAACACCGAGAGTCGCCAACCGGATTTTGAGAAGAGTGAGAGATTTTGCGGAAGTGGAAGCCGGCGGGAAAATTACTTTTCCGGTGGCGATAGAAGCGCTTAAGTTAATGGAAGTTGACCGCTGGGGATTGACCGACGCAGACAGACTTATTTTGAAGTGCCTTGCCGAGAAGCATAACGGCGGCCCGATTGGCATCGAAACCTTGGCGGCCTCGGTCAGTGAGGATGTCGGCACCATTGAGGATGTTTATGAACCATATTTAATGCAGATCGGATTTTTAAAAAGAACACCCCGGGGGAGAATGCTGACAGGGTTGGCTTTTGAATGTCTGAATCTTGCGGTTCCGGAAAATTTTAAGCAAATAAAACTGGTATTATAAATTATGGATTTTGGGAAGATTTCTCTTGATGAAAACGAATTATGAATGAAAGGATCGGTTTTGACACGGATAAATATCTTAAGTACCAGGTAAAAAAACTATCTGAAAGACTTCATCGCTTCGAAAGACTTTATCTTGAATTTGGGGGGAAACTCCTTTCCGACCTGCATGCCTCCCGTGTTTTGCCCGGCTACCGGCCGGCCGCGAAAACAGAGCTGTTAAAGAAATTGAAAGAGATGGATCTTTTTTACTGTGTCAGCGCCGAAGATGTGGCGAAAGGGAGAATCAGAGGAGATTCCGGGCTGACTTACGATTTGCAAACAATTAAGGAAATCGATGAAATTATTAATTTGGGTTTGAATGTAAGCGGAGTGGTGATTTCGTTTTTTGCTGACCAGCCGGCGGCACTGCAATTGAGAAGAAAACTGGAAAATCTAGGTATTAAAACATTTATTCAAAAACGGATTGACGGTTATCCTAACGACATGACAAAGATTTTGAAAGGGTATGAAAAGCAGCCCTATATTAAGCCTGAGAAAAAATTGGTAGTGGTGACCGGTACCGGACCGGGATCGGGGAAAATGGCTTTTTGTTTAAGCCAAATTTATCAGGAAAGAAAAAAGGGATTG
>Ga0315294_10001358_pt1 | contig 26544 bp, 14 predicted proteins | sample YL17G13_40_MG_FD_203626 | JGI IMG/M metagenome (GOLD analysis project Ga0315294, IMG submission 203626) | Sediment microbial communities from Yellowstone Lake, YNP, Wyoming, USA - YL17G13_40 | ecosystem: Environmental > Aquatic > Freshwater > Lake > Sediment | place: USA: Wyoming | collected... | reverse complement strand
GAAAAAGCTGAAGAACCATGCGCCGGAGGCGCATGTTACATGAGACGCATGCTACGGGCGTGAACAGTAACATGCGCGTCCCGCGCATGGTTCCTGTAAAGGTGAAAAAGCTGAAGAACCATGCGCCAGAGGCGCATGCTACGTAGGGCGTATGCTACGGAAATGTGATATCTTCGTGCGGCATTCCCGCTCGGCACCAGGAGTAGCCATGAGACACGCAATTCAACTTTCCCTGATCTTGATGGTTCTCGCCGGATGTTCCGGCGGAGGTCGCCTCATCATCGGCGAAATCATCGGGCCACTCTCCACTAACGAAGACACGTCGGTGCAGTTCGAGGTCACCGCGACCGGCGACACCGACATCACCTACCAGTGGTCGGTCGATCCTGTGTCCGCGGGCACCTGGGAAAACGTAACCTCGTCGGTGGCCACATTCAATGCAGCCAGCGTCCTGGGCGATACCGTCGTCACCATCAATGTGCTCGTCAGCTCCGTCAAGTACGATCCGGTTCTCAAGTACTTCGACTTCACCATCCGCGAGACCGGCGGGCTTGTCGTGGGTGAAATTCACGGACCGACCACGGTCCAGGCGGAATCATCGGTGAGCTATACCGTCCCAGCAAGCGGCGATACCGGCATCACCTATGCGTGGTTAATCGATCCCTTATCCGCGGGGACTATGGAAGGCATCAATTCATCCACGATGACACTCAATGCCGCGTCGCCGACCGACGACCTGGATGCCACAATCAGCGTCGCTGTCGACTCGGATGACGGCGGGGCTGAACTGCGTTATCTCGACATCGTAATCGAGAAGTACGCTCCCCCTGTCGGATGGGCGAGGACCTTCGGCGGCGACGGCGCCGATGAATGCAGGGGAATCGCCATCGATGATCCCGGAAACATATATCTCACAGGCCGGTTCTCGGACTCCGTCGATTTCGACCCCTCCAGCGGAACCGAGGTCCATACGCCGGTCGGTGACGAAGATGTGTTCCTGAGCAAGTTCCAGCCGGACGGCGACCTCGAATGGGCAGTCACCTGGGGGGGAATTTACACCGACATCGCGCTTGCCGTGGCTTCCGACGGCGCCGGGAGTGTGTACGTGGCCGGGCGCTTCATCGGGACCGTCGATTTCGATCCCGGTCCCGCAGTGGATCCGCATTCGTCGTTCTCGCTGTTGGCGGCGGACGCTTTTCTGAGCAAGTTTGACTCTCATGGAAACTACCAGTGGGTCGTGACCTGGCAGGCCGACTACGAGCGGGACGAGGGGCTCGATGTTGCGGTCGACGATGCCGGCGATGTCTATGTCACATATAACTACGGCTACACGACGCTCGTCAAATTCGATTCATATGGCGCCGTCATCTGGGACCGTTCCTGGGAAGCCCTGGGCAACGGCGTGGCGGTTGGACCGTCCGACCTTGTTTACGTTACTGGCTCGTTTACCGGAACCGTGGACTTCGATCCGGGCTCCGGCACCGATTACGTCAGCGACGGCGATGTCTATCTGAACAGTCTCGACTCCGACGGCGAATATGCCGGTGTGCGCACCTGGGACGGCACCGATGCCTCCTGCGTCGCTTCCGACTCTGACGGCAATATCTATGCTGCCGGTCTCTTCTCGGGATTCGCCGACCTCGAACCCGGCATCTCAACGGAAATGCACTCCTCCAACGGTTTCAACGATGTTTTCCTCTCCAGATTCGATTCCTCCGCGGAGTTCCTCTGGGTGCGGACATGGGGCGCCGTCGACGACCATGACCTCGTCAGCGCCCTCGCCGTCGACTCTTCCGGCGCGGCATATGTCGCGGGCTCGTTCTATGGACCTGTGGATTTCGATCCCGGCGCCGGGACCGACAATATCTCGTCTGCCGGCCTCAATGATGCTTTCCTCGACAAGCTTGATGAGTCGGGTGAATTCGCCTGGGCCAGGACATTCGGCGGTCTCGGCGATGACTCCGCCCGCGCGGTCGCCATCGACAGTTCCGGCAACATTTATCTTGCGGGCGATTTCGAGCTGTCGGTCGACTTCGATCCGCGCACCGGCACCGAGGTACACACATCGCATGGCCACTCCGACGTCTTTCTCCTGAGACTCTCGCCGGACGGCAGCTGGTGAGTGTCGCAAGTAGCACGCGTCCCGGGGCTGTTGAAAAAGTGCAATTTCGCGCTAGCAGGGCATATCAGGCGTGGCACACTCAGGCGAGTCCCCGAGCCTGGGGGTGCTGGACCAATCACCTGAATGCCTCATGAATAGAGGGATTAATTGATCGAACACCCCCAGACAGAAAGACTGCTTGCGCAGTCTTTCTGCCTGGGGGTGCCACCCGATTCGGCATCGAAATGGGTTTTTCAACAGCCCAATCCTGCGCGTGGTTCTTTGACTTTCTTTTGTTAAGAACCATGTGCGGGACGCACATGTTACGTCGGCATCCTGCGCGTGGTTCTTTGACTTTCTTTTGTTAAGAACCATGTGCGGGACGCACATGTTACGTCGGCATCCTGCGCGTGGTTCTTTGACTTTCTTTTGTTAAGAACCATGTGCGGGACGCACATGTTACGTCGGCATCCTGCGCGTGGTTCTTCCTCCCCTGTTTCCCGAACAGATGATTTGTGGTTCAATTGACGCTCCAATGAGGCTCAAGGTAATCGTACTCGCGATAGTCCTCCTGGCCTTTGCCGGCTGCGGGGGCGGCGGCGCCCGGCTTGCGGTCGGCGACATATCGGGACCCACCGCCGTAAACGAAAACTCCTCGGCCCAGTATTCCGTCACCGCGACCGGCGATACCGGCATCGAATGCCAGTGGGCCGTCGAGCCCGCTTCCCTCGGAACTCTCAGTTCTCAGACGAGTTTAACAATTACCTTCGTCGCAGGAAACGTGAGCGCGGACACGTCCGGGACAATCCGGGTCAGTGTGACATCCGATAACGGTGGGCCTGTCGTGAAGTCTCTCGGCATCACTGTCCATGACCTTGGACCATCAGGCTGGGTACGGACATGGGGTGCCGCAGGCGAAGACGGAGGCTACGATGTTGCGCTGGATCGCGAAACAGGAAGCATATATGTCTGTGGACGTTTCGGCGGGACCGCGGATTTCGACCCCGGACCGTCGAGCGACATTCACGCATCGAACGGCGACTATGACGCGTTCCTGAGCAAGTTCGATTCTTCCGGCGATTTCGTCTGGGCCCGAACCTGGGGCGGGACCGGCGCAGAGAACGCGTTCCGCGCAACTGTCGACGATCTCGGCGCGATCTATGTCATCGGACCGTTCGCCGGCACCGTCGATTTCGATCCCCAGGCTGCGGTCGTTGAGAAATCATCCAGCGGACACTCCGACGTTTACCTGGGCAAATTCGACCCGTCCGGAAATCTCGTGTGGGTGCGCACGTGGGGGGGGTCCGAAGGCAACGAGGAGGGTTTCGGGCTTTGCGTCGATCGAGACGGGAACATCTGCGCGACAGGCTTCTACAGGGGGACCGTCGATTTCGATCCCGGGCCCGGCGTCGACGAACATCCGGGCTACGGTCAATTGGACAGCTTCCTTGTCAAGTTCGATCCGTCCGGCAATTTCATCTGGGCACGAACATGGGGCGGACCCGAGAACGATAAGTGCTACTCGGTCGCAAGCGACTCGGGCAACAACCTCTACGTCATCGGCTGGTTCTACAACACCGTCGATTTCGATCCCGGGCCCGGGAAATACGAAGTCAGCTCGCACGGCTGGGACGATATCTACCTCACCAAGTTCAGCGAGTCGGGCGATTTTGTCTGGGCGCGCACGTGGGGAGGAGAGCTTTCCGACGGCGGCGGCCACATGGTCGTGGTCGATCCGTCCGACAACATTTACGCCACCGGACACTGGCGCGCAACCGTCGATTTCGACCCCGGACCCGGCTCCGCTCAGCTTACATCCAAAGGCTACGATGATGCCTTTGTCTCGTCCTTCGATTCCTCCGGCAACTTCAGATGGGTCCGGACATCCGGAGGATCAAACGCCGACATCAGCTACGGCATCAATGTCGACTCTTCCGGCAACGTATATTCCACCGGCGAATGGGATGCCGAAGTGGGATTCGATCAATTGATCGGCGACTGGACCTCCATCGGTAAGGGCGACCTGTACATCAGCAAGTTGAGTCCATCGGGTGATCTCGAATGGTCGCGACTTCTCACGGGAAGCGGCGAGGGGCGGGGTCACTCGATCGACTTCGACAGCTTGGGGAATGTCTACCTCATCGGTACATTCAAGGGCACAGTCGATTTTGATCCGGGCGAGTCGTCCGACAATCGCACGTCCAACGGTGGCGGCGATGTGTTTCTGATGAAAATCCTTCCAGACGGCTCCTGGTGACCTCACCCCCAAAACCTTCCTATCCACCGGGCGGAGAGCGGGCGAGCTTCAAGTAGCCCGGGAACCCGCATCGCTGTTGCCTTGACTTGCGCGGTTCCCTGCCGAAAGCGGGTTCCCGGGTTCTTGATGTCACCGCAATCCCGGGAACCTGTTTCGTCAAGGTCATGCGGAAGTCGCCCTTGTCGCGTAATGAAACAGGTTCCCGGGCTACATATGCTGCTTGAAGTAACCCGGGAACCCGCAACGCTGTTGCCTTGACTTGCCCTGTTCCCTGCCGAAAGCGGGTTCCCGGGTTCTTGATGTCACCGCAATCCCGGGAACCTGTTTCGTCAAGGTCATGCGGAAGTCGCCCTTGTCGCGTAATGAAACAGGTTCCCGGGCTACATATGCTGCTTGAAGTAGCCCCGGAACCAGCGTCGTTGTTGCCTTGACGTTTGCCCATTACTCAACCCTGCGATATATTTGAATCGCCCGAATGCACCGACTTGACCGGGGAGAAATCGGATGAGACTCTCACACTACGTCCTTGCGATCGTCCTCCTTTCGATCCTTGCTCTTTCCTGCGGGGGAGGAGGCGGTCGGCTCGAGGTCGGCTCGATCCAGGGACCCGATTCCATTCCTGAGAATTCCTCTGCGGAATTCATCGTGCCCGCGTCCGGCGACTCCGACATCGCGTATCAGTGGTCCGTCGATCCGCCGTCCGCCGGGACATTCTCGAACGCCACATCGGCAACCGCCACTTTCAACTCCCATTCCGTCAAGACCCTGATCCGGGTGAGAATCATCGTCACCGTCGCCTCGGCCAATTACGGTCCCGAACTGAGAATGCGCGATTGCGAGATCAGAGCGATCGGAGAGCTTGTCGTCAAAGAAATCGAAGGTTCCAGTTCCGTCGACGAGGATCGCGTCGGGCACTTCTCAATCGAGGCTTACGGGGACCCCGGCATCAAGTACCAGTGGTCGATCGATCCGCCGGACGTCGGGTGCCTTACTCACCCGATTTCACGCGAGACCTATTTCATCCCCACCTTCATTGGCTCCACCCTGACCGCCACCATCAGCGCGACTGTCACCTCCGACAACTTCGGACCCGTCACCAAGTCCGCCGATTTCCAGCTTAACGATATCCTCTTTCTCCAGCCAAGCGAGATTGGCGGACCTCCCCAGCTCGACGAAAAGACAATCGTGGCCTTCAGCATCTCGGCGGTGGGCGACGACGGCATAGGGTTCCAGTGGTCATGCGATCCCTCTTCGGCTGGTATCTTCACCGACCCCGCTTCTTCATCCACTTCATTCGAAGTTGCGCCGGTCACAGAAAACTCCCCGGCGGTGATCTCCGCCACTGTTGGATGCAGGCATTACGCCTCACAATCGAAGCAACTGGAACTCTTGGTCCGCGATCTTCCGGTTTACGACTGGGCGCAGACATGGGGCGGTGCGGAAGGTTCGGTCTGGACCTCTGGAATCGTTACGGATGACAATGGAGCAGTCTATGTGTGCGGCGATTTCGCCGGGACCGTCGACTTCGACCCGGGTCCCGATGCCTATGAAATGGTGTCCGCGGGCAGTCGGGATGCGTTTCTCGCGAAGTTCGACTCTTCAGGCAATCTCCTCTGGGCGCGCGCGATTGGTGGGGATTATGACGACCAATGTTACGACTTGGCGATCGACGTTACCGGCAATGTCTACCTCACCGGCTCATCTTTGTACGACTGCGACTTCGATCCGGGTCCGGGCGAAGATATCCGCTCTCCCGTCGGCTACGTCGACTGCTACGTTGCGAAATTCGATCCGTCAGGAAACCGGGATTGGGCCTGCACCTGGGGCTCGTGGGATGCTGACGTGGGCCTCGGGATCGCCGTTGACGGTCTTGGCGGGGTCTATGTCACCGGCTACTTCACCGGGACTGTCGACTTCGACCCGGGTCCGGGCGTCGATGAACACACGCCTTTCGATCCGGACCACTATTACGAGAGCGATTGCTTCCTGAGCAGGTTCGACTCGTCCGGCAATTTCTGCTGGGCGAACACCTGGGGCGGCCCAAGGGAAGACATCAGTTATGCCGTCGCAGCCGGTGTGTCGGGGGACGTATTCGTCGTCGGCTCGTTTCAGTACTCTTGCGGTTTCGACCCGGACGGAAGCCCGACCAAGGCCGACCTGCACGAATCGAACGGAGGTTATGACGCTTTCCTGAGCGCCTTCAGTTCAGCCGGCGAATTCAAATGGGCTTCCACCTGGGGTAGTGATACCAGCGACGGCGCATATTCGCTCGATGTCGGCGATTCCGGCATGATTTGTGTCGTCGGTACTTTCCTGTATACCGCCGACCTGGACCCTGGTCCCGGCGTTGATCTGCACGAGGCATCCTCCGGTTCTTATGACGTGTACCTAAGTGCGTTCGATCCGTCAGGCGCCTACCGCTGGGGGCGTTCCTGGGGTCCGCCTGTCCTCTATTTCCCTGAAGCCTTCGCAATCGATCTTGACAGCCACGGGAACATCTATCTGGCCAGTAACTTCAGCTACCCTATGGACTTCGATCCGGGCCCGGCCGAATGCATCTACTCGCCATTCAAGCAGATTACAGGCTATCCGGATGCCTGCCTGAGCAAGTTCGATTCCCAGGGCAATTTCGTCTGGGCGCGAACCTGGGGTGGGCCCGACATGGACTGGGCCACAGCGGTCGCCGCGGATTCATCGGGAAACATCTACCTCACCGGCGTCTTCGAAGAGACTGTCGACTTCGATCCCACTTTTGAGGTCGATGAACACAGTACCGGTGGAGATTACGACGGCGCTTTCCTCCTGAAACTCCTCCCCGAAGGCGGCTGGTAACAAAGAACCGAATGCGCCCTCCCTTACGGTCAGGCCCCTGAATGCTCACGCCGCCTTCATTCATTCAGGGGCCCGACCGTAAGGGAGGGCGTCGGCAGCTCCCTCACTTATCCCTCGCACACCAGGATGCACACGTAGTCGCTGTCGTGGAAGCCCTTATAGGCCCACGCCTCCACCTCGATGTCGATTGTCGTCCTGTTCGGAACATAGAACCACACGGCAGGCGCGGAATCGATCCCGATATCTTCCGCCACACTCCAATCGTCACGCCATGTCACGCTGAGATCGAGATCATCGATCCACGGCCCACCCGCGGCAAACACTACATAGTATCCCCTGTGCAGTGTGATCGAATATGTCCTCGTGTCCTCGATTTCGTCGATCCCGTCCATGATCGGTGACAGTCCCCGATGCGACGCGAACTCGTAGAGGTAATCGAGCTTGTCCTCCATGTATCGCCGACGTTGGTTCCCTGACCAATTGTCGCTCCCGTCGCAGCGCCGCCCATCGTCCCAATCCTGCCACCAGTCCTGCCATTCATTTGAATATTCTCCCCAGTCGTTTCGATGTCCAAAGCCGTCTCCCCCGGATTCGTCACTGCCCCACCGATCACGATCTCGATCGCGGTCCCGATCCCGGTTTCGATCCCTGTCTGTCGTGTCTTGATAGTCGTCCGAATACCACCCTCCGCTATAGTCCGGTTCCCTTGCCAGAACGAAACAATAGTAGCCTCGACCGTAATCTCCTTCGGACGCATACACGTCAATTTCGAACTCCACCTCCTGCCAGTCATTCAGCCGGAACTCGAGGACCGGGAAACTGTCGGCCATGGTGTCGCCGGCGATCTCGTTGCCCCAGTCATCTCTTGCAGTCATGTCGAGATCGGTGATCCCTTCGCTGCTCTCTGAATAGGCGTGATACCTGCCGGGTCCCAGGCCGTAATAGAAGATCGAGTCCTCATCGACCGTCCCTATGTCGGACTCGATCACCTCGTACCCGAGGTTCTCGGCGTATTGGATCCATTCGTCGAGCTTGTTCTCGATGTAATCTCTGTCCGTATCGGCCTGGACCGGGTTCGCGATAATCAGCACCAGTCCGGCAAGAATTGAAAGCAAACTCAGGCTCCGCATATGGGCCTCCTACACTCGTCTGATTCCCGCCCGTTCGTATAACGGAGGGGGGAAACAATACGTAGCACGCGCGTCTCGCGCGTGGTTCTTTGGTGTCAGGAAATGTAGCAATGCGCATCCTGCGCATGGTTCTTTGGTGTCGCGAAATGTAGCGATGCGCATCCTGCGCATGGTTCTTTGGAGTCACTAAATGCAAAAGAACCATGCGCGGGACGCGCATGCTACAAAAACCCGCCCGGGAGTCGGGCGGGATAGTTCGATTGTTACCGATTTTCTTGGCGGGCTAGCCGGCCTCGGTCGATTTGGCCTTCGGCTTTTGAGTGAGCAGGATCACCACCGCGGCCACGATGCTCGCTACGCCTGCGATCATGAACGGCATCTGCCACGCTTCGTAGCGCGTACTCGCTATCTTGTGCAAGAGGTCGAGCGCTTGCGGCGACGTCTGGTCCGCGATCAACTTGAGCGAATCCGTGGTGGTTTTCACGAGCTCAGCCGCCCCATCCTTAAAATACGCCGCGATCTGCGGACCCAGAAGTCCGCCCACTCCGTACGCTGTGAACATCCACCCGTAATTGACGCCGACATTCTTGTTGCCGAAATAGTCCGCCGTCGCTGCAGGATACAAGGCGAAGTTGCCGCCGAAGTTGAAGCCAATCAGCGCCGCCATCAGCCACAGGCCCCATACAGTGCCGCCCACATGGAAGAACAGCAGCATCGCAATCCCCTGGACAAGACACATCAGGAAAATCGACGGCTTCCTGCCGATCTTGTCCGAGATCACGCCCCATATGATGCGGCCCAAGCCGTTGAACAGCGCGTAGAACACGCCCATCGCGATTGCTGCAGCGCTCTCTGCGTCAACCTTTGCCATACCGGAAACCATGAGCGCATCGGTCCCGAACAGCGCGATAACCCCGATCACCATGAGACCCGCGGCCGCACCAGCTATGAAGCAGAACCAGATCATGTAAAACTGCAGCCTGCTGAGCATCTGGAACTGGCCGAACTCGATTCCCCCGGTCGTGGCAGCCTTGGCGGCGGGCGGCGGGGTCCAACCCTCGGGCTTGTAGCCGTCCGGAGGGTTGACCATCCAGATGGCGCCTATGCTGACCAGAATCAGGTAAACGATTCCGTACACAAACCACGTCGACTGAACCCCGGAATCGTTGCAGAATGAAAAATGAAGCATGTTGAGAAAGCCGGGAAATGCTATGGTTTTGATGCCTTTCGCCAGCATGACCCATATCGTGGCGCCGAAACCGAATCCCGCCACCGCAAGACCCGTTATCAGACCCTTCTTGTCGGGGAACCATTTGACCCCGACCGCGATCGGACACACGTACGCCAGTCCGATCCCCGTCCCTCCAACGAGCCCTATCAACATAACCTGCGCCGCCATAGTGGTTCCGAGCAGACCCGCCAGTATGTAGCCGAGACCCAGGACTATCCCGCCGGTCAACGCCACCTTCTTCGGACCCACCTTCTTCTGCCAGTTGCCGGCAAAGACCATGACCAGCGCAAACGTAAGCAGCCCAACTGAGAAAGGCCACTGTGATTGCTTCGCATCGAACCCATAGAGGCCAGGCTTGGGTTTCTCCTTTGCCCCAGGGGGCTCCTGTGCGGGCTGGACGGCGGGCGTCGTGGGCGTCACCACTGTTGTTGTCGGCGGTTCTTCGGTTTTCGGAGGTTCTCCGACTGCCTCGATCGTCCCGCCCGCTCCTGTATCACCGGACGAGTCCGGCTTGACCATGCCCCCCGACTCCACCGTCTTGTCCTCACCGACCGGTGTCGGTGTCGTACCCGGCTCGCCCGCAGCGCCTGTCGGCTGATCCACCGGAATTATCTCGACCTCGGGCTGCTCGATGACGGGGGCAGGGGCCTGCTCGGTGATCTTCACCGCAGCCGCTTCCTCTTTCTCCATCTGCTCCAGGGTCTTCGCCGTCAGCGGGATCGTGTACACCGACCACGCATAGATGGCTCCAAGGCATAACTGAATAAGGATGGCCCCCAGCACCACAAGCCATCGGTTGAATTGAGGTTGGGTACTCACTTTGAAATCCTCCCTCGCGAAAGCGCACACGAAACTTGCCCCGGCAGTACTCCGGAGGTCGAAAAAATACGTTGCGGGAGTATAGCAGAAATAGAGGACCCTGAAAAGGACGGCTTCACTCGCACATGCCCCAAGGACGGAGACACAAGAATCCCATGCCTGATTATGACAAGCTGGCCGGTCCCAACTGCGTTCGCGTCGCTTACTCCCCGTCCGAGGCTTCTATAGCGATCTTGAAGACGTAGAAATCAGTGCCGAGAGGCATTCCCGCGCCCCACACGTCTTCGGGGTCCCTCATCTCGAGCCGACAGATGTAGAGGCAGTCGGCTGGCAAGTATCCCGGAATATCGTCGTACGGAGCAGGATCGAAGCCACAGAAATAGTATTCATCGGGTTCTCCCCCCGGATAAGGTTCGAACTGACCACCAGGATTCGTAGCGCAAGCGACGTCAGTGAGTGCCACGACCCACGATAGCGAATCCGAATACCACGCCTTGATATGGTAATGAAGATGCTCAGCCGATTTCGTATGCTCCACATCCGGGTCCATAGGAGCGTCCTGCGTGATCGTGAACTCGTAAGACGTGGGCGAGTTAGCCTCGGGCGGGAAATCGGACGCCGGATCGCTGACGGGAACATTAGTGGCCGGCGCCCAATGAGCACAGATTGCATACGAGGCCTTTATGGGCCCTGATGTGGGCGGGCGTATTACGTACGTGCGGGTAACAGTCTTGCCGACTTCAAACATGTGACGTGTCTCGTTCGAGTGGAAACGCCTGAAGGCATTGATAACTCCGAGGTTCTCACCGGATGCGTACTTGCCTTGGTAGTACTTTAGAATCGGGTAGTCTCCGTCTTCGATCTCGTCCCAGGGAAGCCAAAGGTCGTCCACATCCGGTGACCAGATCGTCGTCCAGCCGTCCGGGTTTACGAGCTCCGCGTCTCCCTTATCACTGCTTGCGATTCTGACAAGCCAGCCCACCAAAGGCTCCAGTCCGGCAGCTTCCCGCAGTTCCGGATCAGGGAAGAGTTGTGAAGCCGGGAACATAATGATCCCCCTAACGTCAAAGCCCGTATAACGAGGATCTGTGTACGGATGGGTGATCGAGATGTCGATGGAGACATCTCCGCTGGATAGCATATGCAGATTGCTGGTTGAGAGGCAATTGAAGCACGGTCCTGCTTCGAGAAGCTTGGTGGCATTCAGATGGATGCCATAGTTCCCTTCCGCCGAACGGCCAGGAGTAACCCGAACATAGGATCCATCGCGGCCTATCTCGATGCCGTATTCGCCCCAGTCCAGGTATCCAGTACGAACATTCTGCCAAGCCGAGCCAGATTCCTTGGTCTCAGGCCTCTGAAGACCCGGACTGGCTGGCTGCTCGGGAATCCCGCACGAAATGCCAGCAACCAAGACCGTCACGAATATCAAAGAAAGTGTTAGTGCTTTCATTTCTCATGCCTCCTCATCTAAAGGATAGTCCCTCGGCTGAGGTAGGCCATGAACTCATCGCCGTCTTCCTTATCGACCCAGCCTACTGCGAAACTTGATTGTTCGAGAGGACTCATGGGCTCTCTCAGATTGAGTGTCGAACCTGTGAAGGGGTTGTCTAGGTTCCATCGACCGTTAGAGTCCGGCACATCAGTCGACAACATGCTTTCAATGCTGACACTCTCGGTCTCCCAGTCCACGGAGAAAGTGAATCGATGGGTCCGCACTGGCCATGGATCCTCCCCCGCCGGGACATAATAGCTCAGCCCGAACCAGTGCTCATCCGGATCGGACATCTGATAGCATGCAACATCGGGGCAGATGCTCGTTTCCGGGATCGCTGTGAAGTCGTCAAGATCCGGCGTTGCCGTCATCCTGACTGCAAAATCAACGTACTGCTCTGAGGCGTAATCCCAGCGACAATAGAACCAGGCCAAAACAGCCTGATGTATCAACGAGGAATCCGGCGTGATATCTATCTGCGGAAGAGCGTTGACCCGTCCGGGTGCATTCTGCGTGACCGGCTCAGCCGTCAGAGACGGGGTGCCGGGATATACCGGATCCCAGTCATTGTACCACACCTGCCACGTATGCTCATCGTAGAGCTCCGACCATGTCGCCGCGACCCGGGGCAGCGTGATGCCCTCATCCAACTCGATAGGCCCGGCATCGACTTTCGGTGCCGACCTCGGTCTCGCGTCGTCGCCGCAAATCTTGTACGGCGTTTCCCAGTACGGCGACCATTTAACAACGTCGCCCCGGTAGGGATGACGGACGGCATAGATTTTGTCCAGCGCCGGGTCGGTCGGGTCTCTTCGGTTGAACACGGCATACAGGTCGCCGCTTTCCGCATGCACACACAGATCCGGCTGGAATTCGTCGAAACCCGAAGCTGTCGACTGAATCCGCACAATCTGACTCTCGAGCACGAAGTCCTCCCACCAGATGCCTTCCGGATCGGTGACATGGAAGTATATCCGGTGGTAATACAGGTCCCAGTGAGGCGCGAGCGGATTCGTGAGTTGCGACCAGATGACTTCGACGGCCAATAAGCCCCGGTCCCCGCCTTGCCGACGGGAATAAGTCACTTCCACTGCCGGATAGCGGCACAGCGGGACAGGATAGCCTGTCGACAGCTCGGGCGCGCTGAAAGTATCTGAGTACTGCGTGGTGCCGCCCTCGTCAAAAACGACGAGGTCGATCTCGGAGGGCGCTCCCGAGCTTCCATGCTTTACGAAAGCAGTTGCGAGTGTGGAGACATCGCCGAGCCCCGGATCCGACACGGCGATGTCGCCCGGCGTAATTCCGACCGGTACGGGGCACGCCCATATCGACGATGCGGAGTCCATCTTGTAAGCTTCCCCCCATGGCAATCCCCCTGCGAATGCTTGTGCTGTTCTTTGCAGGTTTGCCGGATTATCGCCGCTGATTGGAGTCCCTCCCCTATTACATCCGCTCAAAATGATAAGTGCAAGGACTACTGCAAGTGTCAGGCATGCAGGCGCATACCTGGCCCCCCCCCCGGAAACTGAAGGTCGATTTGTTGAACATTGCGGTTTCTCCCTGCGTCTTTGGACCACGCCGTCGGAAAAAGAGGACGCACCCTTGACCCGACCCGGCACCGACCTCATTTTACCATGCCCTGACTGGAATACCAAAAAAATGATTTCTGCGAATCTCAGAATGATGTAAGTATGCGCTTACTGAACTCGCGAACCGGCAGGGTCCAGTGCCTCCTTCAGGGTGCGCAGGCCTACGACCCTGTGGTATCATTACTTCCGGCAGAACCACGTAATTCATTGCAGGCAAATGAGAGAGGTCACGAAATGAACACCCGTGTAAACATTATTTGGCTGGGGGTTACGCTTTTGGCATCCATGGTTGTCGGTTGCTCGACCGCAGGCGATTCCGTTCTCGGTCCAACGGCGGCGACCGACCTCAGCGGTCACCGGGCATCGCGCTTGGGCAGCTCGCGCGTCGTGTGGGGCGTCTACGAAATCGGCATCGACACACGGTCGCTCGAGGTGACGGTTGAACCATCCAGAACGGCCGAGTTCAACGCGAACGTGACGATGTTCATGCAGAAGCCGATCTCGCCGACCAGCTGCATCACCGTGTCGATCGACCCGTTCTCAAGCGACATCCCTGAGGGCCTTTTCGCCGTCGACATCACGCTCCATCATCCGTTTCCGGGCATACCGATGTATTCCGGCTTTGATGTCAGGGGAATTTTCATGTCGGACGGCAGCGTCCTGAGCGACCATTACAGCAATCTCCTCTATGCCGCCGACGATGAAGCAAGGCTCCTGAACGCAGACGGTTGGACGCGCTGGTGGAATCCCACCGAATTCACGACATACAATACGATCTTTGGATACACTCAGGGGGCGCTGGCCTCTCCCGGTTTCACAGCGACAGCGACACTGAATCCGTACAAGTATTTCGCCGACGGTCTTGAAAGCGAGGATGAGCTTGCGATCGATCCCGCCACCCGGGGGTTTTTCGCCACCTCGCCGGGCGTCAACGAGCGCCGCTACATGATTCAGTTCCCGATGAACGCAGGTTCGCCGGTCGTGAAATTCAACTACGCGGTCGATGCGAGCTGGGACAATCCCGCCGGCGACGGCCCGATCTATCTCCCGGAGGACTACTCCCTCAGCGCGAACTGCCAGGAAGCGTACATGCTGGCCGTTGCCGATGCCGGCTCCACGGCTTGGTACGTCTCGCCGACCGAGAATGGCGGCGATCTTGTCCTCGACATCACCGTCTACGACTGGCAGGCTGTGGAAAATCCCCTCGGGGTTCCGGGGGAAGTCGCTGCGATATGGGTCGAGTCCCCCGATCTTCTCGACGCGCCGGTCGATGTTCTGCCCACAGCCGTCGTGTCGTCGGACGGCCCGACCTCATCGGTGTTCCGCGTGGAGATCGCGGACGTTACCCCATCCGGCCTGACCGGTCAGACTCTGATGGTCGCGGTCGAGTCCGAGTCCCCTTCCGACTATGCGCCGAATATCGATGGCATCTCCGGCTTCGATTATCCCGAGGAGCCTCTGGCGGCTTTCCTGTTCTGGGATGCGCCGATCCTCACCGAGGAACCCGTTTCGATCCCCACGCCCACCGGCCTTGACAACTGCGCCGCAGCCGGAGTGGTTCATCTCTTCTGGGATCCCGTCGACTGGCCCACACTCGCCGGTTACAACGTCTACCGGAAACTCTCGACCGCTCCCGATTTCGATTTTCTGGACCCTCTCAACCCAACGATACTCACCGAGACCGACTACATCGACACCGCCGTTCTCATGACCGGCACGACATACGATTATGTCGTCAAGGCTGTCGATATCGACGCGACCGAGTCCGATGCGTCCGCGATGACGTCCGCTACCCCGGTCTACATCGCGCCGAAGGGTTTCACCGACCTCGAAAACCCCGACGGACAGATGGGAAATGTCGGGGCCTCCAATTTCGTCAACTCGTTCGTCACGCCGGACGGGACGATCTACCTGGTCTACGCCCTTCCCACGAGGTTCGTACGGTCCTCCATGACCAATCCCACCAGCTTCCAGGAGGTGAGTCTGGCTGCTTATGCGTACGGTGAGGTCGCAGATGTCGCGCCGGATTCGCAGGGCAACGCGCACATCGTATGGACAAACTATTACAACACGTCGCGCGCCTGCTACTACGCAATGGTCACGCCGGGCAATGCCGTCCAGAACTTCACCACGATTCATACCTTCACTTCCCCAAACGGATGGGAGGGCGAGTCGACCATCGCCGTTACCCCGGACGACGAGATCCACATCGTCATGCCCTCGTACGACGGCACCTACAAGCTGGTCTACGTTCATGGACAGCCGGGGAATCTATCTGCGCCGGTCGATCTCACAACCCAGGTCAACCCGGACATCTACCACATGCGTCCCGACATGGTCGCCGACCGGTTCGGCAACCTGCATCTGGTCTGGACCGGTCCGAGCGCATCCACCATCATGTACATGAAGCGCAATGCGTCCGGTACATGGGGCTCCGTCGAAGTGGCATCTTCGGGCGTCTCCGGATATCCGAACTTCGCCGCAGTTGCTGTGGATTACCTTGGCGCCGTACATGTCGCCTGGTGCGCGACGATGACGCAGGCCGCATACACGAATAACCGATCCGGCTCCTGGCAGGGCAAAATCATCCCAGGCTCCCTCTCGAGCAATGTTACAGGCATCGCCTGCGACCGTGACGGCAACGCCTATGTTGATTACTGGCACTCCATCACGCCCACAAGTTGGAGGACCTATGTCGCCCTGATCGATCGCAACAGCAATGTGGTCGAGACCGGACCTGTCAACGACGACCAGCCGTACCAGGGCACCTGGTGCTCGTTCGCCGGAATCACCGATCCCTGCTGGGACAGCGACACAAGCACTATCGCCTTCTGGAGAGGTTATCCCTTCCCTCCGCAGCCGTTCTACGCACGAATCCAGACGGACTATTGACATCTTGTCTGGCTGAGCCGGACCTCTGTGACTCGGATATCTTGACAGCCTCACATTGGTATGGTATAAAATAAACACGACTACCCCGCCTCGGCGGGTTGGGCAGCCTAAATGGGTGCCCGGCTTTTTTTTCAGGGGATGCTCAACGTGAAACCCGGGAGATTTGTTCGCTCGCTGACTCCGCTTGTGTTGACCTCACCTACAACCTTCGCTTCGCTTCGGTTGTAGGCGCCACCCGGGTTATCCCTTCCCTCCGCAGCCGTTCTACGCACGAATTCAGACGGATTATTGACGTCCCTGTGTAATGGCAACAACCGTCGGATGGCTCCCATCCGGCGACCGAATCAGAGTGGGTGGCCTCCACAAACTCGCGGACTCGTTTGTGGAGGGCACCAAGGGTGTCCTGCACGGCGGCGACGTGATATGCTTTCGCGCGATGACTCGGGCGAAACTGGGACAACACTGGCTTGTGGACAAGCGCGCGACCGGCCGAATCGCCGACGCGATCGAGCTTCGCGAAGAGGAAGCCTGCATCGAGATCGGCGGCGGCAGGGGCGCGCTCACGCGCGTAATCGCGTCCCGATGCAAGCGCCTCATCGTCTTTGAGATCGATTCCGGATGGGCGGAGCATCTCAGGAAATTCGCGCCGTCCTGGGGAGGAAATGTCGAGGTTCGAGAGGCGGACGCGCTGAAGATCGAGTGGGATCGAACCGCGCTCGGCCTCGAACCTGTCGAGCCGCTCGTCATCACTGGAAATCTTCCGTACTACATCACCTCGCCTCTGCTCCTCAGGCTGGCCTACAGCGGCCTGGATTTTCGTAGAGCAATTCTCCTCATCCAGAAAGAGGTCGCGGAGAGAATAGCGTCGAGGCCGTCCGATCACAGCTACGGTCGGCTGTCGGTCTCACTCGGCGCATTTCTCGAAACGGAAATCCTGTTCAACATTCCGCCCGCCGCGTTCAAGCCGCCTCCGAAGGTGACGAGCACGCTTATCAGGATGACCCCCCGCAAGACGCCGCTGGTTGAGCCGGACCTTGTCGACACGTTCGAGCGCACGGTGCAGGTTGCCTTTCACATGAGACGTAAGACCCTCAAGAACAACCTGCACGCGGGATTCCCGGAATTGCCGGTGGCGAAAATCGAGGACATCATTCAACGCATGGGGGTCAGCCCTTCCGCGCGCGCGCAGGAAGTGACGGTCGAGGGCTTCGCGACCCTGTCCAGGATGCTAAGAGCCGAGAAAAATGCATAATATCCGTGGCACGCGCGTCCCGCGCGTGGTTCTTTCTGATACTGCTTCTGAAAACAATGACACTTCGAATCGCGATAATCGGTGTTTTTTCGTTTCTCATCGCTCTGATCGGAGACCCAGCTTCCATAGGCCTGGCGCAGGACAGCCTCGAATGGCCCCACGTTTACAGGCAGGGTCCCGGCGACGGACGTTACGTGGCTATCACTTTCGATGACGCCCCTACTCCGGACACGGGCGAGCTGCTTGCCGTTCTCGACAGTCTCGACGTCAGGGCGACCTTTTTCGTCGAGGGTGAATTCGCCTCCTGGCGTCCAAGCCTCCTTCAGGACATAGTGAACGCCGGTCACGAGATCGGCAACCACACCTACAACCATCCCAACGTGACGAAGGTCAACGATGAGACCCTGGCAGACGAACTGGACTCGACGAACGAGCTGATTCAGACATTGACCGGAGTTATCCCGCATCTCTTCCGGCCCCCGGGCGGACATTACGACTCGCGAGTCAGCGACGCGGCCTACGCGAGTGAGATGGTGACCGTTCTCTGGAGCGTCAATACGTCGGACTACAAGGGTATCTCAAGCTCCGAGATTTGCAGTCGGGTGGTCACCAATGTCAGGCCCGGCGCGATTATCCTGCTTCATGACGGAGTGGACAATACGCGGAGGGCGCTGCCGTCCATCGTCAATCGCCTGAGAGAGCGCGGCTACACGATCGTTACCGTCGGCGAGATGATCGAGATGACCGGCGGGCCGTGCCCGTGGGTCGAGCACGACGAGACATGGGATGGAGATGCCGAGATGAATGTCTACTTCTGAATTCCCCGCGCGACGAATGCTATAATCTCCCCGGCTTGGATTCATGAACCCCCACAATAGATCGCACCTTTGCGTCCTTCTGTCCTTCGTGGTCGCCGCGATCGCGGTCACGTGGCCGCTTGCGCTCAGGTTCAGTCAGGGGGTTCCGTACGGCGGCGACGCGTTCCAGTTCGTCTGGAACGGATGGTGGTTTCGGAAAGCGCTCGCGGATCCTCACTTGTCGGTCTGGTGGACCCCCTGCCAGTACGCTCCCATAGGCACATCGCTCGTCCTCCATGACCTGAGCCCGCTCAATTCGTTCATCCAGGCACAGTTGATTCCGTTTATCGGGGATTTCGCGTCATACAATCTGCTCATAATCTTTCATTATGTTCTGGCGGCGTGGGGGGCATACATACTCGCCTGGTACTTGACCGGGAACCGTCCCGCGAGTGTGATCGCCGGCGTTATCTATGGTTTCAGCGTGTATCACGCAATGCACCTCTCGCAGCTCGGCACGGTATCGAGCGGATGGCTCCCACTCAGCGTCTACTACCTCCTCAAGTTCACGCGCGATGGGGGATGGCGGGACGGTGTCCTGTCGATTCTGATGCTCCTTGCCGCCGCTCTGTCGCACTGGTACCAACTGGCGTTCTCGGCAGTCATGTTCTTCGGGCTGATGCTGATCGGACAATTCGGCCTGAGAGACCACCTCGGCGGTATGCAGCGCTGGACAAGGGCGATTCTCCCCTGGCTGGCGGCGACTCTGATTCTGAGCCCGCTCATTATCGCGGCCTGGGACGAGTCGCGAATCCTGGGGACCGCTTGGCAGGTGGAGATGGGCAAGATGTATCTTCTCGATCCGGCATGGGCCGTTCTTCCACCGCCGGACCATCCGTTTCTCGGAGCGCTCTCGAAACCGCTGGCCGCGTTCATCCCGGGCAACGCGACGGAGGGAGTTGTGTCGCTCGGACTGGTTGCGATCGTGCTCGGGTTCCTCTCGTGGTTCCGGCGCAATCCCACGACCCGCGCATGGTGCTGGCTCGGACTGATCCTCTTCATTCTCGCGCTCGGACCCACCCTGACGATCCTGAGTTTGCAGCCGAAGATTTCCCTGTTCGGATACGTCACTCATATACCGGGACCATTCAGATTATGGTCGGAGATCCCGGGTCTGAATCTGGTGAGGGTGCCGGCAAGGTTTGTCGGGCCGTTCACGCTGGCGTTGGGAATCGGGGCGGCGGGATGGGTCGCGGGACTCGGGCCTGTGTGGCGGACCGGATGGCTACGTGCGATCCTCCTGTGGCTGTTGCCGGTTTTGATTGTGCTGGAGACAACGGTCGCGCCGATCCCGATCTCGGGAAATGAGTATCGTCATCCCGCACTGAAAAACCTGGCAAAGATCTACTCTGACGCGACCGGCGACCCCAATCCCCCCGATCTGATCATCAATTATCCCCTGCTCCCGCAGCGAAGGCCCTTCCTGCTTCAGCAGACGATCCATCAAATTCCCACAATGGATGGAGAGCTCTCCTATCCTCCACCGGGCGCGATGGAATTCTATCTTGATTTCAACTGGAATCCCCGGATTGTGAAGGACCTGGGGATCGACATGGTGCTGTATCATCCGTGGGCAGCGAAGACGTCGCTTGGCGAGCACTTCGATGTTGGCGACAGGGAGGTGCCTCCGCTCGAGTTTTTCCGGGACATCGCAGGGTACAAGGTAGCTTACCAGGACGAAAGGCTGATCGTCTTCATCCCCTGACCATTTCGCCGAGTCTGGCGAGCATCTCGCGGAATGAAAGCCTGTACGCCGGGCGGGCATTGAGCGACGAGACCAGCTCGTCGCCCCATTCGTTTTGGCTGGCGCGGGGGTCGAGAAGAATCACCGCCCCTGCGGGTTCCGCCGCAGACATGTCGCTGTCGGCGTTCGCAGGAGAGGTTATCGGTCCGCTGATGAGGCTGTCGATCCACCTATTGGAGGTCTCGGCGGCAAGGGGGACAAGATAGGACGTCATGCCGTCCAGACCCTGGGCCTCCTGAAGCCGCAGGGCCGCTCGATGCAGCGGCTCCTCCGGCGACACGAACGGAAGCTTCACCAGGACCAGCGCCGTGAATCCGGCCGGACGCAGGTCGACTCCGTCCAGGAAACTCCTTCCGCCCAGCAGCAGCGTAGCGGGATTGGCGAGGTATTCGCGAATGAGAGCGCTTTTCGTGCCGTCCATGTACTGCGCGAGAACGATCGCCTCTCTGGGCGGGTTCTGTTCCAGAAGCTCGCGGACCCTTCTCAGCTCGTGATGCGCGCTGAATGCCGCGACGGTCCTACCCCCCAGCGTATCGGCAACCATCCTGAGAAGGTTGGCGGTGCGCTCCATGTACTTTTCCCAGTGATACCGCCGACCCGACCTCGCCGCCGGAGCGTTGATGTCCTCGGGCAGAAACAGAGGGGGCGGTATGTGCGACGGGTCCGTCAGAACTCGCTCGGTGACCGCGACATCGGCCTGCAATCCCCACATCGAGCGGAGATGGTCGAACGAGTCCGTGTATCGCAACTGCCGGTCGGACGCGATTACCCCCAGCTTCGCTTCGGACGTGATCCTGCGGATTACGTCGCTCACATCGACAGGCTCCAGTCGCAATGTGATCCGCTTCGGATTTCGCGCGGGCGCACCCTCGAGCGACAGCGCCCACACAGTCTGCGCCTCCCTGAACATCCTCAGGGTCTCCGCGATCCTGGACAGCATCGCGCCGACCGCCGCAGCATCTTCAGTTAACGCGGGGATTCCGCCGATCCTTTCGGAGGCCCTCAAAAGCGACTCATGCGCGACCTCGAGGGTGCCGGAAAGCTCGCTGAAAATGTCAGTGGTCCATGATTCCTCGTCCACTGTGATGGGTCCGAGATTGTCGCGCGACCGAGCGTCGCGGAATGCACCGATGGTTACCCTGCACGCGTCCAGCAGGTCTTTTACCGAGGACAGGGCGGAGTTCACGGCATCTGCAAAACCTGTGTCGCCGCCCTCGGCGAACTCGCTCAGTTGCGTGAGCCGTCGCTTGATCGAGTCGAGCTCCAGCACGCGGCTTTCGGTTGCGCGAGCCGAGTGCACAAGCCGGGACGCGCCCTCAATCACGCATGCATCGAACGGGTCGAGCAGCCGCTCGGACGATATCGAGCCCAGGAGCCGCGCGCAGAGATGCCTCTGCTGGACAATCACTCCGGCGGACGACCGTGCAATTTCCCGAGCCATCTCCGCAAAGCACGGCCCGTCGTGCGGAGCGTCCGGACCCACGCACTCGACCTCGTTGCCGCTCAGGGCGTTGAGGTGCCCTTTCAGACCTGAGTAATTGTTGAGAAGCCACCAGTTCACGCGCGCGAACCGGCCGGTACGCGTGCCCGCGAGCCATCTCGCGAGCACGATGCGCTCGTACGGGCTCAATTCGAGCCATCCTGCGGGGCGTCCGTCCGGGGCAAACGCGCGCCTCAGGCATATATATTCGCTGCGCAATCCCAGGTAGAATCGCCCATCAGGCCCATCGGCCCCGTCAGCACCATCGTCCGCGCCCAGCAATGTCGGAAGCGCGCTCTCATCAGGAATCCCCACGACAAAGCGCGGGATGTCCGGCGTATTCGGAGGGACCGAGCTGGAAACCGGAGGTGCGCCGGGACGGGCGTCCTCAAGAAGCGTCAACCCGCCGCGACCAAACGCTTGCGCGACCTCGGCCGCGAGCGCCGGATCGTCGGCCCGCCCTCTCTCCCCGGTCTCCGCGAGAACCCGCAGCGGCGGAAGCGCGCTGGGAGCTGGGGGATCAGCCAGATGGCCCAGGACCGCGTCGCTCAAACGCCAGGCGCCGCCATCCGGAGATCCTTGGCCTGCAAGCGAGTCCAGAAGGTCGAAATGCGGATCAAGACTCTTTCCCCGGTATCCCGCGAGATGTCCGAGGAATTCTGCGGGCCAGAGCGCGAGCTCGTCCTTCAGCCTGAGAAACACGCGTCCCGCCATCCGAGCGTCCTGCATGGCGCGATGAGGATCGATAACCGTCACGCCGAGGTTTTTCGCCAGCGTGCCGAGCTGCAGCGTCTCGGCCTCGGGATTCATGAAGGCCGCGAGATGAAGTGTGCAGAGGGCCGGGTTCTTGATCGGGTCGATCCCGTGCTTCCCGAGATGGGTCGCAAGGAAACTCAGGTCGAATGGCGCATTGTGCGATACGAGAAGATCGTCGCGCAGAAAAGCTTTGAATTCCTCCAGCGCGTCCTTTGGAGAACGCGCCTCCCTGAGGTCGGCGGGATCGATGCCGGTGAGACGGCGGTTGCGCTCCGGGAAACCCGCCTGCGGTTTGACAAGCGAGCGAAATGCATCCGACTCCTTCCCGTCGATGAATCGAACCGCGCCCAGCTCGATTATCTCGCCCTCGGCGGGGTCCAGGCCCGTGGTCTCAAGATCGATCGCCACAAATCGCGCGAAATCCGGAATCTTGCGGACCGCCTCCGGCGCATCTCCCCCGGGCGCCCCGCTCGTGTTTTGATTTTCGCTCATCAGGAAGCAGCTTTCTAGGATGGCTCAGGGCCATCGGTCACGCCGAAACGCTCTTTCAGGACATGGTTTCGGGGAGTGACATATTTGTCGTCCGCCCAGGCGGGATCGATTGTCGCCATGTCGCACCCGGGACGATCGTCGGAACCCGCCGCCAGGATCGAGCCGTCCGGCGCGACTATGCGGCTTCCCCCCCTGAACTCGATGACGCCCTCGGGACCGGGATCGGTACCCACCCGTCCCGCCGTGACGATGAAAACCCGATTCTCCATCGCCCGCGTCCGAATTGCAAGCGGACAGGCATCGGGTATCACCAGATTCACAGGGTGCGCGATGATTTGCGCGCCGGTTCCATCGCCCTCGCCCCACGCAATCCTGCCCCAGGCTTCGGGGAAAATCCAGTCGAAGCAAACCTGCATCCCGACCCTTCCGCCGCCCGCTCCTCCGACCCTGGTTACGGGCGGCAGGGACCCGGCGTCTCCCGGTTCGAAAATGTCCTTTTCATGATTGAAAAGATGGACCTTCCGATATGTCGCGAGAACTCCGTCGGCACCCACAAGCCATGCCGAATTGTAGAGCTTGCCCGAATCGTCGCGCTCGAGAAATCCGCCGACTATCGCCGTGTTGAAACCCCGGCACGCGTCGACACACATCTGCACCGGATCGGTCATTTCATCCGGCGATACCGAGAGAGCCTCGGACTCCCCGCGATTCCTCACCGCGTACCCCGAATGGAAAAGCTCGGGGAGAACGACCAAATCGGCCTCGTGCACTTTCTCGATGAGGGCGAATGTCTCCTGCAGGTTCCGCGACGTGAGACCCAGCCGGGGCGATGTCTGTACGAAGGCGACGCGCATGGCTTGTCATCCAGGATTCATGGGATGCAACGATAGAAAATGACCGGAATCGATTATGACGGCTACTGTCCCGCCGGAGCCGATGTTACCGCTCCAGAGAGAAGGTCTTCGATTTCCTTGATGAGGTCCTGGTAGTCGCCCAGGAACGCCGTCAGCGCCGCAGCTTCCGCAGCCTGGACATCCGTTTGGTCGCGACGGCTGCGTGTGCCGTGCTCGATCTGCCCCAGAGCTTCCTCGAAATGAGACTCGAACGCCTTGTAGCCCTCCCACTGGGTTGGCTTTGTCTTCAGCTCCTCGTACGGCGACCTGAGATCGGCCATTATGAGGTCGTTGAAATCCTTAAGCGTGAGCGGCGAGTAGATCTCCATGTTGAACCGGTCCCACACAGCGAGTCCGGCCAGGAACTCTTCGCGCTTCGTAACATATCGCTCCTCGGCGGCGCTGACCGTCTCCTCCGATACATTCACGTCGTTGTAGATCACAACAAGATCGATCGTCTCCCGACCCAGCTCACCGGCGAGCGCGCCGATATCGACTGCAAGCTTGTCGGCGATCTCGGTCAGGCGAGCCATCGCATAGGGTGTCAATTCGGTCGGCGCCTGACTTTCCGACGCCGCTTCCGAGGGGACCTCCGCAGGTACCGGCTCATACCGGAACTCGTCCGGAGGCTGCTCGGTCGGTGGTTGTTCGGTCGGAGGTTGTTCGGTCGGAGGTTGCTCGACAGGCGGCGTCACACGCACCTCGGGAGGAACAGTCTCCTCACCGGACGGGGTCTGCGGGGCGGTCTCGGCCGCCTGGACTTTCCGCTCCAGTTCGTCGACCAGCGATTTGATCCTTGCCGCTCGTTCGCCGGCAGGCTGAACCACCTCGCCGGGCGCTTTGAAGAGGTCGGCGTAGTCGACTTCCTCAGCCGTCCTCTCGACAGGGGGAACCACTGTCCCGGCGGTACCGGTCTCCGATGTCGGACCCGTCTCCTCGGGCGGATGAACCTCGCCTGTGCTCTCAACTCCATGGGTCTGCGTCTCGAACGGCTTGTGACTGCTTATCAGGTCTCCCCAGAAGCCCCGACCCATTTCGAGCCGGGCCGCTTCGTCATGCGCATCGTGAATCAGCTGCCCGACCCTTGCGACCACCGCTATCTTGTATTTGTTCTCGTCGTACTTGTCCCACTGAAGCCCATAGAAAGTCGCGCGCTGAGCGTAGAAGGACACTCCGGTGAGAAGGTCCCAGAGGAAGAGATAGGGATCATCCTGGGTGAGCTGCCTGTCGGCGATGAATCCGTAGTCGGCGAGATGACCCATTATCCAGACCGCCGGCGTGGTCTCGCTGAGCCTGCTCGCCCGACCCATCGTGTCTTCCTTGAAACTCAGGTAATCGTCGCGATATTCCGGATGCGGCAGCCACACTTCCTCGTAGAAAGTGAAGAGCATCTCCCGTGCTTCCTCCTGCCGATACCAGGGGTCGAGGACAACCGGAACGAGCAGGTCTTCCTTCATCGTCGCGAGAAACGGGAACGCGGAGGAGATATTTTCGGGGAGGGCGCTGAACGAGTTTATCGCGCCCTCGACATCTCCGCGCTCGGCGAGCACGCCCCCATCGACAAGAACACGCACCGTCGCGCTGTCCTCCACCCACGACAAATCCTCCGGCCGCGACCCGAGAGCATCGAAGAAATCGCTGATAAACTCCCTCTCATAGAGCTCGGTTCGCGGGATCGGGGCGAACTGCCTTACCTGCTGCGCCCCGGCGGCTTGAGCCACCGCAAGGAAACTGAGCGCCGCAATCAATCCGAGGATCAACCCCCGGGCCCCTCGTTTGCCATTCATCATTGCAGGTTTCACCATTAGCCAGACCGCCTCGTTGGTTCGTGGGTTCAGAACGGCAGGATTCATCCGTTACCGAATCTTCCTGATATTATAATCCTATCAACACCTCACCCCCTAACCCCCTCTCCATCCGATGGAGAGGGGGGAAGGGGGGTGAGGTCAAGTGCCCTCAAAAAAGCCGCTTTGCCTTCTTCATACTTCGATGCATCGACACCGCCGCGCGCAAATGAAGCCTTGCCGCCACCTCGACCGCCCATCGACTCCGACACTGCCTTCACCAGGTTTCCCGCATGATAACCCGCGCTTACCGCCGCTTTTGAACAGCTTATGAGCAACGTGCCTTTGTCCTCGTAGGACGTGACTGCGAACGCGATCACGACCGCTTCCTTCTCGACGGCCCGATCCAGCATTCTCCCCACAGGGTCCAAAGCCAGTGTCTGCGCCGGGAAAATAACCGCCGTAGCCGATCCGATCGAGACCTGCTCGGAGACGTTTCCCGTCTGACCGTTTATCAGTCTCTGCTCCAGGTCCTTCTTTTCTTTGTCCAGACGCTTCATGTTTTCGACAAGCCTGGCGACGCCGCGCTCGATGCCGGTTACGGGCACTCGCAGCTCATCCGAGATTATGCGAATGGTTGCATCCTCGCTCTGCGCAAGCTCGTACGCCCGTCGACCCGTGACCGCCTCGATGCGCCTTACCCCGCTCGCCACCGACTCCTCCCCGATCACCTTGATCATTCCGATAACGCCTGTATTGTCCACGTGCGTGCCGCCGCAAAGCTCGATCGTCTCCTCTTTCCCGCGGATCGGCATGTCTTCATGCTCGCCCACCCAGACCATGCGAACCTTCTCCCCGTACTTCTCGCCGAACAGCGCCATCGCCCCGGCTTTCACCGCAACATCGTACGGCACTTCCTTGCAATGAACGTCGATCTCAG
>Ga0315294_10001357_pt1 | contig 26545 bp, 25 predicted proteins | sample YL17G13_40_MG_FD_203626 | JGI IMG/M metagenome (GOLD analysis project Ga0315294, IMG submission 203626) | Sediment microbial communities from Yellowstone Lake, YNP, Wyoming, USA - YL17G13_40 | ecosystem: Environmental > Aquatic > Freshwater > Lake > Sediment | place: USA: Wyoming | collected... | reverse complement strand
ACCATGAAGTTGATTCTTCGGATATGGCCTTTCAGATTGCTGGCGCTATGGCTTTAAGGAAAGCCGTGCAGGAGGCCGGGCCGGTTTTACTGGAGCCGATAATGGATGTAGAAGTATTTATCCCGGAGGACTACCTTGGTGCTATATCGGGAGACTTAAATTCCCGGCGCGGCCGGATTATGGGTATGGATATCAAGGGTAAATTTCAGATTGTAAAGGCACAGGTTCCCCAGGCAGAGATGTTTGCTTATGCTAATGATTTACGTTCGTTAACTGGTGGCAGGGGTTCGTATGCCATGCGTTTCTCCCATTATGAAGAGGTTCCACATAAGATTGCTTCTACGATTATAGCCCAATATCAGGCCTCTAAGAAACAAGAAGAACAAGAATAAGACCAGCAGGTGCAATATGAAAATAGCAGTTATAGGCATAGATTTTCCTTTGGGCAAACAGTACCTTAGCGACGAGAGATTAGATAAAATAAGAAACCTCTTTCATTCTCCCAAAGTTACTTCTATTCAGATAGAATTCCAAGATTCCACCCATTTTAAAGATAGCGATGGCATTCTTTGTGAGATAAAAGAAAAATTGGATTTGGTACTGGCGGACTTAGAAATTATCGAGAATCGCATAGCTCAGTCAGAGGAAAATAAGGATTTACTCTTGCGCGCTAAAGAGACATTAGAAAAAGAAATACTTTTAAATGAAGTTCCCTTTAGCGAGGAAGAAAAAGAATTGCTTTTGAATATTAATTTAATTACTTTAAAACCCATTACTCTTGTTGATAAAGAAAATTTAGCGCCTATCCCTGAGATTATTCGCAGTGTCCATAGCAATTGCGGAATGCTTTCTTTTTTTACGGTTAATGAAAGAGAATTGCGCGTCTGGTCAATAAAAAAAGGCATATCAGTTTATGATGCAGCGGGTTCCATCCATTCGGATATTCAGAGAGGTTTTATTAAAGCCGAGGTGGTGGGTTTCGAAGACTTGATAAAATCCGGCGGCTTAAATCAAGCCAAAGGTAAAGGCTTGGTAAAATTAGAGGACAAAGGATACATTGTTAGAGACGGTGATTTAATTCAGATTAGATTTAATGTGTAAAAAGACGGAGAGTAAATATGGTTAAAATCAGACGCGCATTGATTAGCGTATCAGATAAAACAGGAATTGTGGATTTTGCTAAAGCATTAACTAGTTTAGGAATAGAGATTATTTCCACTGGTGGCACCGCAAAGCTAATACGGGATAATAATATACCTGTAAAGGAGGTATCTGAATATACAGGTTTTCCTGAGATGCTTGACGGAAGAGTAAAGACCTTGCATCCTAAGATACACGCAGGCCTCTTGGCTTTACGGAATAACCCCCAACATATGCAAAGCCTAAAAGAACATGATATTGGACTTATCGATATGGTGGTAGTAAATCTTTACCCCTTTGAAAAAACCACCCAGAAACCAAATGTTGCCATAGAAGAGGTTATTGAAAATATTGATATTGGCGGACCTTCGATGTTACGTTCTGCTGCCAAGAATCACAAGTATGTTGCAGTTATCTGTAACCCCCAGCGTTACCCCCAGGTTGCCGCAGAACTGAAGAAGAATAAGGGTGCAATATCTGAAGAGCTAATGCGCGATTTAGCGGTAGAGGTGTTTAATCGCACTAGCCAGTATGATAGGGCAATATATGAATATTTAAGTAAACACAGCTTGCAGCTTGCAGCTTGCAGCTTGCAGTTTCCTGATAGTTTAATTTTAGAATTTATGAAATTGCAGGATTTGCGTTATGGCGAGAATCCGCATCAGCAGGCAGCATTTTATAAAGAGAAAGGTAAGACTAAGGGCTTGATAAATTTAAAGCAATTACAGGGTAAGGAATTGTCATTTAATAATATTTTGGATTTGCATGCCGCTTCTGAGTTAGTAAAAGAATTTAACAATCCCGCAGCAGTGATCGTAAAACACAATAACCCCTGCGGTGTAGCTGAGAACAAAACACCAGACAAAGCGTTTTTAGCGGCTTGGCAGTGCGATCCGCTTTCCGCTTTCGGCGGGATTGTGGCCTTAAATAGAAAACTCGATTTAAAGACCGCCAAAATTATTGCCAAAAGTGGATTCTTAGAATGTATCATTGCTCCGGGAATTGATAAAGACGCCAAGAATTTATTTAAAGATAAAAAGAACCTGCGTTTATTGGAGTTGTCTGACCTCCAGCCTATTGCTGAGCCGGAATTTAAACGCGTAAGCGGCGGGCTCTTGCTTCAGGATAAAGATTTAGAGACTCTGGATGTAAAAAATCTTAAGGTGGTTACCAAAAAGAAACCGACGAGAAAACAATTAGAGAGTCTTATCTTTGGTTGGAAAGTTGCCAAACATGTAAAGTCAAATGCGATAGTATTAACTAAGGGCACAAAGACCGTCGGTATCGGCGCAGGTCAGATGTCGAGGGTTGATTCAGTGATGATTGCCAAGAAAAAATCCGCAAAATTAGCCAAGGATTCTTGTTTGGCCTCAGATGCCTTCTTTCCCAAAGAAGATGCGGTGATAGTTGCAGCCAAAGCAGGAGTAAAAGCCATAATCCAGCCGGGTGGTTCAATTGCGGATGAAGCCATCATCAAGGCCTGCGATAAATACAAAATCTCTATGGTCACAACCGGGATAAGGCACTTCAGACATTAAATTCGCACAGATAACTTACGTCGCTTTTAACAGAAATTAAGACTCCGTAAGTTATGTGCTCATTTATGACCTACCCAGAAACAATCCAATATTTAGAATCCTTTATCAACTACGAAAAAATTCCTGTTTATCCCTATAAAGAATCTTTTAAGTTAGAGCGGATCAAGGATTTCTTGGATATCATCAACAATCCCCAAGATAGCCTAAGATGTATTCATGTTGCCGGCACCAAAGGCAAAGGTTCAACCTGTGCCTTCCTTACCTATATATTACGGGAGGCTGGCTACAGAGTAGGGCTGTATACTTCTCCCCATTTGTCGGATTTTAGGGAACGCATCAGAGTTTTAAACGCAATACGCAATACGCAATACGCAATACGCGATTTTGAAGGGATGATTTCCAAAGGCGAACTGACCCGGTTAGTAGTAAACTTAAAGCCCACAATCGATAAATACAATAAAAATTCCAAATACGGCCCGCTTTCTTTTTTTGAGGTTTATACGGCCTTAGCTTTTGTTTATTTTAAGCAAAAAAAAGCTGATTTTGCGGTTTTAGAAACTGGCCTCGGTGGTCGACTGGATGCCACCAATGTTGTTAAGCCTTTGGTCTGTGCAATCGCGCCCATAAGTTATGAGCATACCCAGAAGTTAGGTAATACCTTAAGAGAGATCGCCACGGAAAAGGCAGGCATTATTAAGTCGCAAGTCAGGCGTCGCAAGTCACAAGCATTAATTGTCATAAGTGCACCGCAAGAAAAAGAAGCAATGGAAGTAATTAGAAATAGATGCAAAGAAGTGGGCGCAAAATTATACGAAGTAGGTAAAGATGTGGGGTTCAGGGTTCAGGGTTCAGGGCTTAGGGTTCAGGGCTTAGCGGGAAAATATACAGACTTGAGGATAAGGCTTTTGGGTAGACACCAGCTTATTAATGCAACCGTCGCGATAGGCGTAATTGAGGCGTTACGCAATTATAATATTAATGTAAGTGTTGATTCTATAAGAAAAGGTTTCTATAATACTGTTTGGCCGGGCAGGTGCGAGATTATATCCAAAAATCCTCTGGTAGTTTTGGATGGCGCGCAGAATGTCGTCTCAAGCCGTGCCTTAAAAGAGGCGATCAGGAAGAACTTCAAATATAGAAAATTAATTCTGGTATTAGGTGTTTCTAATGATAAGGATATTAAAGGAATTTGCCGGGAGTTAACCGGATTAGCTGACGCCGTTATTTTAACGCAGGCATGCAGTCCGCGCGCAACTGAACCAGGGACCTTAGCCAGTTATTTTAAAGGTAAAGAAATATATTTAACAAATAATGTAAAAGAAGCCGTAGATTTAACTAAGCAAAAATCCGGTCCAAAAGATTTAATTTTGGTGACAGGGTCGTTATTTGTAGTGGGTGAGGCACGAGAAATTATATTTAGGCGGTAAAAAGCGGGTCCTGTCTGGGGTATCCCGCCTTTGGCGGGACACCCCAACCACCCGCTTTTTATAGAATATAATTACAGAAGGGGGAATGATGGTGAAGAAGAAAATTTTATTAATGACAGGATTGATGCTTTTAATAATAGTAATTTTAGTAACAAGAAGCATACGTATATTCTGGTGTGAAGTTCCATATAAAATTTCTCCCAAAAACATATATTTTATAGTTGGTTCCCCTTATTATGAGTTTAAAGACACAACTAAAAAACTCTATATAGTGGCAGCAATGACCACTTTCTCCAAATCACCATGGGATCATGGTGTATCTGTTTATGATATTAATGGAAACGGGGGTGTTAGCTTGTTTTATTGTCCACAAGATAAAGGCATATATGTTGAAGAAGTGATAGCAACTGTAGTAACAAAATACAGCAGGGGAGGATGGATAACAAAGTATTATCGTATAGGTGAATGTAAAATTAAGGACAACAGAATCATTGAGATATCTTTTCCTAAAGGAACCCAGTTTAACTACAAAAGGAAAAATCCTTTAGAAATAGAAAAATCAGATTGGTTAATAATTAAAATTCCATATGCGCTTAAAGAAGTCCCTGTAGATTATTTTAAATGATACGAAAAAAGTAAGCACCAATTAGCATAGTTTACCTTTTAATCGGGATTTTATGTTTATTTTTTCACCCGCCCCAAAGTAAAGTTACAGTTTAAGTAAGGATTCATATGCGTAATCAAGATTTAAACGATACTATCGCTGCTATTGCTACGGCCATCGGTGAATCGGGCATTGGGATTGTGCGCATTAGTGGCAAGGATGCGCTAAAAATTGCGGATAGGATTTTTGTGTCCAAGGATGATAAGAAGTCATCTACTTTTAAGACTTATACCACGCATTATGGATGGGTAGTTGATCTTCGTGCGTCGGAAGAAAATAACGCAATACGCAATACACAATACGCAGGACGCAACATAATTGACGAAGTCATTCTAACCGTGATGCGCGCGCCTAAATCCTACACTAAAGAGGATATCGTGGAAATCAACTGTCATGGAGGCATTGTAGCTTTGCGTCGCGTTTTGGATTTAGTTTTAGAAAATGGCTGCCGGTTAGCTGAACCCGGAGAGTTTACCAAACGCGCATTCTTAAATGGAAGAATTGATTTATCCCAGGCAGAAGCGGTTTTAGATATTATCCGCGCCAAAACCGATTCAGCCTTAAAAATTGGAGTTGAGCAATTAAGAGGGGTTTTATCCGGGCGATTAAATAAAATAAGAAACACACTCTTAAGTTTACTTTCTCTTTTAGAGGCAAATATTGATTTTCCTGAGGAGGAAATTGGTGCAGTTAATCTAAAACAAGTTAGTGAGAGATTACACAAGGTAAATGAAGAACTTAAAGATATTTTGGATGCTTCAAAACATGCTCGGATACTTCGTGAAGGTATAAGCGTGGTTATTTGTGGTAAGCCCAATGCGGGAAAATCCTCGCTTTTAAATGCCCTTTTAAAGCAGGAGCGTTCTATAGTTACACCCGTTGCTGGTACAACCCGCGACACCATCGAAGAGGTTATTGACATAAAAGGTATCCCCATAAGGATTGTAGATACTGCGGGGATTATTGAACCGGCGGACTTAGTGGAAAAAAAGGCGGTCTTACGCTCCAAAAGATATATGGACTTAGCGGATTTAGTAATTCTTATGTTTGATGGAAGTAAAAGATTGGCTAAGGAAGACGAAATCCTGGTTAAGAAGTTAAAGAGAAAAACTGCACTCGTCGTGATAAATAAGATAGACCTAAAGCAAAAAATAGAGAAGAAAAGAATTCTCGAAAGATTCAAAGAGGCAATTGATATATCAGCCAAAAAATTGAGAAATATTAATCTACTAGAAGACGCCATCGCTAATTTAGTATATGCTGGTAAGATTACTAGCCCCGAATCCGTGATGGTCAGCAATCTTCGCCATATCCAAACAATCCGACAGGCACAAAAACTTATTGCGCAAGCTATTAATTCATTAGATAATAAGTTATCCTTAGAGTTTATTGCCCAAGACATTAAAGATGTTTTAGGCTGTCTTGATGATATATTGGGCAGGAGATTCTCTGAAGACCTATTAGATAAGATATTTAGTGAATTTTGTATAGGCAAGTGAGGTATCCATGGATAAGAAAAAAATTGAAAAGGCGATTAGAGAGATATTAGAGGCAATCGGTGAGGATTCCAGAAAAAAAGACCTTCGGGATACCCCTCGTCGGGTAGCAGAGATGTATGAAGAGATTTTTTCTGGAATTAAACAAGATCCTAAAAAGGAGCTAGAGGTTATCTTAGACCAGAAGCACGATGAGATAATTCTGTTAAAAAACATTCCACTACAAAGTCTCTGTGAACACCATCTTTTACCATTTATAGGTAAAGCCCACGTTGCCTATATTCCAAAACAAGGTCGCGTTACTGGTTTAAGCAAATTAGCACGGGTCGTAGATATTTTATCTCACCGGCCACAGGTTCAAGAAAGACTAACTACTCAGATTGCCGAGATAATTATGTCAAAACTGAAACCTCAAGGTTGTATGGTAGTTATCGAGGCAGAGCATTTGTGTATGTCTTTTCGTGGAGTAAAAAAACCCGGGGTATTGACAGTAACTTCAGCTGTCAGAGGCATATTTAAAAAAAACGAGAAGACCCGTGCCGAGACATTGGCCTTGATTAGGTCATAATTTAGAAAGGAATATAAAGATGAAAAGAATAACCGGGTTATTTTTATTACTCATATTTTTGTCAGGTTGCGCAACTTATAAATTCCAACGAGGCAATAAGCCATACGATAAAGGATATGTGGTCTTGCGGGATGATTATACTATTTTAGAATATACTATAGGTAGAGATAACAGCGCGCCAGGCCTTAAGTTAGCGAAAGAACGTTTTAATAAGCGTCGGAAAATCGTTGAACACTACTATAAAAAGATGGGCTATATTGATAATCACTTTAAGATGCTTTTTTGGAACCCTTGTATTTATACTTTAAAGACGATGAGGGGAATATTTCGTCTTCCCTTTATTGCCATCTCAGATTATCGATACGCACATAGCCCTAAATATAGAGAGAGAATTAAAAAAATTGAAGCTGAAAAGGACGCACGTGAGGAAACTTACCTTAAGGAACTCAAAGATGAATTAGATGTATACATCCAGAAGGATATCGCCTCTGAAGCAGCAAAACAAAATAAACAATGAATAATTTATCAGTAAGGATAAGAAATAACTATTTGTTAGTTATAGTTTTATGGGCAGCAGCGCTATTAATTTTTGCTTATGCCTGGATTCCCGGAGGTTTGGATGTGGATTCTTGTAATTATGCGGTGGTGGCAAAGGAGATTTTGCGCGACTGGAAATGGTTAGGGCTATATGATCCCGTATATCAAGGGGTCTTTTATTATCATTTTCCTTTATGTATCTGGATTACTGCCGGCTTATTTAAGCTCTTAGGAGTATCGACTTTTAGCGCCAAACTGTTTTCTATGCTTAGCGGTGCGGTTTTGGTAGGAGTGATATTTTATTTCGGCAGATTGCTTAAAGATAAGTGGGTAGGATTTTTTGCCGCTTTAAGTTTTCTTTTGACCAATCATATTGTGCGCCTAGCTCGTCAGTGCCGCATGGATATACCAGTGACTCTATTTATCAGTTTAGCCATACTTAGTTTCATTTTGGCGCAAAGGCGAACTCGCCTATATTATCTTTTATTTGGCCTATTTACCTGCTTGGCGATATTGACTAAAGATGTCTTTGGGCTTGCGCCTTTAATAATTGTCTTTATATATTTAATTATTCGATTACATTGGAAAGAATTTTTCCACCCATTATTTATATTAGGATTATTGATAGCAATTGGTCCGGTTTTTGCCTGGATTCGGCTTGACCACGGCAGTCTATTTAACCCTTGGTTTCATTGGAATTTTCTGCATCTTTTAAAATCTCCCAGTTTTACTGTGCCTTGGTATTATTATATTTGGGCAATAACTACTAAATATTTTTATCTCTTGCCTTTTGCTCTTTATGGAGGATATTTAGCGATTAAAGAAGCGCACAAAAATAAAGATTATGAATTTTATCTATTGATTATCTGGGTGTTTATCTTTCCCATAGCCTTTTCCTTTGGTAGACAGAAGCTCCATTATTTTATTTTACCAATATATCCAGCAGCTTCATTATTGGTGGGTATGGCATTTGGGAGGATTTTTAAAGAGCCAGTCAAGCTCAAGATAGCCGCCGGCCTTAAATATATTTTAATCATCGCTAGTATCGTGATGTTGTGTTTTCCTTTGAAAATTCAGAGTAAACGCTTTATTGAGACTGTGCGCCTGGCTCCAGCTATAGACCAATTATTAAAGCAGTTACCCGAATACGAATTTATTGTGCATAATCAGGATAGCGCCGCGATTTTATTCTATTCACAGGAATTAACCCGAGTTAAATCTATAACCGATAGGGCATCTTTAGAAGCAGCATTAAATCCTTCGGATAGCAAGATCCGTTTGTGTTATTTGTCCAAGCAAGATTTTCTAAAACTTGCGCCTTCGCTAAGACAAAATTGCCGCGTTATTTTAAAATATAAGGATAGAATAGTTATTGTAAATCAAAAAGAGCCCGGATTTGTCGTTACCTTACCTTAGATATCTTGAAAAAAGACCCCATAATTAATATTTTAATTTCAGTAGCCTCAGTTTTTATTATCTTGGTCGGTGCGGAAATTATTATGCGTTTTGCCTGGGAGATGGGTGGATGGGTAAAACGGCCGATCTATCGAAAGAGCGCCAATCCTTATCTACGTTATGAACTTATCCCCGCTGTTAAATCAGGCAATATAGCTATAAACTCCGATGGTTTTCGTGGCCCAGAATATTCTATCACCAAGCCCGCTAATACATTCCGTATAATTATGTTGGGAGATTCCGAAACCTTTTCAATTATGCTCCCACAAAGCGATACATTAGCTACCCAGTTAGAGAATTTACTAAATCAGAAATCTCACTTTTTGCATTATGAGGTTCTTAACTTCGGAGTAGAGGGTTATGGTACCTTGCAGGAATTAGAGCAACTAAAGACTAAAGGCCTAAAATATAATCCTGACTTGCTTATCTTAAATTATGTCTTAAATGACCCTGAGCCAGGCGAGTATTATTTTAATAAAACTTTTCTGATGCGCCATAGTGCCCTAGTGCGTTATTTTACCTACCGGATAAAAAAGGCGTTGATTAGAAAAGAGAGGAGAAGATTAAATATTCGTACTGAGACCGACAATTATTACTATTATCATCAACCCAAATATTTTATCCCCACTAAAAAGGCAATCCTGGAGATGGCGGATATCGCTTGCAAGCAGGGTAGAAAACTGGCATTAGTGATTTTTCCTACCTCTAGCATTGTGGTAAAGGATTTTAAGGAGAATTATCCCTTTCGAATACAGCATAATCTTATAAAAAGTATAAATTCAGATAATATTGTCTTTATTGATTTAATAGAAGAATTTAACCGCTTAGGCCTGACGCCACAGGAAGTAGCCATAAATTATATTTATGATGAGAGCCATAAGAATGCATCTGCCCTACGAGTATCAGCTCAATATATCTATAACAGCTTAAAATCCCATCGCATTCTCCCCGAATAGCTCATATCTCTTGACCGTATAAGATTAATGTTATATAATTGTAAAAATATAGGATTATGAGAACAATTTAGGGAGCAGAAGCGATGCTTGAGAAGAATAGGCTGGGCGACATATTAATCTCCTGGAATCTCATAACTGCCGAAGACCTAGAAGCCGCCTTAAAGGAGCAGAAAGAAAAGGGTGGCTACCTCGGCCAAATTTTAATCAATAAAGGCTTAGTAAGTTCTACCGATATATCACGCGCTTTACAACAAGTCTCATCAAAGATAAAGGAAAAGACAGAATTAGGCCAGATGTTGATAGCGGATAAGATAATTAGCGAGGAGCAACTGAATATAGCTTTAGAGAGACAAAAAATCAGCAAAAAGAGCCTAGATGATACATTATTAGAATTGGGTTTTGTCACTTCCCAACAGATTGCCCAAACTTTTAGCCATCATTTAGGCCTTCCCTTTATCAGGATTTCTGATTACGATATTAAGTTAGAAGTCTTACAAGTCCTGCCCGAGAATTTTATTCGCAATTATCAGGTCATTCCTATAAAGTTAGAACAAAATACGCTCTCTGTGGCGATGAGCGACCCTTTAAATCTCATTGCCTTGGATGAAATAAAGTCGCTCTCTAAATACCAGATCGAACCGATGATTGCCGCTAAAAAAGAGATCCAAAGTATAATCGACCGCTATTTTAATTTACAGCAGATGACCAAGCAGATACTTTCTGATATACGCCTGGATAAAGCAGTTGACGATACCTCTATTTCTCGCTTGGTTGATCGGTTAATCCACGCCGGTATTAATTCTCGTGCCAGCGATATTCATCTAGAACCGCGCTATCCAGAGATGCGCGTGCGGCTGCGTATCGACGGGATTCTCCATGATATTGCTACTATTCCCAAACCCATAGAGCCATCTTTAGTTTCCCGCATAAAAGTCTTAGCCGAGATGGACATCGCTGAACACCGCAGACCTCAGGATGGGCATATATCTTTAAAGTTTAATGAAAGAGATTACGATTTAAGAATAGCTTCTACTTCTACCGTTGCTGGCGAGAAAGTGGTCATCAGAATCTTAGATAAGACCGGGATGCTTTTAGGGTTAGATGAATTGGGATTATCCGCTAAAGACCAAGAAATATTTAAGTCACTTATTTCCAAACCTTATGGGATTATTCTGGTTACTGGCCCTACGGGTTCAGGTAAGACCACTACCTTATATGCAGTATTGAGCAAGGTAGATACTTTAAGTAAGAATGTGGTGAGTATCGAAGATCCTGTAGAATATAAATTAGAAGGAATAAATCAGACACAGGTGAACCCCGCGGCTAACATTACCTTTGCTACGGGCCTACGCTCAATCTTAAGACAAGACCCGGATATAATTATGGTGGGTGAGATAAGGGACCTGGAGACCGCTACCATTGCTATCCATGCGGCACTGACCGGCCATTTAGTCTTCTCTACTTTACACACCAATGATGCGGCTTCGGCAATAGCCCGGCTTATTGACATGGGGGTTGAACCCTTTCTGGTCTCTTCTGCTCTGGCAGGCGTAGTGGCGCAGAGACTATTGCGCACTGTCTGTTCTGAATGTAAAGAAGAATACGAACCTATCCCAGAGATGCTTAAAGAGTTGGGTTTGGAGGGTTACCGAGAAAAGACCATCTTCTCTCGGGGCAGAGGATGTCAGCATTGTATGCAGACTACTTATCGCGGCAGAACCGGTGTCTTTGAGGTAATGAAGATTTCAGATAAAATACGCGAACTCATTCTCCAAAAACAGCCGGCAACTAAGATTAAAGAGGCTGCCATTCAGGAAGGTATGACTACGCTTAAAGAAGCAGCCTTGGAGAAAGTCGTCTTAGGTATTTCTACTCCGGAAGAAATCAAGCGCGTAATTTTTACCAGCGAAAGTTAATATGGCACATTTTAATTATCTGGCCCAGGATAATCAGGATAAGCAGATAAGCGGTGTCTTAGAGGCAAAGGATATCGCCGAAGCCAAAGCAAAACTTAGACAGATGGGCCTTTATATCATCTGGGTTCGCCCAGAAGTTGGCTTTCTTAAAACACTGGATCTCGGCCGGGTAAAGAATATGGAGTTGGCGATATTCAGCCATCAGTTCGCAGTGATGATTTCCAGCGGTATTCCTCTGGTCAGGGCATTGAAGGCGTTGGCGGATGAGACAGACAACAGAAAATTCCGCACCATCATCGATAAGGTTAGATTTGACGTAGAGAACGGCACAAGTCTAAGCCAGGCATTCTCAAAAAATCCCAAAGTCTTCTCCAATCTTTTTATCAGCCTGATTAAAACTGGTGAGGCAGCGGGAGCATTGCCGGCGGTATTAAATAGATTAGCCAATTGTCTTGAGAAGGATGAGGATTTAAGAAGGAAGGTTGCCTCGAGTTTTGCCTATCCGCTTATCGTCGGTATCATGGCAATAGTAGCCGTAAGTTTTTTGTTGATAGCCGTGGTGCCAGTATTTTCTTCTGTGTATAAGTCATTAAAGATAAACCTGCCCGGCCCTACGATTGCGCTGATTGGCTTAAGCAGTATCCTTGTTAAATTCTGGTGGCTCATCTTATTATTTATTGGCCTAATTTTTTATATCTTACGAATAGCAAAACATAACGAAATATTTGGTTTAACTTTAGATAGGCTTAAATTAAGGCTTCCCATATTTGGCCAACTTAACCGTAAGGTTAGTGTATCGCGTTTTGTGCGTACGCTCTCTACCTTAATTGGTAGCGGCCTTACCTTAAATCCTTCCTTAACGATTACCAAGGAAGCGGTGGGTAATCGGGCGATTGCTAAGACAATAGAGTCAATGCAAAATGAGATTAATCAGGGAAAATCACTCTCTGATTCTTTAAGGCAGGCGCAATACTTCCCGGCAATTGCGGTGCAGATGATTTCCGTGGGAGAAGAAAGCGGAAATTTAAATGCGCTCTTGGATAAGTGTGCGGATTTTTTAGATGAAGATATTGATATACTCATCAAGAATTTAGTGGTAAAATTAGAGCCAACCTTAACCTTTTTTTTAGCGGTTTTAGTGGGCTTTATTGCTTTGGCAATATATCTGCCGATGTTTGATCTCATGCATCAAATAGCTAAGTGAGCGAAAGGGGGTGAGAAAGAATGTTTAGGAAAAGAGGTTTTACTTTAGTGGAAGTGATTTTAGTAGTTATCATTGTGGGTATTTTGGCTGCGATTGTCATACCCCGCATAACTTATACCAGAAGACAAGCGCAAATAGAGGCTTGTAATGCCAATGTGGCAGCCTTGAATTCTCAGATAGAGCTTTACCATGTGCAGGAGGGAGCTTATCCAGCAAATTTAGCTGGGCTGGAGACAGCAGATTATGTTGATACAGTTCCCGCCTGTCCTATTAATGGCAGTAACTATACCTATACGGCGAACCGCGTAGCCAAACATACGCATTAATTTTAATCAGGGCAGAAAATCTATTTTTTCTGCCCTTGGCTTCATAAAGATAGAATTTTTGAGAGTTTTCATTTTATGTATGGCAGGAAGAAAGCCTTTACCTTAGTCGAGGCAATATTAACTATCGTGATCATGGGAATTTTAGCGGCAGTGGTATTGCCTCGTTTTGTTAAGGAAGGCTTTGTCGGAGGCTTAACTTTACGCAAAACTACTTCCCAGATCGCCTCAGATATACGATATACTCGCCAATTAGCGATAACCAATGCCATCCGCCACATTATCAGATTCGATTTTGCGAGAAAAGAGTATAGGATATACCGAGACCGCGTTTCTTCAGCCAACCAAGTGGGAGAAACAAAAACCATCCCTCCTGATGCCTCTTGTTCGGGCACTAGACAATTTGATTTTTATCCTTTAGGAAACGCGGTTTTCAGTGGTTCAGGTTTAAACCTTTCTTTAAAAACTCGTCAATATAGAATAAGAGTTGAGTCACCATCAGGAGCTGTGGTTGTTGAAAAAATATCTTAAGTTTAACAAAGGGTTTACCTTTTTAGAGGTCTTAGCTAGCTTGATAATCTTATCCGTAGCGCTTATTCCCATAATGACCTGGGTACCGACAAGTATTCAGACTAAGTTAAAGGCAGAGCGCCAGACCACGGCCATATTTTTGGCGCAAGGCAAGATAGAAGAGTTGCATAGCCAGATAATCAATAACTTTAACTATAGTTATACAAATTCTTCTGTCTTTAATCCTCCTTATCAAGATTTCCGTTATAATGTAACCGATAATTTAAATACTACCCTAAAGACAATTTCGGTTAAGGTATGGCATATTGAAAGACCTCAAGATGAAGTGGTTTTTTATACCCAGGTTGCCCGACGGTAAGGGATTTACTTTAGTTGAGGCAATATTTACCATAAGCATCTTAGCTTTGGTTCTTGTGGCCATGGCGCCCTTTATCCGCACGGTTTATATTAGCTGGAACTTGGGCGATAGAAAAACCGAACTTCAGCAAAATGCCCGCGTGGGCCTGGAGATGATCTCCCGTTCCTTAAGGCAGGCAAAAAGAATAACCGGAATCCCTCCCTCAGGTAGTGGTAATTTTGTAAGATTTAGGAACTGGGCGGATAACCAGACCATTATCTTTTACCATAATATGCCTACATCTACCTATTATTATAACAACACCGCCAGTTTAATTAGAGATAATGACCTGGTAATGCGCAATATGACTACTACTAGCGTAACTAATGCGCTCTTGGCCAAATCTCTAAATAATTTTAGGATAGATTTTAGAGACAACACACAAGCAATTACCACAAGGCCTTATAATGTGAGTTCTTTAGATATAACCATGAATCTTTCTGACCCCCAAGGTTTAATCCCTGATACAATAGATATTTTTTCCACTCTCTCTCTAAGGCCAGAGGTGAGAATAAATCCGCCAGTCTGGGTAGCTGCAGGTAGTTATGTAGTAGAACTGTCCAACGATAATTGGATAACCGGCTTTTCAAGCCCCAATGCTGTTTCGGTGAATAGCGTTTTATTAGTGAATGGCAGAGAAACGGTCTGGGTAGCAGATACTGACAATAATCGTATATGTCGTATTTATTGGAACGGCTCTAACTGGACATTTGATAGTATCAGCGGATTTTCTCGGCCTCGCTCTGTATCAGTGAACCCTAATGAGACCAGTTATGATAGAGAAACCTGCTGGGTAGCAGATACTAACAATAATTATATACGTCGTATTTATTGGAACGGCTCTGTTTGGGCTTATGATACTATTACCGGCGGCTCGGGGAACAATAGATTCTCAAATCCTTACTGCGTATCCGTAAATCCTAATGAAAGGGTGAATGGTAGGGCAACCTGTTGGGCGACCGATACTAGTCGTAACCGCATCCGGCGGATTTACTGGAATGGCTCTAGTTGGACTTTTGATACAATCACCGGATTTTCTAGTCCTCGCTCTGTCTCTGTAAATTTTAATGAAATAGTAAATGGTAGGGCAACCTGTTGGGTAGCAGATACCGGAGGTAACCGGGTAAGAAAGATTTATTGGAATGGCGCTACAGCATATACATATGCTAACTTGGGTATGGGAACAGGTTCTAGTCCTAGTTCAGTATCAGTAAATACTACTGATGGTACCTGTTGGGTGGCTAATTCAGGAACAAACTCTACCAATGGTAATAGGGTAAGGAAACTTTCCGGCCCGGGAACTTCTCCCATTTCTATTTTATTTACTGTTACGGGTTTTCGGCAGCCTAACTTTGTTTCTGTGAATCCTAATATCGACCCTGCTAGTGGTCAATCTGGCGTATGTTGGGTTGCCGATACTAGAAATAATCAAGTAGTAAAATTAGATTCAGACGGTAACGAGGAATTCAGGATAAGTGGTTTTACCAACCCTTTATCTGTGACAGGCTCACCCTAATGAAGAATAAAGGCGTGGCATTATTATTAGCGCTACTTACTTTAATCATTATTTCTTTGTTGGTGGTCGCCCTCTTAGAACTCACTACTATAGATTTACAAATTGTCAGCAATCACTTAAGTAGAAATCAAGCCCTCTATATTGCTGATGCCGGGGTTGAATATGCGATATCAAACTTAAGGTCTAGCAGAAACAGCTTTGCTACTCCACTAATAGTATTTCCTCCTGGCTCAGGTAATACTTATAACATGACTTATTCTAATAGTTCTGGTATAATTACCTCTGAGGCTAGATTAAGCTCTGGCCAACGAGTTACATTGGCAGCCAAAGTTTCGGTGGTAGGTAACAGCCCTCCTTATAGATTAAAGATTATTTATTGGAGCGAGCGTTAATGGAAAGTATATTGGGTTTAGAACTTACGCAAGACAAGATAAAAATTTTAGAAATACAGGCTACAAAAAAAGGCCTGGAGGTCGCACATTTAAATAAAATAGATTTACCCTCTCAGAGCACAAAAGAAGGCATTATTATAGAACCTAAACTTGTCGCTGAGAGAATAGCTACATTTTTAAGAGAAAACAATATCCCTACTAAAAAAGTAATTGCCTTGGTTAACTGCGTCTACACCTTTACCAAGATGATCCGTTTACCCCATAATCTTTCTGATGACCAGATACGTCTTAACTTAGAAGCAGAACTTAACCAGTACCAGGCATTTATGGGTAAGGAGGCAGTAGTTGATTTTAATAAATTAGAAGAAATAAGCGAAGAGGGTATAAAAAAAATAAATGTTCTCTTTACCGCTACCTTTAAGGCGCTAAGTAGGTCTTATTTAAAGACATTAGAATTGGCGGGTTTGGATTTACTGGATATAGATGTGCCGATCTTAAGTCTTTTGCGGGCCTTAGATGGCGGAGATTTAAAACCCTCAACTTTGGATGTAACCTTGCTGATGTTAATCGGCGAGAAATATTTAGAGATATGCATACTTAAAGGAAGCCGGCCGCGTTTTTTGCATTCTGTAGAAATAGATATATTGGATTTTGATAAAGACAGAGCCAATTTTATTGACCGGTTAGTATCGACGATAAAATTAGTGGTAAATTTTTATCAGGCAAGATTTATACAAGGCGAGGAGATTACGCGCATCTTCGTCAATCCATTGGATGTAAAGTATAGTCAAATACATACGTTACTACAGGAAAAGTTACCCAATATTCCCATACAGCTTTCCCGGCCTTTAAGCAAAATCTATATTGACAAAGAAAAATCTATAGACTTAGATGAATTAAGATTTGCCTTTTCAACTCTATTGGGAGCTACCTTAAGGCTCCAGGATAAAGGCCAGCCCCAGCCCTTTAATTTAAATCTTTTACTCAGAGAAAGAACGCAAAGAGAATATCGCTCAACCCAAATTTACCTATTATTTATGGCCTTAACTTTCATGCTAAGCATTATGATTATTTCTCTGGGATGGGTTGTCTTGAAAGTAAATATTTTACAAGGGAGGATATCTGGACTCATCTTTCAGTTTAAGCAGCCAACGCAAGAGATGATCCGGGCCATTTCTATTAAAGAAAAAAGAGATATACTAGAAAGACAAACTGCTGAGGCGACGCTGATTATGAGTAGTCTACCCCCCCCTTTTTATTTTAAAGACATATCTAAGGCGATAGTTTTAGTTCCGCAGAATTTATGGTTGACCGATATTTCTCTAGAGAACCAGAATAAAAATTTAGTTTTAAATGGAGAATCTACTACAGAAAAACCCATATTTGATTATATCTCTGAGCTTTCAGGCAGCGGCTATTTTGCTTCTGTAGAACTGATTTCTTCTAAAGGCCAAGCCGAGGGCATAGAATTTACTATCCAATGCACGATAAAATAATAATTTTAAAAGATAAGATTAAAGGTACATGGATCTTATTCAAGAATCTGCCTTTGGAAAGGAGAATTTTAGGTGTCCTTTTAATATTATTCATCGGGTTTATTTTATATCAATCCCTCATCGCAGTTCAGATACGTAAGCTAAAGGCAATAGATTTTCAATTTGCATCTCAAAAAAAATTAGTAAATTTTTATAATCAAATTGTGAAACGCACAGATGTTTTTAAAAAAGAACTAAAAGAGAAAGAAAAGAATCTCCAACTAATAAACCAAAAATTTGTGGATGAAGAAGAACTCTCTGATTACTTTGACAATTTCAGGGAGTTAGCAAAGTCGCACAATCTAAAGGTCTTAACCTTAGATTTCAAACCCCAAGAAGTGATTACAGATTTAGATACCCAGCCGCTTAGCTATTATCAGAAATTACATTTTAATGTTTCTCTAAAGGGGGGTTATTTTGATACCATGACTTTACTTTATAAATTAGAACATACCTACCCCAAAATATTTAATATCCAGTCTATGCATATAAAACAAGAAAGCCCCCAATCTTACGAAGTATTTACAGATATGGAAGCAGTTATTTATATATCCATTTAAAAAATTTAAGATGAGAATAGATAAATTAATATTAGTATGCAGTATAGTATCTGCTTTATTTTTGGCAAGTTGTAATAATAAACCTGCGACCCCAAAGATTTCTAAAGTACAAGCCCCCCCAAAAATAAACACAGAACAATTAGAGAAACAAGAAATTGAGTCTTTGCTAAAAGAATTAAAACAGAAGAATCCTTTTCGTCCAGACCATTCTAGCGGCACAAGCATAGAGGTTAAAGGAGAAACTGACCTAAAAGGAATAATCTGGGATATTCAAAGACCTTTTGCTCTTATTGGTAATAGGGTGGTTGTAGAAGGGGATACTGTAGATAGTAAGAAGGTCATGAAAATAAATAAAGACTCGGTGGTCTTAGATAATCAGGGCAAAGAAGAAATTCTTAGACTTGAATTAACACCTCAAGTGAAATAAATCTAAGGAGCGCTATCGATGGATAAGAAAATAATTGGAAAAGAAAGACGCAGAGATTTACGTATATTTATGAAGAAACCATTTATGCTCAGATGCCAAATTAAAAAACAGAAAGAAATATTTAAGTTGCGGCCTAAAAAATTATCTCATGCAGAGGATATGAGCGTAGGCGGTATGTCTATAGAATTGCCCGTATTGAATCAAGGACAGATAGATAGAATCATTAACGGTCAGGATAAATTAATCTTAGAATTAAATATCCCATCACTTAAGAAACCACTTAAAGTTACCGGAAAAATTGTCTGGCTGAAAAAAAGAGATAGAACCGGCAGGACCGTATATGTGACAGGTCTTTCCTTCCAGGATTTAAAAGAAAAAGATAGGGAAAAAGTCCTATTGCAGTTAGTTAGCCTTTGTTTGAAAAGTATAGCCGATATTTAAACTGCCTTACTATTTTACCATACCTACCTTTCTATAGCCCCCATAACCTATGGCCCCTTAAGATTTATTCTGCTAACTGAAATCTTACCCGTATAATTCTGGATTTTGGTAAGGCTACAACGGCAGACTTTTTTGGGTCAGCGTAGTAACCGCAGAGGCAGGGTTCATAACATTAAATAAACCGTATTAGTAAACAAGGAGGCTTATTTGTGATATAATTAAAAATAAAACTGTTAATAGCAGGCGGCAGTCTTTATTATTTGTTGTAGATACATATTAGCTTAATAAAATTTATGGAAAGCAGAATGAAAAACATTATATTACACATAGCATTAATAGTACTGTTAGGATTTGGTATTTACGCTAATTCATTACACAGTCAATTTATTTACGATGACGTTACTTTAATAAAATATAACAATTATATAAAAAGCTGGTCGAATTTACCAAAGGTACTAGTAGAAGATATAGGGGGAGGGATTGGAGTGCTGTCCAGTTTTAATCGTCAAATTCAGATGATTTCTTATATGATAGATTATTCTCTATGGGGACTGAATACAATGGGTTATCATATAACGAATATAATCTTGCATATTTTTGTATCATTATGTATCTACTGGATGATTAATACGCTGCATAATAATGATAATAAGATGCCTGTGGCGTTGCTTGTAAGTTTATTCTATTTAACACACCCAATTCATACTGAAACAGTAGCATATATTTCAGGGAGGGCGGATTCCCTTGCCGCAATATTTATACTCCTATGCATTATATTTTATATAAAACAGGTTTCTTCGGAAAGCACACCAAAATTTATATTAATATTGTTAAGCTATTTATTTTCTTTATTCTCTAAAGAATATAGTTTAATTACCCCTGTGTTATTATTTTTATATAGCCGTATCTTTAAAAAGAGCCTTCGAACAAAAGAGTTCTTTTCTGTCATAGTAATCACCGCTATTTATTTAACATCGAGAATAGTAATATTAAAACATTCGTCAAGCACAGTAATATCTACTACGTTTTTTCAGAGATTGCCAGGATTTTTTGTTGCTATAGCTGGATATTTTCGACTGTTGTTGTTACCTTTTAATTTACATATGGCGTATGGAAATACAATTTTTAGCCTTAATGATCCAAGGGCAATATTAGGCATCACAATCTTATTAACATTATTACTTTATTCCTTCATAAAACTAAACAGTAATAGATTGGCGTCGTTTTCTATATGCTGGTTTTTTATAACTCTTCTCCCCCAATCGAATCTATTATACCCTATTAATGCCTTTATGGCTGAGCATTGGCTTTATTTGCCATCATTAGGATTTTTTTTGATTTTAACCAAAAGCTTAATCTCTTTATACGAGATAAGGAAAATAAAGAACATTGCTTTGGTTTTAATAGTGTGCATATTATTTTTTTATTCATATTTAACAATAAAGCAGAATAATTATTGGAAAGAACCAATATCTTTCTACAAAAGAACCTTAAAATACGCTCCTGGTAATTGGGAACTTTATTATAACCTTGGTTTAAATTATGCAAATAGGGGTAATAATAAAGATGCGATAGCTTCATATAGAAAAGTATTAGAGATAAATCCAAAGGATATAAATACATATTGTAATCTTAGCGCCATATATTGCATTCTTGGAAAAAATGAAGAAGCAAGTGCCCTGTTAAAGAAAGCAATAGAGATTAATCCAGATGATGCACGGTTATATTATTTGCTTGGCAATCTCTACGGCAATATTAGCGAAGAGAAAGAAGCAATGGCTGCATATAAGAAATCAATAAATATAAATCCCAATTATGTATTATCATATAATGGTCTTGGAAATATATATATTAAGAAGGGAAATAAGGAAGAAGCAGTAAGGCTTTTTAGCAAAGCAATAACTTTGTTAAAAGAAGCAATAAGGCTTGATCCCGATCTCGCTTTAGCGCGTAATAATTTGGCAGAGGCTTATTATTATACAAACCAATACGACCTAGCTATTAAACACTGTGATAGAGCTATTGAGCTTGGATATGAAGTGGCACCTAAGTTTCTAGAGTTACTTAAGCCATATAGAAAATAAATTATAACTACTGCCTATCTAGGCTCCTGTATTGTATCGCCTCTTAAAGTGTGTTCTGATTCTGCCAAATCCGCAATCGTACGGCACACCTTCAATATCTGAACATTAATTCGCCCTATCTGTCTGTGATTAAAATAAAGTTTGATGAACTGGTTGGCGTTTATTGACCCCTCTTAATGCGGTAAGTATCTCTATGCTCAAGCCCCCCAAAAAGGGCCATCGCCCCCCCACATATTATCTTCTTCATGGCTTAGTTACAGCAACAGTCAAAATCACATTAGTCAAGGGGCATTGCGGTAAAAGATACCCGCATTTTCATTTTCCGCTACAAAATGTAAATCTTTTAAAGCCATTACCTGTTTGACCTTTCCTTTATTAACGATTATGTATCCTTTTCCGGAGTGGTAATACGTGTCTATCTTATTTCTGAGCTCTTTGGTCATGATCTCATCCCACAGGCCTGAGGTTGTCCTGCGTCCTGTCAGAGTAAAGAATATTTCCCCAAGAAATCCGTTATTGGTCACTATTATCTCGTCTTCTTTGATATTCTTTTTTATCAGATCGGCCAGTGACATAATGTCGTCGGGCATGGAATGGTAACGAAACCTGCCGGCAACTTCTGGATTCTGGCAATAGATCAATGTAAATAGCGGTGCCGGCTCAAAGATAGAGTCGCTTTTAAATAACATCGGCAAGGCAATGGGCCTTGAATGTCTAATGAAGGGGGTGAAGCTGGCAAAACTTATGACTAGAATTGAAGCAACAAGATCTCTTTGTTTTTTGCGTAAGCAGCTTATACCGTACCCACCGAGCAATGGGAACAAAAATCCGCTGTATGTTGAAAACCGATCGGGCAGATTAAATAGAAAGGCACAGCTGGCCAATATCATAGATGCAATAGCCAATGATCCCTTATCTCGGTGCCTGGCTGTAAAAAAGATTCCACAGGCGAGGCTTAAAATGGCAAAGACTGGTATATATACTGAAAAATCCTGCTTGAGCGCATGCATGAAACTTCTGTTAAGATATAAGTGAACTAACCAAGGGCTGCAGACTAAGGTACTAAGGCATGATATTAGAGCTATAGGTTTTAAATATTCTCTTCTAAAAAAGCCAAATATCAATAAAGATAAGGCGGCAACGGCGGCAATGCCAAAATGAATATAAAAAATTATTGATAAAAGTGCCGCTGAAAAAATATGTTTTTTTCTTAATATTAGTATAAATAAAAATGGCCACAGGCACACAGCATACGTAGCAGGCATCATAATAAATGAAAAAAATAAGTTAACATTAAGCGATATAAGGAGAAGCGTCAGCAAAGCAGCTCTTCTGCCGAATAAGAGTCTCGCTGCCAGCCATCCTGATATTAAAATACATGGAAAAGTAACCACACCCCATAGTTTTGCCAAATCTATCAGTTCCAGGTTAGTAATTTTCAGAATAAAGACATTGATCAAATGGAACAGAGGAGAATAAAGATGGGGTCTGCCAAATGGGGCAAATTCCCACCAATCATGCAGGGTAAGGCCTTTTTCGGAAAAGGCCTTTATCACGGATAGATGATACCAGCTATCAGAAATAACTGGAAGATACTCTCTTATGCGGAAAAATAAAATAAAAAAAACGGTAATAATTAATATGGAAAATAGATCATGACCATATTTATTGATATGGCTTGCTTCATTTAGTAGCTCTATCTTATCCGTTTTGTCCATTTATTGTATTTTTATTTATATACAGAACAGGGGAGATGTTTTTATTATATAATAACTTTTATGCAGAAGCAAGAAAAAGGCGAATCTAATCGTATAAAATATTATCGGATAATATAGCAAGTAGCCGACGTTTCCCCGCCCTCGGGGGGGTCCCGCTTCGCGGGAAAACATCGGCTACGAAATGGGGGCGTTAGCCCCACAGGTTCCGGTCAAGGCTTGTGTATGAGATCGCCTCAGAGAGATGGTGGGCCGCGATCGTCTCTTGGCCTTCCAGGTCTGCGATAGTCCGCGAGATCTTCAAGATTTTATCGTAAGCCCTGGCACTAAAATTCGGTTCGGTCATTGCCATTTTGAGTAATTCGTTTTCCTCTTTGCCTAATACATAGAACTTGCGTACCCGTTTATGGCTCATTTGAGCATTATAAAAAATATTCTCCTTAATCGAAGCAGAACTTTCCGCAGGTTGCGTGCTCGTTAACTCTTTGATAACGTACAGCAGGGACTTCCATATCTATGTCTATTCTATCTAAGAGCGGCCCGGATATTTTTGAGCGATATTGGGCAATCTGGGTGGTTGAGCAGCGGCAGGGGTGTTTATATTGTCCTTGTGTTCCGCATTGGCAGGGGTTCATAATTTTATGTAACCTTAAGCAATTTTATGGTATTATGTTTATTATATAAACTTTTAGAAACACGATTAACTCAGAGAAAAGTACAGATAAATTATAGCAATAGAAAGCGTTGCTTGATAAAAAAGAGCGGCTTTTTGTTTTGCTATGGTTTTCTTCAAGTTTATTTTTGTATATGTTGAAAGATAGCGTGCAAGAAAGTAAAATATGGTTGTAAGATTGTTTAAGAGGTATAAACTGTTAAGATGCGTGTTTATTCTGCTTATTTTATTCAACAACGGTTGTATATATCGTTTTTCCTCTATCGGTAATTTTACCAGAGAAGATAGGGTGCTTATTTTTGCCCCTCATCCTGATGATGAGACTTTGGGAGCGAGCGGGGTGATCCAGAGAGCGTTAAAAGCTGGGGCAAAGGTGAAAGTTGTCTGTATTACTAAAGGAAGATTAGGAATAACCTCAAAGAACGGTACAAAAGATTTTACCTCTGAGCAAATTCTGGAGTACGGGGTAAAGAGAGGCGAAGAGACAATCTCGGCAATGCAAATTGCAGGGTTGCGTCGAGATGATGTGATTTTTCTGGGATACCCTGACGCTGGGATAGCGGATATTTTGACAGAGCATTGGGAAGAATATAGCCCATATCTCTGCGAATTACCAGAGACAGCCAGAGTGTTATATCCAGACGTCCTCTCTCCGGAGGCACTTCTTATTGGCAAAAGCTTACTAAAAGATATAAAAGAAATACTACTTGTTTTTAAGCCCACGAAAATTTTTGTGTCTCATCCGGCAGATTTACATCCCGATCATCGTGCATTATACGTCTTTTTAAAAGTTGCCTTATTTGATCTCTCGGGTCAAATAAAACAACCGCAAGTTTTTTGCTGCCCTATCCATATGACTAACTGGCCCGATTTAATATATAATAAAGATTTAGAATTAAATCCTCCTAGGCAGTTTAAATACACTCGGTATTGGTGGAAGAAATTGGAGCTCACCAGAGAAGAAGTAGAGACAAAAAGGCTAATGATCGCTTGTTATAAAAGCGAACTCAAAAATTATCCATGGCCACTATTTATTTTCTGTAGGAAAAATGAGTTATTCGGCGACTATCCAGTTTTGAAGATTAACAAACATACCGAGAGAGAACGAGGAATTACCAAAAAGAAGATAAACATAGTAACAAGCCAGTGTTTTAATTCGTTAAGCTTTGCGTGGATAGGCGATTATTTGGTTTTAGAATTATCTCCAAGTGAAATTCCAAACAAAGATTTCTATATAGACCTCATTTTGTTAGGCTATTCTAAAAAAGTTGAATTTTCAATGATGCCTAAAATCCACATTATTATTAGAGAAGAAGGAGTTATGGTTAGAAATAAAAAAACAAAGATTATGAACCACGGAGTTGAAATAAAATACTCCAAAAATATTATTTTGAAAATTCCCCTTGCAATAATAAATAATCCCGATTATATTTTTAATTGTTTAAAATCATACGTTAATAATTATTATTTTGATGCCACGGCTTGGAGAATTATTCAGTTAGATTAAGGCGGTATATAACATCCATAATAATCCAAATATTAATTTGCAGTATTTTTTCGCGATAGAGATGCACTTTTTTAAAAAGGTAATTCACCTTTAAAGGATTATGAAATCTGCAAAGTTAAAATTTAAACTCATATATTTATTTTTTAAGCACGACGTGAGAAAACTCATCAATGCTTTTTTAGGTATATGCCCAAGATGGGTAAACGAGACTATTGAGAAAATAAAGCATAGATTACTAGATTACTTCCGATTACGATTACTTCCCTGTTTCCATCCCAATCGGAAAACGATTACTTCCCTGTTTCCATCCCAATCGGAAAACTGTTTCCAACTCAAAGGGGACAGTGGGCTTGAGTTTAAAACAAGAGTTTATTTATTAGCCCAGTATTGTTATTGCCGTCAAGACTTCTTTCCCGAAAACTACTAAATTCATATTCCCTTATATTATTTACTAAATTGGCTCGTACTGGATTTTGTTCTACGTAAGCAATGCAGTCAATTAGATATTGATCCTTGGCTATCACTTTAGCTCTAAATCTTCCTTGCCAGAGATGGCCGACTTTATTATATTTTTTATTATAATATGCGGTGTAGGAACGATGCAAACATTGCATAAGTTTTGGTAATTCCAGGGGTTTTATAGTTTCGCCTATGAGATGAATGTGATTTGGCATTAGGCAATAGCCATAAAGCAGAAACGAATATTTCTTTTTATAGTGTTTTAGTTGTGACAGGTAGAAGTTAAAGTCATCGTTCTCCATAAACACCTTTTGTTTTTGGTTGCCCCTAATATAAATATGATAACAGGCGTTTGTTATCAATAATCGTGTTTTGGTCATAATACCTCCTTTCTGCCCCGGTTTCCCGAACAATCGCGAAACAGTTTCCCGAATGGTTTGGAAACTGTTTCTAAATAAAGAAATCCCTATCTAAGCTTCTGTACTGGATAGCTTCCGAAAGATGCTCGGTTTTTATTTGTTCTAAAGCCGCAAGGTCGCCGATAGTCCTTGATACCTTCAATATCTTGTCATACGCCCTGGCGCTAAAATTAAGCTCAGTCATTGCCATCTTTAGTAACTCGCTTTCCTCTTTGCCTAATTCACAAAATTTCCTAACCTGTTTGTGGCTCATTTGCGCATTATAAAAAATACCCTCACCTTTTCCGCCGAAGGCGGATCCGCCTGCGGCGGAAAATCTCTCTCTTTGGATAGCCCGGGCTTTATTTACCCGCTCTTTAATCTGGACAGAGCTTTCTGCAGAAAGATTGCTTGATAGTTCTTGGTATCGGGTAGCAGGCACTTCAATATGTATGTCTATCCTATCCAGCAAAGGTCCAGATATCTTTGAACGATATTTATACACCTGAGTTGTACTGCATCGACATGCAGATTTAAGTGTCCCTAGTGTTCCGCAGGGGCAGGGGTTCATCGCAGCAACCAGCATAAAAGAAGCAGGAAAGACGAAGGATTTGGTTACCCGAGATACGCGGATAAATCCGTCTTCTAAGGGCTGTCTCAATGCCTCTAAACAATCGCGATGAAAT
>Ga0315294_10001356_pt1 | contig 26565 bp, 17 predicted proteins | sample YL17G13_40_MG_FD_203626 | JGI IMG/M metagenome (GOLD analysis project Ga0315294, IMG submission 203626) | Sediment microbial communities from Yellowstone Lake, YNP, Wyoming, USA - YL17G13_40 | ecosystem: Environmental > Aquatic > Freshwater > Lake > Sediment | place: USA: Wyoming | collected... | reverse complement strand
ACTTGCATTTGGGGGTGGAGGCGCAGAGGCTGGTTTCTTATTTGGTGGTGGTGGTGGAATTGAATATGGATTATCACCTCATTTAGGTTTTGATTTTAATGTCGGCTACAGAGGTTTCAGTATGGTTGGTGATTGGTATAACCATATAATTTATACTTTTGGAATAGCGATTCAAAGTTATTGAAGTAGAAAAATAATAAGGGAGCTGGCGCTCCCTTTTTTATTGGTTTGATAATTCCCTCTTTCCTACGGTCCTATCACCACCGCCGTGCCTATATCCACCAGCTCGTATAGTTTCTCCACATCCTCATTGTGCAGACGCACACAACCGTGCGATAACGAATAGCCGATGGAGTCCGGCTCGTTGGTGCCGTGAATGCCGTAGCTGGGCTTATTTATCCCCAAAAAGCGCGTGCCCAGACCGTTATCCGGTCCCGGAGGTATGGCTTTCCCCTCCCAATACCAGGTAGGGTCAACCACCTTGGAGTTTATCTCGTAGACGCCCTCCGGCGTATCGCCGTCCTTGCCGGTGCAGCAGGGATACTCAACTACCAATTTATCATCCTTAAACAATTGCAGAATATTCTCGCTCTTGTCAATATATATGCCGTCCTTCGGGGGCTGGAGGTTAATAGCCGGGTCGGTGCCCTCTAAAGGAACAACTCCCGCTTCGGTCTCCGCAGTAGTTTCGGAGAGACCGTAGCCTTTATCTACCAACAATGTCTTCTGGTCCAAATCCTTTCCCAGAATAACGACTATGTCACCGGACAGAACCGGCTCTTCTTCCAAACGAGAGCCGCCCAAGAGCTCAGAGAGCTTGCCGGCGTTTTCCCCGAAGCCATAGAGATACTTAACCCCAGTAAAATTGACCCGGTGGTTGACCAGCCCAGTCTCGTCCTTGTAGTTATCCACTTTAATGGCGGTATAGCCCAGCTCCTCTATTTTCTCGGCTACTTGCTTCGCCAGACCGTCAACTCCGCAGCCGTTGAGCACCTGAACTGATACCGTGCCCGGGTCTTTGAGCGGTTCGGTATTCTCCGGGTTCACCGTAAGCGGAAGGTCCTCGCCCACCTGGTCTTTTCCCTGCCCGCAACCAAACAGGAAAAGACTGACTATCATTACCAGAACCAGATTTGCTAATACTTTCATCTATCTCGCCTTTCCCTTGGTCAACACCATTGCCAACCCTGTTGCCTTCACTCTATCTCCGCTATCTGCTGCACTTCCAGCTCCAGAGTCCGCTTATTAAAACCCAAGTCCAGGGAGAACTTGCGCACCTTATCCTCACCCTTAAAGCTGACGGTGAAGCTTCTGCCTCCCGGTTTGGGGACTATATCTTCTGCCGAGCCCTCCCCAGCCAATTTAGCCATCTCCTCAAAGGCGCTCATCTGGGTGCTATCCTCGGAAAGCTCGCCGGATAACAAATAGTCCTGGGCGTAGCCAGCCTCCTGAAGCTTGAGCCGAGCGAACAGATTCTGCATCAATTGCTGGTATTCCTTGGGTTTCTCCAGCCCGGGGAAGAACCAGCTCGGCTCTCCGCCTTCCTGGGTCAAATAAACCTCGCAGAGCTTCTGGTTGGCGGAATCAACCACCACCAGCCGCACCGGTATATCCGCTTTTTCCTCGGCCAATGCCTGAAGGAAGGGCGCTCGTAATGCCCGCTCCTTCTCTATGAACTGGCGAATAGCCTCCCGGGTCGCCTCCGGCTTCTTCAAATTGACCGTCCCGGGGAAGCGAACGAAGAAGACCACATCCTCCCCAAAGACTTCCGCCAGATTGCCCTCTCCGGGAATGACCACCTGCCCTTCCTTCTCGGCAAAACTCTCCTCAGTAAGCCCACTTTCTTTATTAGGATTAACCGGAGGCAGATTTCTTCCCCACAATAGATAGCCGGTAAGCACTCCCAAAGCTATGCCGGCTACCAGAAAAATGATGACCGGAAGCAGAGCTGGGAGGTTTCCTCCGCGTCCTTTGCGCTTATCAAGCACATTTCTGCGCTTCAAAGTAGTGGGAGTATTTTCCAGTTTATCTTCCATACATACTTCCTCCCTGGTTGCAAAATCTATCTATATAATATAACACCATTCTCCACATATTGACAAGAAATTATCTGCGCCGACCTTGCCGATTAGAAAATCCCCGGCTTCTCTCCACGAAAAAGCCCTAAATATGCGAAACTATGCTAAAATATTAAATTGCTTCCGCTAAGCGAAAGGAAAATACCCACCCAGTCAAACTAACCCGCAAGCATTCAGCAGGATAATTTGAAATGAACAGACCTAGCACCAATAAACCAAAAAAATCAATCCCCTTAAAGAGATATTTATTATGGACAGCATTTGGGTTTTTGGCGGCAGTTGTAATCATCGTCGCCATCTGGTATCTAATCAGTCTAAATCGTTACTCGCCGGAGAAATCCCGCCTGGCTCACATTCAAAACAAAGAGGAGAAGCTCAATGTCATCTTAATCAGCATAGACACCACCCGCGCCGACCACCTGGGCTGTTACGGCTATCCCGATATTGAAACCCCCTACATTGACCAGCTCGCCCGGGACGGCACTATGTTCTTGAAATGCGACTCCCATGTCCCCCTGACCCTTCCCTCCCATATCAATATGCTCACCGGCGACTATCCCCCCCAGACCAAAGTCCACGACAACAACCAAGTCCTCAGCCCCTCCGCTCTCACCCTGACGGAGATATTAAAAGAGAATGGTTATCATACCGGCGCCTTCATCGGCTCGGTCATTCTGGAAAATATCTACGGTATGAACCAGGGCTTTGATTACTACGGTGACCAGTTTGAGAGCCGGAAACAGACCTTTCTTGGACTCCCCGAGGACCGTCTGGCTCGGGAGGTGCTCACCGAAGCAGATGGCTGGATAAAAGAGAACGAAGACTCCCCCTTCTTCGCCTTCATACACCTATATGACCCCCACGCCTCCTATCAACCCCCGGAGCCTTATAAAAGCAACTATCACCAAAACCCCTACGACGGCGAAATCACCTATGTTGACGCCTCATTAGGCATCTTCTTTGAGTTTTTGAAGGAGGAGGGCTTGTGGGATAACAGCCTCATAATCCTCACCTCCGACCACGGCGAGGCTTTCGGGGAACATAACGAGCGCGCCCACTGCGTCTTCATCTACGAAGCTACACTACATGTCCCGCTAATTCTTCATTGCCCCAATCTAATTCCCCCAGGAGGGCAAGTGAAGGAACAGGTGCGTCTGGTGGACATAATGCCCACAGTCCTGGATATCCTGGGAATAGAGATACCGGCGGATATCTCCGGAGCTTCCCTGGTGCCCTACATCTTCGGAGAAGGCGAAGACGAACCGACCCACTATTCCTACTGCGAGTCCTATCACATCAATTATGTCTTCGGCTATTCCAGGCTGATAGGTATCCAGGATAACGATTGGAAGTATATTAAGGCACCTACTTCGGAGTTATATAATCTCCAGGACGACCCCCAGGAGAACTATAATCTCTACTTTGAGGGTTTAGAGCAAAACCGGAGTTACGACCAGCTTCTCTCAGCCACTTTGGAGAAGTCCATCGGCAGCCATTATGATGATACTGAAGGCGCCACTGTTGCCGAAGTGGATGAGGCAGAGAAGTCGGTCCTGTATAGCCTGGGCTATGTCAGTGCGCCCAGCGTCTTCACCCCGGAACAGAAAAAAGAGCGCAGTATGATTGACCCCAAGGATAAAATCTCCCTCATCTACGACTATCAGCAATTGTTGATTTATCGGGATAACGGCTTACTGGAGATGTCCGACCAGCTACTCCGGGAGATGTTGGCGATGGATGCGGAGGTCCCGCTGATAAACCTTATTATGGCGGAGAATCTCTTTGATATGGGGGATTACGAAACCGCCTATAATTGGTTCCAGCATACCTATGAGTTGGACCCCGCTAATACTATGTGCAAGAATTATATGGGGCTATGCAGGATAAAAGAGGAATGTTATGGGGAAGCGGAAGAAATCTTTCAGGAGATTATAAAGGCTAATAACAGTTCCACCAGCTCATTGCTGGACGCCTATCTAAATCTTGGCACGCTTTATAATAATATCAAGAATCAACCGGAGCAAGCTATCTACTATTTGAATAAAGCACTGGAGATAGACCCCGGCAATCTGCGGGTGCACAACTATCTAACCCTGCTCTACTTTTCCCAGCAGAGAGATTTGGAGAAGACGAAGTATCACGCCGAACAATACCTGAAGCACTATCAAGTCCAGGACGACCGCAACTACAAAGAAATATCCAAAATCTACGAGAAGCTGAAGATGTTGGATGATTAGTCACTTCATAATTAGTTGTAGGGATTAATAAAAAAGCAAGGTGAACAACCTCCGCTACATTAGGTTTATTACTGTGCCCGCACCACGGTGAAGGCGGTCACAACCCCCCTAGCCCCCCTTGGAAGGGGGGGATGGTTTCTCCCCCCTTCTAGGGGGGTTCTGGGGGTCTCCCTTTCTAGGGGGACGCGGCGCGCCTCCGCTATGGCGGAGGCGGCGTGCCTCCGCTATGGCGGAGGCGCGACCTTGCTTTTGCTCAGCACTATTAATAAATTATTAAAAACACCTTATTCTGCATAGCCGACAGGAATAATGAACAACGGTTTCTCCCCGGACTCCAAATTCAATACCTTCGCCACCTTATCATCGGAGAATGCTCCAACGATAACTCCGCCCAGACCTAAAGCCGTCACCTGCAGCGCCAGGTTCTCGGCGGCGCCTCCCGCCTCCATAAACACATATCTCTCCGCCCTATCGCCATACTTTGCCGCCGTCCTTGCCACCACACCGGCGATGACCAAGACCACCGGTGCAGACCCTACCGCAGACTGACCCAAGGCAGAAGCTTGCAGGTCCTGGCGCAAGTCACCACTTATTCTGAGCTCCAGAGCATGTTCTGCAGGCAGATAGTGATAGACTCCGGAGGAATCCAAAAGATATACCTCCAAAGGATAAGTCGCTCCGGCAGACGGCGCCGTGCGAAAACCCCTGGAGGGCAGGGTTATTCCCTGGCAAGCCCACAGTAATTGGGAAATCTGCGCCAGAGTCAAGCTCTGGTCGGTGAAACTGCGCACCGAACGGCGAGCCGACAGCGCTTCCTCCAGGCTCATCTCCCCCTGGAGGGTTGGTGAGGGCAGAACAATATAATCCCCGGATAACACACCACCTTCTGCTGAAACATCACTAACCGTTGGCTCATTCTTAGTCTGCATCTCTCCTTCCGAGCTTTTCTTAGTGCAACCGATTAGAGAAGTTGAAAAGATAACCAATATCATTGCTATTGTTCGCCACATATTCTCTCTCCCTTATAGTTTAAAATGCCCGCGCCAGCTCCTCAGCCACCAGCTCTAAACCTCTGCGGTCGCTCTCATCAAACGCCACAGGAGTGTCGCTGTCTATGTCAATCTCCCCCAGCACCTCCCCACCGCGCATAATCGGCACTACAATTTCTGAACAGGTGGCTATTGAACAAGCCAGATAATCCTCATTCTGACGCACATCGTCCACCATAATTGTATGCTTCTCCCTGACCGCCGCCCCGCATATTCCCTTATCCACCGGTATCCGCTCGTGTTTCGTGGGCTTGCCCAGATACCCAGCCAGAGTGAGCATATCACCCTCCAGCAGGTAGATACCCACCCAATCGTAACGTGCAAAACCTTCTTTAAGCAAGCCGATGGCTTCGCTAAAAACCTCCAGTTGGTCAACGCTCTGCTCATTCAGCGCCCTAATCCGGTCGCGAATCTCTACAAACTTCTTCACAGCCACCTCCTGGTCCTTTACCAGACATCCTTGCCTATATCCTGCTCCAAAAGCACTTCTTTACAGATGGGCTTAATCTGCGCAGGAACGGTCTCCTCCACCGCGGAAACCAGATGCCCCTCTTGCACCTGACTCTTTCCCTCAGCCCGGGCGTGCTTCTCGGCGGATTCAACAATGCGCCGAAGAGCCCGGGCGCGAACAAAAGGCGGTATTCCGCTCACCGCATCCTTCAGCGCCAACCATACCCGTTCATCCCAATCCATCCCTCGCAACTTGCTCTCCTATTTGCATTCGTGCCGGAAATAACATTCTCCGCTGTCCGGATGGCATAAATTACTCCGGCAGATAGCACAAGATATAAAATGGTCTTTACACAATAATTTTCCGCAGTCCCTACATACCCCTACTACAGCTGCCGGGCAATAACTACAGGATATCGGAGTTAATGAAATCCCCTGCTTTGCCATCTCCTCTTCCAACACCTTGAAGACCGGACTATCGGTCTCCCCGAATTTGCTGGGTCTTGCCTGCTCGTCAAAGAAGCTGGCTAGCCCCATTTGCACCAAAGCCACTCTGCTATTTTGACCGCGCTGAATCAGGTGCGCGATTGCCCTGGGGTGGAAGAAGCCCATAGTGAAGAGAATCAGGTGGGCATCACCGGGCAGGCTGGCAATCCAATTCTCCAAATTAGCCAGAAGTATGGGCCCGGTCTGCTCTTTGGTATCCATCAGGAAATCTTCTCCCCCCGCCTTGACTCCTAATATGGCTACCCGGGGAGTGAACATTTGAGCGCCCGTCTCCGTCAAGTGCTTGCTCAAGTGAGGGATTATTTCCGAGAAACGATTTATCATCGTCTCTTAAGCTCCTCTTCGGTGAACCAACAGGTGGCGTCTTCAGCCATCAGCTCACCGGTCGCCTCAAAGACCTTGCAGCGAGCTCCTCCGCACAGTTCTTTGTAATCGCATCGTCCGCACTTACCACCCAATTTATCGCGCTCCCGCAAAGTCTTGAAAACTTCAGACTCCCGCCAGATATCCACAAAGCTCTGCTCCTTAATATTGCCGGCGGTCTTCTGCAGAACCATACAGGGATAGACCGTTCCTTCATATAATATACAGGCATAGCGCAGACCGGCTCCGCAGCAGGAGCGGACAAACTTCAAAAGAACCTCCTCCTCCGGCACCAGCTTCTCCACCTCCACCCAATATTGTGGTATGCCAATACAGCGAAAAACAAGTTCATCGTCCTTTCGCTGCAGAGCGATTATCTCGTCTGTTAATGCCTTGCGCTCCTCTATACTCAATTCAAAGCTCTTGTCCACTTTGCCCCGACCGCTGGCGATGTAGTCAAAGACCTCTATAGCCACGGCGCCCAGTTTATGCCCCAGCTCTACCACACCGGCGAGCTGATTCTTATTAGTGCTGTTAATGCAAGGGGCTAATTGGAAGGGAATGCCCGCTCTCCTGGCAGATTGGATGCCGGCGATGGTGGCGTCGAAACTACCCTCTACTCCGCGAAACTTATCATGGCTGGACGCCTTCGCTCCGTCCAGACTGATGGCTAGAGCTTTTACCCCGACGTCAAGCAACTGCCTGGCTACTTCGTCGGTTATCAGAGTAGCGTTAGTGCCCATCAGCGGACGCAAGCCAACTTGCCTGGCGTAACTGACCAGCTCATAAATATCCGGGCGCATCAGCGGTTCGCCGCCGTCAAAGATAATCATCCGGGCACCACTCTGCGCAATCTGCTTGATAACCCGCTTAGCATCCTCCGTGGGCAATTCATGGGGATGAGGTGTCTCCACCGATTCGCTGTAACAATGCACGCATTTTAAGTTACACAGCCGGGTTACCGAGAAGCTGACCAGAACCGGGGGCAAAACCTTTCGGGTCTCAGACATTATTCCTCGCTTGAGTGGTTAACATAATTTCAAGAGCATAAATATTAGCAAGATAAAACCTTCAAGTCAATCATATTCCATAATTGAAGATGCCCTCCGCCTTATTCCCCTTGACAATAGCCAACCTGGAATATATAATTCCACCCCATGCCGAAGTGGTGGAAATGGTAGACGCGCTGGATTCAGGGTCCAGTGGGGTGAATGCTCCGTGGGGGTTCAAATCCCCCCTTCGGCAGTGAATTGGGGGAGGCTTTAGCCTCCCTTTTTACAAGCCTTGACACTTGTATGCATAGTATGATAAATTAACTATAAACGATTATGAAAATAACCGTTCAGGAGGAGAATTGAAGACTAAAAATATATTACTGGTAGTTATTATTCTTTCGGTCACTACAACCTTATCTAACTTATCCCCGGCAATAGAGCTATCCCCCAACCTGGACCTGAAGAGTCCTCTGGCTGTCTCCGACGAAATCAATCGGCTCATCACCGCCGGCGAGACCTATCTTGCCCAGGGAGATTATTCCTCCGCCAGCGACACCTTTCAGTTAGCCCTCAGCCTACAAGCCAAAAACTTTAGCGCTACCGTCGGTCTTGCCGATGCTCTGGTAGGTCTGGGACAGCTTGCCGAAGCCTGGCAGACCTACGATTCAGCGACAAAGATTGATTCTACAAACAGCTCCGTATGGCGCAAATACGCTGATGTAGTGGAGAAGATCGGTGACGATAAGCAAAAGGAGAAGCTCTATATAAGTTGGGCAAAGAGCATTACCAGCGATGCTGAACCCCGGCAGAAGCTTCTGGATATTTATGTCTTGCGCGGTGATAACAATAAAATAATTGATATCGGCAAGGAATTGGTGGGTTTGGGGGAATACTCCAGCAAGCTGTTCTTTACCCTGGGCAATGCTTATCTGGCTACCAAAGACGACCAGAAAGCGGTGGAAGCTTTCAATCGTGTTCTTGACGAAGACCCCAATAGCATAGACGCCCATCTAGCGCTCGGACGGCTGTATCTCTCCAAAAAGCTTTACAGTGAAGCCTCCTCGGAGTTTAAGGCGGTGGTCTCGCTTGACCCCAATTCTATAAAAGCTCACTATGACCTGGGGATAGCATACGCCCGCCTGGGTGAATCCCAGCAAGCGGTGAAAGAGTTGGAACAGGTCTGTTCCCCCGACATAGAGAACCGAGCGTCCCTGGAGCTGGGAACAGACTACCCCCGCGCCTTTAAAGAGTTGGGAACTCTCTATTTTCAGAGCAATCGCTTTCAGGAAGCGGTGAGCATCCTGCAAAAAGTTCGCGATTTGCAAGGAACCTCCTCACACAGCGAACTGGTTCTCGCCCAGGCGCTTCAAACACTCAACAGGACAAGTGAAGCCATAGACGCCTACCGTAGCTCCATCAACCTGGATAAAAACAATGCCCTAGCCTATCTCGGCTTGGGGGGGCTTCTCCTGACTAATAAAGAGTATGTTCAGGCAGTAGAATCTTTGAAACAGTCGGTAGCGATTGATGCCAATAATTATCAAAGCCAGTATTTGCTGGCGCAAGCCTATCTGGGAAGTAACGACCTCTTCTCTGCGGAAAAATATTTCCTGAAGGCGCAAAGCCTGAACTCCGGCCAACTGGAGCCGTTTGTTGAACTGGGGAAACTCTATACCGCCCAGAAGAAATATACCTCAGCCATTCAGCAGTTAAATGGCGCGTTAAATATTGCCGGAAGCGACCCCCAGGTGCTTTTTCTTTTAGCGGAAGCCTATCGCCTCAACGGCAATGCGGAGAGTGCCATTGAGTTTTACAATAAGTGTTTGTTTATAAAAGACGATTTCCCCGAGGCACACAACTCCCTGGGCGAGGTTTTCTATTCCCAAAAGGATTACTCCTCCGCAGTAGTGGAGTTTGAGCAAGCCACCCGCTATAATCCCAACTATGTGCAAGCCTTCTTCAATGTAGGCAAGACCGACGAGGCTCTGGGCTACTACGACCAGGCGATATCCGCCTACGCCAGCGCTTATCAGCTGGACACGACCATGGTAACAGCGCTTTTGGGTAAAGGGCGCACGCAATATTTTTCAGGCGACCTATCCGGTGGGGAAGCTACATTGAAGGAGGTTACTTCACAGGATGCCAGTGGTTATGAGGCACACTATTACCTGGGTCGCATCTATGACGACCGCAAGGAGTATTCCCAGGCGGTCCAGGAATACCGTTCCTCAAGTCAGCTCAATCCCAAACACGGGGATAGTTTCCTGCGCTTGGGAATAGCTTTGCTGTTTACCAAACAGGATTCGGAGGCGGTTACGCCGCTGGAGGAAGCCAAGCGACTCATGCCGGATTCAGTCCCAGCCCATTCCTATCTGGCAGTGGCTTATGAAAATGCCGGCGAATTGCAGAAAGCGTTGGACGAGCATAAGACTCTGACCAAGCTAGACCCGGATAATGTTGAACATCAAAAAGATGTGGCTTACCTGGAGCGAGAGATGGGAGATATTAATGGAGCAATTGACGCCTTGACCAAGGCAATTAAGCTGGACCCCAACGACGCGGACCTCTATCTCTCCCGAGGAGACTTGTATAGGGTTAAAGCTTACAACTCCAAGAATAATGCACAATATAACGATGAGCTGTCCTGGCTGAAAAAAGCGGCGGACGACTACGAGCAATTTTTATCCATCAATCCAGCCAGTGATATGGCTAGCCTGGTGGCAAAATTCCTGGACGGCTACTCCAGGTATAAAGTATTACCCGAGGATGAACGTCGCAAGATAGAAGTTTTCCCCCTGCATTGGTAGAGGCTCTAAAGTCCTGCAATTAAAGAGCAAGGGAGCGCCATCAGACGCTCCCTTTATACAATAGCTTGAACGGAGTTTATGGTAATAATATGGTATCATTCCACTAATTGAAAAAGCCGGCTCAGCCGTATTAGCTCCCAGAACTTCCAGGCTGGCGCATCGCTTCCGTCCCACCAATGGCGATATATCCTTCCGCAATTTTGACAGATGTAGAACTTATCAGCGCTGGCAAAATCAGCAGGGGAGAGATGTGCCCTTGCCGTCTCTCGGTCCAATTCCTCAAACTTACCGTCACAAGGCAGAAGCAATAGCTGTTCGCTTGCTCCAGTCTTTAACCGAAGCACCTGCTCGCTACATCTGCACGGGATCCAGGACCAGAAAACCAATTCAACTCTACCGCTGATTAACTCTTCAGGCACAAAACCCCAGCGATGGGAATCGTCGCTCTCCGAACGATTGTCCCCCAAAACAAAATAATTGTCCGCCGGCACCTTTTTGGGTCCCCATTCATAATCCGGTAGATTCTTTAGATACGGCTCGTCAAGAGCGAAACCATCTATATACACAACACCACTCTTAATAAGCACCTCCTCACCGGGCAGTCCAATTATCCGCTTGAGCATATCCCTCCGTTCCGGCACCCTTATCCCCACTAGTTTCTTGCCCGTCTCAGCAAGCCATTTCAGAGGATTCATCTGGTTATCCTGATGGGGATACTTGAAGACCACCACATCTCCCCGTGAGGGCTGGTTAATATCGTAGACGAGCTTATTGACCAGCACATAGTCTCCAACCAGCAGGGTGTCCTCCATTGAGCCGGAGGTAATACGATAGCTCTGGACTACCCAAATGCGCAGAACCAGAGCTATCAGCAAGGCTACGGTTATCGCCTCCAGGAAATTACGGATAGTCACCCGGCGCCGAAGTTTTCGGCGCTTATTTGAGAGGGGAGAGCTGGCGCTCTCCCCCTTTATTTTTTCTTTTAGTGGAGATACCATTTCCTCATAATCACTTTACTAGGTCTCCGATTCGGCTCCATCTTATCCGTGTCCAGAATTCGTAGAAGGGCTTGGGAATAACATCCCACCAGTAGCGATGAATGGAGCGGCATTTGGGGTTATCGCACTGGTAAAATTTATCCGTTTTCTCCATAGCTTCCGGAGAGAGATAGAGTGCAGCTTCCTTGGCGTCAATCTCCTCCAGATGACCGCTGCATTTAACCATTCCACCGTTAGGAGCGGGGAAGAAGACCGGGCAGGAGGAATGTGCCCAAGACCAATACATAATTATTGCCTTACCTTTGATGAGGTCCTTGGGCAAAACCCCCCAGTAGCGGGAATCTTTACTCTCGTTACGGTTATCGCCCATCATAAAGTAGCTGTCTTCAGGGATGGTGATTGGTCCAAAATGCTTGTTCAAGGAGATATTCAGATTAGGCGGTTCTTTCAGATAGGGCTCGTTTAAAGGTTCGCCGTTGATGTAGACCACGCCGTCCTTTAGCTCCAAAGTATCACCGGGCAGTCCGATAATACGCTTGATGTAGTCCATACGCGGCGGCGTGGGCACTCCGCCCAGCTTCATAAACAGCTCTTTGGTCCATATCAACGGATTCATATTGTTATCCTGTAGCGGATACTTGAAGACGATGACATCGCCTTGTTGCGGTTCCCAAAAATCGTAGGCAAACTTGCTGACCAGAACATAATCTCCGACCACCAGGGTGTCCTCCATAGAGCCGGAAGGAATCATAAAGGCTTGCACGATGAAAGTGCGGATGACCATCGCCAACACCAACGCCACCAGAAAAGCCTCTACATATTCGCGGATTATGCCCTTCTTTTTGCGCATTTTCTTCTTGCCGAAGAAAAGGAACGCTCTTCGCTCTACATAGAGGGCTTTCTTCTTATCTTCCTTCTTGCGCTTTCGCTCCCGCCACCAATGTTTCAGGCTAAAGCCCTTTTGGGGCTTGGTGCCCGCCGAGAGCTTTTCCTCCGAGCTATCCAATTTTGCTTCTTGAACCGGAGCCGGTCTTGATTCCCGGCGTTGTTTCTTTTTCTTCTTCTTAGACAATTTTTTTCCTTTGATTTATGGTAAAGGTGATATATCTCCACAAAAAAAGATTAAACTACTCCATACCTAATGGAGGATTTCTTTGAAATGACTAAACTTCCATCCACATTTAAACGAAAACCCAGCTCATTTAGTTTCACTGAGCAATACAATTTAATAAATTATTTCACCCACAGCTCACCGAACTTACCGGTGCAAACCCAGCCCTCCAGGCCATCCATTGTCTTCACCTTGAGCCATTGGGCGTCTTCAGCAGAGGTCTCTTCACCAAGGTAATGGAGCTTATCATCCTTGAGCAAGGTCTTGACCAATGAATAGTTAGTGCCTGGACCACTGCGCAGATTGACTCCTTTTACAGAGATAACCTTTAGTTCGGGTCCCGGGACAATTGGAGTCATGGCAACTTTGACTTGCTGCACCCCGTCAGCAAGCACACTGTAAAGAATCCACTGCAAGCCCATCGGTTTGCTTTCCGGATGAATTAAAAACTTATACTCGCTTTTATAGCCGTAGACCTCTGGTTGGGGAAGAGCCAACGAAAATGAATGCGCATCAACTGCCGACAGAATATATTCCTCGCCGGTGACCGGACAGCACAGGTTCTGATAGCTGATATTGCAGTTATCCATCATCTCCTTGATTGATTTGGGGGCGAGGAAAGTAGTCTTTGTAGGTGTGGTCAAGCCCTTGCCATCAGGCTGGTCTTTGTTATTCATCAGATTAACCACTGTCTCTATATTGTAGTTGTTTAGATTTCCAACCTCTTCCCACCCATCAGCGAGGTCAGTGTTCTGAATTACCCAGGCATTCTTGATTTTTGCCAGACCCAACAAACGTTTTACTTTATCCACCTTTTTGCCTTCAACAATCGTGCTAATTACCACATTCATTGTGAGGAAGTCGGGAGTTTGCTCCTTCTGATTATAGACTTTGACTTCCTGAATAGAACCCTTGGGGAATAGGTCAGAGAGGTCTTTACTCAGGGGACGGCTTCCCGCAGAACCCTCCAAAAAAATGGTTCTGTCACCGTAATAATTAGCGGCTCTCTCAAAGTCACCGGCGTTTATGGCGGAAAAAAACTCCTGCACCGCGGTTTCCGCATCTACAGCCTCTTTTTTGGCACAACCGAACAAAGCTAGAACGACAACCAGGGCAATACTCAGAAATGCTATTACCTTATACATCACTTTACCCCCCTTAGTTTAAAATTGCGGGATACCTCTCATCTTCAAATATTATACCAATAAATCTCCTTTTACGCTCCTAATCTCTCCCCACGGTCAGCACACTCATAAACGCCTCCTGGGGTATCTCCACCTTTCCCACCATCTTCATCCGCTTCTTGCCCTTCTTCTGCTTCTCCAACAGCTTGCGCTTGCGGGTTATATCCCCACCGTAGCACTTGGCGGTCACATTCTTGCGCAGGGGATGAATATTCGCCCGGCTGATGATGCGACCCTGCCCCCGAGCCTGAATGACCACCTCAAAGAGCTGACGGGGGATGAGCTTCTTCAGTTTGGAGACCAGCCCAGTTCCCATATTATATGCTTTGTTCTTGTGAACAATGGTGGAGAGAGCATCCACCTCATCGCCATTGACCAGAATGTCCAGCTTGACCATCTCAGTTGGTCGGTATTCCGCAATCTCATAATCCAGGCTGGCATAACCCCGGGAGATTGATTTCAGCTGGTCGTAGAAATCCACCATTATCTCCGAGAGAGGGAGATAATATGAGAGGATGACTCGCTCCGGGTCTATATACTCCAGCTCTATGTATTCTCCGCGCCGGTGCTGGCAGAGTTGCATCAGGTCACCGATAAATTCTGTGGGGGTTACTATTGAGGCGCGGATGAAGGGCTCGGCGATGGAGATAATATCCCCTTCGTTGGGCAATTTTGCCGGGTTCTCTATATACATAGTCTCGCCGCGGACTGTCTCCACCTTGAAGGCTACATTGGGGGTGGTAGTTACCAGCCGCAGGTTGAACTCCCGCTCCAGTCGCTCCTGCACAATCTCCATATGCAGAAGCCCCAGAAAACCCAGGCGAAATCCAAAGCCCAGGGCATTGGAAGTCTCCGGCTCGTAGTGGAAGCTGGAGTCGTTCAAGGAGAGCTTGTCAATTGCTGAAGCCAGCTCATCGTAATTATCAGCGTCCACCGGATAAAGCCCGCAAAAGACCACCGGCTTGGTCTGGCGGTAGCCGTGCAGGGGCTTCTTGCCCACTGCCTTGGCATCAGTAATTGTGTCACCGACGGGGACACTGCGAATGTCCTTCACCCCGGTAGCAATGTAGCCCACTTGCCCGGTGGCAAGCGTCTGTCTCTGCTCGGTCTGGGGACGGAAGATGCCCAGCTCCAGCACTTCAAACTCCGAGCCGGTGTTCATAAAGGAGAGCCTGGCGCCGTCTTCTACGGTGCCATCCACCACCCGGACATAGGCAAGCACCCCCCGGTAGCTGTCATAGACCGAATCAAATACCAGAGCACGCAGTGGCGAATCAACAGCGCCGGCTGGCGGTGGTATGCACTCAATAATAGTGCGGAGAACTTGCGGGCAATTAGTGCCCTCTTTGGCGCTCACCATTATAGCATTCTCCACCGGAAGGCCAAGAATCTTGCAGATTTCCTGAGCTACCTTCTGGGGGCGAGAGCTGATCAGGTCTATTTTATTGATGACCGGAATAATCTCCAGGCCAGCCTCAACAGCCATATAGGTATTTGCCAGGGTTTGTGCCTCTATACCCTGGCTGGCGTCCACCACCAGCAGGGCACCCTCGCAGGCGGCCATAGAACGGGAGACCTCGTAGGCGAAATCCACATGCCCGGGTGTGTCAATCAAGTTCAGGGTATATTCAACACCATCACTGTGTTTATAGAGCATAGTAACCGGGTGCATCTTGATGGTGATACCCCGCTCCCGCTCTAAATCCATGCCGTCTAAAACCTGCTCGCGCATCCGCCGGGGCTCAATGGTAGCGGTCAGCTCCAGCAGGCGGTCAGCCAGGGTGGACTTGCCGTGGTCAATGTGAGCGATGATGCAGAAATTGCGAATGTGGGCTTGTGCGGGCATAGAAACAATACCCCATAGCTAATCAGCCGGTTTTTTGAGTCGTCAACAAAATATTCAAAAAGCTTTGCAGTTATCTATTGGATAAAATTATTGGCAAGGACGAAGCTGCTTTCCTCATTCTACCACTAATCCCGCCAAAATGAAGCGTCCATCATTGTAATCCTATCCCCTCTTCCCCGCCTTCTCCGGACTGAACAGATTGAAAATAGTAAGTATGATTATTTTCAAATCAAAAATCAACGACCAGTTCTCTATGTAATAAATATCATACTCAATTCTGTCCTCCAAAGAGGTGTCTCCGCGCAAGCCGTTCACCTGTGCCCAGCCGGTGATTCCACTCTTCAACCTGTGTCGCTCCAGATAACGGGGCACCTGATTGCTGAACTTTTGCACAAAATAGGGTCGCTCCGGGCGAGGACCGACCACCGACATCTGACCGGCGAGCACATTTAGAAATTGCGGTATCTCGTCCAGACTGGCCTTGCGCAAGAATTTGCCTATGGGTGTTCGGCGCGGGTCGTCTTTCCCCGCCCAGACCGGCCCGCTAGCCGACTCGGCATCCTCCCGCATGGTTCTGAACTTGTAAATCCTGAAGGTGCGCCCATCTAATCCCACTCGTTCCTGAGTGTAAAAGACCGAGCCCCTGGAGGTGAGTTTAATGATGAAGGCGATGGCCACCCCGAAGGGAGAGAAAAGAACGATAGCTACCAGTGCCAAAAATGTATCCATAGTCCGCTTAACCGCCCGACCCAGCCAGTTCATAGGTAGTCGGCGCAAGGAGAACAAGGGCAATCCGAATCGGCTGTCCGCCACCACCTTGGTGCGCATAATTCCCAGGATATCCGGCACCAATTTCAGGTCAACCTTGAGCTTCTCCGCTTGAGGTAGAATTCGCACTATCTCGTTTCGCTCCACTTCACCGGCGACAAAGACCGTATCCACCGCCAGAGCCTTCACCCAGCGGTCCAGGTTAGAGAGGTCTCCCAGGTATTTTAGGTCAATATTCAATTCCAGAGACGCCCAATCCTGTAGCTCCCCAATCTCTTCTTTGCCGTCAGTGGAGGCCAAGCCGAGCAAACGATATCCGCTTCCGTCTTTGCCGGTAAGTTTCTTCACCAGCACCCGAGCCATCTCCCCACCGCCCACCACCACCGCCCGCTTCAATCCCCTACCCCTCCTCCACAAGAGACGAGTAACCAACAATAATATAATGCGGTTTATGGAGATGAATAATATCAGTAGAAAGCCAAAGATTAAGAGGACAATTCGGGAATAGGAGAAACCGCGGTAGAAGAAAACCAGAGCTAGAACCACCAACACAGTTATCACTGATGCGCCGACGATAGCGAAGAGTTCGTCTATTGCTCGCCGTCTGCCCCAATTGGCATATAACTCATTATATCGGTAAGCAAATGCCCAGACCACCATGACCAACGGAATCACCTGCACATAGTTGCTGAGCTGGGGGACACCGAGAACGACCGGTATCAACCCCCAGGTAAAACGAATGTAGTAGGCAGAGAACATAGCCAGAGTTATCATGGCCAGGTCCAGAACAACAGAAATTATGAGAAAAAAGGCATTCACTACTGGTAAATTTCCTTGGGCTTGATGCGAATATTGCTTTTTTCCGCTTCATCCAGTTTGGCGCAAAAATCTATAAAATTATGATAATCGGAGACCTTTATTGTCTTCTTATTAAGGTGCAGAAACCGCTCCACATAGACTTCTCCATTCTCCAGACGATAGGTAAGCTGATACTCACCAAAATAATCTTTGAGTTTTAAGTCTTTCGGCAAACTGACTATCTTATAATCTTGCGGAAGCTTCACTATAATTGTATCCCTTATAGTCTCGGTGCGGAAAAACTTCAAGGGCCAGCGCCTTTTCTGAGTATTGATATAAGCTGAGGTCAAACCCAGTTGGCCAGGAATGGCGGAGAAGACCAGCTCCTGACCCTCCACCTTGGCATAATTGGGTGAACTGAGCAAGAATGTATAATAGAAGGGTTTATCCACTTCATCCAGGTTATAGAACTCCACCTCCTGCAGAGCTGGGCTAGGGAAAAGGGAAGTGAGCATATTCTCAACCAGTTGGTCGCGGTCGCGCGGGTCACGGTAGAGACCTCGGTAAGAGCTGCGTAGACCGAAGAAAACCTCACTGCCCTTTACTACAAGACCCCCGTCTTTTCCTATATCAAAAGTGGCATTAAAACCAGTGTAGTCTCGGTCCAGAGATTTAGAGGACACTTTTCCGAAATAATATCCATTATCGCTGATGTATGCCGCCTTTCTACCATAAGCATCGCTCCAAAAATCTCCGAAGGTCAGGTCTCCGATGAGCAAGTCCAGGTAATATTCTTTCCCATCTACATTAGGAAGATAGAGCAGGCAGGTGTCAAATATCCCTGAGTTGGGGTGTTGCCAGGCATCCTGCACCTGGTCCGAGGTGGAGAGCAAGACCAACTCCGACTCCATTCCTACCTCGGAAAGCATCGCTATCAATAATATCGCTCGGTCGTTAGGTCTGCCCTGCTTGCTATAAAAGGTCTGGTCCGCCTCATTGGGATAATAGATGCTTCCTCCGTAACCCTTAATTTCGTGCATCACCCAATAATAGAGCACTTGAGCTTCCCCCAGATCGCTATCCTTACCTTCACATAATTCTTTGACCTTCTTCTTGACCTGACTGCCGATATGGGTTAAACCCCACAGCTCGCCGCGATACCACTCAATTATAGGTGTGGGGTCTGACATAGTGCTGGCCTGCACCTGGGGAGCTATCTCGGTAAAGGTGGGCATCAGCGGCTCGGTTATTATACCCGGCACCTTCTCCATCGTGAAGACATAAGCAAAACGGCCGTCTAAATCAATTTTTTCACTTTTACCCTTAAACTTGTTTTTGGCAAAGCCAATGTCCATATCTTCGGGAACTATGACAATATAACGACTCAATATATAAGGTTCGTTGTAATCGCAGAAGGCGAAACTGGCATAGAAATACTCCGCTAAATCGTCTATCATCCTCTGCCCCAGGTTACTGCGATACTTAACCTCTATTACCGAACCGTTAGCTAGACCCTCCAGGGAAATAACTTTGCTATCCCCTACATCTTTGATGGAGGAGGCATCCACATATCCACCCCCGGGTAGAAAGGTGCGAGCTTCCAGAAGGGTGGTGCCCTCTCCTCCCGGGACATTGAACTCGCCCCACTTTTCCCTGCCGGAGGCGTTCATTATTTGGATTATCTTATGGGTAGTTTCGGTGAAGGTGTAGTCGGGAAAAATCTCCACCACCAGTTCGTCCAATAATGTAACCGCATCCGCGCTGGGGTAATCCTGCGGGGAAACTTTACTCTTCAGAACCTCATTCGCCGGCATATCAAACCGGGAGCTGAGTTCACCTTCACCTTTTGTGGTGTTCAGATATTCGGTGAGCCAATCGTCGCTGGGGGCTAATTCCTTCGCCTTTCCAAAATTCTTTTGCGACTCTTCTTCTTTTCCCACTTGTTCTTGCAATAGGGCGAGGTGCATATAACCCTTATAACTGTAGGGACAATTCGTAATCGCCGATTGGTAGGTCGCTTCGGCGCCGGAAGTATCACCCAACCTCTCCTGAATCCGACCTAATTCCACATAATAGGAGATATCATACTTCTGCGCGGATAAAAGCCTCTGCCAGACCCCCTGGGCGCCGGTCAGGTCTCCTCTATCCTCCAGAATATAAGCCAGCTTGGTCCAGGACTCCTCATCGCTCTGTCGCTTGTCCAGGTAACGGCGCAGGTATTCCTCCGCAGTGGCATACGAATGCTTCTGTTCATAGAACTGATAGAGCAAATATTGCGTCTGCGGGTTATCGGGATAGAGTTTCTCTACGGCGGTAATTTGCTCCAGAAATTCTTTCTCGTAGTGCAGATTGAAAAGATACTGGGCTAGTCCCAATCTGGCGCTGATGTAATCCGGATTAAGTTCAATAGTGGCTTGATAGGCGTCCAGAGCCTGTTTCTGCTTCTCCTCGGACTTATAGTAGTAAGCCAGCTCCTCCTGGGCTAGGACGCAGCGGTTATCCAGAGATATGGCGGTGTTAAGCTGGTTGCGCGCCGCCTGCTTCTGCCACTCCTTGCCCGAGGAGATATAGATATAGGCGAGCATTACCCGGAAGTAAGGGTAAGTCGGCGCTATATCCACAGCCTGCTCCGCAAGGTCTACCGATAGTTCCGGATAGCCATAGACCAGCGCTTCCAGCGAATGGTATAGACAATCAAAAGGATTACCGCTCTCCGAATTTAGTTCGTTGACCGTATGGTCAAAGACCGGCTCTATCCTTTGGGGCTTGTCGGCATAACTGGCTTTATCCGGAATCTCTTGGGCGAGGGGATTACCTTCCGCATCAATCACTCGCAAGCCGAAGACCCAGTCACCGGTCAGATAGTATAGACCGCTATTGCGCAGACATTTAATTAATACTGTGGTTATGCCCTCCTGCAATTCTACCGCCACCACTTCGTATTCACCGCGCTGGTCGCGAAAACTATTGCGCTCATAAATCTGCTCACTGCTTGCCCAGACAGAGATAGCACAATTGGAGTCAAAACAGAGATAGACCTTTTGCGGTTTGGGAGAGTAGATATTGGTGCGCAGGTAGATACAACCTTCATCGGCGCCAATCAGTTTGTTAATGCGTAGATAACCGTCGGTGTTGGTCTCCACCGATTTCCACTGCTCGCTGGGAAGTTCGCCGTAGGTATTTTTTTGAGGGTTATTTTCCGGTGGGAAGGGATAATATAAATCCACCTTACCATAATGGCTGAATGGTCCCACCAGTTGAAAATCCGACCAGTAGCCCACTTCGCCGGTAAGCTCTTTCACCTTCTGGACACTGTCCGGGTCACCGCGCTCGTATAGAAACTGAGCCTCTTTTATCTTTACCAGACTCTCCAGCCAGAAGTCGTCCCCGGCATCAATCTCCGCCAATTCCTCCGGCAGATGCTCGTAAAGAGCGGTGGTATCGGCAAAGAAACTTAAGTTCAATAACCAGGCAGCAAAGGCGGCATTTTGGGGGTCTGCTCTTCCCAAACCGAGCCAGGATTGCAGGCTGGTCTCCATATCTCCGGATAGCATAGAGATAATAGCCAAGCCCTCTAAAGCTGAAGGATTGGTGGGATTGAGGGTTAGAGCATTCTTGAAATCGTCTCCGGCCAGGTCATTTTCGCCCCAAAAATAATGTTCAATCCAGCCCAGGTGAGCATAGGCGTCGGAGCGGGAGAGGTCGGTGATATCTTTCTGTTCGCTGAGCTCTTTATAATGCAGGCTGGCGCTGTAAGGGTCGTCGTAGTTAATATAATCGGTAGCCACCGCCGAGCAGAGTGACGGCGCCAAACAAAGGACTGCGAATAGAGTAAAAAGCTTTCTGCAATATGTCATTGCACCTTGCCTACTTTGCCAGAACATAGGGTATCTCCAACTCCTCGCGGCGGTCGCACTCCGCGAGAAATGAGCGGAAACGAGCGTAGTCAGTCGGTTCCACGCGATATACATTGATTGTAATATCCGTTTGAATCTGCACCGCGGAAGGTGAATAGTTATACTCCACGGAGAAACTGCCAAAATCACTCTGAAGAATGAAACTCTCCGGCAAATTCACTCCCCACCGGGCATCGGCTGGCAGCTGATATTCTATACTACTATTAACCACATAAGGTGCATTCAACTCTAATGGATATTCCCGCAAAGAATTTGAGGCCAGTGAACTTACCAGATTATCCACCGGTATCCTGCTGGGCAGATAATATGTATTTCCCTCCTGCCGCACCAGGCGAGGTATTGACAGATTATAACTAAAGACCACCGGCTCCTCCAAAACTGCCAGGTTACTGAACTGTGGGTCGCTCACTACTGTTCCACCATATATTGAATTCCAATATTCGGCTAGTTGGTCCAACCTCCTGGCTGTATTTAAGTATCGGGACCTCTGACCCGGGGCAAAGTAGTCGCCGTATGCCAGATAGCGAATGCCGCTTGCCGAGCCATCATCAGCAAGGTTCAGCCGCATATCCACATTAATGAAGTTATTCTCCGCTGCCTTCATCGGGGTAGTGATAAATTCACAACCGGAGGAGCTTATCACAAAGACCTTCACCCCTTGGTCGTCAAAGGGCAGTTGGTCGTAGGCGTGGAACTCTGCGGTGCTGTCCAGAAAGATATCCCCCTCCGAAGTATGCGCCAGAGCAATAAAATGATTGAATAGCCCCAACATAGGTTGCGCGTAGTCCAATTCACCCAAGTCCCTGGTGCGCAACAACACTACATCTGCGTCCACGCCAATCTCCCGGAGCATAGTAATCAGCAGAGTGCCCTTATCCTTGCAATCTCCGTAACTTGCCAGCAGGACATCTTCTGCTTTATGGGGAAGGTAGCCACCAATGCCAAACTCCAAGCCCACATAGCGAATCTGGGAGACCACGAAATCGTATAGCGCCTTGACCTTGTCCATCTGGGTCTTTTTATTGGCAGTCAGCTCGCTCACCTTCTGTTTAACCCGGTCGGTAGCCACAAACTGGTCTTTAATCAAGTTCCCATACCAATTCCCCGTCTCCTCCCAGCTGGAGAAGGTGGAAACTTGCAGTATGGGTAGAATATTTGCCAGCGACGGCATACTCGGTTCGGCAACTATACCGGGCAGATTATCCCACTTGTAGACATAAGTAACCGCATCCGGGGTAGTCAAAACTTCCGCCGGGGTTTCTTTGTTCACATAGTGGAAATAGAATTTACGCTGAGGAGGCAGAATCAGGACATACTCGGAGAGCACCGTGGGGTGGTAGTTTCCGAAATAGAACTGTTCACCAAAGTAGTCGGAATAGATATTCTTTCCCTTGGACTCCACCGAATATTCAAAATCAATGATGGCACCACTGCGCAATCCCGGCATTGTTACCACTTTGCTCAAAATGTCGTAATAGAGCCGTGCCTCTTCACTGGATACCGAGACATCCTCAATCTGGGTGGCGTTCAGCTCCTCCCCATTGGGCAAAATGACTCGGGCGCTGCGAATCTTCACCTCGTCATTTGTCGGGGAGTAACCAATGCTCATAGAGGTGAAACTAGGCACAGCTTCATCGGAGAGTAATTTGATGACCTTATGGACGGTATAGCTGGCGCTACCGTTGGGCAAAACCCGGCAGACCTCCTGGTCCAATAAATAGACCGCTATCTCCCCCGCATAAGAGCTGTAATCGGTATTTGCGTTCAATATATCCGAGAGTTTCAATTGGTGGGGAGTGTAATAATCCTCCTCCTGGGGAGTGAGATACTCTATGTATTGCGATAGCCAGGGATAACTATGCCTCAGCTCTACCACTCGTCTAAAGTCCGCCAGGGCTACCTCCGTCTCCCCCAGACGTTGTTGGGCAAAACCCCGCCAGGTCAACGCTTCCCAGTGGTTCGGCGAGATGGAGAGTATTTCCGTGGCGGTCGCCTTCGCTTCGGCGTGCATTTCCGCACCCTCGTAGAGTTTCACCAACTCCATCCTTCTCTGCAAGTCGTAGGGGAATAGAGAAATACCCTCCTTAATCAAATTAACCGCTTCATCCAGCTTTCCTTCGTCGGCTAGTATTTGCGAAAGCTTGCTCCGCTCGCCAGAAGAGAAATCCATCTTGAGCAGTTCCCGGTAAGCGGATTCCTCCTCGGTCAAGCTCCCCCTATGCTCCGCCAGAAGCCCTTTATCCAGATATAGATAATAATATTCAGGATTAAGTTTTTCCATCTCGGATATGTAACGCCGCATCGGCTCATACCAGCTGTTCTCGTAGCTTATCTTCGCCAGATATTGCCTGGCGCGAATTGCACCAGGATTATCCTCGGCAATCTTCCGGAAGATATCCCAAGCCTTCTCCTGGCGATTCAAACCCAGATAATAGATTCCCAACTCGGTGGAAGCCGGGACTATCTCCGGAGAAAGAAAGAGTGCCATTTCCAGCGCCTCTCTGCCTCTATCCTTATTGACATCGTATAGACCCTGAAAGTAATAGGGCAAAGCCCAGCCCGGAGATAAGCTCTCCGCCGTTCGGGTGAGTCCACCGGCGTAATCCGCGGTCGTTTCCTGACTTCCATAAACCTGCTCCAACATTGCCAGATAGATATAGTTCATCGGGTCGGAATCGCCAGCCTCTATTAGTTTTTGATAATATTGTCGGGCGCCGTAATTTATCTCCGACAGTCTTTCTTCAGAGGCTTTTATGGGTTTAGTCAACTCAGCACGGAAGAGGTCCTTGGGGTCAGCGGAGCAAGAGAGACCAGAAAGAGATGCACCATCCAGAGCGGTAAACCGCACCGAAACTCGCCAACTCCCTTCGTTCACATTCCCCACTTTGATTAAGAGCAGATTCCAACCTGATGCCAGATTTACAGCTAACACATCCTGGTCTATATTATGGCGGCGATAAAAGTTGTTATCCCAGACCTGTTCGCCATTCAGCCAGACCTTAATTGCGCCGCTGGAGCCCAGTCTCATTGCCGCCGTCTGCTCTACTGGTGAATAGACTGCGGTGAGAGCGTAAGCGGTGCACTCCTCCTGGGGATAAAGCAGGCTGTCAAACGGCAGAACCCCGTCCAGCAAGGGGAAGGGAATTCGGCGCCAGCTAACCGGTCCCTCCTTGCCGCCGTAGACGGCGGTTAAATCCAGAGGGAATTGTTCCGGCGGATAGCTGGTGTTATGCCCGGCCTTATTGATATTGGCAAAAGGTCCCACCACCTGCCAGTCGGTAACCAGGTTCAGTTCTTTGGTGAGCGACTGCAGTAACTCTTTGTTACCCTGGCGCATCGCTAGTTGCCGTTGAATGAGCAAAATCTGCTGGCGGAGATTAGCATCCAGGTCTGAAGTTAGCAATTTATCTAACAAACCACTGAAGGTCTCCCATCCCCCCAATTCCTCTAAAAGCTGGTAACCGTAATAAAGATAGACCTGGCTGCGCGAGTCGTAAGGATGGTCTTTGACCAGTGCGAGTATGCTAGCCAGAGCTTCCCCGCTATCTCCGGAGAGAATTGCCACCAGCGCCTCGCCTTCCTGAGCATCAATCTGATGGCTGTCATAGATGAGGGCTTGATTGAAGGCACCTCCAGAGGCGGTAAATTGATTGGCAAGCAGGTAAGCCCAGCCCAGACGAGCGTATGCGTCCGCCGAAGTGGAGGTGGCGCATTCCTGCACCAGTGTTTCAATACTTGCATCGGGAAGTAATGCCGGAGCAAGCTGGGGCAAAGCGAGAAGAAAAACGATTATTAGGGATATCTTTTTGATATTTATCATTTTTTGCCGGATTATTTGATGTCCTTATTATCTGCGGATACTTCCTGGTCGTAAGTGAAGCTTTCCTTGGTCCACTCAAAGGGGTCAACCACCCACTGACCGATACAGACCTGCCAATGGAGATGCGGCCCGGTAGCCATTCCCGTGGAGCCGACCTCGCCAATAATATCCCCCTGCTTGACCGGTTGGTCAACGGTAATCAGAATCTTGGACAGATGGTGATAAAGAGAATGCAGTCCCCGACCGTGGTCAATAATTACACAGTTTCCGTGTAAGGAGAGCTTTTCGGCGAAAGCAACCACGCCGTCAGCGCAAGCCTTAATCGGTGTTCCCTCCGGAGCGGCGATATCCACACCCAAATGGCGAGCCTCAGCACCGTATGAATACTTCCGATAGGTGCCAAAGGAGCTGGTCAGTTTGCCTTCCACCGGCACAATGAATGGTTCCTTCCAAAGTTGTTCGGAACTGCGGGTGAAGATGACCGTATCAACTTTCTTCTGCTCGTCAGCCAATATCCATTCCGGTATACTTGCTCCGGCCAGGGAAGCGTCAATTTCTATATATTCCTTCTCGTAATCGGCGAGGATTATACTGACTTTTTGAGTAAGGGTCTCCTCCTCACCGTCAATGCGTTTTACTTTAATGGAGAGTTCCTGCTCGCCCGGCTCCTTGGAGAGCCTGACCGGCATTAGCGACTCCCAGTTGTTGCCCTGGGGATAAAAATATACCTGCTCATCGCCAAGATATGCCTCCATCACTTCACAGGGCTCGTTGCTCTCCAGGAGAGCATACAGAGTATTCCCCGGTTTGACTGCGGTCTTATCCGTGGAGAGGTGGAGATGGATGACAATATTATCTACAATGAAGTTTATTGCCAGCGAGCTCTCCAAGCCCTCACCCTCGTCATTAATAGAACTTATGACCAGGCTATGAGCGCCCTCGGCGAGTTTGGTGGTATCCAGCTGGAGGTTAAACCGTCGGTAATGGCCAAAGCCATCCTCCGGTTTATCTACAGGGAAGTTCTCACCGTCAATAGTCACTACCACCGATTTGATTTTCGAGCGGTTATCCCCCACTCCAAAGTCCAGGGTTATCTCCCCCTTGCAGACCTGCGCTTCCGTAGGAGAGAAGAGAACTATCTGCGGTGGCGTGTCGTCTTTAAAGAAGCTGGCAATAGCCATGCCCACGGTTGCCGAGATTGCCACTACTCCCAAAAACGAGAGGCTAATCCACAGCCAGCGCAGGTCGCGCTTGCTCTTTCGCCGGTCCAGATAAATATTCCTTCTGTTTCTGCGGAAGGATAGCATAGTCTTCCCTCGGTTAACGGTTAAAGTCCAGGGTTAGCATATCCAACAACATCTTGGCGTTGACGATGGCTTGTCCAATGGGATGATTGTTCAGATAGGCATAAACCTTTTTTGCCTCGCCGGTTAAATCCCAAATCCTGGGCACCCACTCGGCAAGCTCCTCTTCGCTATATAAATAGTTATACCGTTCACTCCCCGATTTACCCTTGAACCATTGTTTATAGTTGCGGCCGTGAAATCGCAGGTAGGCAATATCGGTTGTTCGCCACAACCTCTGGGGCATAAGACTTGCCATCTGCGGCTCATCCACAATACAAAAGCCTAAGCCCA
>Ga0315294_10001355_pt1 | contig 26567 bp, 22 predicted proteins | sample YL17G13_40_MG_FD_203626 | JGI IMG/M metagenome (GOLD analysis project Ga0315294, IMG submission 203626) | Sediment microbial communities from Yellowstone Lake, YNP, Wyoming, USA - YL17G13_40 | ecosystem: Environmental > Aquatic > Freshwater > Lake > Sediment | place: USA: Wyoming | collected... | reverse complement strand
GCGGCAAAGCCTGTGAGGATTTCAATGCCGAGAGATTTTGCGATTTTTCCGAGCCAGGCGGTGAGTTTGCTTACCTGGACGGTATAGTCGCCATCGTGGAGCATCTGGCCGGGGCCTAAGCCGAGTATTTTAGCGAGTTTCATAAAAAGCAATAAGTCAAACGATAGTTTTTTGCCGGGCAGGAACATTACACTTTCGGTGTTTACTTTTTTTGCCAGGACATCTTTTGCGTCGGGGGTCTGCTGCCAGCCGGGGACGGCTGAATCGAGCAGGGTGTGCAGGGGTTCGGCTTCGAGTACGGCGCCGGAGAGATTGTGATTGCCGAGGGCGGCGGCCTTTTCTACTATGCAGATATCAAGCTGCGGCTTGAGGGTTTTAAGGTGTATTGCGGTCGAGAGGCCTGCGGGGCCCGCGCCGACTATCAAGACAGACGTTTTGTTGTAATCATTGTCCGGCACTTTTTTATTTTGCCTCCAGTTCATTGACTAACTGCGGCACTATATCTTCTACGATTCCGACGATGTAATAGTCGCATTGTTTGAATATTGCTGCGCCGGGGTCGCTGTTTACAGCGATAATTGTTTCGCTGTTTGCAACGCCAATCATATGCTGGATTGCGCCTGATATTCCCAGAGCGACATAAAGTTTTGGTCCGACGGCGGTGCCGGTCTGGCCGACCTGATGTATCCGCTCGATGAAGCCCTGCTCGACGGCGGCACGTGATGCGCCGCGTTCGACCTGGATGCCCAGCCTGCTGCTTAAGGCGTTGCAGAGCGAACCGACAAGTTTTTCATAGTTGTCTCGGCTTTGCATACCCTTTCCGCCGCTGACGATTATCTCGGCGTCAAAATTGACCTGGCCGGTGCCGAGCTCAGTTTTTATGATTTCGAGGCTGATGTCACTATCGGTGAGGTTTACGTTGTGCCTGATTATTTTGCCGGGCCTGGTGTAATCGGGCGTGAGGCTTTTCATAACGCCGGGCCTTGCGGTTGCCATCTGGGATTTTGAGTTTTTGGTGCATATAGTGGCCATAACATTGCCGCCGAGAGCGGGTCTTGTCTGCATAAGGATTGCGACCAAACCTCTGCGGGAACTGTCTTTTATGTCGAGACCAGTGCAGTCGGCGGTGAGGCCGCAGCCAAGCCTGTATGAGACCATCGGCGCCAGCATCCTGCCCTGTGGCGTTGCGCCGAATAGGACAATCTGCGGCCAATAAGCGTTTATGCAGTCTGCGACAGCCTTTCGATAAGCGGCGGGGTCAAACCGGTCAAGCAGTTTATCGTCTATGATATAGGCGTTGTCTGCACCGGCGGCAATCAACTCACGGGTCATTGAATCCGGTTTATAACCGGCCAGGACGACACCTGCCTTGGTTTCCAAATCGTCGGCAAGGCAGCGGGCCTTTCCGATTAGCTCGAGCGTAGCCGGATGTATTACGCCGGCGTTATGTTCTGCGACGACCCAGACCTGGCCGGTGTAAGCGGGCCCTGTTGTTTTCAGGCCGGCAATCATATCTTCAAGCGCCTTTTTGTGAAAATGTTCGCCTGCGGCGGTGAGAATCTTTTCCTGAACGGCGTTATCAATCTGGCTGATTGAGGTTAAGCCGAGCCCGGCGAGGGTGTCGGCCAGAATTTTGTAGTCTTCGCTTTCTTTTTTTGTGCCTTCGAGGTTTCTTTCAAAGATGTTTGCCCTTTTTGCCGGCAGGACATAACGGGCGGCCTGGCTGTCACCGCCGGGGCCGGTTTTAGCGGCACTATCTTTGAAACTGCCGACGATTAGTTTCGCCAATTCCTTTGCATCGCTGATTTGTCGGCATTTGCGGGAGCTTTTTCCCGGCGGGAAGACGCGTATTACGGTTGTCTTCGAGCCTTTTGCGCCGATGTGTGGAGCGTTAATGTCGGCGGCGCCCCAGCGGATGATTTGTGTTTTGGCGGCCTGGCGGGTCGCTGCATACGTCGCAAACAGCGGGTATTCATATTTGGCCACGGTTATTACAGCAGGTAGTTTTCTGGCAGCAACGGTCTGGCTGCCGCCGCTGATAATGCGGGTGAATTCGAGATGGTTGCCGCGGTATTCAGCGCCGGTAACGTAAGCAATGCAGGGCAGGGCCAGCTCCTCGGCGATTTGGGCCGGCACCTGTGCGGTGTCGCCATCGACCGACTGCATACCGCAAACAACATAGTAATCGTTGTTTCCGCCGAAAATATCTTTGACTATTTTTCGTATGGCGCAGGCAAGCGGGTTTGCTGTTGCGAAGGTATCTGCGCCGCCGAGGCTGCTGTCGGTGAGCAGGATTGTCGTATCGGCACATCTGCTCAGGCTGTATTGCAGCACTTCTTCTGCCATTGGGGGGCCCATAGTCAGGGCGATAATTTTGCCGCTGCCGTTACCTTTGAGCTGTTTCATTCTGTTGGCAAAAGCAAGTGCCTGGCAGTCCAGCTCGTTGATGACGCTGGCCAGCCGGCTGCGAATGAGCGTACCGGTTTCGGGGTCGAACGCATTGTCGGTAATCTGCGTTACATCCGGAACTTGTTTTACCAAAACTATATAGTTACTCATAAAAAGTCCTGCTTATAAACATTATTACACGAAAAAGCAAGTCCAGTCTACAAAAAGTGCAGGTTTTTTTTGTATTATTTTACTACTTGTTTTTGAGGGCGGAATAGTGTTTAATTATAGGCTTGATTTCGACAGGAAGAAAAAGCAATTAATATTAGAAATGTTTTTTTGAGGTGAATGAATATGGCGGACTTAAAGGCACTGGCAGAAGCGATTATCAAGGGAGACCAGAACACAGCGGTAACGATTACCAGGGCGGCGCTCAAGGAGAAAATGCCGGCGGAGCGTGTTCTCAATGAGGGACTGATTGCGGGTATGGACGTTATAGGTATGCGGTTCAAAAAGAACGAGGTGTACATACCTGAGGTGCTTATAGCGGCCAGGGCGATGAAATCGGCGATGGAAATCCTCGGGCCGGAACTTGTCAAGGCCGGCGTTGAGCCGATAGGAAAATTCATAATAGGGACTGTTCAGGGCGACCTGCACGATATCGGGAAAAATCTTGTCGCAATGATGCTCAAAGGGGCAGGCTTTGAGGTAATCGACCTCGGGGTTGACGTTTCACCGGAAAAATTCGTCGAACGCGCCAAGACGGCGGGCGCTCAATTAATCGGTATAAGCGCACTATTGACGACGACGATGCCGGCTATGGAAAAAACCGTAAAAGCGATTAAAGCGGCGAAGGTTTCGGTGAAGGTTATGATAGGCGGAGCGCCGGTAACGCAGGGATACGCCGACAGAATCAGCGCCGACGGGTATGCGGCTGACGCAGCGACTGCGGTGGAAATTGCGAAGCGTTTTGTGGCCTGATTTGGATATAATGGATTCCTGCTTTCGCAGGAATGACAAAAGGGATTCTGCCGAGCGTTGCAGCAGAGGGACGAAGAGTCGATGCGGCAGATAAAAAATCAGAGATTGGCCGAACTCCTTAAGGGACTTCGGTTCACGCCGAAAAGACGGCGGCAAAAGGAGCTTGATAACGCCGAGAAACTTTTGTCGCTGGTCGATAAGAGCAGGGAATATTCCTTTGAATTTGTCTGCTTTAAAATCACGGGGTTTCGTCCCAGGGGAGCTGCGGCGCAGGAGCTGATAAGGGGCGATGAGCTTGCGGACGACCTGCAAATATTCATTTCCAAATTAAGCGGTCAGATTGGGGATTTGGCCGGCGAGCAGGGGCAGAAGGTTTATACAACAGGAGAGCTTGCGACAAAACTGGGGGTATCGACGAAAACCATCGACCGCTGGCGAAAACGGGGGCTGGCGGCGCGGAAATTTGTGTTCGGCGACGGCAAAAAACGGCTGGGATTTCTGCAATCGGGGGTAGATAAATTTTTTGGTCAATGTCCCGAAACCGTTAAAAAGGCGGAGAGATTTTCGAGGCTTTCGGGCGAAGAAAAAAAACAGATTATAAAACGGGCGGTGTTGCTGGCGGGCAAGACGGCGATGTCCCGTCATCAAATCATCAGACAAATAGCCGCTGAAACCGGCAGGGCACCGGAGACGATAAGATACACAATCCTCAATTATGAAAAAGACCATCCGGGAAAGGTCATTTTCGAAAGGCCTGGCGGGGTAGTAAGTCCATCGGCGGCTGAGGAAATATACAAGCTGTTCAGGCAGGGCTGCAAACTGCAGGAACTGATGGGTAGATTCAATCGCAGCAAAAGTTCGATATACAGGCTTATAAATCAGCGAAAGACAAAGGCGCTTTTGACAAGAAAGATTGAATACATCCCCAGCGAGGAATTTTCAGCGGAAGGTGCGGAAAGAAGTATTCTGGCGGAACCGATTAAGCAGAAAAAAGCTGTTTACGGCGGCGGGCCTGATTTGCTCGAATCAGCCGGCGGGTCTCTGCCGGAGTATATGCGAATATTGAGGAATATCCCCGTGCTTAACAGAGAGCAGGAAATCGAATTGTTCCGCAGATATAATTTTCTGAAGTATCTGGCCTATACGGAAAGAAGGGCATTAAAACCTTCAGGCGTCTCGGGCAGAAGGCTGAAAAGAATAGAAGATTATCTTGCCGAGGCGGAGTCGCTTAAGCGGGCGATTATAGAGGCGAACCTGCGGCTTGTCGTCAGTATTGCGAGGAAACATACTGCCGGCGGTGTGAGCGTTCAGGACCTTGTCGGCGAAGGTCATATTTCGCTGATGCGGGCGGTGGAGAAGTTCGATTATACCAAGGGTTTCCGGTTCGGGACTTATGCATCGTGGGCGATAGCCAAAGACTATGCCCGCAAGATACCGGCGGAGACGGAGCGGCCTGAAAAGCCTGCGACCGCTTCGCTGGCGGAGGTGCAGCGGGATTTTAGGGCGACAGATAAAGCGGGGGTGGTCTCGATTGAGCGGGCAAGACTGAGCCTGATTCAGACTATCAGAGAGAATCTTGATGAGCGTGAGCAGAATGTAATTTTGAATCATTTCGGGCTGCTCGGCTCATCCATAAAGAAGAACGCCAGGACGTTAAAGCAAATCGGCGATGAGCTTGGCCTGACCAAAGAGAGGGTGCGGCAAATCGAGCTGATAGCATTGCAAAAATTGAAATATGCCCTTAGCATAGAGGAGTTTGAACTGCTGACAGGTTAACGACTGGAGGAGAAATCGGCAATCAGTGGATGACTTTGTTGAGGGGGTAGGTGATTATGCCGGATGCGCCGGCGCGTTTGAGGGCGGGGACAAGCGTGCGTTCAATCTTATCGTCAATAATAACCTCAACTGCGACGTAATTGGAGTCGGCCAGGCTGGAAATAGTGGGGCTTTTCTCGGCAGGCAGTACCTTCAGGACGCTGTCCAAATCGCTCTTTTTTACGTTCATTTTCAGGCCGACCATACTGCTGCCGTCGATGGCGGCGTTGAGCAGAATAGAGATGTTTTCTATTTTTTCACGTTTGAACTTGTTCTGCCAGGCCTGTTTGTTTGCAATGAACCTTGTCGTGGATGTCACCACGGTGTCTATCTCGCGCAGGTTGTTCGCCCGCAGCGAGGAGCCGGTCTCGGTGAGCTCGACAATTGCGTTTACCAGGCGGGCCTTTATCTCGGTAGCGCCCCAGCTAAATTCGACCTTCACATCGACATTTTTATCGCTGAAATATTTTTTTGTTGCGTTGACCAGCTCGGTAGCGATTATGCCGCCGCGGAGGTCCTGCGGTTTTTTTACGTGCGATTCTTCGGGGACGGCGAGGACCCATCTGGCCGGCTTTTTTGTGGTTTTGCTGTATCTGAGTTCGCAGACTTCGGTTATGTCCGAGCCGTTTTCCACTATCCAGTCGTAGCCTGTGATGCCTGCATCGAGGACGCCGTCGGCAACATACCTGCTCATCTCCTGCGCCCGAAGCATAATCAGACTGATTTGGTCGTCATCTATCTGCGGCAGATAGCTTCTTTCGGAATCGAGGATGTGGAAACCTGCCTTGTTAAAAAGTTCGATTGTGGCTTTTTGCAGACTGCCTGTCGGAATCCCTAATTTCAGTATTTCTTCAGCCATTTTAATCCGCTGTTCCTTTCTTTTTGTTTTTTGTTTTTCGGGAGGCCTTGTCCCAGGCCCTGCCTGTGTCACTGCATCGCTTCAAAAGTATATAAAACTCATAGGCATTTTCAGCCGAAATCTGTCTTGCGAGGAATCCTGCGATATCCTCATCGCCGGACTGCGGGTGAACAAGGTCGCTGTTTTTCAGGAATTCTATCATCTTTCCTGTAAGAGGTATAGCGTGTCCCTGGAGGGAGGTGAGCATACAATAATCGACGACAAAGACGCTTGCGCCTTCTATTTTTTGCAGAAGCACCCTGGCAGGCCGCTTGCCGATTTTTTTAAGAGCCTTTAGGCTGAGGGAATGAAACCTGGCGAACACGGCGGTCAGGGCTTTTATAAGAGTGGAAGCCGTCTCTTTCGCAACAGGGCCGTCGCCGCCCATAGCTTCAACAACCTCATCAGGCCTGCAAACCCGCAGCTCATTCCAGTCGGCAAACCACTCAGTGAGTTTTTTGATTGCGGAATGAGTTTCGTTTTCTGTTCTGTTTTCAGTGATAATGGCGTAGACCAGCGCATAGGCCGGTTCATCGTAAGTGACCTTTTCCGGTTTTTGATATTCCCGTTTGAGGTGGCGGTAAAACTCCTGAATTTTCTGGCAGTATTCTTTGCTGTTTTTCATACGCCGGCTGCTAATTACTTTTCTGTTCGCTCGATTCCTTCTTTTTAATCTCGTCAGCGGCCTGGTCAATCAGCTTCATAGTCTGCTGGGTTTTTTTGAACTCCTCGTCTTTGAAGAGCCGCAAAATAGGACAAAACTTGGTGTCCCGCAGTTTATTCGCCAGCAGCGACTGGATTCGGCTTCTGGCGTGAGTCAATGCGGCAAAAGTCTTGTTTTGTGCGGTGTCGTCGCAGCCGAAAATACTGATATATACGTTTGCGGTGCGCAAATCCACCGCGACGTCGACTTTCGTAACGCTCACAAAGCCTTCGATGCGAGGGTCATTGAGGCGATTTATAACGGCATCGCAAACAACCTCCCTGATTACCCTGGCCACTTTTTCCTGTCTTATAGTCGACATAATAATCCCATCCGGCGGCGGCAATTTCGAGGTGCGAACCTAACTTTCCGCTCTGCCTTTGGCGGTCGAGAGAGTTCCGGCGACCTTAACAATTTCATAAAAGGCAAAAACATCGTCAACTTTTACATCGTCTAACTTTGCGATTTTAATGCCGCATTCCATATCGGCCTTGACCTCGCGGGCGTCATCTTTGAAATGTTTGAGCGATTCTATGGTCAGGTCGCCTCTGACAATAATATTATTTCGTATCAGCCGCACCCTGGCATTTTTTCTCACGATGCCGTCGGTGACATAGCAGCCCGCCACTGTGCCGACCTTTGAAACCTTGAAGATATTTCTCACCGTGGCCCGCCCCAGAGGCTTTTCCTGCTCTTCCGGTTCGAGCAGGCCGACCATAGACTTTTGCAAATCCTCGGTTATACGGTAGATTATGGTATAAAATCTTATGTCGACCCCTTTGACCTCGGCCATTTTAGCGACGAGCTCGTCAGCCACGACATTAAAGCCTATGATGATGGCGTTGGAGGCCTCGGCAAGCACCACGTCACCCTCTGTGATGCCGCCGGTGGCAGAATGCAGAATCCTGATTCTTACCTGCTCATTACTAAGTTCAGAGAGGTATTTAGTCAGGACGTCGACGGAACCCTGCACATCGGCGCGAATGATGATGTTTAACTCTTTTATATTGCCGGCCGCTATCTGGCTGAACAGATTGTCCAGAGTTATCTGCGTTCTTTTGACCAGCAATTTTTCTCTTGAATATGTCTGGTTTTCCTCAGCGGCGGCCTTGGCCTTGTTAATGTCATCGAGGCAGTAAAATTTGTCGCCGGCCATAGGGACGCCTGTCAGGCCTGTTACCTCGACAGGCATCGAGCTGGCGGCCGTCTTTATGCTCTTGCCGAAGCTGTTTTTGATGGATTTCACTCTGCCGTAAGCGCATCCTGCCAGCACAACGTCGCTTTTTTTCATGCAGCCTTCCTTAATCAGCAATGTGGCGACTGTCCCCCGCGTGGGCGAGACCTTCGCTTCAACGACCCATCCGGTGGCGGGAATCATATCGTCGGCCTTCAGTTCGAGCAGTTCGGCCACATAATCGAGGTGTTCGAGCAAATCGCCGATACCCTGGCCTGTAACAGCGCTGGTCTTTACAACCTCGGTTTTCCCGCTCCATTCAACGGGAGCAAGGTCGTTCTCGGCCAGTTGTGAGTAAATACGATTTACATCGCAGCCGGGCAAATCTATTTTATTCAGCGCCACGATAACGGGGACATTGGCTGCCTTTGCGTGATGTATGGCTTCGACGGTCTGAGGCATTACGCCATCATTGGCGGCGACCACCAGCACCACCACGTCGGTCATATTTGCGCCCCTTGCGCGCATTGCGGTAAAGGCCTCGTGACCGGGCGTGTCGAGGAATGTCACCTTCTTGTTGCCCCAGCCGACCTGATATGCGCCTATGTGCTGTGTAATGCCGCCTGCCTCGCTGGCGGTAACGTTGGTCGAGCGAATCTTGTCGAGCAGGCTGGTCTTACCGTGGTCGACATGTCCGAGCATCGTTGCGACCACCGAGCGTTTTGTCGGGTTATTTTTCGGTCGCTGGTCAAACTCTACCCGTATCTGCTCTTCGAGAGTGGCCTTATGCTCTATGGAAAGCTCAGTGCCGAATTCCAAAGCAATCAGCTCGGCGAGCTCGTCGCTTATCACCTGATTGGCTGTAACCAGTGTCCCTTGAGCTATCAGTCTGCTTATAATATCCGCCGACTTTACCGCAAGAGCAGCAGAGAGGTTCTTTACCGTAACAGGCTCGCTGACAGTGGCTTTTGCGGGTCTGACGGGAGCGGCAACGGTGGTATGAGCTTTAGTTGCGATTTTTCGTATGGGCCTGACCCTCAGTCCTTCGCCGCCGGCGGCGTTCAGGCGTGCCCGCCTTTCCTCCACATCTTTTTGCCGCCGCTGCTCGACGAATTTGTGTCTTCTGACGGCCTCTTCTTCCACTCCTTCAATGTGACGGCCGCGGCCTTTTTCCTTATGCGGCTTGGGCGGATGTTTCTTGTCCTTCGTTCCAAGTTTTAAGCCTTGTTTGCTTTCCAGGCCATCCGGTATCAGCGGCTGGGTAACGGGGACGTTAAATCTGGATTTCAGTTTCGGTCTTGGCGGCGGGAGTGGCTCCGGGGCCTCAATCCTCACGAGCTGCGGTCCGGTCAGCCTTGCCGGTTCGGGTTTTCCGAGCATTGGGCCTGCCGGCAATATTTCCTGGGGCTGCGGCTTTTTTAGCTTTTCAATAATCACGGGTTTTGCCGGGGGTTTCGGCGGCTCTTTTGCCGCCACGACAGCCTCTTCGGCAGGCTTGATTTCAGGGGGTATGATTTCGGCAGGTTTGACTTCGACAGGCTTAACTTCCACCTCCGGCCCAGCGGCAACAGCAACATCGCCGGCGGGTTCTGCCTGTTCGGCTTCTTCTTTTTCCGCCTCTTCTTTGGCAGGCTGTTTCTGCTTGGGTTTTTTCCTGACCCGCGACTTCTTAAAATCCACCTTCTCGGAGGTCTCAATAGTCGTAACATTCTCTGCTTCACTGAACCATTCGCGTATTGTAGCCGCCAGCCCCACCGAAATCACCGACATATGGTTTTTGATGTTGTCGAGCCCTTCTGCCTGGCATTTCTGTATAATCGCCGAACTTTTTACGCCGAGTTCATCGGCCAGTATGTAAACCCGTGTAGTCGCCATTTAATATATTCTGCAGAGTCCTATACCTTATCCCCTAAATTATCCTTCTGCAACAGGCTTTGAGCCTGGTTTTGCTTTGATTCAGCCGCAAGCCGCTTAGCCTCATCCATTGCGGCAGCGACCAGCTTATCAGCCACATCAGGAATAATCATCAGTTCCTTGACCAGCGGTTCAGTGCCTACGTCTTCCAAATCCAGTACCGAAATGACGCCAAGTGCAATCAGCTTGTCAACCATCGTATCATCATCGGTAACGGTCTTGACGCAGTTTGTCAGTTGCTCAATGCCCTGGTTATATTCATCTGGCGTGAGAATATCAATGTCCCATCCCGTGAGCCTTGCAGCGAGCCTGACGTTCTGGCCGTGCTTTCCGATAGCCAGACTCAACTGGTCCTCATCGACGACGACGGTAGCCTTTCCCAGCTCAAGGCACAAGGCGATTTCACTGACCTTTGCCGGCATCAGCGCATTAGTTATCAGCACCTGCGAAGATTCGTTCCAGCGGACAATGTCTATTTTTTCTCCGCCCAGCTCATCGACTATGCTTTTTATCCTGCTGCCGCGCACGCCGACACACGCCCCGACGGGGTCGACCTTGTCCTCGAGGGAAGTGACGGCGACCTTTGTGCGGTAGCCGGCCTCCCGCGCCAAGGCCCTTATCTCGATGATGCTTTCGGCAATCTCCGGCACTTCCAGCTCAAATAATCTCCGGATAAAATCGGGATGCGTTCTGGACAGAACAATCTTTACCTGATTTGAGACCTCCTTGACATCCAGAATCAGGCATCGAATTCTTTCGCCTGGTCGATGCGTCTGTCCTGCAATCTGCTCCGTTTTTGGCATAAACCCTTCAGCTCTATGGTCAAGACTGACAATCAACGCCCCTCCCTCGTATCTGACTACCACGCCGCTTACGATAGAGCCTTTTCGCTGGACAAATTCGGAATAAATGCTACCCCGCTCATCAGCCTTAATTTTCTGAATCATCACCTGCTTTGCAATCTGAGCAGGAATTCTTCCGAGCTGTTTTATATCAATCTGGACATCATCCTTCACGGCAGTAATAAGTCCAGTGGCACGGTCGATATGGACTTTGACGTTAATTTCGGAATCGCCGAAATACTTTTTCACAGCCGAGATCATAGCCTCTTCGAGGTCGGCAAAGATGGATTCTTTTTCGATGTTCTTGTCGCGAGCGATATTGTCAACGATTCTAATCAATTCCAGGTTCATCAGTTTCTCTCAACCAAAGTCAACTATTCGGATAGTTTCACTTACCTGCGATTTCCGTAAAAAAAAGTGGAAACCACACAAGTTTCCACCTCAACAGCACGCCTTCAGCTCACCATGATGTCAGGGAGCTTTTAGCCTACATCGTGCACCTCCGGCAGCAAAATCTGAGTTGCAACTGTCTATATTGAGGCGGAAACCCCAGTTTCCCCGCCAACAATAGCTCTGGAAACCGGTTTTTCACATTCATAGCCCGTTCAATCTTCACAGTCAGTCAATCCTGTCATCACGCCTGCATAGATATAATTACGTTTCAACAGCCTGTTTAGCACAAAAACGTAATGATACTCGCCCAGATTGTAAACAGCAATAATTTTTTGGTGAATTTTGCATAATTTTCAGCCTGCTTTTTCAAAGAAAGGGCTGAAAGACAGATAATATTGCTTATAACGGCCAAAATAGTGGTTTTTTGATTGACACCCCTTTGCTGCGACAATATTCTTTTGCGAAATGTTGAAAAAAACCGCTGCTATTATTACCTCGAAGTTTTCAATGGATTTTTTTGTAACCACGTGGCTATGCCACACCATAGGTGTTGAGGTAATTTAGAAAGCCCGCTGCATATGTCAGAAAATCCGGGAATTCCGGCAAAGTATCGTCCAATTCCATATCTGCGATGGTGGATTGGGGGGTTGCTGTTTCTGTCAACCGTAATCAACTTCATCGACCGTCAGATGCTTTCGGCGCTGGCGCCATTTCTAAAAGAAGATTACCACTGGACAAACGAGGACTATGCGTTGATTGTTATCGCCTTTCGTATTGCATATGCCATAGGCCAGACCACATTAGGAAGGTTTGTTGACCATATTGGCACAAGGATTGGCCTGACTATTACAGTAACGTGGTACTCCATAGTTGCGATACTCACTTCTGTAGTATCGGTGTTTACTTCATCTATCGGTGCTCTTCGCGGTTTTATAGCATTTCGCTTTATGCTTGGTTTAGGCGAATCGCCCAACTGGCCGGCTGCCACCAAGGCGGTTTCAGAATGGTTTCCCAAGAAAGAACGCGGGAAAGAAATCCTGCGCCGGATATAAAAAACGGTTGCCTTACAGACAGAATTTCGCTATTTTTACAGTTTTGAATTGCAGGCAGGCGTTACGTTTAAATATGGAAAATTTCAATTATTTTAGAGGGCGCATAATATGCAGAGCGAGGAAAAACCGAAATTAGCACTTTTGGGAGGGGTCAAAACGGTTGCGATTGATACCGGCGATATGTTTGACTGGCCGATTATTACCGAGGAGGACGAACAGGCGGTACTGGGTGTGCTTCGCGCAAGGAAGATGTCCGGCCTGGATATTTCCAAGCAGTTCGAGGCGGAATTTGCCCAGTGGTGCGGATGCAAATATGCTCTGACCGCTCCAAACGGAACATCCGCCATACAGGAGGCGATGTTTGCGGTCGGCATCGGGGTCGGCGATGAGATTATCGCTCCGAGCCTGACATACTGGGCGACGGCCTTGCAGGTCTATAGCCTTGGCGGAACGGTAGTATTTGCCGAGGTTGACCCGGAGACGCTGTGCATCGACCCTGGCGACATCGAACACCGCATAACAAAGCACACCAAGGCTATCGTAGTTGTGCATTATCTGGGTTATCCGTGCGATATGGACAGGATAATGGCCATTGCCGAGAAGCATAATATAAAGGTCATCGAGGACGTTTCGCATGCGCAAGGTTCGTTATATAAAGGCCGGATGCTCGGGGCGATTGGACATATAGGCGCAATGTCGCTGATGACCTTTAAGCCCTTTGCGATTGGCGAAGCGGGAATCCTGGTAACAAACGACAGAAAATATTTCGAGCGGGCAATAATGTTCGGGCATTATTTGAGACAGGGTGAGCCGGGGACAATAACCGACCCGGAATTGGCTGCCATTAAGGGGCTTCCCCTTGGGGGTTACAAGAACCGGCTGAATCAAATCGCTGCCGCTATGGGCAGGGTGCAGCTCAAATATCAAAAGCAACGGATTACCGAGGTCGACAAGGTTATGAATTACTTCGTTGACCGGCTCGAAGGGCTTCCGGGTCTGCGGGCACATAGGCCGAAGAAAGACTCCGGCGATTTCAAGGGTGGGTGGTATTGTCCGGCTATGCATTATGTGCCCGAGGAGCTTGGCGGGCTTTCGGCGAGCCGGTTCTGTGAGGCGGTAAGAGCTGAGGGCGTACAGGATGTATTCCCAGGCACAAATAAACCGCTGCATCTGCACCCGGTGTTCAATACGGTTGACATTTACGGCCACGGCAAACCGACTCGAATAGCCAATTCGGACAGGGACTTGAGGCAGCCGAAAGGGTCGTTGCCGATAACGGAAAAGATTGCTTCCCTCATCATCAGGATTCCTCATTTCAGGCGATACCGGCCTGAAGTTATAGATGTGTTTGCCAACGCTTTCATTAAGGTTTGCAAAAACTACAAAGAGCTGCTCGCAGGCGACAAAGGCGGCGATGAGGAAGTGGGCAGTTGGAATTTGAGTCGCATAGGCAGATAATGAAACGCAGACAGTTCTTGAAAATTTCTGGCGCCGCAGCGGCAGGGGTCGTCTTGTCTTCCTGTCGGTCGAATCTGCCGGAAAATGTTGACAGCTTCAAGGCAAACAAGGAAGGTTACAATGTGCTTTTCATATTCGCCGACCGTATGCACGGCTTTGCAATGGGGTGTATGGGTAATCCTGACGTGCAAACGGCGAATCTTGACCGGCTGGCCGCCGAAGGGACATTGTTCAGGAATACGTATACCTGCTATCCGATTTGCTCGCCGTTTCGGGTGATTTTGCAGACAGGCCGTTACGCTCATCAAACCGGCGTTATCGAAAACGCAATGGCCATACCGGCGAATGAGCGGACACTTGCGGCAGCGTTGAACGACGGCGGCTACCGCACCGGCTACGTCGGCAAATGGCACCTCGGCGGCAAAGGCAATGTTGTTATTCCGCCGGAATTGCGGGCAGGCTGGACAGATTTCGCAGGCTATCAGTGCTATAACGACCATCTTGAGGGGGTGTGGTTTTTCGATGAAAAGGGAAACAAAACCGAATATAAAAAACACCGAACGGATGCCACAACGGACGTGGCAATCGAACATCTGGAAAAAAACAGGGACAGGAAATTTGCGATGTTTGTTTCCTACCAGGCGCCGCATCACCCTGAACAGCCGCCAAAAGAATACGAAGATATGTATGCCGACATTAAAATTCACCGCAGGCCGAACTGTCAGGACATCGACCCATACATACGAACGTGGAGTCCCCCACGAACCGCCGAAAACGACCCGATATATAAGAAATACAACAAGAATCTGGATACATACCTGAAACTCTACTATGCAATGATAACGCAGCTTGATTACAACATAGGCCGACTGCTCAAAAGACTGAATGAACTTGGCCTCGCAGATAAAACGGTGGTTATCTTTACCGCCGACCACGGCGATATGCAGGGCAGTCACGGCCTGAACCGGATAAACATTTTTTATGAGGAAGCTGCTCGCGTTCCGCTGATAGTAAAAGTCCCCGGCGGCCCAAAAAACAATGTTTGCGATGAACTGGTATCATCGGTAAATTTGTTCCCAGGCATTCTGGATTATGCAGGCCTGCCGAAAGAAAAGTCGGCAGAAGGTATAAGTTTTGCGCCAATAACAATGGGCGAAAAACAGAAATTGGCCGATGCGGTATTTTCGGAAGGCGGAGATGTGCCGGTATCAGAAGGCGGCCCAAGTAAGGACAAATGGTTTATGGTGCGGCAGGGAAAATATAAATTGGCTGTTACGCAGGATGGTTTTCAGCCGACGCATCTTTTTGACCTTGAAAGCGACCCTTACGAAATGAAAAATCTGCTCGATGAGAAAAATAAATATTCAAAAACAACGGAAAATCTGCAAAATAAGATTAAATCCTGGTATGAAAATATAATGAAACGTGCAAATTAGAGGAGCCCGTTATGTCGGAAAATCTTGAGCTTTCGGAAAAACGTCGTGTAATCCCAAACCTGCGGTGGTGGATAGGCGGACTGTTGTTTGCTTCTACCGTTATCAATTACATCGACCGCCAAACGCTTTCAGCCCTTGCGCCTTTTCTCAAAGAGGATTATCACTGGACCAATGAAGACTATGCGTTGATAGTTATCGCCTTCCGTATCGCTTATGCCATAGGCCAGACCACATTGGGAAGGTTCGTCGACCATATCGGCACGCGGGTCGGGCTGACCATTACGGTAACCTGGTATTCAGCTATTGCGATGCTGACATCTGTGGTATCGCTTTTTACATCCCCGCTCGGCGCTCTTCGCGGCTTTATTGTCTTTCGCTTCCTGCTGGGTCTGGGCGAATCGCCCAACTGGCCGGCAGCCACAAAAGCGGTTTCAGAATGGTTTCCCAAAAAAGAGCGAGGCTGGGCGGTTGCGCTGTTTGACAGCGGCTCTTCCATCGGCGCAGCGGTTGCACCGGCTATTGTTGTAGGTCTGTATATGAGTATGGGGAGACGGTGGTGGCCGGCATTTATAATCACCGGCATACTGGGCTTTATCTGGCTGATTTTCTGGCGAATGTTGTATCATCCGCCGGAATCACATCCCAATATAAGCGAAAAAGAAAAGCAGATGATTATTGCGGATAAAAAAGAATCCGCGGGAGAAGTTGATGAAACTGCCGGCAGTCAAACCAAGCCCAGATTGATAGACCTGATGAAACTGCCCCAGACCTGGGGCATTATCATTGCCCGGGCATTTACAGACCCTGTATGGTTTTTTATCGCAGACTGGTTTATGCTGTTTCTGGTTCAGGAGAAACACTTCGACCCAAAGAACACACTGGTTGCAATCTGGATTCCGTTTATCGCCGCTGATTTGGGCAACTTCTCAGGCGGTGGTTTCTCAAGCTGGCTTATCCACCGAGGCTGGTCCGTGGGGAATGCCCGAAAAGCACTGGTTGTCTTCGGTGCAATAGGAATGACAATGCTTATTCCGGCAATATATGCGACAAATCTGTTTGCAATTGCGGGCCTGTTTGCAATTGCAACATTTTGTTACGCCAACTTCTGCACGATGGCGCTGGTCCTTCCATCCGACTTGTTTAAGAGCAACTCAGTCGCCTCGGTAAGCGGCATAAGCGGAACTGCCGCCGGCATAGTAACCATAGCGGCGACTTATCTTATCGGCGGTATTACTACGAAGTATTCGTTTAAGCCTATCCTTGTCGCAGGAAGTATAATCCCCATCATCGGGGCAATCCTTGTGTTGTGGCTTATCCGTAATCCGAGAACAGAGGACGAGAAAGGCATCCTGCGGCGGATATAAAAATCAGGCAGAGTGGCGTAAGCCATCCTCCCGTCGGGGATGGCCAAGCCACTGACGGGAGAAAAATGACTGCGATGCCTAAAATAAAAGGGTTGCGATGGTATATCGCCGTCCTGCTGATGCTGGTTACGACGATAAATTATTTGGACCGCACCAGCCTGTCGGTCGCCGCAGATACCTTAACAAAACAGCTCAATATCAGCGTGATGCAGTTTTCATGGATTATCTTCTGTTTCCAGATATGTTATGCGATTATGCAGCCGCTGTCCGGGCGGGTAATCGACTGGCTGAATACACGGCGAGGTTTTTCACTGGCTGTTATCTGGTGGTCTATTGCCAACATCCTGCACGCCTTTGCCAGAACACCCTTTACATTTGGATTATTCAGAGGTCTGCTGGGTATCGGCGAGGCCGGCAACTTCCCCGGTATTGCGAAATCGGTGGCGGAATGGTTTCCGCCGAAAGAGCGGGCGATGGCTACCGGCATAGCCAACGTGGGTTCGGGGACAGGGGCGCTTATCGCTATGCCGCTTGTGGCGTGGATTATCTTAAAGTTCGGCTGGCAGGAGGCGTTTGTCTTTACCGGTGCCATCGGTTTTGTCTGGGTGGCAGTATGGCTGCTTCTTTATCAGCCGCCCGAAAAAAATCCCTTCATAACCACCGAGGAGCTTGATTACATCCACAAGGGACAAAAGGAGCTGGATGCTGAAGGACTCACACAGGAAAAAGGGGTATGGAAATTAGTGCTGCGACAGGCAAATTTCTGGTCTATAGCCATACCGCGATTTCTCAACGAGCCGGCCTGGACAGTTGTTCAATACTGGATACCGCTGTATCTTATGACACAGCGAGGTATGGACTTAAAACAGATTGCGATGTTCGCATGGATACCGTTCCTGGCGGCGGATGCAGGGTGTCTCGCCGCGGGGATATTTTCTATGATGTACCAGAAACTGGGCCTCAGTGTCCTCAATGCGCGCAAGGCCACATATACCACCGCAGCACTTATTATGCCGTGCTCGCTGTTTATTGCAAAGGCGCCATCTGCCGGATGGGCAATCCTCTGGTTTTGCTGTGCCGGTTTCGGACATCAGTGCCTATCAACAACCGCTTTGACACTGCCTGCGGACCTGTTCCCCAGAAGAACAGTCGCCACAGCCAGCGGCCTGTCCGGCTCGGCGGCGCTGCTTGGCGGTATGCTGTTTACTTTAATCATAGGCTGGCTGGTAACAACCGTAGGCTATGGGCCCATCTTCGTAGTTATAGCCTTTTTGGATATTATTGGTTCAGTTGTTCTCTGGACACTGCTGCGCAAACCGAAAGCGGCTTCGTAACGAGCGATAAATCGTCAATCGAAATTTGACTCGCCAAAAGCGAACCTCTCCGCTGCCGATAACAAGCCGCGAGCGGCCGACAATAAGCGAAAAATATTTTAAAAAATTTCCGGAAAAGTTGTTGACAAATAGGTATTACTACTATATCGTAATGTATACGGTGGAAGATGAGAAACTAAAGCCGGTGGTGATAAGCGAATAAAATCCGGCTTACTCGCTTTTAAGGGATTTGGTCTGTGGATAATAAAGGAGCATCCTAACCCAAAAAACATAAAGAGAAGGAATTGTCTGCCTTTATTTTTACGGATTGAATCTCGGCTACGAGCTTTTTGCGAGGATGACACCGGCTTTATATTCCGGCGATGGGGCTGTCCGGAGGAGGGCGGCCCCATTTTTGCTCCGCCACAGACGGATATTTGCCATATATCCGATGTTCTTTTTCGGGCAGTGCCGAACACGTGTCAATTTCAAAATTGATAAAAATGACGAAATTTTTCTGTCCAATCCGGAATGGGGAATATATAATCAGCCGGACCTTAAAAAGAGGCGATTTATGGAATAGTAATCGCCGATTTTAGGTGCCAGGCAGGGCAAAAAGGGTCGTATGTCGAACCGAAGCGCTAAAAATATCAACAATCATCTTAGGGAGAAACTGGAGCTTTTCCGGCAAAAGGCCCGGCTGGCGGGGCTGAAAATAACCCCCCAGCGAATCGCCATCTATACCGAACTTATAAAAACAACCAAACATCCCTCGGCGGAAAAACTCTACAGAAAAGTCAAAAAAGTCTTCCCGGACATATCTCTCGATACCGTCAACAGGACCCTGCTTACCCTGACCGAGATTGAGGCAGCGTTTGTTATCGAAGGTTCCGGCGAGCCGAAAAGATTTGACGCAAATATGGAAACTCATCAGCATTTTAAATGCATAAAATGCAAAAGAATTATTGACTTTCACCACGAACCGTTTGATAATATAAAAGTGCCGGCAGACATCGAGAAGAGGTTTGTCATCCTGAGAAAAACGGTTTATCTTGAGGGGGTATGCGATTTGTGCAGGGGAGAATGCACAGCGTGATTATTTTCTGCAATTAACGGTCAATACCAAATAATAGATGAAGGGTGATTATGAAGCTCAAAGGAACTCAGACCGAGAAGAATCTGCTGATTGCCTTTGCGGGCGAATCGCAGGCCCGCAACAGATACACATATTTTGCCGGCCAGGCCAGAAAAGAGGGCTACGAGCAGATAGCCGCCATTTTTGAGGAAACGGCCAACCAGGAAAAGGAGCACGCAAAGAGGGAGTTTAAGTTTTTGGAAGGCGGTGAGGTGGAAATCACAGCGGCCTTCCCGGCAGGAGTCATAGGAAACACCCTCGAAAACCTCAGGGCGGCAGCCGAAGGCGAGCATTACGAAAATACCACAATGTATCCGGATTTTGCAAAGACCGCGGAAAAAGAGGGATTTCCTGAAATCGCTGAGGTCTTCAGGAATATTGCAGTTGCCGAGGGCCGCCACGAGCGGCGATACCTTGCTCTGGCAAAGAATATAGCTGATGGGACTGTATTCAAACGAAGCAGGCCTGTCAGATGGGTGTGCAGAAACTGCGGATATGTGTATGAAGGCGCCGAAGCGCCGAAAAACTGTCCCGCCTGCGCACATCCGCAGAGTTTTTATGAAATCGAGGCGGTGAATTACTGAATAATTTTTAGTCGCCCATCATTTTGGGGGCCGGAAAGGAGATGGTTATGAAAGACCAAAAAGATACCATAACTATGAAGGGTAAGCCATTGACTCTGCTGGGTAATCACATAAATGTGGGGGATAAGGCGATGGATTTTGAAGTAGTTGCGAACGATTTGTCGGCGGTTAAATTCTCGTCGTTTCGCGGCAAAATATGTGTGGTTTCCTCTGTGCCGTCACTCGATACCTCGGTCTGCGATATGCAGACCAGAAGATTCAACAAAGAGGCCGTCAAATTCGGTGACGATGTGGTTGTCCTGACTATCAGTATGGACCTGCCCTTTGCCCAGAAGCGCTGGTGCGGTGCGGCGGGTGTCAAAAACGTCCTGACACTTTCCGACCATCGGGACACATCGTTCGGCAAGGCGTTCGGTGTGCTGATAAAGGAGCTTCGCCTGCTCGCACGTGCGGTTTTTGTGGTGGATAAAGAGGGGGTTATAAGGTATATACAGATAGTTGACGAATTGTCGCACGAGCCGGATTATGAGCCGGTGATAAAAGCAGTGAAAGGATTGAAAGATGAGACAGTTAAAACCGAAAGTCTATATGGTGGGGGCTATTGACTGGGACAGGCGCCTGTTTGACCAGCTTATCCCTCTGCCGGACGGCACAAGTTACAACGCCTACCTGATAGACGGCGGCGAAAAAACAGCGTTGCTCGACACCGTTGACCCTACCAAAACAATCGTTCTGATGGATAATCTTATCAAGCTCGGCATTCACAGGGTGGACTATATAGTTTCTCATCACGCCGAGCAGGACCATTCCGGCGCCATACCGGATATGCTGATGTTTTACCCCGATGCAAAAGTGGTGACCAATCCCAAGTGCAAGGGGATGCTTATCGACCTGCTGCACATCGAGGAGGACAGATTCATTACCATCGAAGACGGCCAGAGACTTTCATTAGGCAGCAAAACCCTCCAGTTTGTGTATATCCCCTGGGTGCATTGGCCGGAGACGATGGGGACATATCTGGTGGAGGACAAGATATTTTTCCCGTGCGATTTCTTCGGCTCGCATCTTGCGACCAGCAGCCTGTTTGTGGATGATGAGGCTGTTGTTTACGAGGCCGCCAAAAGGTATTACGCCGAGATAATGATGCCCTTCAGAACGAATATAGTAAAAAACCTTGAAAAGATAAATACTCTCGATATCGAGATGATTGCGCCGAGTCACGGCCCTGTTTATGACAAACCCGGTTTTATTATAGACGCATACAAAGACTGGATTAGCGACCAGCCGAAAAACGAGGTGCTGCTGCCTTATATCTCAATGCATCACAGCGTCGCAAAAATGGTGGAGCATTTTGTGGTCGCACTGACAGAAAGGGGCATTAAGGTCAGGCAGTTCGACCTTGCGGCAACCGACATCGGCAAACTTGCAATGGCCCTTGTCGATGCAGCCACGATAGTCATCGGTTCGCCGACCGTCCTGACCGGCCCGCACCCGAACGTTGCGTATGCCTGCGTCCTGGCAAATGCACTGAGGCCGAAGGCAAAGTTTGCTTCCATTATCGGCTCTTATAGCTGGGGCGGCAGAATGGTCGAGCAGATTAAAGAATTGATTCCCAATCTCAAGGTTCAACTGCTTGAGCCGGTAATCGCAAAGGGCCTGCCGAGGGACGACGATTTCGCCGCCCTCGACAGGCTGGCAGACGAAATCCTGGCCAAACATAAGGAGTTAAAAATAATTACCCCGAACTGACCGAAATTAGGCAAAATGCTTATATACAAAAACAGGTTGGTTGGGGTATTCTAAGAAGAGAAATGGTTTAGAAAGCCAAATGTGCCTGTTTGAAAGGGAAAGAATTTATGGCTAAGAAACTCGAAATATACAAATGTATGGCCTGCGGGAATATCGTGGAAGTGCTTCACGGCGGCGAAGGTGGGCTGGTTTGCTGCGACCAGCCGATGAAGCTTATGACCGAAAACACCACCGATGCCGCAAAAGAAAAGCATGTGCCGGTAATAGAAAAAGTTACCGGCGGATTCAGGGTCAAAATCGGCAGTGTGCCGCACCCGATGGAGGAAAAACACTATATCGAATGGATTGAACTGCTCGCTGACGGCAGGTCTTACAGGCAATTTCTCGAACCGGGTATGCAGCCTGAGGCAACTTTCTTCGTCAAAGCCAGGAACCACCCCGAAGCAAGGGAATATTGTAACCTGCACGGATTGTGGAAAGGAGAATAATAATGAGCATTACCTTCAACGCTCTCGAAATCTTTGAAATGGCCGAGCAGATAGAGAGAAACGGCGCAAAATTTTATCGCAAAGCCGCTGAAATAATCCCTGATGCCAAAATGCAGCAAATCCTGCTCGACCTGGCCGCTATGGAGGACAGGCACGAAAGAACCTTCGCCGAGATGAGAAGGCAGATTTCGCCCAAACAGTTGGAGCTTGTTACCTATGACCCGGAAAACGAGGCATCTTTGTATCTTCAGGCAATGGCCAACGGCCACGTCTTCGATGTAAATAAAGACATAAGCCTTCAGTTGTCCGAAAAGGAGTCGGTTGAAGAAATCCTGAAAATGGCCATCCAGGCGGAGAAGGATTCTATCGTTTTTTATCTCGGCCTGAAGGATTTTGTCCCCGCCGAGGCGGGCAAAGAAAAGGTCGAGGATATAATCGATGAGGAACGAGGTCACATAGTTGTCCTCAGCCGGCAATTAGTGACCCTCGACAGAATGGAACAGTAAATTTCCGGCTGGCGGCAGGTTGCAGGTGGGCTGATGATAGACCTTGAATCGCTTTTTAAGCTGAGCTACGGGATGCACATCCTTGGCTCGAAAAAAGACGGCAGCTTCAGCGGCTGCATCGTCAATACCGTATTTCAGCTCATTCCCGAACCGCCGATGGTGGCCGTCAGTCTCAACAAGGACTGCCTGACCCACCGGTATATCAGCGAAAGCAGGGTCTTTTCCGTTTCCGTCCTTGCGGAGGATACGCCGACGCCTTTTATCGGCAGATTCGGATTCAGGAGCGGCAGGGACATAAATAAATTCGAGAAGCTAAATTGCAGAACAGGCCAAACCGGTGCGCCGATAGTTCTCGAAAATACGGTTGCTTTCCTCGAAGCGGAAGTTACGGGCAGCGTCGACGTCGTAACTCACACGTTGTTCATTGCAAAAATTGTTTCCTGCGAAACGCTCGATGAAACTAGGCCGCCTATGACTTATGCCTATTACCGTGACGTAAAGCACGGCAAGACGCCGAAAAGCGCCGCAACATACGTCAAAACAAAACCGAAAACGGATTTGAAGGAAATGCAGAAAGGTGCAAAAATGAAAAAATATAAATGTCTTATGTGCAGTTATATCTACGACCCCGCTGTTGGCGACCCTGACGGTGACATTAAGCCCGGCACAGCGTTTGAGGATTTGCCCGACAACTGGGTTTGTCCCGAATGCGGGGCCGCCAAAGACGAGTTCGAGCCGGTTGAAGATTAATCGCTGTATTGATTTTTTAGTGTTAATCCGGGACTGAATAACGATGCCTGAAATTAAACCATCATTAACAAAACAGGATATTATTTGTGCGGAGACGCCGGCCCCGCCAAGCGCCCTGGTGGTCTTTGGCGCCTCCGGCGACCTGACGCATAGGAAGATACTGCCCAGCCTGTTTCAGTTGTTCAGGCAGAACCTGCTGAACGAACATTTTTATTTGCTGGGCTGCGGCAGAAAAACGCTTTCAGACCCGCAGTTTCGCCAGGCCGCCAGGCAATCGATTCGCCGGGCCGCAGGCAAAGTATCCGCAAAAGAGCTGAACGTCTTTATAAACAAGCTTTATTATATAGCCGGCGACTACAGCGACCCCTTATTCTACGACGACATTAAAACTATGCTCATTGAATTGAACAAGACCTGCGAGGTCGATAATGCCGTCGTTTTTTACCTTGCGGTGCCTCCGTTATTGTATACCGTCATAGTAGACAATCTTGGTTCTGCGAAGCTCTCCTGCGGGGGTTGGCCTGATTTTAAGGGACGGGCAATGCTTGTTGTGGAAAAGCCTTTCGGAAGGGACCTGCAGACCGCCGTCGAGCTGGACCGGAGGATTCATCGCTGCTTCGCTGAGTCTCAAATCTACCGCATAGACCACTATCTCGGCAAAGAAACCGTCCAGAATATCCTGATGTTTCGTTTCGCCAACACGATTTTCGAGCCTGTCTGGAACCGCAATTACATCGACAGCGTCCAGATTACAATGGCCGAATCGCTCGGCGTCGAGCATCGGGCTGATTATTACGACAAGACCGGCGCCCTTCGCGATATGTTTCAGAACCATCTGCTCTCGATACTTGCGCTGGTTGCGATGGAGCCGCCCGTCTCGTTCGAAGCCGAGCACATTCGCAACGAGAAGATAAAGCTGCTGCGCTCGGTGCGCCCCTTCGAGGCCAAGACCCTGAATAATTTCATCGTTCGCGGCCAGTACGGCCCGGGCAGGATAAACGGCGAAGATGTCCCCGGCTATCTCGCCGAGCCGGGTATAGACCCGAACTCGAAGACCGAAACCTGTGTCGCCGCAAAGCTGTTTGTAGATAACCGGCGATGGAACGATGTCCCCTTTTACCTGCGGACAGGAAAAAGACTTGTGTACAAGAGCAGTGAAATCGTCATTAACTTCAAAAAAAATCCTTATTCGATGTTCGCATCGGCCGGCATAGGTGATATTCCGCCGAACACCCTCATATTCCAGGTTCAGCCGCAGGAAGGCATCTCTCTGGGCTTTCAGGCCAAGCGTCCCGGCTCGAAAATCTGTATGGGGACGCTGAATATGAGCTTTAATTACCGCGACATTTTCGGCGTCGATATGCCGGAAGCGTATCAGCGTCTGCTTCTGGATTGTATGCTCGGCGACCAGACCCTTTTTACGAGGCAGGACAGCGTGGAAATGACCTGGCAGCTGCTGGCCCCCGTCCTGCAGGCCTGGGAAGCCGACCCCGCACCGCCATACCAGTACCCTGCCGGCTCAGAAAGCTTCCCCGCCGCCGATACGCTTATTACCTCCGACGGCCGCTCCTGGCATAGTCTGGAGTAATTCCCCGCCGTAATGTGCCGTCATATCAGTAGTATTTTTGAACGCAAAGTAATATAATTGCCGGCAGGAAAAACCGTTCTGTGAATATGCGTAAAACGCCGGCGAAATACCCTGTTTTGTTGATTTATGCGGCCCTGGCAGCCGCCAGCTTCATTACTTTCAGTCCGCTTTTTCACTGCGAGTTCATCAATTATGACGACAACGTCTACGTCATTGAAAACGACTATGTCCAGGCTGGCCTGACAAGCCAGTCGATTCTTTGGGCCTTTTCCGCACCGCGAAATTCTTTCTGGCACCCCCTGACTATGCTCACCCATATGCTTGATTGCGAACTGTTCGGCCTCAATCCCCGCTGGCACCACTTCACCAGCCTGCTGATTCATACAGCCAATACCCTGCTGCTTTTCGCACTGCTCAAAAATATGACCGGCGCAGTTTGGCGAAGCACATTTGTCGCCGCTGTTTTTGCCCTGCATCCGCTTCACGTCGAGTCTGTGGCCTGGATTGCCGAGCGAAAAGATGTTCTAAGCACACTGTTTTGGCTGCTCACAATGGCTGCGTATGTGCGGTATGTCAGACGGCGCAGTATAAAATGGTATTTGGCGACACTGCTCTTTTTTGCGATGGGTCTTATGGCCAAGCCGATGCTGATAACGCTGCCGTTTGTACTATTACTGCTCGACTATTGGCCGCTTAATCGCCTGGGCCGCCGTGCAATTCTGGAAAAAATCCCATTTCTCGCTCTGGCAGCGGTCTTTAGCACAATTACTTTTTTTTCACAGAAAAGCGAGGGTGCGCTGGGTCTTGTGCTGCCCCTGTATATCCGTTTTGCCAACGCCGCCATTTCTTACCTGACATACATTGAGAAGATGTTTTGGCCCAGCGGGCTGGCGGTATTTTATCCGCATCAAACCGATAAAATATCCCTGTGGTATGCTGCCGTTGCCGCCGTGCTGCTTATAGCCATTTCCGCCTGGGTATTGCGCTGTGCCGGTCGCCGAAAATACCTGGTTTTCGGCTGGCTGTGGTATCTTGGCACCCTTGTTCCCGTTATCGGCCTGGTGCAGGTCGGCTCATTTGCAATGGCCGACCGCTACACTTATGTCACCCTCACCGGACTATTCATAATGATAGCCTGGGGACTAAATGACCTTGCGGCGGTGCTGCCTTACCGGAAAATTATCCTGACCCTTTCGGCAGTTGCGGCTCTTTCGGCCCTGGCGGTTTGTACCCGATCGCAGCTTCGTCACTGGCAGAACAGCGTCGCCCTTTTCGAGCATGCCCTGAAAGTAACTGCTGACAATGACGTAATGAACAGCAGCCTCGCACTCGAGATGGCATCGCAGGGCAAATTTGAGCAGGCCCTCGTTTATTACCAGCAGGCCATCCGGATTAACCCCCAGTTGGCGGAGGCGCACCATAATATGAGTGTCACTCTCTCCTCGCTGGGCAGGTATGATGAGGCGGTCAGCCATTGCCGGGAGGCCATTAGGCTCAAACCCGACTATTTCAAGGCATACAACACCCTCGGTATAGCGCTGAGCTATCAGCAAAAGTACGATGAAGCTCTCAACTGCTTCAACAAGTCGCTTCAGATTAAGCCTGATTACGCAGAGGCCCACAATAATATCGGCGCCGTCCTGCGGCTGCTCGGCAAAAACGAGCAGGCCGCCGACCATTTTCAGCGGGCCTTGCAGCTTAAACCCAATTATCCTGATGCGTATTATAATCTCGGCTCAATTTTTGAGTTGCAGGGCAAAACTGACCAGGCCGCTGATTGTTACCGCAAGGCCCTGCAAATCAATCCTCGTCACGCCAATGCCGCCGAAGCGCTCAAAATACTGCTCAAAAGCAAAAAATGAAAAAGATAGATTTAAAAAACTGGTTGTTTGCGGCTTTAATAATTACCGTGTGTGTAATTGTCGCAGCGGCGCATTGGCCGGTGCTGTCGGCCAAGGCCTTGTTATTCGATGACGACCTGTTTGTAAGCGAGGACAGCCCGCTTGTTCAGAACCCCAGCTGGGCTTTGGCCAAAC
>Ga0315294_10001354_pt1 | contig 26575 bp, 16 predicted proteins | sample YL17G13_40_MG_FD_203626 | JGI IMG/M metagenome (GOLD analysis project Ga0315294, IMG submission 203626) | Sediment microbial communities from Yellowstone Lake, YNP, Wyoming, USA - YL17G13_40 | ecosystem: Environmental > Aquatic > Freshwater > Lake > Sediment | place: USA: Wyoming | collected... | reverse complement strand
TTTATTTAAACTGGCTGTAATTACAACCGCAGAATTTCTGATGATATAGTCCTAATTTCCTAGCGATTGACGGTTTATTTCTGTCCTCTAGTTTTATTGAAGTTTCAATAAAATTTATCCCATATTTTTTTGCGATTACTTTACCTAACTTATTAATCACTTTTGCATTCTTATGAGAACTTGTTGTTAAAGTTGTGGCAAAATACCCAATCCCCTCTTTTTTTGTCCGTTCTGCCGTCTCGATTAATCGAATACGAAAACATCTCCAGCACCGTCTACCCCCTTCTGGTAAAAACTCCAACCCCACGATCTTATCGTGCCATATTTTATTATTATAAATACCTTTGATTAACTTAATACTATAGTGATTAACAAGCTTTATCGCTGCTTCAAGTCTCGGTAAATACTCATCTGCCGGTTCAATATTCGGATTGTAAAAGTATCCAATTACATCAAAGTCTGTTTGTAAATGTTCAATAATTTTACCCGCACATGGTCCACAACAAATGTGTAACAGAAGCTTTGGTTTCATTGTTTGGATTGCTTAGTGGGATAGCTATATGCAAATACTATTGTTCTTTTTTTAGTTCCTCTTTTTTCTCTTTTATTTTATCATCAGTTTTCTTTATCTTGTCAATAATTTCCATTGCTTCTTCATTAAGTATCGTTATTTGGTTCTTTTTATAATCAGAATATATCAGCTCACCTAACCTTATTATCAATCGCTCTTTTTCGTGGGTTAACGAAAATATCTGCATTTTTATTTTACCTTTGTAGGTTAAATCTTCAGCTTCTTTTAATGCTATTTTTGTTGTATCTTTAACCCAGGTTTTTATGTTATCCCATTCGATTGGCATTTTTTTCTCCCGTATTATGAAATTAAAATTTCAATCTTAAAAATCCGTTACATCTATTAGTATGCGGTTAATGCATTATAACAAATTTATCGACTATTGGTTTACTCTTCTGTTCGTGTCCCAATTGAAACGAGCGTGCAGAAATTTTGTAAAGGTATATACCGTTTGCTGGTAATATTCCTTGTTCATCTAAACCATTCCACACAATTTGATTGTATCCAAAATTGCACGGTATCTCAGTAATTGATTTCACTAATCGACCGGCAATCGTATAGATTTTTACACCAACCGCGGCTGGTTGCGTTAAACTGAAAGTAAAATAACCAGTTCTTTTATCTGTAGCCGTATAAAATAGCACGTTTTCCAAAGCTAAACTCTGATTCCCGAGAACTGTAACTGCAATTGAATCAGTACTCGTATTTCTCAAATTATCGGCGGCTTTAATCGTTAAAACGCAGTCGCCGGTATCTAAAGTAATTGGATAATTAAATCGCCCTTGATAATAACTGTTGATATCATAAGTAAAATAGGAAGTCACATCTTCATCATCGATAATATGGTTTGGTCGCTTTTTAATAATTACTCGTGGATTATAGCCAGGCATCGGAGCTAACATAATTCCCGAACTATCGCTAAGAACACCGGTCAGGGTAAATTCTAAAGGCAGCTTATCCTGTGATTTAATCCTTTTGTCTCCGTTGTAGAATGATATTTTCGGTCCAGTATAATCCGTTGTCATTGCTGGAATAGTATCAAATGCGATTGAATCGTTCAGATAACTTGATAGATTCTTTTGTCCTGAAGTATAACCAATTGCGCTGATGCGCGCGCTGTTAGCTAATTCTGTATAATAACCGCTGCCACTCGCTACATCATATCGTATTCCGCGTGGTAAACCGACTGGTACTGTGAAATTAAATCTCGCCGTATCATTAACCGGTCGTACGATTCCTCGGAACAATTCATAACCCGGAAGATTATAAGTCACTCGGAGAGTTTCAGGTACAAAAATACCCGATCCAATATCAATCCAGACAATATTCTCATAATATCGTTGCCATTTTGTCGAAAACGATGATGCAGAAAAATACTGATCAGATGTATGCGCGCGATTATTAATCACACCACCCGATTGCATTGTATCTGGGTTTGAGGAAATAAGGTCAAAATCATTGGGTAAAGCGGGTATGGTTGCTGGGTCTCCAAATAAATGGTAAAAATGGTCAATAAACTGTCCTCGGATGAATGCTTGTCCAATCGTACTTTCCGGCTCGCTGACAACTTTGTTGAAAAAGATATTGGCGAATGAAAGGTTTGACTGAGAATAAGTAGCCTTGCTCGCACCGATTGTGGCAATCCCGGCATCAGCTTTACGCACTAGTTCTTCTGAAATGGATTCATACTTTGTATCTTCGAACCGACCAACTCCGCAGCTGCCGAAAAATGCGATTGAATTTCTTCCCTGACTTTGAATTAACGGAACATACGATATCGTTAAGGCTTGCTCATGCGCAAGTTGAAAACCTGCACCATGCCCGAAATAACACCATAAAGCAGCACCTTTGTCAAGCTCGGAAATCAGTGCTTCCCGAGCCTTTCTTTTGTCACGCGATTCACTGAACGGGTATTCAGTTAAATAAATCTTAACTGGTTCGTACTGTTTAAAGTGACCGTTAGTTGTATAGTATAAATTATTTTCAACATTTTCACTGTTAGTAACATGTTCTAATCTGAATCCATCTAGTACCCCCTGCCCCATGTACTCATCATCCGCTAAAAATATAAATCGTTTATTCCAGAAACCAGCTGTGTGTTTTGTTTCATAGTTAACTAACTTCTGATAAAAACCATTAACTTCATTTTCGGTTCTTACTGTCACCCGTCCGAGCATCATATCTGGTGAAGTCCCAATCCCGTCAAAATCAGCATACCAGGCATCAACCGCCAAAGCCCCTGCCGAGTAAACCTGAAAGTCAATATCATATCCCTGCTCATACGCCGGGACTGGCGGGAAAGTAGTCAATTGTAGTATATTACGATAATCATAAGTACCATCACCTAATAATAAACCGTAATAAGGTCGGTATTTTTGAAACAAACGTTTTATTGCCCCTGGTTCTTCAATACCAAACGTGAAATCATCGTAAATCTGGCTTAAAGCAACCGCTTTAACCTGTGCCTGTGGAATTCCTGCAATATTATTACGCCGGTAATTTTCTAAAAGCAATGAACTCTGATATAATTCATCCGATGTAATAATAAAATATTGGACGTTTGAGTAGTTTTGTGCTAGTCCCGGTGTTCTGTGCTCAATGCTTATAACTTTTCTTGCTTTACTTTCGTCTGTAATATAATAAAAAGTTGTGTCTTGAACACTCGCACCAAAAATAATTGTATCATGGTTTTTATAATAATTTGTAAACATTTTTGGTGCATAGTAATCTGAAATGTCAAAAATAAGCGGTTTGCTGCCTGCTTTTCTCACTGAATAAGCAAAACTGCCTGGCGGTGAATAAAAATACATGTCCTTTTGTGCATCGCCAAATTCTAATCTTTGCGAATAGCGTATATTCAGAAAATCAAAATAAATATCCTGCTCTGGAGTATTGTATATTGTAAAATCTATACTGTTGTCATCGTTCAATAATAATCTCCGGTTGAAAAGAAAGTTTGCAGGTGAAGGATTAGAACTTAACCCTGGAAAATTGAAGGAATCGAGCGGTGTGCTATTCATAGAAATTTTCATCCAGTTTGTTGAAGTGCTGGCATAGAAACGTCCGGCTATTGAGTATAACGATTCTGGACCAGCTATATCTATCGGCAGATTGAATGTTTTTGTATTCACTCCTGCTTCTTTAGCATAAAATTCCCAAATCCATAATAATCCATTACGCGCTGGGCAATCTCGGTCTTGCTCTAAATGCACATAATTTTCAGCCGAATAGATTTTTGTTCCTTGCTGTGACGAACCTGCTTGTTCAATTCTTTGTCCGAAACCTGAAACACTTGACGATATACCCCATGTTAACCAGTAATAATTATATAATGCAAAAGGGTTAGTATAAAAATTCGCTCGGTTCTGGTTAAAATGCGATGGCGACAGACCATAGAATAGAATAAAATCTTTCCTATCAAAAGAACTGTCCGCTTCACCTGATATATAAATTGGTATCTCGATCATCGTATCCGGATAATAAACATTGGACGTGCAATCGCCGACATTGAATAATCTGATTGTCCGCGGGTCAATCTGCCGAATCGGAATCCCGGCTCTATTTAATTCATCATAAGTGATTTTATATACACCGGTCGATTCGATTTTAATCTTGTACCAATTTAAAAATCCGTTCGGATATTTGGAAAAACCGGAATTGAAATTTAATGTCTGTGAGTCTTTCTTCCATTTTATTCCATCCTCCCAGTTTAATATGATGTCTTTGGCGATGCCATCAAAAAAATCGGGTCGATAATTATCTTTTGCCGGTTGTGAAAATCGGACACTGATTGTGATGTCATTATTACAAATTGCTTGTTTTGTTAATGTATTATATTGTATCGGATATATTTTAATCCGGGCAATTCTTATATCTCTAAGATAACTTATTTCTTTTATCTCGTAGATTCTTATCGGATATAAATCAGATTTAATATTCTGCGTGAGTTTGTATGTCGGAGATTTTTCCCAGGTCTGATAAGGAACCGGCGGTATCTTGATATTCTCATACCGGCTTGCAGAGCTCCTTTCGGCAAAAACTGATATCTCGCCCTGTTGTGGGATCGCAACAATTATTTCTTTGCTTGGTAAGTCAAGTATACCAACTTCTTCTTTTCTCATCGCATTTTTTATGTTAAATAGTGTATATTTTTCATTGTCGATAAAGATATTTTCCTGACTGATTTGATTCTCATCAAATGAATATTCAAAACTTAAACCATTAGTAGATGAGTTGAGTAAAAATATATCATTGGTTATTGTCTGTGATTTTGTTTGATTGGATTCATCTGGTAAATTAATTGGTTGTGATAAAGAAACTAAAATACTTGCTAATAATATGTAAGTCATTAGAAAATTATACTTTAATCCCTATACGTGTCAATACAAATCCGACCAAAGCACCTCCCAATATTAAGACCGCCGGGCTGATTTTAATAAAAGTCAATAATAAAAAGCTGATGATAATCAAAACTGCTTTAGTTATGGTAATAAAAATCGAATGTGTAACAACTACATTATGATTGCTGGCTAATATAATTGTCGCAGAAACAAGAAAACCAACAATTGCCGGCTTGACTCCCTGAATAAAACCCTTTGCATAGTCAGATAAACGACTGCTGCGGTTTTGCTTAATAAAATAATGATACACGCCCAAAATTAACAACAAAATTATGGTTGATGGTAAAAATATAGCTATTGAAGCAATGAATGCACCCAAAAGTCCTGATACTTTGTAACCGACAAATGTTGACAACAAAGCAACCGGACCTGGTGTAACCTGTGATAAAGCAACACCAGTCAAAAGCTCCTGATTAGTCAGCCACGCTCTTCTGATTACTACTTCTTGTGCAATAAACGGTATCGCTGCGTAACCACCGCCAAAAATTAATAGCCCGACTTCTAAAAATATCAAGGCTAATAAGCCTAAATTTCCAGTCTTAATCACAAACGGACTAATACCTAATAGAATATATATCGGCAATAAACTAAAGATAGCTATTTTAGGTTTTCTTGAAAATACTATTCCTGCAAAACCACAGGCTAATACAATTATTATCGGCATAATTTTAAACAAACTGGCGAGTAGGGCAAAAACTGCAATTATTATACTTCTGGTATCTTTTAAGTATAATCTTCCCATATCAAAGCACGCCCAGGCTAAAATACCGATGATAACTGGTTGTATCCAAACAAATATATCATTTATCACCAACACCTTTTGAAAATGAAAATAAATATAACTTAATAAAAGTACAGCAAAAAATCCTGGTGTAAGAAATGCGATAACCGAACTTATCATGCCTTTTATCCCGCGCAGCCGAAACCCGATGTACTCAACATAATTTGGCACGAATGGACCTGGTATCATCTGTCCCAAAGCGACCGCGGTCGCCAAATCATCATCACTAATCCACTTTTTCTCAGACACCAGATATTTTCTGATTAAGGCAAGCATCCCAGGACCACCGCCAAATCCGATTGTCCCGATTTTAAGAAACATTAGAACCAAATCTTTAATTCTTACAGGTGAATTTTTCCCATTCATTCTATTTATCAATATAATAATCAAAAATAATAATAATGCAACTGACGGATATTATGAAAAAACAGCAGGCAGTATTTAAACTACCTGCTGTTGCTTTTTGGTGTCAGGAGGCTAAAACTAACTCATATCTTAAACAACCAGGTCAGGATTGCAAATAGCCTAACCTGTTATGAGTTACCAAAATCTCCACGGGCGATGTTGAAACGGTTTACTTTCCTGCCATTTCTTTATCGCATCTTTTTTCATACCCTGTGCCTTATGTATCGCCATCCGCAAATCTTCTTCAAATCTCATCTGAAAGAGCATGAATTTTGCCTGCTGTTCTGGTGTCAGTATCGAAGCGATCTCTTTTCTCATTTTCGCTTCATCCATATGGAATTTTATATCATACTGTTCAATCTCCTGAAGTTTATCAGTAATCATTTTATCATTCTTTTTTTCCGCATGTAACATATCTTCCATTTCGGTGATCGCTTTCATCCGCTTCTGTTCGTATTCGTCTCTTAACTGTTTCATTATTTTCAGTTTTGGAAAGAATCGAGTACTCTGGTCTTCAGAAAGGTTTAACAGTTCAGTTAATTTCCAGATACGGATAGTTTCGACCATTTCCTTAGGTTTTTTCATGCTACGTAACATTTCTTTGGGGTCGCCCATCATTCTGTGCTGCATATCCATTTGATTCGGGTCTCTTTGCACATTATCGGGTCCTTGTGAAATCGGTCCCATTTCATTACACTGCTCGCATGATAGATTTTGTCCGCCCGGCATCATATTTTCCTGGCCGGACATTGGACAGGCTCCGGTTTGATTTCCAGTAGGATTGTTCATCGGTTGAGCCATTACCAAGCTCAGACCAAGAACAAGCATCATTGTGGCTATCGTTTTAACCATTATCTCCTCCTGGGCTTGTTTCAGCCCCTTCAGTGTTACTATTTATATTTTCTTGATATTGATTTATCAGTTCCTGCATAAATGATTCTTTTTCATTATCCGACATAGAACTGATTAATTCGTCGGTTGAAATATTTGACGCTACTTCCAATTCAATATATTCCAGGCTGTCTGGCGCCATCTCTTTAACAATCATTTCACTCACTTGATTTTGTGCGGTCGTATCTAAGTTTTCTAATGCGTAACTGGCATTAATCGGTTCGCTTCTAACTGAACTCAGATATTTTTGCTCAATCATATTATTTGTCGAATGCGAATGATAAACTATCGCAATAATTAATACCATTGCCGCAGCCGAAAAAATCGGAATTAAACGGGGTAAAATACTTTGCCTCGGCGACTTGATATTTTGAGTCCGTATCTTTCTGCGTACCTGCAAGATGAAATCATCTTCAGAAACAGGTAAAAATACTTTTGGCTGCACATTACTCAAAAGATTTTCCATCGCTCTCAACTCAATCAAATCAGCCTGGCACGATATGCACGACTGAACGTGCATTTCAACCTGTTTCACATCTTTAATCGAGAGTTCTTGTTTGAGATATTCAGGTAATAAATCTTTTATTTTTGAACACTTCATATTAACTTTACAACCACTCTTTCAGCATTTCTTTTAGTTTCAATATCGCATGGCGGTAATTAGATTTTACGCCGCCGACCGATAAATGCAAAGCATTTGCGATATCATTATTTTTCATATCATCATATTGTCGCATCATAAATACCAGTTTTTGTTGCGCCGGCAAAGTATCAACCGCGTTTGATATTGCTCTGGCAAGCACTCCTCTTTTTGTAATCAGACTCGGCTCTCTCATTTCTTCTTTTACGCTGACCGCTTCAAACATTATTCTTTCCTCAGTCATTGTGTCGATTGACGATACTTTCTGTTCTTTCTTTGATTTGTTGAGAAAGGTGAGACAGAGATTAAAACATATTCTGAATAACCAGGTGTAAAAACTCGATTTCTCCTTAAACTTGGGTAGTGCCCGAAAAGCGCGGACAAAAGTTTCTTGTGAAAGTTCCAGAGCGTCCTGCTCATTACGAACCATTCTCCACGCTTGCTGGTAAATCTTTGTCTGATAGCGTCTAACCAATGTGTCAAATGTGTTTTCATTGCCATTTTTAAATTCTCTGACCAGTTCGCGGTCTGAAAACAAATCAAACGATTTCCTGATTTCAGTCGTTTGAACAGTTTCCGTGATAGTTTCTTTATCCAATTCTGCCTCACATAGTATTAGACTAAAAACATTTAAAAAAGTTTAATTGGATTTAATAATTAGTCAAGTCCCAATGGATAAGAATAAAGTATCTTCTATTATTATTATTTCGTGTTCTTCGTATCTTTCGTGCTTTCGTGGTAGATTTTATTCTGCTTTTAATTGTTAAACTATTGTCTTGACTATTCTTAATATTCGAATAGTATGATTATTCATGGTGAAAAATAAGAAAAAAGTGTTGGTGACTGGTGGTGCGGGTTATATCGGCTCGATAACCAGTAAAATATTACTCGAAAATAGCTTTGATGTTACAATTATAGACAATCTGTCTGCCGGTAGAATTTCGGCAGTCCCAAAAGGCGCTAAGTTTATTAAAGGTGATATTAGCGATAAAAATCTGCTGGAAAAGACATTCAATAAAAACAAATATGACTGCGTAATCCATTTTGCCTGCTTTATTCGCATTGAAGAATCAATGATTAACCCGCAGAAGTATTTTGATAACAATATTGTCGCAGGTCTTACCTTATTGCAGGCAATGATTGCGACTAAAAGCTGCCGAAAAATCATATTTTCATCTTCAGCCGCGGTTTATGGCGTGCCAAAAAAAATACCTTTGACCGAAGATGCTATAATGGAACCGATAAACCCCTATGGTCAGACCAAAATGCTGTTTGAGATTATTCTAAAGGAATATGCCAGAGCTGGTTTAATCGACTATGTAGCTTTACGTTATTTTAATGTTGCTGGCGCTTATATATCTAAGGATGGTGACTGGGGCGAAAGCCACGAGCCTGAGAGTCATATCATTCCATTAATTCTGCGCTCGGTCAATACAAATAAAGTATTTTCAATCTTTGGCGATGATTATGAAACACCAGATGGCACCTGTGTCCGTGATTATATTCATGTCAGGGATTTGGCTCAGGCGCATATCCTGGCAATGAATAAAAAGTTTAAGGGCGGATTGGTCTATAATGTCGGCACTGGTCAGGGATTTTCCAATAAGCAGGTATTTGAAACTGCCAAACAAGTCACTGGTGTAAATATTCCCTATAAAATTGGTCCGCGTCGGGCGGGCGATTGCCCATTTTTGGTTGCTTCAGCAACAAAGATACAAAAAGAATTAGGTTTTAAGCCATTGCGGACTGATTTGCATACAATTATTACTGATGCCTGGCAGTACATCAAGAAAACCCTATAAAACTAACATTATTCTTAAATCAAATAATGTAACTTATAAGTATACATTATTTTTTCGTGATTTTTATGTATAACATCATATAATTCATATTATTAATTCAAAACTCTCTTAGACAAAGGGTAGCATTCCCCCCATCGGGTACAAAATCACTTATCAGGGTAATTATTACACTACTTATTATATTACAGACAGAATTAAATTCTCTATATAATAAGGAAGATAAAAGCGTTCTTATATGCAAACAGTTTTCACAATAACATGTCAAATTCATCATTGATTATATTACGAAATAGCTTTCAGTATTGTTTAGAAGATAGGATACTAAATTAATCACCCAATTCCTTACGGCATTAACTACCACACTCGGAAAATCCAAGACATTTACTCTTTGTCATTCTGAGCCCAGCACTTTTGCAAAAAGCGCTGGATAAATTCTGCGAAGAATCTCAATTAGCAAGAGCATTTTAATGCCCTTACAAAGTCCTTGACATAATAAATATTAGTATTAATCTTAATCAACTGAGGTTTTGAATATGTTGGCAATTATACAAGGAGCAATATGAGAAAATATTTGTTATTATTGTTGTGTTTGTCAGCAATTAGTTTTGCGATAGTTAATCAGGATTTTACGCGTATTCAATTTGCAGCCCCAGACGATAAAGATAACCACACACAAACTCTACATCAATTAACTGCAACACCGACAACACTGCCAACGAACGATGATTCATTTGTGCCTTTACGACAACAAGTTATTGGTTATACGACTTATGATTGGCAGTATAGTGGTCCAGTTTACTCTCATTGCCGAGTTGACCCAGTAGGAAATGGCGTTCATTGCTATTGGATGTATAGTAATTTTAATCCAGCAACGGATAGAAATCAGAGATATAATTTCTATGATTTCTCTACAAGGACTTGGAACTGGACTGAAGGAGTTCAATCCTTCGCATTAAGAAGTGGTTTTGGCGGAATGGACATTGACCCTTTAACAGGTTGTTATGTAGCAAGCACACATCAAACAATTGGGGGAGTTCTCACGCCCGTTGTAGCACGAGACCAGGCACCCGGTGCTGGGATCGAAGAATATTGTCAAGGTCCGTATGGGTATCAATCGCCTGCAATTGCAGTGACAAATAATGAAGCCATTCATATTGCAATGACCGGTGATTCTTTATTATATTCAAGAATCCAGCCCTGGGGTAATTGGACACCGCCGGTCGCTATTGCCGGACCTGGGTCTTCGGGTTATAACATCGCCGCTTCTAAAACATCTAATAAAGTAATCATCGTCTGGCAAAGTTCTGGCGACCCATATCCAGAACGAGCTTTTTATCGGTTATCAGCTGATGGCGGTTTAACATGGGGACCTCAGACTCAAATACCATTTCCACCATCTCAAGGATTTATTCCATCATATCACCCTTCGTCTTTATTCGCAATGTTTGACAATCAAGACAACTTTCATATTGTCGCCTCAGTTTCTGATACTGGGTACACGATACCGGCTGAAATTTGGCATTGGTGTCCAATTAATCCCCAACCATGGAAATTGATATATCATTATGATGCAGAGACGCTCAATGCTGGTGTGGGTTATAATGCGATTTTTGCAACCCGTCCATCAATTATTCAGAATCCAAATAATTTGAATTTCTATGTTACATGGGAAATGTTCGACTCACTCAACTATGAACCAATGACAAATTTAGCTCGTGCTGACATATATTTAGCTGAATTATCAAATAATGGTCAGATTTTAAACCGAAGAGGTAAAATAACATCACCAAATACGACATCCAAGCGGTTTCCATGTATTGGCGGAATTAAGAATGATACAATATTTATCCAATATATGATAGATTCGATTGCGGGTTTTGAAAATACGGATCAAGGACGAGCAACCAGAAATCCAATAATCTGCACTTTCTACCCTCGTTATGGTGGTATTGAAGAGAACGAGATTGCGTCGCCTTTGGTTCGTAATGACTTCATCGTCTATCCTAATCCAGCGAGATTACTAACCGCTATCCGCTATTCACTTCCCGCTGAAAGTGAAGTATTACTACAATTATATGATGTTTCTGGAAGGTTAGTAAAAACATTGGCTAATGAACAGGAAAAACAAGGAAGTTACTCAATGACTTTTAACTCCAAAACTCTTTCTGCAGGTATTTATTTTTTATCTTTACAAACCAAGTCAAAGAGAATAATTCAAAGATTAGTAATCATTAAATAAGTCATATTTTACCATCATTGACAGTTTGACATAATTTAATATAATTAAGAAATGCCGGGGTGGTGGAATTGGCAGACACATACGTTTGAGGGGCGTATGCCTGACGGCGTGCGGGTTCAAATCCCGCCTCCGGCATTTTTTAGAAAAAAAGATTGCCACGAAAGCACGAAATCAAGGCAATTCTGTCATCCTGAACGAAGTGAAGGATCTCAATCCGAGATTCTTCGGTAGAACCCTCAGAATGACAAATTTTTCGTGTCCTTCGTGGATTTTCGTGTCTTCGCGGTAAAAAGTTTTAAGTATAAGTATGAATCGAGCAATTATCCTTTTGTTAGACGGTGTCGGTGTCGGTGAATTACCCGATGCCAAAATGTATAATGACACTGGTTCTAATACATTAAAAAACCTTGCTGATAAAATTTCTGATTTTCATCTCCCCAATTTAGAAAAATTAGGACTTGGCAATATAATTGATATAAAAGGTGTTAATATAAAAATTCCTTCACTGGCATCATACGGTAAAATGGCAGAACTCTCGCCATGTAAAGATTCGACATCCGGACATTGGGAATTAATGGGTGTAGTTTTAGAACGTCCATTTCCAGTTTTCCCAAACGGTTTTCCTAAAGATTTGATTCAGCAATTTGAATCGGCAATCGGCAGAAAAACAATCGGGAATGTCCCTGCTTCGGGAACAGAAATCATTAATAAACTTGGCGAACAACATGTAAATACCCAATGCCCGATTGTCTATACATCAGCAGACAGTGTATTTCAAATCGCTGCCCATGAAGATGTGATACCAATTGGTGAATTATATAAAATGTGTCTTATCGCGAGAAAGATGTTAACCGGGAAATACAATGTCTCAAGAGTTATTGCCCGACCATTCAGCGGTAAGCTGGGTAATTTCACCAGAACTAAAAATCGAAAAGATTATTCCGTGAAACCACCAAGACCAACGCTTTTAGATATTGCCAAACAAAATGCTTACGAAGTCGTGGCAATTGGTAAAATTGATGAGTTATTCGCCAATCAGGGATATACCAATTCGGTTCACTCAGTAAATAATATGGAGTGTTTTGATGCCACTGTCAAAGCAATGAACAAATACCACAAAAGTATAATTTTCACTAATTTCATCCAATTTGATATGGACTGGGGTCATCGTAATGATTGTAAAAATTTCTATAAAGGATTATTGGAATTTGACACCAGGCTTCCTGAAATTTTAAGAAAGCTCAAAGATGATGATATGTTATTTATTACTGCTGACCATGGCAATGACCCGACCACGCCGTCAACCGACCATTCCAGAGAATACGTGCCTGTCCTGGTATATGGAAATCGCATTCGCACTGGTCTTAATTTAGGCACTCGTAACAGTTTTGCTGATTTGGGTCAGACCATTGCCGAGTTCTTAAAATTACCATCTTTAGTAAATGGGAAGAGTTTTTATCGGGAGCTGAAATTATGAAGGAAATAGAAAAATTAATTCACGCTGCCAAGCAAGTAAGTAAATTCGCTTATGCACCATATTCTAAATTTAAAGTCGGAGCTGCTCTTTTAACTAAGTCCGGCAAAATTTATTCGGGAGCTAATGTCGAAAACGCTTCGTACGGATTAACTGTCTGTGCTGAGCGTGTCGCTCTTTTTAAAGCTGTATCCGAAGGAGAAAAAGATTTTCGCTCGCTCGCAATATATACAAAAACCAAAGATTTTACAATGCCTTGCGGAGCATGCCGGCAGGTCTTAATGGAATTTAGTCCAAATCTCTCTATAATTATTGTAAATGCTGCTGGAAAAATAAAGAAGTTTTCTTTATCAAAGCTTCTACCCTATCCATTCTTAAAAAAATAGTCTAAAAAAATAGGGCTGGGAATTACCCAGCCCTTTGTTTTTATATTATTCTTTATCTTGTATAAACCATTTTCTTGGTGAAGTTCTGTTTCGAAGTCTCGAGCGTGTAGAAGTAGATTCCTTCCGCAACCGAACGACTATTTTCATCTTTACCATCCCAGGTTAGATTATAGATACCACGTGTCAGCTGAGAATTAGCTAATGTCTTTACTATTCTACCCGACGCATCATAGATTTTCAACGAAACTCTGGTTGGTTCTGCAAGACTAAATGAGATTCGTGCTAATCCATTAATAACAGGATTCGGTTTTGGCGCATAAAGCATAGTCGTTAAATGGTTAATCGACTGAGAGACTTCGCTTATACCAGATAATATATGCGAAAAGCCAATACTGTTGATATCATCAATGTACCAACCAGGATAAGTTACAGAACCGTCTGAACCAAAATGCCATCTTAACATGAATGTTTGACCAGCAGTAACTGGTAAATTAAAAGTCGCTTCAAGCCAACCATTACTATTTCCACCATAAATCTGTTGTCCGCCAACACCAGGAGTACCGGAATAAGCAGTTCCCGTATAACCACCAACTGGCGTCACAACGGTCCAAGTCCCACCGCCGTTAGTAGATATTTTTACATTACCGCCATCATAAAGTGTTAAGGTACCTTCAAAACTGTACCAATGCCAGAATTTTAACTGCGGGTTATTACCACTTGCCGTGAATACAGGAGAAGTTAATGTCCAGTTTGCGCTGTTCGTATAATCACCGCCCAGTACGGTTGCCCAGAGTTTTGTACCTCCATGGGCAGAACCAGGACCTGAAGTTGGAACACCCCACGCCCAGCCACCAGTTAACGGATTCGGAATATAGCCACCATTGGTCGCTTCAAAACCTTCCATATATATTTCGACCGGCAGACTGAACTGAAACGAATCAACATAGATACCTGAAGTCATAACGACATTGAATTGAACCATCGAACCCGGCGTAATTGAACTGTCGACTGAAACTGTAAATGGGTCAGAGGTATTGTTACCACTGCTATTGACAGTGATTATGCCAAAATTACTGTTTGGGTCAGTTATTGTTACATGAGAAGTAGTGGTTGATAAGACCGCCAAGACATTATTTGCATTGGCGCCGCCGATATTACTAATTGTTGTAATTAAATTAACCGTCTCACCGCGATTAATGATACCATTATTATTACCGCCCGGTGGTGGGTCATTAACCATTGTATTTACATGCTGCAGAACGCATTGAGCGACCGGGATACTGAGAGTTGAACGCCAGGATGAATCAGCTGCGTCTCGGATTGCCAAAGTGAAATTCAAGTTATATGCATTTGTGCAACTTGGGGCAACCGTAAAATGAAAACCGTTAGCTGTGTATCCGGAATCGTTAGATGGTATATTACCGATAGTCTTAAATGAATCGGTGATTGTGATGTGCGAATCGGTTGTTCTTAACCATACCTGCACATTGTTTGCGGCACTGTTGCCATAATTTCTAAACCACACGCGCATTTCTATTGCTTCACCCGGATTAATAATGCTGTCATTATTACCACCTGGTGCTGGGTCAGAAATTATATGTCGCATATACATAACATAAGGGCCGGCTGAAGGTATTGCTTGCACACCACCAAGATGTGGTGCTAAATTGTGACCAGTTACAGTAATATAAACACTGTCTGGTGCTGATGTTGTCACTGGTAAAATGACTTGTCCGCTTGAATTAGTATATGCGGAGAACTGAACCGATGTGTCATTTTTACCCATTGCGCAAACCAAAGCATTTGCGACTGGTGAACCACCTTTGGTCACAGTAACTGGTATCGAATAAGCACCCAATGGAATCACTGCCGGATACGATACCTGAATCTGGGCTGGAACATCCCAATAAATATCTATCGCACCATCGCCCATCATATTATACTCTTCTAAGTATCGACGGGTAAAAGAGACATTTCCCCATTCAATGTAGTACAATAATTTTGCTTTATTTAACATGCCCATTGCCCAGTAATAACCGGTATCGAGTGTCGCATCAAAAACCCGACGCTGCAGAGTATCGTCATTAGGCCAATAAGAAGTGACGCTTGACGCATAATTAGCGATTGCACCGCGATAACCGCTTCTAATCCACGCTTCGGAAAAACATTCAGATGAATAAGCAAAATTACCTGACAAACAACAATAAGAACCGACTAATGGCACTTTATCAACATTAGTCAAAGCATGCACATTAGAAGTTGAATAACTGATTCCTGGGTCTGCCCAGCCGGTTTCGCCACCATGTCCTGAAAAAGTAAGCCATGCTCGACCGCTGCTGTTGAGTATCGAAGTAACAAGTGCTGCTGCACCAGAAGTATAATATGTATATATCGAATCACAGATAACATTGTAACCTGCCCGTCTCATTCTAGCCATGCAATAACGATGCGTTCCTTCAGCAACGCCATGAGAACCACCATCAGCCGATGCAACAAACAATGCTTTGTGTGTCCAATCTGTGCCATTAATCCATTGGTTCTGCTCGTATTTGATTGTCTTCTGGACTAAACTATCAAGCTGCTGAGCATTTGCGATTGATGCTCGGCTGACATCAATGTCCGGCAGATAATCTGGTGATGTCATCAGTGCATAATTTAGGTCAGTCGGCGGATTATCTGGAGTTCCCTGACCGGTCCAATATCCAATCTTATCAATATCACCAACTAAAAGAACAAATGTCGGTCTGACAAACCATGTGTTATAAGCATTCAAAATATAGTTGCGGACGGTTGAGTTTGTCCCACCGCCAACCTGTGTTAGTGTCCGGACAAAAACTTTATAACCTTTTCTGCTTCGCCACTGCACTAACGGCTGAATATTGCTTACCCACTCATCCGGAACAATAATCAGATATCCTATCGGAATATCCGGTGGTGGATTTAAAATAAATCCATCATAATTTTTTACGACACCTTTTAGCATCAAATCATAAGGTCTCGAATAATAATTATTACGCATCTGCTCAGTCAATAAAAGATTAGAACCGCTGAAAACTAGATTGACTTTCATTTCAGATGCATATTCAATCACATTCTGTTTTGCATTGTAGGCAACCGGATAAATTTCGACCAGAGCAACCCGATGTCCGCGAATCTCACCAATCATCTCGATTCTTGCCCGGACATTTGATTTAGTCTCATCCTGTTGATAGGTAACAAACTCATTATGATTGTAATACTGCTCATTCATTATAAATGCTGGCTTAGGACCAGATTTACTCTCGCTCGCCTGCATTGGCAGCACTTTACTCTGCGGGTACAGATAGTCGCTTTTAATCACTTCAGCACTGACCGAAACTTCTGCACCAAAAGGAATCTCGACCAGTTCGCGAATAACCGGTAAAAGAGGAGCACCGATTTGAGTTGGAATGTCGGCTTCGGGAAACGAAAGGTCGGAAAACATTTTTCCGTCAAGCTGCTGTTGTGTTATTGACAAAGGCGGTAAAGAAACCGACAAACTGACCTGCCCAAAATTTGATTGTGTTACTATTACACCGCTATTTGCTAATAATAAAGCAAACGGTATAATTGCTAATAATAGAAGTTTTCTCATTAACTTCCTCCTGTATAGATTTTTTGCATATTTAAACTAATTTAATATTTTAATTGATTCTATTTTATATGTCAAGCAAATATGATAATTAGTAATTACTGACTAATTGAACAACTATCGGATATACTAATAATTTTTTCAACGAAGTAAAAGAAATAGTTAAACCATTAACAACAAATATATCCGAGTATTGATTAAATTTGAGCGTAAATTTCTCTTATAGAAAAAGCTGTTGATTTTCTTATTAAAAAATATATGAGTAGTACAAATTGTAATAAATAATAATCAGCCATAAAATCGTAATTATTACTTGACAAATCAATATATTTTGGTAGATTTTTATGCTGTATGTTTATTAATACCGAACTGACCCAATTAGGTCAATTGACATTTATATTTATTTTAGCAAGGAGGCTAAATGATACAACATAATAAAAAGATGTACGCTAATGGCGTTTTGCTATTAGCAATTGCCGCCTGCATTTTTCTTATCGGCTGTGGAACAACACCGCCCGCTGCATATTGGACATGGTCAACTGAAGACTCAACTGCGATTCAGACGATTGTCAATCAGTGGCGCGGAACTTTTACCGATTCGATGGAAAACAACTTATATCCGGTAACATACCAGTCTGATACTCTACATAAAATCTTATATGTCGATATCAGAAACATCTGGATGCGACCGCATTATTGGCCAAGAGAGTTCAAACGAGAATTAAACACATTTACTATGACGGATAGCTTCATTGTCGTAAAAGACACGACAGTTACAGTTAAATTAATCGAGAACTATGATGGCGAAGTCGAAATTCACTGCGATTCTGCTACTCTACGCGATCCGTTGCGACCAGATACGGTTGTTGGTTCTGATACTTTCGCATTGTATTCAAGACGTTTGTATTACGCGCCGGAAACAACTTTTGAAAATCATTTTACCGGCATAGGATATCGATATTTACATTTCGATAAAAAAGGACCGAATAATACATGGCAGTTAAAAAAAGTAAGCGGTGGTGCAAGAATTTTTGTACCATCTGAAAATGATGCGCCATATCTCGCTTTGTGTAGCCTAAGAACAAGAGATAAATTTTATGGAATACAGCTTCGACCTGATACGCTTCATTACGGTATCCAAAGAATGTTTGAATTCGATTCAATGATGACTTTTCCACCCGCCGAAACCATGACTGTTCGAGCTGTGTTATTTGATCCGCTTGTCACATTCGGATTTTTTCATTATCAAGGTAGGCGTTATGATATGACCACTACCTCAGCCAATACTTTTCAAACAACTTATCCGATTTCGTTAACCACTGGTTGGACTCATGTAATGTTTGAATTGGCGTCCTGGGAAGGAATCTGCAAGCGAGGAAATTATAATGCCATTTTCTGGTCGTTACCGATTAATATTGTGCCGTAAAGGCGGGAGGAATTTTATGAATACATATAATCAAAAATATAACATGAAAAATTTACTAATGATATTAATCACCTGCTCGATCTTAACTATCCCCTGCTCATTACTCTTTGCAGGTGAAACTGGTCGCATTGCAGGTCGTATCATTGATGCACAAACTCAACAACCATTGATCGGTGTGAATGTGGTTGTTGAAGGAACTGAATTGGGAGCAGGAACCGACGAGAATGGTCGTTACCTGATAACTAATATTCCATCACGACGGGTAAATGTTACTGCATCGTACATCGGTTATGAACCTGTCACTCAGCAGGATGTCTTGGTAATTCTTGACCAAACTAATACTGTTGATTTTAAATTGAACTCTACTGTTATTCCAATTTCAAAACCAGTAGTTGTTCAGGCAGAACGTGAAATGGTCATCCGAACTGCCGTGGCAACAACCCGAACCGCTTCATCTGAAGAATTTAACCGTTTACCGGTAAATGCATTGACCCAATTAGTTGGTCTTCAAGCTGGTATCCGACAGGATGACACGAAAGGTTGGACTCATATCCGCGGTGGTCGATATGATGATGTTTCGTATCTTATCGATGGAGTAGCAGCACGCGATGCGGTTTATGGAGTGTTATGGTCAAGTCCTAAACCGACTACTGAAGCAATTTCTGAAGTCATTGTCATTACCGGAAGTTTCGATCCTGAATATGGTGAAGCAATGTCCGGTATTGTTCAAGCAATCACTAAGGAAGGTGGTTCTAAAACGAGTACCAGAATAAAATACACAACGGACAAGATGTTTCTGAACGACGATTTAAACTTTGGCTATAACATGGTAACATGGACATTAGGTGGTCCTATTCCATTCTATGATCGGCTACGCTATTTTCTATCAACCCAGTATCTCAAGACCGATGCTGATCGCGAAGCCCGCTATAAGGTTCCTTCACCAAGAGGTGAAATTGCCGCTGAAGGGAAGCTAACATATAACATGCCGAAGAATTTCCCATTAGCTCGCGAAGGATTTAAAATTACGGTTGACGGACACCATTCTGAATATAAATGGAAAGGTTATAGTCATTCCTATCGTTATTGGTTACAGGGAGTATTTGCCAACCGTGTCCGTTCCAATAAAGCAAATCTTCATTTAAATAATATGGTATCCCAAAAAGTGGTCTGGACTTTAAAAACCGGTTTATTTAATACCGCGCTTTTAAGAGCACCAAGAGATTTAGCGCTCGAAGCTGCTGATGATAATTTCTTCCGCAAGAACGGAATTTGGGATGAATATAGATTTATGGGTGAAAACTGGGTTTTCAATAACTCGCGCGGGCTTGATATCAGAGATGCGCTTTTGAATATGTATCAGGGTTACCAGCCATCCGGTAATAACAATGATACCGTTGTTTATCGTACTACAATTGATGGTCGTGATACAACGCTTTATCTTGCGGGTTATCGTAATTTAGGTTATGCAGCTGCGTACGCTACAATGAATAATCCGTATGGTGTACCTGGTTTATTTGTCGGTGATGGCAATATGTATTTCCATTACCGGACCACTGAAACCAAATACATTAAAGGCGATGTGACATTGACACCGAACAAAGTTCATGAATTAAAAGTGGGTTTTGACCTGACACAATATGTGCTGGCTGAATATACCAACCAGTCACCCTATGACCCGAACCCATTCTGGGAGTATTATAAAGCAAAACCATTAACTTTTGCCGCGTTCCTGCAGGACCGTGCTGATTTCGAAGACCTAGTAGTCCGCGGTGGCGTCCGGTTTGATTACCTGGATGCAAAAGCAAAACACCGTGTTTTCCCGGAAAGCATCGGCGGCTCGGTGACAATTCGTGATTCAATGATTCCGGTTGCAAAGAAATTAAGATTATCACCCAGAGTGGGAATCTCATTCCCGCTTACCGAGCGGATTAAATTCCGTTTCTCATACGGTCATTTCTTCAAAAACCCGACCTTTGGAGATTTATTCAGTTCCAGTGATTTTTCCGCTCTTGATATAACCCGCCGTCCGAATTTAATTGCGGGTAATACCGATTTAGCAGCGGAAAAGACAATCGCTTATGAAATGGGTTTTGACGCCCAGCTGAGCGATGTTTTCGAATTTGACCTCACCACTTATTATAAGGATGTCTATGACTTATCCGGGACGCGTATTGTCCAAGCAGTTCCGTCATACACGATGTACTATAATGTTGAATACGCAAGAATCGTCGGTGCCGAAGCAACATTCTCAAAACAGCTGAGTGATTTCTGGCGTGCGTCCGCATCATATACTTATCAGATTGCCAAAGGAACCGCGTCAACTTCAACCTCGCAGTATTTGAATACTCCGGTTCAGATTGACTATCCGCTTGACCAGGATGTACGGCATCAGGGAAGTATTGATTTTTCGTTAGCATTCCCGTCCGACTTCAATTTTATGATATTGCGTGATTTTGAAGCTTCATTGCTTGCCCGCGTCAGCTCTGGTCTACCTTATACTCCAACCGATATCCGGGGAACCGTTATTGCCGAGCAAAATTCGGCACGCATGCCTGGTTCATTTACTATTGATTCACGTCTTTTTAAAACGATACGGATAAATCGTATGAACCTGCAGTTGTTCTGTGATATCTACAATCTCTTAAATACCGAAGTTGTTGCCGCAGTATTCGCAACGACTGGCAGTGTTTCTGACCGCGGTCGTATCTTTTCCGTGGGTGAATTTTCGCAAGGTTACCGCACTGGTGACCTGTATTATCATCCTGCCCGAGATTTTAACCATGATGGTTATATCACGCAGTATGAAATGTACCGCTCTTATCTCGACGCCTATAACGACTATTATAATTACCCGACCTATTACGGAGCATCACGAAAAATTCGTTTTGGTATAAGTTTAGGAATTTAGGAGGCGATAATGAATAGCAAAAATAATTTAATGCGCTTTATGCTTATTACATTAAGCGTCTTGCTCACTTTATCAAGTATCGGATACGCTCGCTCGCTTACTCCCCCTCCTTCTGCTCATCGTATCTGGGACGTGAAGTGGATGGACATCAACCAATGGCGTGTGCCATTTTATAATGACGGACGATATGGCATCCGGTCAACATCAGCTGGTGATGTTGCTGGTGGCTCATGGCCTTACCCATACAACAACTATTATATTTTTGGCGCCGGACCATGGATTGGCGCGATTAAAGGCTCGGATACGCTGGTTACCGTAGGTTATAATCCTAATACCGGTCGCGGTGAATTTTTCCCGACTTCCGCACAGTATTGGGAAGAAGGCAGCGGTAATGGTAATGACCGTATTTATAAATTCCCGTCTGACTGGCCACCACCACAATCACGTTTTGGCACTGATACAACTTTAGTTCCTCAAAGAACATTCTCATTACAGGATATGTGGTGCGTCTATTGCGATTTATCACCCGATTATCACACTTCGCCCGGTCGCCCACTCGGTCTCGAGGTATACCAGACAATCTATGCCTGGAACTACCCGACTAATCAGGATATTTTCTTTATGGTTTACAAAATCAAAAATGCTAACACCACTGATACCATAAAACGGATGTACCTTGGTGCCTGTATGGATGCTGACATTGGTGATGCCGCAGACGATATGGTCGGTATGATGAAAGAAACATTTCTTGCAGGTGACACTGTACGTGATGTCGGTTATGCCGGTGATAATGATAATGTGGAAGCCACAAACTGGCAGACTGGTACACCCGGTGTCGTTGCGATGAAATTCCTGGAAGGTCCAAGAGATGCATCAGGTAATCTTTTAGGTATGACCTCTTTCAAAAAATTCACAATTGATATCGACCCGATGCTTGACGGTGACCAGTATAAAACAATGGCTGGATATGATTACCGCACTGGAATACGCTCACCATACGATTCGATTGATATAACCCCGGCTGATAAAAGGTTCATTGAGTGTACAGGTCCGTTTGATTTAGCACCTGGCGCATTAACAACGATTATTGTCGGTGTCATGGCTGCACCTTATGGCAATGCAAGTGAACCTTGGGCATCAAGAGATACCTCTGATCTACAGGCTTTGGCAAAATTAGCTTCGAATGCTCAATACATATACGACAAGGGGTGGCTCTTACCCGGACCACCTATTGCATCTAATGCTGTGTTAATTCCCGGAGATAACAGCATCCGTTTAGTTTGGGATGATTTGCCAGAAAGAACACCAGACCCCTATTATGAAATTGCTAATGACCCAGCGTACAGAAGATATGATTTCGAGGGATATAAAATTTATAAATCAACTGATGGCGCAAACTGGTCTTTAATGACACAATGTGACTTGGCAGACGGCATTATGTTTAAAATTGTTGTTGAAACAATCATCAACGGTTCTTTACGAGTGGTGAACACACAGCTTATCTACGGCGATACAACATCCGGACAAGGTATTATTACCCGCGCATATGATAATGGTGTTTTCTATAGTTTAGTTGATAATACCGTAACAAACGGTTTGACTTATTATTATCGGGTTGCTGGATATGATCTTAATTTTGTTACAAATCCATCATCTGCAATTGATACGATAAGCTTAGAATCAAATCCGACCCCGGTCTCAATCCGACCTCGCTGGGAAGCACCTAACTACACTTCTGATACAGTTAATATCATACGAGTGATTGGTGATATGGTTCATCCTGGTGTTAAATATCGTCCTAATATCGTTATTCCATATGAAGTTACCAGTGACACTCTAAAGATTGAGTATGCAGGACCAAAATATAGTGGTGCATCTAACAAACCATTGTATCGATTTACAGTTAAGACATTAAATGATAGTCTGGTACTCGATACGACAAGGTTCACCTACACAATCGGAACAATACTCAACCAGCAACTACCTCCTTTTGGTGGCAGTGCGGTTGTTGCCGCTTGTTCAATTGCTATCTCATCTAAAACCTTTGATACTATCTATCCTTTATCTGGTAATTATTCAGGAGAACGACTTAAACCACGAGATATGTATATCTCCTACGCGCAATGGGCATTTCGAGGTTCGGATTACAAAATTAAATGGCACGTTATTGGCTCGGATAGAACCTGTGAAGTTTATGATATGACTAACGGTGGTATTTTAGTCCCGTCAACTCATTTTCGTCCAGCCGCAAATAATGACACATTAGCTAATGGTTGGAGTTTTATGATGGCAAATTTCTTAAACCCGTCAGAAACATTGACTTCCACTAAAGCTTTGATGTATATCAATTGTGGTATGATCGGTCTTAATCGAATTGGAACTTCATATTATCCTATTGGAAGTTTGATTGACTCAATAGCTGAAGGTGATGAATGGTTTGTCAAAGGATACACTGGCAACGGTACAGCACCATATTACAATGTGTTATATATGGTTGGTGACCCGCAAGAAATAAGGTCGGATACGACTTACAGACTTAATATCAAAGTTGTGCCGAACCCGTATATCGTAACCAACCAGTGGGAAAGTAATAGTATGGACCGTAAATTAGCATTTACCCGGTTACCCGCTGAATGTACAATCCGTATTTTCACAATGGCAGGGAATCTTGTTAAAGTTATCGAACATAAAGATATAAGAAATATTATTGATTATCCAAATGCACAACCTTTAGAACTTGGTGGTACCGAATACTGGAATTTATTGAATGAACATGACCAATTAATTTCTTCGGGTGTTTATATCTTCCACATCGAATCAAAAGTCGGCGAACAAATCGGAAAATTTGCAGTCGTGGAATAAGGAGACAACAATGAAAAAGAACGCTAAATATATCATTTTAATTTTATCCTTGATGATTTTATCATCATATGCTATAACAGTAAAATTCTCCAAAGTTGGTACTACCAGTGCTCAATTCCTGAAAATCGGTGTTGGTCGTGCTACCGGAATGGGTGAAGCATTTGCTGCAATCGCTGACGATGTATCTGCAACTTACTTCAATCCAGCCGGACTTACACAGATTAATAAACGGCAGTTTTTTGTGAACCATATCAACTGGATTGCTGACGTAAATCATGATTATGTCGCCATCTCATTACCAACTAGTTTCGGAACACTCGCTTTTGCAGCTACTGCTGTGACCATGGCGGATATGCAGGTACTTCGCATTGATGACCCAACTACACGCATCCGTGAAGATGATTCTACTGGTTTGACCTTCGGTGCAATGGATGTGGCGTTTGCCGTTTCTTATGCTCGTAGCGTTACAGATAAACTCTCTTTTGGTGCAACAATTAAAGGAATATCACAGACAATATGGAATATGAGCGCAGCTGGCGCAGGTATCGATTTAGGACTGCTGTATAATACAGGCTTTAAAAGTCTCCGACTTGCCGCGTGTGTTACAAATCTTGGTACATCATTAAACTATAGCGGTTTAGGATTACAATATGAAGATTCGACTATTGCAACAAAACCACGTGCTACTTATAATACTAATTCAACACCGTTACCAACAACTTTTCGATTTGGCATCGCTTATAATATTATCGACCAGCCTGATAATACCTTAACATTTGCCTGTGATGTAATCCATCCAAACGATATCAACGAAACAGTAAATGCGGGTGTTGAATATACACTTAAAAAGATATTTTCAATACGCGGCGGCTACATTCTTAACACTGATTTCAATTATGCAAAAGCAATAAAAACTGAAACCGGGCTTTGCGCGGGTGCGGGATTTATGACCAATATAACTCCAGGAGTAAATCTGCGTATCGATTATTGTTACCGCGATATGGGATACTTAAAGAGTTCACACCGTTTAGGACTAATTGTCGGCTTCTAGTATAAGTACAACATTTAACCGGGGCATAGTTATATAACTATGCCCCATTTTTCTATGAGGAATATAAAGTTTTTGATATCTTTGTTTGTAACTTCTATATCATATCTAACAATAATACAATCCGCGTATGCTACGGATTGGACTGTGATGGTCTATATGTGCGCAGATAATTCTTTGAATGAACAGAGCTATCAAGATCTAAGCGAAATGATGCAAGTCAGTTCCACAACACGAGTAAAAATTATAATCCAAATTGATAATCTTGCGTCAAGCGTAGAACCAAACTGCCGTCGGTATTTAATTGAAAATGGAAATAAGACGTTATTGCAAGACCTTGGTGTAATCGATATGGCAAATCCTCAAACCTTAATTGATTTTGCTCGGTTTACATCATCTCACTATAATTCTGATAAATACTTTTTAATATTGTGGGACCATGGAAACGGTTGGCCATTAGGCGTATATGGCGGTGAAGATAATAAAGGCATAATTTATGACCAATCCAGCAACAACTGGATTGGTGTTGCGGGTGGTGAATTGCGATATGCAATGACTGAAATCAAAAAAGTTTTACGAAAAAAAATATCGATTGTCGGATTTGATGCTTGTTTGATGAGCATGATTGAAGTTGGCGGAGAATTGACAGATGCTGTAGACATAATGTTCGCATCAGAAGAAGTTACGCCATGGAATGGTTTCCCTTATAATGACATATTTTCAATTCTTATAAATCAACCTAGCCTTTCAACTACCGAATATGCTAAGAAATTAGTCAATGTTTCAACTAATTCCTACAATAACGGTTCACAAGGATATGAACCATGTACTTTTTCAGCAATTGATTTACAAAAATTGGGTGTAGTACAAAATAAATTTATCAATTATTCTAGCATATTATCACATTACGCTAATACTTCAAATATGCAACAAGTGAGACATGCTGTACAGACTTTTTCAATTGAACACAATCCTCCTACTGAATTAGATGATTACATCGATTTAACTGATTTCTTAGAACGTTTACAAAATACAATTTTAAATCAAAATGACCTGCAAAAAATTAGAGAGATAACCGAATCTCTTAAAAGTTCGGTTTTGGCTAATAATCACATTGGTGTATACTTAA
>Ga0315294_10001353_pt1 | contig 26583 bp, 24 predicted proteins | sample YL17G13_40_MG_FD_203626 | JGI IMG/M metagenome (GOLD analysis project Ga0315294, IMG submission 203626) | Sediment microbial communities from Yellowstone Lake, YNP, Wyoming, USA - YL17G13_40 | ecosystem: Environmental > Aquatic > Freshwater > Lake > Sediment | place: USA: Wyoming | collected... | reverse complement strand
TCGAGTTCCGACAGCCCCGGATTTTTTATAGACACGTCCATTTATCAATTTCCTCAAAATAAGGGTTTCTGAATACCTTTTCGCTCACAAAACAAGGCTGATAGGATACCTCTAAACCCCCGTTTTAGCAAGTTTTTTTATCACCCCCCGAACCTAATCAGCCCGGCAGATTATTTGTCTTTATACGACCGCCAAACTATAATCGGTATCCGCTTATGACCGAAAGACAGCGAATATTTATAACAGGCCGAGTGCAGGGCGTCGGGTTTAGACCCACTGTCTATCGAATAGCCCGCCAACTGCATCTTACAGGCTTCGTCTATAACGACACAAAAGGCGTAACTATCGAAATTCAGGGCGAATATAACAAAGTCGCACAGTTTTTACCCACTCTCGAATTGGATAAACCCCCGATGGCGGAAATAAAATCCTGCGAGGCGGTTGAAATACCTCCCGTAAAGGCGGAGGACAATTTTCTCATCAAGACCAGCAAATCCACAGGCACGCCGCTTTCGCAGGTAACTGTTGATATTGCCCTCTGTAAAGATTGCCTTGCGGAGATGAACGATAAAAATGACTTTCGTTATCGCTACCCCTTTATAAACTGCACGAACTGCGGCCCAAGATATTCGATTGTCAAAAACATCCCTTACGACAGGCCCAATACCACAATGTCGGCCTTTAAGATGTGCAAAAAATGCGCCGCCCAATACAAAAACCCAGCCGACCGCCGTTTTCACGCCCAGCCTGTCGCCTGCGCCGATTGCGGACCAAAAGTCTGGCTGACCGACAGTAATGGAAAAACGATACAGACCGGAACCGACAAGACAATCGCCGAAACTGCAAAAATGCTGCTGGCAGGAAAAATCGTTGCGATAAAAGGTGTAGGTGGATTCCATCTGGCAGTCGATGCCCTCAACGATAAAGCGGTAAAAAGGCTGCGAGAACGGAAAAAAAGAGACCACAAACCCTTTGCGATGATGACCGACTCAATCGAAAAGATAAAACGATATGCAGTCGTGAGCGAATCAGCAGAGCAGATTCTGAAAAGTCCCCAGGCGCCCATTGTTTTACTGCCTAAGAAAGAAAACTCGACAATAGCGCCGTCGGTCGCCGAAGGCGTCAACACTTATGGCTTTATGCTCTGTTATGCGCCGCTGCATTACCTGTTATTTGCAGAGGGGCTGGGTGTTCTTGTGATGACCAGCGGCAATATAGCCGATGAGCCGTTAATCTGCAAAAATAAAATGGCTCTGGATAAATTGGGCGGTGTTGCCGATGCCTTCCTGATGCACGACCGTGAAATCTATCGGCAAGTCGATGATTCGATTGTGCATTTTATCGCCGATGAGCCTGTGCCGCTTCGGCGCTCAAGAGGTTATGTCCCCTCACCTGTTTTCACTGAGAGTAAATGCCGGCACGACATATTTGCCGCAGGCAGCGACCTAAAAAACATATTCTGTTTTGCAAAGCAAAATCAGCTTATATGCAGCGAGCATATCGGCGACCTTGAAGATGCGGATGTCTACCACCACTACATCAATTCAATCGAACACCTGCGAAAACTGTTTGAGGTTGAACCGAAAATCGTTGTCTGCGACCTTCACCCCGGCTATTTATCGACTCAATACGCCCTTTCAATGCCCAATGTAAAGACCATTCAAGTGCAGCATCACTGGGCACACATCGCTTCCGTTTTGGCCGAACACAATCTCACAGGCCCGGTCATCGGCCTCGCCGCCGACGGCACCGGCTACGGCACCGACGGCGCAATCTGGGGCTGCGAGTGTTTAATCGCATCGCTGGCTAATTTCGAGCGTTTCGGCCATCTGGCTTACTACCCGCTGGCCGGCGCAGATAAGGCAGGCAAAGAGGCAATAAGACCGTTGTTGGGGCTGCTGAAAAAAACTTATGGGGACAGTTTTGAATTGAAAAAATTCAATTGGCTGCTTGAGCGAATCGAGCTGGACAAAAATAAACTGAATATCATAACCGACCAGCTTGAAAAACAAATTAACACCGTTGAAACATCGAGTTTAGGCCGCCTCTTCGATGCTGTCGCCGCTATGATTGGTCTGGGCTGCTTCAATCACTTCGAGGCACAACTGCCGATGGCTCTCGAAGCAATCGCCGCAGAAGATATCGAAGAACATTACGATTTTGAACTTATTAGTAATACAGGCAAACCCTTACAGCTTGATTTGAGTAGTATGATAAGACAGTTAATTGACGATATTCGCAAGGGCATGGAAAATAAAATCATCGCAGCGAAGTTTCATAACTGTCTCGCCGCAGCTTTGGTCGAGATGGCCAAACGTGCAAGAGAAAGCACAAAATTAGATACGGTCGCACTCAGCGGCGGCGTGTTTTGCAACCGCTATCTGGCAAACCGCGTGATTAAGTTATTGAATAAAAACGGCTTTTGCATATTATTTCATCGGGATGTCCCGGCCAATGACGGCGGTATATCTCTCGGCCAGGCAGCTATTGCAACCGTCGTTGGCGATTTGTAACTCATCCCACGGCGACCCTATGTCTGCCCTTTCAAAATTTCCACCACAACCTGTTTTAGTTGTGGAACATCTCGCTGTGTAATTTCCCAGATTCTTTCTACGTCGATACCGAGGTAATCGTGAACAAGGACATTTCGAAATGCCGCAATGCGGTGCCACTCAATTTCTGCATAGCGTTCCTTGACGGTCTCTGATAGTCGCTGGGTCGATTCCGCTATCGTTTGCAAATTTCTTATCACAGCGTCCTGCAAAGTATGAGAAGCAAGGAAATGCTCCCTGCCGTCTGTGGTATCTTCCTCGATTCGCCGGATACATTCCAGAATATGTCGCAGGTAAACAGAGTCGTCTTTCATAAAGCTACTGCCTCTCGAAGCACGTTGTCGCGGATGTAAGGATTTAGTCCTTTTTCTGTTACGACCTCGACAGGCCGTCCGAGAATCTCTTCAAGGTCGATAATAAGACCTGCAGGAAACCAAGAACTCGTATTTGGGCCTGCCTCAATAAGAAAATCGATGTCGCTGTCAGGACCGGCCTCCCCACGAGCTACTGAGCCGAAAATACGAACATTATATGCGCCGTGCCTGGCGGCAATCCTGCGAATGTCGTCCCTTCTCTCCTGTATAAGCTGTTTTATATCCATAGGCAGTTTGATACGTTCAGAATAATATTCTTACCTTAAAAACCCGGCTATCGTCCATTAGGATAGATTTTGTAAACCTGCCTGTCAACCATTTTTAGAGAATCTTTGAGGTGTCCAAAGGCAGTCTCAATCAAAAGGTTGACCTAAAGTATCTCGACCGGTAAAATAAACAGGGGAATCAGGTTATCCTCTCTTGAGTTGAGATAAATTGAATTATGAACAATTATATACGAATGGTATATATAAAACATAGGTTATAAGTCGCGAGCAACGAATTATGTGTTTGGCAATACCGGCAAGAATAGTTGAATTGGAAGCCGACAATGCGGTCGTAGATGCTATGGGCAACCGCTGGCAGGCCAAGACCACCCTCCTGCCCCAGGCAAAACTCGGCGACCTCGTGCTCGTCCACGCAGGCTTTGCCATCTCAACCGTTGACGAAGAAGAGGCCAAAAAGACCTGGGAGCTTTTCGAAGAAATCGATAATTTTCAGAAAACACAAAACAAAATCTCAGGATAAATCTTGATGCTTGACAGAATCAACAAAGCAAAGAGCCTTATGGAATCAGCCTGCGAAAAGCTGGGCAGGCAGATTAACATAATGGAAGTCTGCGGCACACACACCGTCTCCATATTCCGAAACGGCATAAGAACAATACTGCCCGCAGGACTAAAACTTCTCTCCGGCCCGGGCTGTCCCGTCTGCGTCACAGACCAGGGTTACATCGACCTCGTCCTGCAACTGGCCGACCGAAAAGACTGCCTGATTGCCACCTATGGCGATATGATTCGCGTCCCCGGCAAAAACGGTTCACTCGAAACAAGGCCGAGCTTGAATGTCCGAGTGGTAATGAGCAGCGAAGATGCCCTGAAACTGGCGAAGGACAATCCCCAAAAAACAGTAGTTTTTATTGCTGTTGGCTTTGAAACCACCGCACCGGCCACTGCTGTCGTGGTAAAAGAAGCCGCTCAGCAGAATATCGAAAACTTCTGCATACTCAGCGGCCACAAACTTGTCGTGCCGGCGATGCGGGCGCTGCTTTCCGCTAAAAATCATAACATAGACGCCTTCCTCTGCCCGGGACACGTCAGTGCAATAATCGGTTCTGATGCCTTTATAGAAATTGCGAAGCATTTTCATCGGCCCTGTGTAGTCGCAGGTTTCGAGCCGATTCAGGTAATCGAAGGCCTCGCTGAAATCTGCCGCCAGCTCACTGACAACCAGGCTGAAGTCAAATCCGTATACGCCGCCGTCGTAACAAACCACGGTAATATCACCGCACAAAAAATCATCGCAGATTGTTTCGAGCCGGCGGACGGCATCTGGCGCGGGCTGGGAAAAATAGAAAAAAGCACCCTCAAACTAAGAGACGAATATAGTCGCTTCGACGCCTTCAGGCGATTTAACCTCATCGAGACGCCGACAGAAGAGTTGGGCGGCTGCCGATGCGGCGAAGTATTGTGCGGCCTGATTGACCCGCCGCAATGCCCCCTCTTTGGAGAAATCTGCACACCCACCGAACCTGTCGGCCCCTGTATGGTAAGCTCAGAAGGCGCCTGTGCCGCCTGGTTCAAGTATGGCCGAGGTAAATAGTGAAACCGAAAACAGAAACCAAAAAGGTATTATTAGCACACGGCGGAGGCGGCCAGCTTACCGATGAGCTAATCCGCCGACACATCCTGCCGAGGTTCAAAAATAAAACCCTCGCAGAACTGACCGATTCCGCAAAACTTAATCTCGACAGCAGGTCAGTCTGCTTTACAACCGATAGTTACGTCATCAAACCACTCTTCTTTAATGGCGGGGACATCGGAAAACTCGCCGTTTGCGGAACGATAAACGATTTGGCAGTGGCCGGCGCAAAACCGGTCGCCCTGGCGCTTTCACTGATTATCGAAGAAGGTTTTGAATTTGAACTGCTGGAAAAAATCCTCGACAGCATAAGCAAAACCGCAAAACAAAATAATGTCGACATCGTTACCGGAGACATCAAAACCGTCGAAACCGGCGCCGCGGATAAGATTTTTATAAACACCGCCGGCATAGGCATTCGGATTGCCGAACTCGGTTTTAACAAAATCAAGGTCGGCGACAAAATAATCATCAGCGGCACTATCGGCGACCACGGCATAACAATTCTCTCGCAGCGGGAAGGGATTAAATTCCAGTCGCCGCTCAAAAGCGACTGCGCCGCCCTTGCAAAACTCACCGGCCAACTGCTTCAAAACGTCAACGGCATAAAATTTATGCGTGACCCCACACGCGGGGGACTTGCCGCAACCCTCAACGAGATTTCAAAAAGCACCGGCCTGAGCATCGAAATAAACCAGCCCGCCATTCCCGTCACGCCGACCGTGCAGGCCGCCGCCGACATACTCGGCCTCGATGTGCTGAACATCGCAAATGAAGGCAAATTCGTTGCCGTCGTCTCGCCGCAGTCTGCCGATAAATGCCTGCGAATCTGCAAAAAAAACACGCTCGGCAAAAAAGCGAGCATAATCGGCGCCGTTATAAAAACGCACGATACCCCAACCGTGGAAATGATTACCCGTATCGGCGGCAAAAGAATCGTCCCGATGCCATACGGCCGGGAACTGCCGAGGATTTGCTGATGCACGAACTCACAATAGCTCAAAGCCTGCTGGAGGCAATCTCCGCTGAAGCGACAAAACAAAACGCCAAACCCGTTTGGGCCAAAATAAGTTGCGGAGCCTTCGACGCCGTCAATGACGAGTCGCTTTGTTTCGCCTTTGAGGCCGTCGCAAAAGGAACGCCCTGCGAAGACTTAAAACTCGAAATAGAGCATAAACCGATGCAGGGACAATGCAAAAATTGCAGCCAGACTTTCATCATCGACCCCGCCTCTATAAAATGCCCCAAATGCGGCAGCGAGGATTTCGAACTGCTTTCCGATGCCTCTTTGCTGCTGGAACAAATAGAATTTCAGACGGAGCAATAAAATGAAAGTCAATATCGGCAAAAAAATACTCACCACCAACGAGGAATACGCCGCAAAAAACAGGCAAATCCTGTCTGAAAAGAAAAAGTTTTGCCTCAATATGATATCGTCGCCCGGCTCAGGCAAAACCACAATCCTCTCAAGGACAATAACCGAGCTGAAAGGCAAAATCAAAATCGGCGTAATCGAAGGCGACATCCAGACCGATATAGACACCCAAAGAATAATGGCAACCGGCGCACCCGCTGTCCAGCTCAACACCGATGGCGCCTGCCACCTCTCGGCACTTCAGGTAAACGCCGCCTTAAAAAAACTGCCGCTTGACGGCCTCGATTTGATTTTCATAGAAAACGTGGGCAACCTCGTCTGCCCGTCGGCTTTTGAGCTTGGCGAAAATGCCAAAATAGTTGTGCTTTCGGTTGCCGAGGGCGATGACAAACCCGCAAAATACCCCGCCATTTTCGCAAAATCAAAAGTGCTTCTCATAAACAAAATTGATTTGCTCAAAACCGCAGGCCAGGTCGATTTCGATATCGAGAGAGCAAAAACCGACGCCCGCAGATTGAACAGGAATATCGAGATTTTCCCCGTCTCCGCCAGAACCGGCGAAGGTTTCGCAGATTGGTGCAACTGGCTTATAAAGGCTGTCAAAAACCAGAAACACTAAAATCTACACAACCTGCGGCGGCGGAACAGGCTGCACAGTTTCTCCCGCAAACACATCGAACTGCGGCCCAAACTGACGGAGGTAATAAACCGAATATGCCCGCGCGAAAACAAGTATCGGTAAAAATAGCACTGTGCCAAGATACGGTATCATCATTACGCAGCACGCACAGCAGCAGGTTATGCAGATAGCCGCAATTACAATTACTCCGATAGCCATTCCCATAACCATTTGGAAAAGCACATACAGCGCAAAGGCGCCTTTCCTGCCGGAGAGCAACTGCAAAAATTCACGCCACCCCTCGACACAGCTTGTAGTTCGCAGAAACATTATCGGCACGACAAAATCAATCGTGAATTTGCGCACAAGCATCAAACCAATCACTACAACAAAAAGCAATAACGCCAACAGAATAATACTCGCCAAAAACATCAAATTAAGGCCGTCACCGGATTTAGCCGCCACTAAAACAATGAGCAGAATTATCGGCAGAACAAGCATACTCGTTACAACTACCCCGATAATGCCCAGAACAATCCTGAACAAGAATAAGCTGTTTGCGTGCTCCCGGAATTTATGCCACGGCGCCTTGACCTCATCTTTGTTCATCGCCACGCAGTGTAGAAACATAAACTCGCCCCGGCTCCTTATCCACGCAATAACCAGCGCCAATGCTATTATCAAAACACCGCCGCCTATTATTAACGGCAAAACCCATAGCAGATTATTCAAAACAAATTCTTTCGCCTGCCCCACGACCGCTCCGGGATGAATACTCCCATCGTGTCGACCCCTATAAAAATTTGGAAATCCGCCCGAAAGTAAATACGCCAGCCACGCACAGAATCCGATATTAAACCACCTCGCCAAATCGAACGGCTTAAAAAGCATCTGCTTCACCCGCTCGATTGCAGGATTTATCGGGTCGATTACGCTTATATGTTGTGGTTCGTTTGTCATAAGATAAGCCCTCCGAGATAAATCAGCCAGTTAACAAAAATTGCCGCCGCTATCGCCGCCGACAAAAAAATATTGACCCTGCCGGTAATCCTGCCGGCCTTTCCCGCTGCGGCAAATATCCTGTACGGAATTTGCAGACAGACAAATCCAAATATCAGCGGCCCGCAATAATGAAACGCCGCCGCCCGTTGAAAATCACCGTGCGCAATCGCGCAAAAAGACCGGCTCAGCCCGCACAAAGCGCATTTTACACCCACCGCCTCGTATAAAAAGCAGTGCACCGGACACCCCACGCCAAAAAGTCGTATCCCGTCGTCACGGGCCTGAAAAACCAGTGACCCCGCCACGATAACGACGCAAAGCAAAAGTATTACCTTATGATGCACTTTTCCCTCTCCGCAAAAACCCCCGCGAACATCGCGCCCGCCGCATTTGCATCGCAACTTTCCATATCAGTACCCTTTCAGCGAATGGTTTTAAGAATTCAGCTCTTTCTGTAAAGACCTTTCTTCCTGATATATTCCTCAACCGCAGGACGCAGCATATCGCCCACACTCAGACCCGCCGCCAGCCTGTTTCGTATCTCGCTGCTGCTCACATCTACCAGTGGCGTCTTAATCACATTCCGCCGAAGCTTCTCGACACGACCTGCACCCAGAACGCTCTCAAGCCCGCTAAAATCCGGAGCCCCGCAGCCGCCCCTGTACATCACCGCCAGATTGCAAATATCAATCAGCTCATCAATCTTATACCAGTGCGCCAGTTCGTCAATACCATCGACGCCCAGCAGCCAGTAGATTGCCGCCTGCCCGCCGCACTCGGACTTAAAATATTTTACCGTCTCGATTGTATAACTTAGCTTAGGCTTTTTCAGTTCGTAATCGCTCGCCTCGAAATTTTCGCTCCCCGCAATCGCCAGTCTTATCATCGTCAGCCTGTCTGCATCTCCCGCCTGCGGCGAAAGAATCTTTAACGGCGAACGCTTCGCAGGCACAAATATCACCTTCTCGGCCTCGATACGCTCCGCCGCATAAGCAGCCACAGCCGTATGACCCGAATGTATCGGGTCGAACGTCCCGCCGAACAACACTATCGCTCTTTCCGTCATACAACAACTATCATAAACCACGCAAATCCTTCTGTAAAACAGCGAATAACAAATTTTTTATTAAGTATTTTCAAAATTCGGACGATAAAAATTTATATATAGCCGTTAACTCTCTTATAAAAAGAGAAATTTCTTATATCCGAAAGGAGATATAATGGCGAAAAAGAAAAAAGCCAAAAAGAAAACAGCCAAGAAAAGAAAGAAATAGCATAACATCCAGCCGTGAATTAAAGCTACAAACGTTTATGCGAATACGAAAGGCTCTCCAAAGTTTGGGGAGCCTTTTGTTTCTTGCACCATTCCTCGCCAATCGCACCCTTGCATTCAGCCACAGTTTTCTTATACTGTTATTTATATTTATCCGTCATTCCCGCGCAGGCGGGAATCCATTTGCGAAATACGAACAGAATATAAAATGGACTACTTCGCCTACAAAAACGGCAAACTCTTCGCCGAATCTGTGCCGGTCGATAAAATCGCCGCCAAACTCGGCACACCTGCTTACATCTACAGCAAAGCCACCTTCGAAACCCACCTGCAGAAAATCCAGCAGGCCTACTGCGACCTCGACACCACCATCTGCTACTCCGTCAAGGCCTGCAGCAACATAAACATCCTCAAATTCCTCGCTCGCTCCGGCAGCGGCTTCGACATCGTTAGCGGCGGCGAGCTCTACCGCGCCAAACAGGCCGGCGCCGACCCCGCCAAAATCGTCTACGCAGGAGTCGGCAAAACCGACACAGAAATTATCGACGCCCTAAAGGCCGGCATCGGCTACTTCAATATCGAGTCGGAAGAAGAGCTGGAAAACCTGGTTCGCCTCACAAAGAAATCCAGAATCGCAAAAACCAAACTGCCCAAAGCCGCCCTGCGCGTCAACCCCGACGTCGACCCCGGCGCTCACCCCTACACCACCACAGGCAAAATTGAAACCAAGTTCGGCATCGACATCGCCCGCGCCGCAAAGGTCTTCGCCGACTACGGCAAAAATAAATTTGTCCGGCTTTGTGCAATCCACCTGCATCTCGGCTCAGCAGGCCACACCGTCGCTCCTTACGCCGAAGCCATACAAAAAGTCCTGTCCCTGATTGACCAGCTCCGCAGCGATGGCTTCACAATCGAGGCCCTCGACCTGGGCGGCGGATACGGCGCAGACTACATCACCGCACAGTCCCCAACCGCCGCAGACTATGCCGCCGCTATCGTCCCCCTGCTGAAGGGCAAAAACCTCAAACTCATCCTCGAACCCGGCGCATCTATCGCCGCCAACGCCGCTATCCTGCTGACCAAAGTCTTGTATATAAAGACCAGCGGCTCAAAAAAATTCATCATTGTCGACGCCGGTATGAACGACCTCATTCGCCCGCCGCTTTACGGCGCCTTCCATTTTATCTGGCCCGCCAAAGTGAATAAGGAATTTGTCCCGACCAAACGGGATAAGGACCTGCTGATGACCGGCTCAGAAATCGTCGACATTGTCGGCCCAATCTGCGAATCCGCCGACTTCTTCGCAAAGGACCGTTCGCTTCCGCCGGTCAGACGCGGCGATTTGCTTGCCGTCTTCACCGCCGGCGCCTACGGCTTTTCTATGGCGAGCAACTACAACTCTCGCCGCCGTCCACCCGAAGTCCTCGTCACCGCCGACAAATTCAAACTCATCCGAAACCGCGAATCCTATAAAGCCCTCACCGCCTTGGAAGAATAACCCACACCCCGCGTTTATCGCTCGCCGATTGCCCGCAGGCCCTGCTTGCTATGAAAACCCGCCTCGCACCCACCGATGAACAGGTCAGCAAGCTCAAGGCTATCGCCGATGCCGCACCTCCTCTTTGCGTCTTTATGCCGTCTAAAATTAACCCAATTGAATAGCAGCGACATTCGCAATCAATTAACTAATTTTCGTTATATTACAAAGGTGGCATATCTTCAATGATAGCGCCAATCCTGATACCCTCATTTCTGAAGTGAATGGAATTCGTGCTTGGCTCCGGTATATTCCCGCCGCTATGATGCAAAGCAACAACCTGCCAGTCATCATTAAATACGGGCGAGCCGGAAGAACCCGGCAGCGTATCAGTTATATATTGGACAAAAGTTTCGTCCACATATTTCACCTCATTATCATTCATAGCAATCTGTTTTGGTCCGCCGGCAGGATGTTGGATTATATTAACCTTGTCGTTAATTTCTATATCCCGCGGTTTAATCTTCAAGTAACCCCATTTCATCCCCGCTTCTCCCTTTATCCTTACAACGGCATAATCCAGCGGCTCGTCATTATTCTTAAAGAGACTGTCAGGGTCGCAGTCATATTCGTCCGACGGCAAAAAGTTCCCATCGAGGTCTTTCTGATAATTAAAACGTATCTTCGCTCCCCGAGCAGAATCTTTGGTTTTAAATACATGACAATTGGTCAGCAGGACATCAGGGGCTATCAGAAAACCGGTTGCCATTCCTCCTTTCGATAAGGTGATATGGGCTACCGGTTTTGAAACAGAAATCCCTTTTTCCAAAAAAGCAATCAGTTTTAAGTTATTGTCCTCGATTACCTTCTCGAAATTTTTATTCGCATCGTCCTCGGTTACTATCGCGCTGAACATCCGCATCCTTGTGGAAAGAATATTTGCGGCGGGCGCCTTCCAAATAACAGTCGGACCTTGAATTGCATAACTGTTCATTTTGTTACCTCCTATAATTTAACAGGTACTTGTACTATACTTTCGACAAAACCATTTCTATCATTACAGTCAAAACGATACAGCTCCAAAGAAGGGACCGGTTTTGCAACCCCCAGTTTTTCTTCTTTCTCTAGGGCCGTTGCAACACCCGTAATTGCACCAATCATCTTTGGAATTGCATCAATCGTCTCTGGAATTTTTGAATCCCTTATGTCTCCGAACTGCGTAAGTCGCCAGCCGTCTGCAAGAGTGAATGATGAATCAACCTTACCCATTCCAGATTTTACATTGATGGCGTATCCTTCATTAGTTCTTGGGAGGTAAATAATACTGCTTTGTAGAACTCCATTTGCATCTTTAGTTACCAAAAGATAGGGCCACGGTCGATAGAATCTTATTCCCGCCTTGTTGGCGTCCGTGGGAGCAACTTTAGTAATCTCGACGCCCGCGCAGCCTGCCATCAAAAATATCAAGACGCCCAATATGTGAAAGTGGTTCTTCATGGTTTATTCTCCTAAATAAGAATAGTTTACTTTTCGAACGACTTTTCCAAAAAATCCAGCTTGTTAAATAATTGTTTCAGTTCATCCGTTACATCCTCTGGAGATTTAGCGGCAAAAGATTGTAAATCTACTGGTAATGGGGGCAGCCCTTCATAGATTGCCTCTCTCGGCTGTCCCTTTGCCTCCATTAAATTTTTCTCCAATTCCTTGTTTATCTGAAGAAGTTTTTGAGCTATGCTACCTATCTCCTTTCCAGCCTTTGTTGTTTCTTTGCCATCATCTTTAACCTTAACGGTCTCTGCCTCCGCAATAGCGGTTTTAACCTTGGCTTCCAAAGCATCGAGTATCGCCTTCCCTCCATAGCCTGCTATAAGGGATAGGGCAATAAGCCTCACCGCATCTGACGGTGTAAATACAAAAAGAACTGCAAGAGATGCCACTGCCCCGACCACAAGGTTGCTCCACCAGGAGGTCCTGTCGTCAGGTGGGGATGTTGATCTGTGAGCGATACCTCCTAACATGCCGGAGATTGCGGCAATAGCGAGAAATATCAACGTATCCCAATTCTTTATATTGCCTACTGCACCAGGAATGTTAATATCCGTCATTTCCGTTCACCTGCCTTTCCTTAAATTTATTTTAACTGGTATTTCCTATGTTAAATGCATATCTGCATAATCAACTCGTACAGCAACGTAAAAACGCCAAAGTCTTGCCTGTAATGCAGCAGTTTTGACTCGCCAAATAAATAGGGACAGTGATGCTGCCGAAAAAACCCTCTTATTACCTGTTTTCATTACAATAGCAAACCTGCAATTTTCTCCACCTTCGATAATCAATTTTCTTGCCCCGGTTACTACTCCCTCATTTGCTGCACGAGGTGGAATTATAAGCCGTCTCTGACAGACCAGCAACATTTTTTCAAAAATAAAATTTGCCCTATCCGCGTAATCCGAAGCTAATAATTTTTGCAGTCTGATTTGTAATTTTGATGGTTGATTGTTGATATTTGATTTGCCTTTCCTGTCCTCTCTACGCGCTACACACCCCGCACGACGCACTACGAATCAATCAAACACGCAGGGGGGTAATAAAAAAAATCTCAAATTCGTCATTTTTTTTGCAAACTTTTTTTCAGCCCCCAAAACGCATACAAAATTCACCAAAACGACACTATTTTTCGCATTTTTTCTCACTTTTTCACACTTTTTTCCGCCCCTACAATCGTTAAATTTTACCCATCTTAATCAAAAGCTTTTTTCTTTGTGTCATTCATTGATGCCCAAATCATTATTTTTGCTGTCATTTATTCATTTCTGCCGAATATACTTTATAATCTAACCCGTTGCTCTTTAAACCGAACTTTGCTCTAACTATAGCCCAATCAAATGGTTACAGAAACAAAGAACAGCTCGGTCGCCGATGGCATCGCGATGGTCGTTGTCCTCCTTATGGCCATCGGCACCGTCTTCGTATTCTCCGCCAGCGCCAACCTCACCCAGGAACTCGACTTACGCCATTTTTACAACTTTCCCGGCCTGCGGCAAATCCTCTTTTTCCCGCTGGCTGCTGCCATTATGTATATTGTTTCCTGCCTTAATTACCGCCGACTCGCCGTTGCCGACAGCTGGCCTAGGTCCCTGCCCGCTTATCTGTTAGTCTTTAGCACAGGGTTACTTATACTCGTTTTGTTTCCCAAAATTGGCATCGAGATAAACAATGCCCGTCGCTGGCTGCGCATTCCCGTCGGCCCAATATCCATCAGTTTCCAGCCATCAGAACTCGCCAAGTGGTCGCTAATAATATTCCTCGCCGTATTTTGCGACAAGTATAGCGCCGAATTGACCTTATATCGCAAAAGATTTATCCCCGCCTGCCTGATTATAGGCCTGATTGTCGGCTTGGTAATTACCGAAGACTTTGGCACAGCAGCGCTTATAGCGCTCCTCGGTTTTCTGATTTTGATAGTCGCCGGCGTAAAATTATGGCACATCGCCACACTTTTGCCCTTTGGCGCCGTTGCCTTTGCCGCTGCTTTGCTTCGCTCGCCCGCCCGATTACAGCGAATCTCCGCATTCCTAAATCCCGATGGCCACGCAAGTTCCGCCGCCTATCAGGCAAACCAGTCCCTCATTGCTCTCGGCTCAGGCGGCTTGTGGGGCAAGGGCCTCGGCGAGGGTATCTGCAAATACGGCCATCTCCCCGAAGATACCACCGACTTTGTTTTTTCAATTGTCGGCGAAGAACTCGGCTTCATCGGCACCGCAACCGTCATATTACTATTCATTATTTTTGTCTGGCTGGGCATTTTAGTGGTTATGCGCTGTCGTGACCGCTTCGGCCAGCTCCTTGCAGGCGGTATAGTTATGGCGATAGCCATACAGGCCGCTCTCAATATCGGCGTAGTTACGGTCGTGCTGCCGACAAAAGGTATACCGCTGCCGTTTGTAAGTGCCGGCGGAACAAGTATGCTGCTTTCATCCGCCGCTGTCGGCCTGTTGCTCAATATCGCCAAACAATCGCCAAAATTAACGCCGCAGGAGAAACCGCAATGAGTGACCGCACCTTTTTCTTTGCCGGCGGAGGCACCGGCGGCCACATCTACCCCGCCTTGGCCGTGGCAGAAAAACTAACCAGCCTCTGCCCGGACGCCAGAATCCACTTTTTTTGCAGCAATCGGTCTATCGACTCGCAAATACTTGCGCAGACCAGATTTGAATACACTCAGCTTCCGGCAAAAGGCTTTTCACTTCGGGGGTTGATTAGTTTTTTCAAATCATTTTCGGAAAGCTGCCGAATCGCTGAAAAAGCAATCGCTGAAAGCAAAAATGTTGTAGTTATCGGCGTCGGCGGATTTGTGGCGGCGCCAGTCTGCCGGGCCGCCCACAAACTAAAAACACCGCTTGCGCTTATCAATGTCGATATAGTGCCGGGCCGGGCAAACAAGCTGATAGCACGCTGGGTAGACGTGATTTTCCTGCAATTTGAAGACACCGCCCGATATTTCCGCAAAGGCAAAACCAAAATAAACATTGTCGGCTGCCCCCTGCGCAGCAGCTTTGAAAATCTTCAGCCGGACAGAATAAAGCAGCAACTGGGGTTAGATAAAAACAAAAAGATTCTGCTTATTACCGGCGCATCGAGCGGCTCAGAAAACATCAACAAAACGATATGTTCACTGTTAGACAAGCTGGGTAAATTTGCCGACTCCTGGCAGATAGTTCACCTGGCAGGCAGGGCCAATTTTGAAAAGGTCAAAGATGGTTACGCCGCCGCGAAAATCAGCCACAAGGTTCTGGACTATTGCGACAATATGCCGGATTTGCTTGCCGCCGCTGATTTGGCAATCGGCAGAAGCGGCGCCGTCAGCGTAGCCGAGTATGCCGCCGCCGGCGTGCCGAGTATATGTATGCCTTACCCATATCATAAGGATATGCACCAGTATTTGAATGCCGGCAAATTAGTCGAGGCCGGCGCAGCAATAATCGTAGATGACGTCCCCGACGAAACCGACCGGGCCGAATGGCTATGGGAGGAGCTGGAGGAGCTGATGAGAGATGACCGGATTCGATTGGAAATGAAAAAGGCCTGCACAGAAATTGCCCGAAAAGACGCTGCATTAAAAATCGCAGAAAGCCTGCTGAGTCTTGGAAAATAGAATTCCGCCTTTGGCAAGATGGGTAAAAATTTAACGATGGCGTAAGCCATCCCTAACGGGACTGTAGAAGAATCTACGTTGTCATCAGAAGCAATCAGAAGTATATCAGGACGCATCAGAACGCGTTCAAAAGCATTCAGAAGCACGTCAAAATACATCAGAGATACGTCAAAATGCATCAGAAAACACCAGTATTTTTGATTAAGTATTGTCATAACAAGGACTTAAATGTAATCGGGCGGCGGATTTCAGCAAAAAAATCGAAATCCTCCTTCGCTGAAGCTTCCACCTTCGCTCTTTGAGCTACGGTGGACAGGACAGCGGACAAGATTGGGTTTGATTGGGTTTGTTTTGAATAACAGTTCATAGTTCATTGTTCATTGTTCATTGTAATTCGTTGTTTTTACTAAGGTTACGACCATTTTGGGCATTTCGGAAATTGGGTTCGTTTTGCATAATTTGTTATTTTTGATTGAAATATTCTCAGCCACGGATTAACACGGATTTTCACGGATTTTTTTGTTTTCATTAAATTTTATTCCACTCAACATTGAGACATAAAGTCTCTCTATAATTGGGCGGAGATGCGCATTTGGGTCGACCCTACTTCGCCCTGCGGGCTACGAAGGGCAGGCAAAAAAGAGGTAAGTTGTTATGGGATAAGGAGTAAGGGGATTTGAAAATTTTTTAATTTTTTTCGGATTTTGAGCGAGAGTACCTGTGCGTTTGGCCGATTTGCCCCACAGAGGTGCGAATCTTTATAAAAATATTGTTTCCCGCAAAGGCGCCAAGGCGCAAAGCGATAAAAGCGCACAAGAGCATAAGGCATAAGACTGAAAGACTTTTTTAGACGCTGGTTACGCTGAAAATCTCGCTGATTGACGCTGATTAACACAGATTTTGAGTTTGTGGAAAAAAGACCGATATCTTAAAATATTAAGCGGCTGTCTTTAATTAGCCAGGAAAAACAAAGAGAGAAATAAGTATGGCGTCCTCAGATTTCCCAGATTTCCAGAAGAATTTAGGAAGCTTAGCATGAACTCGAACACGATTATAGATAGCCGTCTATGGATAAGCCATGATCTGAGCAGGACTGTTGAACGTAACCTTGCGTTTCAAACAAACCGTGCGAACCTTGGTCACTTGGCAAACCAGTTAATCCTCTACGACCATATAGTTATACCGACCAATGATTTTGGAATCGTACCAATCCTGATCAATTGGCTTGGGCTTGAGCCCTTCAGAGTTGCTCTTGAATCCGGCAGTATCGCTTTCCTATATCGTAAAGATCTTCTAGGTTATGCTGGCAATGGAGGTGGGATATGCACGTTCACAATTAACCCAACTTCTGCTAAGCCCTTCCTTTGGTGGCAGGAAGCATTGTTCGGTGGAAAAATGGATGTCGCTGTTGAGCTTCAATTACGCAATATGTGCCCTTTCATTCCAACAAATGAGAGGTTAGCACTAACAACTGCGACCATTGAACAGACAAAGCCCGTTCAATACGATAACGACTTTTTCAAGCAACATGTGATGCATGAAACCTATACGGATATTATGAAGGATAAGAACCTCTCATCTTTCGTAACCCATTTAAGTGGGAGTACTGACCCCATCAACCTCACAAGGCTGCCAGGTTTAGGCCCTAACCAGCTTAAAGTTTCTAGGCCCGGCTCAATCAAGGATGCTGCGGACCTCGTATTACGAGTGGCCGAAATTAACATGGATTTTGTCTTATCAACGACATATGGAGACTGTGACTTGTTCACATGTGAAGGTGCTGAGAAAATTCTGCGGTCGAAGCTCGAACGTTCAGGCGCACCCAAAGCAACACTGGAAGGCCTTATTAAATTACTTGACCTTAATAACATTCCTGATGTTGGTGTAGGAGTCACATCTGGGAGCATTTCGATTTCGGAGATATTGAAATTAAGGGAGCAGCCTGACGCACGCAAATTTAGACAGTGGCTTCGCAACGCCAAGCCAGAGGATGCCAGGGAACTTGAGAAACTCTATGTGAAATCGCTAGGGCATTCTGGTGTATTTCAATCGCTTCCGCTGCGACTATTACGTTTTGCGATTCTGACAGCTATTGGTCTCTTAAATCCGGGCATTGGCACTACATTAAGTGCGTGTGATAATTTCTTCGTGGACAAATGGTTAAAAGGTTACTCCCCAAAACTCTTCTTGGACAGGCTTCGAAAATTAGTTATCAAAGACTAATAATCAAGCGTGTGATTACATACTGTTGTTGATGTAGTGATAATAGGTAATATTGCTATATCTACTGTCTGATGGATAACCAAAGGAAGGAGGTCAGGCATTATAGCACATTACTTTTAATAGATTCCTCGGCTGCGCTCGCAATGACAGGAAAAACTACCAATGCTAAATATTAAATTAAATACAAACGCACAAACGGCGTGCGTTGAAAAAGGTTTGAGCGTTCCTCACGCCTGCAACCCCCGGCAGAGCCGGGGGCTATATACAAACGCCCAGACGGCGGACGTTGATGGGGACATAAAAACCCCCTGCGGTGCAGGGGGCTAAATGATGAAAAATCTCAGGTAATCCGCCTGTGGCGGATAAATGCCGGTGGGGGATAAACAAGATTCGGCGTAAAGTTAATTTACCCGCTGGATAAATCCGGTGGAAACAAATAAACCCCACGGATAAACCGTGGGGCTTTCGGATTAAGGCACAATGGTCTTGTTCACATCGTGCGGGGCGGGGTGAGGGGTAGCGGGCAGGAGGGAGGCTAAGCCGTGCAGGGCGGGAGGCCAATCGGGTTTGAGCTGAAGGGCCTGGCTGTAATGCTTCGCCGCATCTTCGAGTTTTCCCTGACGCTGGAGCGTGATGGCAAGATTGTAATAGATTTCGGCACTTTTGGACTTAAAACGCAGGGCCTCCTGGAAATGGCTGACAGCCTCGTCCAATTTGCCCTGCGAGCGGAGTATATTGCCGAGATTATTGTGTGCATCAACGTAAGTCGGTTTTGCCTGAATCGCCAGGCGGTAGTAAGCAGCCGCATCGTCAAATTTATTTTGGGATTTAAATATATTGGCGATGTTATAATCGGCGGCGGCGAATCTGGGGACGACATCCAGCGCCTGGCGGTAATAGCGGAGAGCTTCTTCGGGTTTTTTCTGCTGTTCGAGGGCCACCCCCAGATTGTAGTATGCGACCGCGGAGGCAGAGTCCAGGGATATTGCTTTTTGGAGGTGCTCGACCGCTTCAGCCTGTCTGCCCTGCAGGTTGAGGACAAAGCCCAAATGGGCATTTACCCCCGCTGAATTCGGAGCAAGCTTTAACATACGTTGTGCGAGGGTCAATGAGTCCTGCCAGAATGTCAAATACCGTCTTGTTGCGGCGGACTCGGCAAAGATTAATATCAGGATGGTCGTTATAATTACGGCATACCCGGTCAAAGACCTGCGGATTCTGATGCACAGCCAACCCAAAAACGATGCGAGTGTCATCAGCAGGCCCAGCGAAGGCAGATAGGCGTATTTGTCGGAAGCGATAACATTGCTGAATCCCACAATCTGCATAGTCGGCAGAATAGCGACAAAAAATATCAGCCAGCCGGTCAAAGCTGCCCGTGTCCGGCGCAATGAAAATGCCAATAATGAAATCAATATAAAAGTCCCGATGACACCGGCTAACACCATAGGCTGGGACAGATTTAAGGGTTCGGGAAACGGATAATGCGATGACAAATTGACCGGCCAGATTATCTTGTAAAGGTAAAAAATAATGTTGTGGCAAAGAATCAGGATAATTCTTTCTATGCCTGATTCCGCCGGCGAGCCTGTGCCGGCAGTGCGATTTTGTGAAATATACGTTATAAACACAAAAATTACACCCAGTGCAAAAAAAGGCAGCTTTTCCAAAACCGTGCGGACCTTTAATCTTTTCAGCGGCCACCAGTCCAGCAGCAGCATTACCGCAGGCAGCATAATGCTGGTAGGCTTGGTCATCAAAGCCAGCAGGTACATCGCTATACTGCCGATGTAAAGCGAAACAGTCGTGCGTCGTGCGTCGTGTGTCGTGCGTGAATAAACATAAAAAATCAGCGACCATAATGAGAAAAATGCTGCGAGGAGCGTTTTGCGTTCGCCGACCCAGGGGATGGGTTCAACGGTCATTGGGTGAACGCCGAAAAGCAAACCGACTGCCGCTGCCGCCCAAATTTGGCCGAACAGCATATAAAGCAGCACAATTATCAAGGCGGTATTTGCAACGTGCAGTGCAAGACTGGTGCGATGGAACGGCATAAGGTTCTTCTCGCTCCCGCCTATGGCATAATCGAGCATAAGCGAAATCATCGCAAGGGGCTGATAGTAGCCTGTTACTGTCGATGGCGCCAGGATTTCTTTCAGAAATTGCTTAGCTGACGTCCAGCCCGGGTTTTGAACCAGCACATTGTCGGTAAGGTACATCGAGTCGTCAAAAGATAATGCCTTTGCCGATAGCGCCGGCCAATGCACAATAACAACGATACCGCAGACGGCTATACACAAAATTGCCGGCAATCCGATTTTTTGTATCAGCCCTGAAGGCCGTTGTTTTGTATTGTCGGCTGGTTTGGGGTCTATCCTGCTCATTTATAATAATGTTATCGTCCGGTTCGATTCAGTGCAATTATTCTCGTAGTTAATTCTTGACCGTGAGGAATTGCCGCGGCGATAATAAAGCCGTGAAACCCAAAACTGCTGGTGAAGAATCGATACACAAAAGTAAATTCACCATCCCGAAAATCGGGATAACTCGCGGCGCAATTGTCAGACTTGCCGTATTAGCAGCGTTTGTAACGATATTCTGCGTGTGGGCGGAGTTTGCGATGATAAAAATGCCGGGAAAAAGTTATTGCGGGAAACTGCCTCCCCTGACCGATGACCAGAAACAATTGCGTGAGGAACTTATCCGGGACGTTAAAAAACTTGCCGGCGAAATCGGCGAAAGAAACGTCTGGAATTACAAAAACCTAACCGCATCAGCGGATTTTATTGAAGAATCTCTTGCCGCAGCCGGTTATAAGGTCAACAGGCAAAATTACCTTGTGGAAGGCAAGAACTGCTGCAATATCGAGGCGGAGATAACAGGGACAACACAGCCGCAGCAGGTTGTGATTGTCGGCGCTCATTATGATTCTGTTTATGGCAGTCCCGGCGCCAATGATAATGCATCGGCAGTCGCAGCGACGCTCGCACTGGCTCGCCGGTTTGCCGGCCAAAAAACCGACCGGACGCTGCGATTCGTTTTATTTGTGAATGAGGAGCCGCCGTTTTTCTACACCGGCCAGATGGGCAGTGCGGTTTATGCAAAGCAGTGCAAAGTGAAGAGTGAAAACGTAACTGCTATGCTGTCGCTTGAAACTATCGGCTATTATTCCGATGAGCCGGGCAGCCAAAAATACCCATTCCCGTTTAATATGGTGTATCCGTCAACAGGCAATTTTATCGGCTTCGTAAGCAACCTGTCATCCCGCAAAATCTTGCATACAGCACTCGCCTCTTTTCGCAAAAACTGCGAATTTCCGTCGCAGGGAGGCGCTGTTCCGGAAATTATTCCCGGCATAGGCTGGTCGGACCATCGGTCTTTCTGGCAATGCGGTTATCCGGCGATTATGATAACCGATACAGCCCCGTATCGTTATCCCTGGTATCATCAGGCGGACGATACGCCCGACAAACTGGATTATGACCGGCTTGCAAGAGTTGTGTCGGGCATAAGGGCGGTTATAGGTGATTTGGCAGGATTCGATGCGGTTATCGCTGAAGACTTCTCCAAAAATGATTTGAAATAAGCCGGCAAACAGCTATTATTTAAAAAATGTTTGCTCTTGACGCGTGGAATAAAATGAGTTCTACTTTTCGGAGAAAAATGGAATTCAGAGTTGAAAGGAGGCCATTATGGCAAGGGTAATTTCAACCGTTTTGCTTATCGTTTTATTAAATATACTGGTCGGGTGTGGTGACACAGACCGCAGCAGCGATAAGCTGATGCTTGTCGGCGCCAAGGAAGTGTCCGGTTCTGCGCCGACGCTTCAGGTCGCCGAGGCCGGCGAAACCGACATCGTCGAACAGATGACGGCGAGCAGAGATGCTTACCGCAAGGGTCTTGAGGCCCTCGCAGACTACTACACCAGGCAGGGCAATAATATGAAAATAAACTGGGCCAAAAAGGAGCTGGCCGCACTGGATTCTATGCCGCATTACAGGTATGTTGTTGATGCTGCGCTTGCGGGGGCGAACCTTAAGCCGACCGAGTCGATTCCAGAGGCTGACCAGCTTTACAGGAAAGCGGTCGACCTTGAAGACCGGGCCAGAAGCCTGGCGGTTATCGTTGATGAAGGTCTGCTGCGGCAGGCACTCGATAATTACAACCTGCTTATAAGAAAATATCCCACAAGCAACAAGATTGTCGATGCGGCTTACAAGGCTGCGGGAATTTATGAGCATTTCAAGGATTACTCGGTAGCCATTTTGTACTATCAGCGGGTCTTCCAGTGGGACCCTGCCACGACATATCCTGCCGTGTTTAAGATGGCATACGTTTTGGACAGGCATCTGCACCGTTACGATGAGGCGCTGGCGCTTTACCAGCAGGCAGCAGCCGACGAGAAACTCGGGTTCAGCTATAAAACCTTCGCAGAGACCCGCATACAGGAGCTGACCCAAAAGGAAAAGATGGAACCGATTAAATAATGACGGCAGACAGTTTAGGTTAATCAGGCCTGGCGGAACGTCAGGCCTTTTTTTTAGACAAATGCAGACTGATTTTGAGCAAAAGGCGGCGGATTTTATCAGGGTAAACGGCCTGCTGGCCTCAGCGGACAAATTGCTGCTGGCAACTTCCGGCGGGGCCGATTCAACTGCGCTTATGCACCTTATGCACAACCTTAAACGGCAGGGCGTCTTCGATGGGGACATTATCTGCGCCCATATAAATCATCAATTAAGAGGCCCATTGGCGGATGCGGACGAGAATTTTGCCGTTACTGAAGCGGGCAGATTGAATCTGCCTGTAATCGCAAGGCGGGTAAATGTGCGAGAGTTCGCAAAGGAAAATAAACTGTCAATCGAAACCGCGGCGCGAAAATTGCGGATTGACAGCCTGCTGGATATTGCTCAATCGAATGGCATAAGCTGCATTGCCACCGCTCATCAAAAGAACGATAACGCTGAGACGGTCATACACCGGCTTCATCGGGGGACAGGTTTTCGCGGGCTGGGGGGTATCTGGCCGAAGCGACTATTCGGCGGCACCTGGTTTGTAAGGCCGCTGCTTTGTTTTTGCCGGGATGAAATTATTGAGTATCTAGAAAAGCACAACTTGAAATGGCAAACAGACCATACAAATGAAGATTGCACTTACAGGCGTAACTTTATTCGCCATCGGCTGCTGCCGGCATTGCAAAAAAACTGCGAAGGGTCTCTCGTGGAACAACTATTTAATTTATCTCAATCAGCAAAGCGGCTTTATGGTCTGGTCAGCGGCTCCGCAGATAGTATTTGGCCGCAGCTTATTGATAAAACCGCCGGGGCAATCAAACTGCATCTGGAGGACTTTTTGGGCCAGCCGGAGATACTTAAAGTCGAGCTGATTCGGCGGTGTCTCGTCGGTATCGGCTGCGGCGAGGGCAATTTGACCGGGGAACACTATGAAAGGATACTGCAATTAGCCCGGCAGAGGACAAGCGGCAAAAAAATCGAACTTGCAGGAAATGTTACGGTTTTGCGGGAATATCAAAACCTGATTTTCACACGCTCCCTCCCGTCAGGGATGGCTTACGCCATAAAGACTGTTCAGCAGGCAGCTTCAGCCAGAAAAAGTATGAGATTGAAAGTGCCTGGCCGAACAAAGTTCGGCAATCATACAGTGGAGGCGTTAATTATCAAGCCGAAAAAAGGCGATTTTGAGCGATTCAGAAGGGAAAAAACGCAATTTGTGGAATGGTTTGACGTAAACAAGGTAAAGCTGCCGATAACGGTTCGCTTCAGGCAAAAAGGCGACCGATTTTGGCCTCTGGGGCTGGCTGATAAGAAAAAAACAGGCAAATTTTTGACCGATGCAAAAGTGCCGCAGCAAATACGCCGCAAAACGCTGGTTATTGCCGACAGCGAAAAGATAATCTGGCTCTGGCCGGTCAGAATCAGCGAGCAGGCAAAAATCACCGACAAAACGCAGGAAGTTCTCCGGCTGCAGATAACCGGTTTATGCGATACATAGTTCGGGGAAAAATCTCTTGCAATTTTTGGCAATCAAAAAGTTGACAATCGCCCGAAGCAATGCTAATTTGAGCTTTCCGAATAGTACGGTGTTTTGATTATTTAAAAAGACGACTCTTTTTGGGAGACAGAAAAATGCGACCATTTACTATTATTTTCATTTTTATTATTTCAGCAGGTTTGATATCAGTCTGCTTTGCACAGGAAACTGCCGGTTCGCTGCAGCCGCAACAGGCGGCACCTAAAGCATCCGAAGCCAATGAAGCGAATGTGCCGGACTTTCCTTATGTAGCACAGGTAACCGATGACAATGTCAACATACGCTCAGGGCCCGGCACAAATTACTATATCTGCGGCAAGCTGAACAAGACCGATGCGGTCAGGGTGGTCGGCAGCCAATTTAGCTGGTCGTGCATCGTCCCGCCGGTCGGCAGCTTTTCCTGGATTTCAAAGCAGTATGTCAATATTGACCCCAATGACCCAAATAAGGGAGTTGTTGACGGCGAGGCTGTGCGTGTTTATGCCGGCGCCGAGGACCTCAAACCAATGCGCTCCACGACACTACAGTTGAAGCTGAATCGAGGAGATAAGGTTGTGGTGATGAGCCGTGAGGAAGGCGATTACTATAAGATTACCCCGCCGAGCGGCGCCTATCTGTGGATAAGCACTCAGTATATCCGGCCGCTTGAATCAATTGTGAAGGTCCACCCTGTTGCCCCGGGGAAAACTGAACCGGCTGCCGCAGCTCCTGTAACTGCTCCGGTGTCTGCGCCGACAGTTACAACGCCGGCCTCGGTCGAGACTGAAAAGCTCCAGGAATATTACGCACTTAAAAAGGGGTTCGAAGATGAGCGTGCGAAACCGGCAGAGCAGCAGAATTATGCGGAATTGAAGAAGGCTTTTGCGGATATTGCCGGCAATAAAGATGCGGGCAAGGCCGGGCGTTATGCGGAGTTTACAATTAAGCAGATAGAAAGCTGCGAAATGGCTCTGGCAACGAAGAAAGAAGTCCCGGAGCAGGATGCGAAGCTGCAGCAAATCAAGGAGCAGATAGACAAGGCTTATGCAGCCAGACTGGCGGAAGCGCCTGATATGGGCAGATTCGCCGTAATAGGCCTGCTGAAAACATCGAATATTTACGGCCCGGCAGCCGAGATAAAACGCTACAAAATAACCGACGACAAGGGCAAGATTACCTGCTACGCTGTGCCGACCGATGCGGCAGCGAAGATGAATTTGGGCGGGTTCGTAGGCAAGAAAGTCGGGCTGGTGGGGACAATCGAGGCAAATCCGCAAGCGCAGGGAGCGGTTGTTCGGTTTACGGAAGTAGCTGAAGTAAAGTAGCAGCCTTTTGCCGATTCCGTCTGTTTTGCTTATTGGCTTGACAGCACAGCCGACAAAAAATAGAGTTGTCGGCTGGATAAATGGACGGAACATCGAATAAATACGGTTTCATACTGATTTGTGCGGCATTGTCGCTGATTACCTTTTCGGCTTTCTGGGGTGTTCTTGGCAACAAGTTCGTCAGTTACGACGACGAGAAATACATAACTGAAAACAAAGATGTTCAAAACGGTCTTAGCTTAAAGGGGGTTTTGTGGGCGTTTAGCACAACTACCGCGAGTAACTGGCATCCTCTAACGTGGCTTTCGCATATGCTCGACTGCCAGTTGTTCGGGCTAAATCCCGGCCGGCATCATTTGGTCGGTCTGCTGCTGCATATCGTCAATACGCTGCTGCTTTTTGCAGTTTTGGAGATGATGACCGCTGCGATGTGGCGAAGCGCATTTGTGGCCGCTGTTTTTGCAGTCCATCCGCTGCACGTTGAGTCGGTAGCGTGGGCATCGGAGCGCAAGGACGTCTTAAGCACACTGTTCTGGCTACTTACAATGATTATGTATGTGCGTTACGTCCGGCGGCAAAATATAATCTGGTATCTGTCGGCTGTTTTTGCCTTCGCACTGGGGCTGCTGGCCAAGCCGATGCTGGTTACACTGCCGTTCGCGTTATTACTGCTTGACTATTGGCCTCTTGGCCGGTATCAGGAAAAGTCACCATCCAAGAGAAAAACAGAGGCGACATCTATCCATTTTCAATGGCCTGTTTTCCGGCGTCTTGTGCGCGAAAAAGTTCCTTTTTTTGTTCTGTCGGCGGTTTCGAGCATTATCACCTTCGTTGTGCAGCGAAATGCGGGGATAATGGCAGACGTTATCGAGTATCCCCTCAGGGGACGGCTGGAAAACGTTTCTGTTTCTTATGTAAAATATATTATGAAGATGATTTGGCCTGCCGATTTGGCGATACTTTATCCGCTTTACGGCAACAGGCCGCCCGTCTGGCAACCTGTTTTGGCGGCGATATTGCTGATAGCTCTATCGATATGGATAGTCCGGTCGGCGCAAAAACGCAAATATCTGCCTGTGGGCTGGCTGTGGTTTCTGGGGACGCTGATGCCTGTTATCGGCGTGGTGCACGTGGGAGCACAGTCTATGGCAGACCGCTACAGTTACATACCATCGGTAGGGCTGCTTGTCATTGCCGCCTGGGGAATCGATGAGCTTACGGCAAAGTGGCGCAGCAGAAAACCGGCATTGAGCGTATCGGCTTCTATAATCATTTTAGCATTGGGCATAGGCACTACATATCAGGTCCGCCATTGGCA
>Ga0315294_10001352_pt1 | contig 26593 bp, 29 predicted proteins | sample YL17G13_40_MG_FD_203626 | JGI IMG/M metagenome (GOLD analysis project Ga0315294, IMG submission 203626) | Sediment microbial communities from Yellowstone Lake, YNP, Wyoming, USA - YL17G13_40 | ecosystem: Environmental > Aquatic > Freshwater > Lake > Sediment | place: USA: Wyoming | collected... | reverse complement strand
GCAAGCGCGGTGGTGTAAGGGGAAGGGTTGTACGCGAACGTAGCCCCTTGCCCCCCACGCCTTAAATATTAGCCCTTGAACTGACCAAAATCAAGACCCAACATCTCGGGCAGTAGCTTCTGCCTTGACTTCTTGAGCAACGCAGCCCGGCGGGGATCGTTAGGCTTCATGCTAAACGCCAAGGCGTTGTCGGCCTTCGCTTGGTCAAGGGTGTACTCGTCGCCCGACATGCCGACAGATCCGCGCTTGCCGTAGGCGCGAGGGATCTGGCTCTCGACAACGTCTTTCATAAACTTCGCCTGAAGTGTCGGCGATCTCACAAAGTTGCGCCACTGGATCGGGTCTTTGCGCAGGTCGCCGATCTTTTTGATAGCGACCTGCTCAAAGGTTGAGTAGTTGTCCTCGGAGCCGTATAGCTCGGCGACCTGCTCGCGGAGCCCACCCTCAAGATTCACAAACAACATCTGCTCGGCCGTGTGCATCGGGTTCTCGTAGCGCTCTAGCTTCTTTTGCGTCTCTTCGAGCTGTTTCTTAAGCTGGCTCGCCAGCTTGTAGCCGTCGGTCGCTTCCTTCGCCGTCTTGAGCGTCAGAGGCATACCGCCTGACTCCGGGTTCTGCTCCAGGTATCGGTTGTGCTGCGCAAGCGTCAGCTCGTAGGCGCTCGGCTCGTCCTCGCCTTCGTTGGTTTCTGGGATCGGTGCGCCGAACAACTCGCGCATTTGCTGCATCTGCTTGGTCAAAGGATCGAGCGTAGCAAAGCGCGCATTAAGCGCCTCCATCTCCTTGTCCTTCTTCGCCAGCAGGCGCTTCGTCATGCGTAGCTCGTTGAACATACGCTTGGGGTCGATATCGCCCGGTGTCGGATCGTCGCCTTCGCCGCCGCCGCCTTCGTGAGATCCCGGGTTCCCTCCACCCATCACCGGAGCAACTCCACCTGCCATCTCGCGTAATCCTGCCATAGTCACAATCTCCTGCCCTAAGGGGTGTTAATAGACGGTTATTCCTGCGAACCACCGCGCCGTGAGATAAACTTCATGAGAGCCTTAAGGACCGCCTCGGGGTTCGTCTCCAAGATGCTCTCGATAAACATCGTCTCGGCCGCGTCCTCTTCGGCTTCGTGCTCGGGGGAGCCTTCCTTGGCTTCCGCAGCTTCCTTGCCCTCGGTCATCTGATCGCGGATCATCTGCATCAGCATTTCGATGTCCATCGGCGGTGGCTGCGACGTCGGATCAAAGTCCCCGGCCTGACGCTGCAACGGCTCCGACAAACGGCGCATTGTCGTCGTGCCCTCGGCCACGGCTCCAAGTCCCGACAACATCCCCGGTGCGGCCTCGGCAAAGCCCCCAGGGCGCTCTCGCGAGAAGTCGTCTTGCTTGAGTTTGCTCATGCCGGTGAAGGTCAAGCGTACTGGGTTGAACATTATTGGGCCTCTCCTTGCGGTTGCTGCTGTTGCTGCGGTGCTGCCGGTTCAGGGTTAGCCGCGGCCTGCTGAGCGGCGATCTGGGCTTGTAGTAGCTGCTGCTGACGCCACTTCGTTAGCTCGCTCATGAAGTCTTTAGGCTCGGCTGCGGCTTGCTCGGCGCTTTGCTGCATCAGCTGGGACTGCGAGGCGAGGTAGGGTGATTGCTGATTTTGCTTGGCCTTATAGTTCTGTTCGTGCCAGGTCATGTGGACGGAGTGGGCCCGTAGGAGGGCAGGGTTCTTTTTGTACTTGTCGAAGTTCTTGACGATATCGCGGGTATGCTCCAGCAGATGCACAAGGTCGTCGTCCTGCCAGATGACGGTCGGCATGTCGTCGCCGAAAGCCTGGATCAGTTGGTTAGGATCGACAAAACTGATCATATCGGAGAATACCGCGTTTTCGCGGTTCGCCCGGTCACGGTGAGCGCTTGATACGCCTCGGAGTACGTCGATCCCGAGGAAGTCCAAGTAAGCGTCAACCACGCTAGAATCCTGCATCATCCGCTGCGCAACGGCCGGATTCTGCATCGCCTCGGTCATGTTTGCAATCTTAGTCGCCTTGGACTTCGTTTGCATGGAGGAAGGGGTTAGCTTGATATCGACACCGAAATCAATCGGACCGTTGAGAAAGCTGATAATGTCCGACTGCGTAATGTCGCCGTCCATCGTCCTCATCATCCGGGCAATCACCTGCTCGTCGAGCTTTGCGACGTTCTGCTGCAAGCACGCCACCATCTTTTGGTAGATTTGACGGATGAAACTTTCCCAGTTGTTGCTTGCCTTGCTTGTGCGTTTTTTCTCGCGCTCTTCGTAAATCTGCGCCTGGTAGCCGCTGTTTGCACCAATCGAGCGCTCACCCCGGATGGAGTCTTGCGCGGCCGACACCTCGTAAACGTCCTCTTTTTGCAGGGCGCGGTACTGTTGGACCAGGGCGGGGAGTGGGCTCTTGTCGGCAATGTAGGTTGCTGACGATTGCGGATCGCCCGAGGTGTAAAAGATTTGGCCGGGTTCGCCGGACCATTTTGTTTTGTCGATCCCGCTGTTTTCGTTGATAACGAGGGTGGAACCCGCTTGCCGCTGAATCGCAAGCGTCATCATCGTGTCGGTCAGGTTTAACTCGCGGTTCTTTTGTACCGTGTCGCTCATCGGGCCGGTAGCGTGTTGGCTCGGCGGCATCGGCAACCATTTTGCCTCCAACACGGGGTGCCACCCGGTGTCGTTGTTCATCAAGTACTGCGGCGTTGAAACAAGGCACAACCGGCCGTTGGCCATAATGCAGCGCCGGCCCTCGGCCAGATACGGCGTGGGGTTGTATTTGTGTCCCTCGGTCGGTCGGTCGTAGTACTCGACAACTAAGACCTTGTTTTTCAGGTTAAACAGGTTCGACAGGTTGAGCTGGCCGTTGAAATCCAGCACCGGAGGCAGCGCAAACACCGAGCGAAGAAAGTGGCGGAAAGCCATCGTCTTGATCGGCCCCGACAAGTTTCCGGCTGTGACGCGGCTCATGTTCTCTTCGATCACGCCTTCCTGCGAGGAAAACTCGATCATAAAGTCGTCGTAGTCCATCACCCGGATGCGGCTCACCCATTTTGCCTTAGAGAATGTCTTGGCGAGGGGATCGTACTGGACCTCGAACGGGGTGAGCATCTCAACGCGCACATCACCGTTGCGCACCGTTTCAAGCACGGGGCGTCCGGTGTTTGGATCAATAATGGCCTGTTGCGCCTGAATCATGATGGGCTTACCGTCGGGACCCATCATCGGCACCGGCACGACAACTTCTTCGCCCGTCAGGGGATCGGCCTGTTTGATGGTCGTCATCTTGGGGACGTTGACGGTCTGTTGACGCTGACGCTTAAACGTCGCGCCTCGGTTCATGTCATAGGTGACAGCTGCGAACACCTTGTTATACATGACGTACATCACGGACCCAGCATCGAACTCTTCGTGCAGGTTCAGCCGCTCGTTGTAAGTCTCGACCAGGGATTCTATTGTTTTGGCTAGCCGAGTACCGCGCGAAGAACCATCATACAGACTGTCAGCATAGATATCAGGTAAATTGCTGTAAATAAGAGCAGCGGTGGATTCGACCACGGTACGGCTGATATTAGTCTGAGATCGTTTACGAGTGTCATTGTCACCGCGAAGGAAATCAGTATCAATAGCAAAGTCATACTGCCGGCTCCACTTGAGGTAGTGATTACCGAGTACGAACTGGAAGCTCTCGAACCATTTCTGTGCCCAACGCCTGTTTTGTAGATCCGCCTGCGACACAAGGCCGTTTACGGCCATTTCAAGCCGCCTCGGATCGTTCGTCGTCCACGGCATGACATACGTTGCACTAGCGCCGGGAGACTGGTTAAACATCAGGCGTCCTCGTCAGAGGTTAAGGCGTCAAGGTCGGCCGGATCGATGGGTTCTAGGTGCTCGTCGTAGCTCTGCGCCTGAGGCTGTGGCTTAATGGCGAAGTTTAGCGCCCTAGTCAGCAAGTCCTCGGCCGCGTCGTCCATGTAGTGCTCGTCGTCCTGCGAAGGCTTTGCCCTAACGGCAGCAGGTCCTTCCATAACAGGTTCCACGACGGCCTGACGCATGAGCGCTATCCTCTCGACCATTTCAATTGCCCTGAGGGCCAGTTTAAACTGCAGTTCGTCGTTCATCTCGGGGGTGTCCTAAGGGAAGGGGTGTTGCCCGGCATCTCACCGGGCTAGGCGTATGTTTACGCTAGGATCTTATGGGTTACTGGTTAGGACTGTGAACCGGCGCGTAGTCCTTCTTGATCTTGATCTTGATGACCAAGGTCAGGACCGTCGGAGTTGACGCGGTGCCGGTGAAGGTGAACACAGGCGCAGCGGCGGTGCCGCTGAGGACGTGGCCTGCACCGCTTGCCGACAGGACGCGGGGCGACTCAAGGAAGAAATAGTCGATCAGCAGATCGGCGCGTTGTAGCAGGGTTGTCAGGTAGGGACCGTTGGTCGTGTCGGCAGCCGCCACAGTCGCAAGGTTCAACGCCGTGTCGGAGGCAAGCGCGGTGAGCTTGACTTCGGCGATGTGTGGGAAGTTTGAACGGAACGACTGCTCGACTTCGAGCGGGTAGACTTTGGCAAGAGCCGATAGAGCGAAGGCCATGGTTGTATCTCCTAAAAGTTGGTTTTTTAGATGCCTTGAACTAGAGCATAAACTTCGTAGACAGCAGCCGAACTTGCAGCGGTCAGCGTGACCGATGACTGGTCACTTGCTTCGGCCGACACATAAACAGCGTCGTTGCTGTTTGGGACGATCGACAGAACATGCAAAATGCGCTGCGCCCCCAGCGTACTAGCCAGCAGCGTATAAGCTGCGGCCGACGCATTGAGGTCAACTTTGACTCTGCGTAAATACGCAAAGCCCAGCCCCGTCGCACGGCCTAGGCCGTCCTGCGATGGGTCAAGTGTTTGAGTGACTAGAGCGGCCATACTTGTCTCCCCTGAATGTTAAGGCGGTTTTTACTTAGTAGGGCCGCCGATATCAACAACTTTAGCTTTATCTTGACTAGCTAGCATAGCTTCGTGGGCTTCTTTTTGATGGTTTTTCCATTCCTTGCTAAGAACATACACGATTTTAGACAGGTCGGGAAATACGACTACGCCGTCATCCTCCGTCTCGATCTCCAACCTAAGCGGGCCTGCCGCCCGACAAGTAACCTTATCCTTGTGCTGCTCGAAGACGAGATCGGTCACGTTGTGGAATACGGCGAGGAAGTCTTTGCCTTCTTCACCAGTCCCAAAGTCGTCGATGTTCATTACTTTTATGACATAAGACATAGATATACCTTGCAATTTAGGGGTGTTAAATAACTAAGGAATCGGATTAGAAACCTGACCATCATCATAGTCCACAACATTCGCCACCGTCACCGTCAAAACAGCAGCCGCCGTACTGTTGTTGGTGATAGTCAAGGCCGACAGGCTTTCAAAGGTCGCCTCATAGATGCCCGGCATGTAGACGGACCCCACGACGGCCAGCGCCTGAGCCGATCCCCCGTTAGGTGTCGCCGTCACCGTAAAGGCCGCTTTGCCCGTGACGCGCACAAGTGTCCTGGCTGTTGCGGTGAGCCCGACCAGGCTCACCGTTGCCGTCGCTGCGGGCTGCACCGTCATGGCCATCGTCAGGTCGGCCACCGAGTCGATACGCTGCAAACCCGCGCCCTTGTTGTAGGCGATGTTCGGCGTCAGCATCCCCACCGAGTCGCCGACGTAACCGCTCGACAGGTTAGGAGATACCGCGTCGTCAGCGATAGGCGTTACGTCACACATGCGGAAAATTGCGCGAACAGCCATGATTACACCACCGAAAAGTTAGCTGCGTTTGTAACGTCGATGTACTCTGCAATGACCCAGCTGACAAGCGCCGTCGCCGTCGCCTCGCGGCTGACGACGGACAGGGCCGAGACGGTGGGGCCGAGACTCATCGTCACGCGGGCCGGTAGCTTGGTCGTGCCTTTGACGGGTATTTGCTTGGCGACACCGCCTTGCGTGATGTTCAGGTAGACGTTGCCGTTTACCGAGAGGTCTAGTAGGTGGGCCTTCGTCTGGTTTTGACCGACAACGCCGAGGGTGAGTGTCGCCAAGGCAAGGATGCTGGCCGAGCCGTTTTCTGACCACTGGATAGCCTGCCGGACGAACGGCAACGAGTCACGCTGACGCCAGCTGCCGACCTGTGACAGGGCTTGCTCGTTTGAGTTTGAAAACAACCAGCTCCAACCGGCAAACAGTCTCATAGGCCGCCCCCTGCATCAAAAGACAGCATGTTACCAATCGCCTCTGCTTCTGTCGCCCTCCGAGATGCCAGCACCGCTGCCAGCTCCCCCCAAAGACAAGAGCGCAACGACCGGCCTTCCCACTCCCGCTTCATCGCCTCGCGCTGTGCCGACAGTTCGGCAACCGCACGTTGGATATCGTCCCGTGTACTCATTTGCGTGATTCCCGCATTTTCTGCTCTTCAAACTGCTCAGTACCGTACATCCTCGCCGCCGCAGCCTTCGCCGAGTTCCCACCCGCTATCACATTGCTCACACCCTGCGCCGCCTTTTCGCCCACGGCCTTAGCAGCGCTCGCAGCCGGAGCTATCAGCGACCGGATCCCACTCCCGCCCTTCATGAGCACGGCCGGGTTGTCATACGCTGCCTTGCCCATCATCAACGTGCTGATCCCCGGCGATCCCGTCACAGCATCCGTCATATGACCTAGTGCCATGCCAGCCATCCCTGCCGCCATCTTCTGTCCCTTGCTGTAGGTCGCCGACAGAATATCTCTTTGAGGCGAAGCATAGTTGGCCACAAACTCTAGCGCCTTCATATGCACCCGCGACTTGTCGGTGAGCATGTCGGCAATCGTCTGCTTTGAGCCTGAAAGGATGTCTTGCATGTGGACCGCGTTGACGAGGTTCTGCACCGATGCGCCGTCGTGATCGAACGTGGTGCGGGCAAGCTGGTCAAGCTGACGCGTGACCTTTTCAAACAGCTCGGGCGTTTGAGCTCCACGGTTTTTAGCCAGTATGCCCTTTGTCTCCATCAGCTTGTTGAACCCGGCATAGTAGCCGCTCACAACGTCCGGGTGATAGGTAGACCCCACCTCTAGCACATGCAGCGAACCGTTGAAGGTGTCGAGCGCGTCGCGGCTTTTGCTCGGCATCGGCACGTCGCCGAGTTTGGCGGATATGGTGTGGAACATTTCGACGGCATCCCTGAGCGGCGCCGTGTTGTGCTCGTTGTGCCCAGAGATAGCGTCTAGGACGCTCTTAGCGGCGCCCTTAAGCTCCCCATTCACCAGCGTCGGATCAAGATTATTGATCACGGTACGCATCGACGTGGCCGTCTCTTGCTTGACGGCATCGGGTGCTGCTTTTTGCAGGAACAAGGGTGCTTGACGGGTGGCGTTCAGCGAGTCGGCTGCGCCGTCAAAGATCAGGCCATGCTGCTTGGTGACAAAATTGTCGAAACTTTCTTGCTCGAACCCGATCGGTACGCTGGTTATTGCCTCGGTGTCCAGCTTCAGGCCAAGCCCCTTCGCCGTCTCCTGCGCCGAGGCAGTGACGATCTTGCGCTGTGCTGCTGTTGCTGTGTCAAGACTTGCCTGCGGATCAAGCAACACGTCCATGTCTTTCTTGTGCTTAGCGAAGACGATTTGAGCGCTTTCCTGGTTCTTCGTTACGGCCGCAGCCGCAGCTTCGGCGTTGACCTTTGCCGCCTCTTTCGCCGATGCCTCGCTGATCGCCCGTTCTTTCGCCTGTTGAAGAGTGGCCGACTCGTACTGCCCACGCATCGCCGCCTGCTCCGCCTGGCCGGAGGCGACTTCGGCTGGGGGCTTAGCGCGGCCCGGAGCCATCATCTCGACGCTTTCTTTCGTCACCTGCCGGGCCTCGTTTGCCGAAAGCGCCCCTTTTCCCAGCATCTCGCGGCCTTCGGCCATTGCCGACGTAGCCGCCATTTGCTCCTCGGACGCAAACGCCTGGCCCCAGCCCTGGGGCATTCTCATCGTCATTGCGCCCGACATTTCGAGTTTTGCCGCTGTCCTGTCGCCCCAAGCACCCATGTTCTTGACCAGCGGCGCGACAACGCTCTGACCAAACTTCGCCGTTGCCGCGTTCATGACTGGCTGTGCTAGTCCGGCCGCTCCTGCCATTAGCGCATCATTACCGCGACTCTGCAACTCCTCGACCACCCCCATTCGGGCGTTGTACTTTGACGCGTCGTTACCGGCGATTCGGTCAACCGACCGTTGCGCCTCTTCGCCGAGAGATCCGGTCGCCATTGCGGCACCGCCCGCGAGTGCTGACGCGGCGACCATTGAAGTACCACCCGACGGCAGCGCTGAAACTGCCCCCCCGCCAATAGCAGCCGTCGCGCCGATTGCTGCACCGATGTCCCTTCCGGCGTGAGCCGCCATGCGTGTGAGGTCCGATACGTCGAAACCCGGTTTATTGTTGATCGGCGACAGCTTGCCGTTGACGTAAGAATAGTAGTCGTCGCCGCTTTGAAAGATGGAGCCGGGGGCGTGGCCCTTGTCGGCAAGGTACTGTTGCCGTAGCGTGTCGCTCTTGATTCGCTCCATGTTGTAGGCGGTGGCCTGGTCGATGGGCTTTTCCTCGTAGACGCCTGCCTTGCGGGCCTGTTCAATATCTAGGTGAAAGTCAACGGACTTAAGACCGCTGGCCTGTGCCGCCTCTTGCAGATCCACCTCCCGCTGCTTCCCCGAAAACCTGTCCGAATAGACAACGTGCGTCGGCGACGACCCATACGTCATCTCCTCGCCCTTTTGCTTTAACTTCTCGCCAAGCTCCTGCACCGAAGCCTTGACTACCTTGCCCTCGTCGTTGACGCCGCTGATATACATCTAGTTGGCTCCTATCTTATTGATGTTGACCGCGAGCCATATTGAACACTGCCTTTACGTCGTCTTGCCATTCAGGATGCAGGTCTGCCTTCTTCGCCACCCCAGCCCGATATTTCTCCGCCGTCTTGCCGACGGGTGTTGCTCCGGCTGCTGCCTTGCCCGACGGCTGCGGAACGACGGAGTAGCCTGGGCTTCCGTTTAGCATAGACTGCGAGAACGTCACAGGCGCGTTAGGGTTGCCGTTTATAGGATCGACCTGCTCGCCTAGTTTGGTGGACGGCAAAGGTCCTTTGGCCGGATCGACACCGGCTAGGGCCGCAGGCGAACTGACGATGCTCGCACCCTTGCCCCTGTAGGCGTTGACTTTGGCGAGAATGGCCTGGTTGCTAGGGTTGCTAAAGGCGAATGTAGGCGCGTTCGCGTTTGCCCGTTCGACGAGCTTGGCCGACTCCACAGGATCTCTGAGCGCAAGATCAAGCGCCTGTCCCTCTTGCCAGTGGGCGGGCGCGGCGAGGTTAGGCGCGTTTTTCTCGCGGTCGAAACCATACGTTGAGTTGTACATTTCTTGCGCTGACTTCTTAGCGAATTCGTCGGGAGAGATATAGCTGGCTGATTTTGGATCACGCATAGACGCAGGCTGCTGCATGTAAAGCGCTGCGGCCTTTTCCTTCATCGGGACGCCTTGAAACCCATCAGCTGCGACAATATCGACTTTTAGCTGTTCTTGTGATGCGTTAGATCGAGCGTTTAATGTATTAAAAAACCCCTTCACCTTACCGTTCCCAGCAACGATCGACGCCAGCGTGCTATAATACTTGCCCTCGTCCCAGTTAGGCTGGTTCGGCTCAGACCCCATCCGTTCGTAGGCCAGCTTTACGTCGCTGTCTGACTGGATTTTCCACCCACCGGCCGCAGCACTCCCGCTCATCATTTCAACCATTATACTCTTAAGCTCTTGCTGTTTCGGATCGCCTGCGATGTTGTCAAACGACTGCCAAAATCCTGTCATCTTTTCGGCAAAACGTCCCATGTCGTCTTGCGACACTGTGCCGTTAGCTCCGGTTGTCTCTAGTCCTGCGATCTTGAACATGCGTGCGGTCAGAGCCTGGCCTTTGCCGTAGGCTTGTGCGCTCTGGTTGTATTTATCAAACTTCTCCTGTGTCCGTTTTAACTGCGGCTCGGGGATTCCTTGCGTCACAGCTATGTCGGGGTTTTTGACCATGGCTACCACGGCTTCAGGTCCCGACTTGTGGGCTAACTCCATGATCTTTCCGGTGCGATTGACTTCGCTTTCGGCGGTCTTTGCATTTATCTCGGCGATTGTTGCGACCTTGCCTGCGTTTCCTAGCTTGCGGTCTGCCTCGGCGTTTTTCGACATGGCGTAGCTTGCTTGATCGGAGACAGACATTTTCTCCCAGCCTGGGGGCTTCTTAGCGCCGCTGCTGTTGTAGGAATCAGCAATGGCCCTGTCGGAAGCGTCTTTGCCTGCTTTTTTCTGAGCGTATTCTTCTTTTTCGGTGGCCAGCTTAAGCTCAGCTCCTTTAGTCAACACATCTTCGCGCTCGATTTCCCCCTTTAGCCGTGCCTCTTCAAGCGGCTCAAACTTCTCATCGTGCGCCACTTTCCGCTTGTACGCATCCGTTTGCTGCCTCGCAAGGTCGCGCTTCATGCGCAGCTCTTCAGCGCTATCTATATTCTGAATAACACCTTGAACACCGCTCGAAATGTTACGCGCTAGCTTGTCAACGCTGTCCGAATAGCGCTGCCCCACATCCGTGATCATCTGCGCTCTTTGCAGCTGTGAATCAGCGCTCTGCTTGTTGCCCGTTTCGAGTTCGTCTAGACCTCTGCGAAAATTGAGAGGCCCACCATTATTTGCCATCTGCGTGCCCCTCTCCTAAGTAGTAGATGTTGCGCCCGAGGCGGCTTTGGCATAGATGCTTGCGCCGCTTGTTGCCATTGAAGAAGCCATTCCAGCCACTGCCATATCTTTCCCAAACGCTGCTCCGGTGCGGGCTCCTGCGGTAGCACCCTGTGCGTTTTGATTCTGAAACACACCGTTGCGCAGCGAGACGCCAGACGTCTCGGCGTAGGTATTCGCGTTGAGGTTGCTTGCGATCGTGTCGTTTTTGAGCACGCCTTGCTGATTGCCGATGCTTGATTGGAACCCGATGTTGCCCATCTCAGCGCCGTACTCGGACAGGCTCTTGTTTATATTGGTTTCAAGCGCCCTGGTTTGTAGACCAGACTTGTCGTTAAATGCTTGCTGTAGGTAGTTTGATTTGTCGGTGAGGGCTTGGTCTTGGAATGCGATCTGCGTGCTCATGAGGCGCCCGGCAGAATCGACGTTGCCACGCTGAGCGTCAAACGTGTGTGTGACGATCGACTCTTGCATCTGCCGGCGCTGCGTGTCGAGGTTTTGCATGTTTTGGATCGCGCTGGCGTAGGCCGACGCTGCGCCTTGCTGGGACTGGGCCGACAGGACAGCGGCCATTTGCCCGGTAACGGGCCGTCCCGAGCCGCGCATGAAGGCATCGTTGCCTTGAGCGCCCACCGCGCTCATGGCGCTAAAGTCGGCCTGTGCCGTGCCCCGGTACTGCTGCTTCTCTACGTCGGAGAGCCCAGTCACGGCGTCGGCATACTTCTTGCCAATGTCGTCGTAGGAGGTGTGGAGCTGGCTGTATAGCCCCGTCAGTTTTTCGGCATGTTTAAGCTTTTCATCGGCAAAGACCGACTTATCTTTAGCGAGTTGGTCGGCATCGAGTGACAACTGTTTGGCGAGTGCGACTGGGTCGTCCTTGGCTAGAGCCGTCGTTAGCTTGTCTTTAGCGGCTGTTGCAGCGGTGGCTTGCACGCCTAGAGCTGTCGAGGTTGCGGCGTTGTTGTCCGATACTTCCTTTGCCGCAGCCTTCTGCTTTTTGTCGATCTCGGCTATGTCGGCGGCGTCGGCGTTGGCCTTTTCGGTAACTCGCTGCTCGTCGGCTTTGTTCTCGCCTCTGGCCTTCCGAGTGCGCTCTTTGTTGCCGAACATATCGGAAGCGCCGAGCTGTTCGCCCCAGCTGCTCATGCCCTTAGCCGGGTTGTTAACACCTTTAGTAACAGGATTCCACTTACCGCCCATTAATCACCCATACTCGCGTTGATACATTTTCGTGTCATTCGGAGCGCTTTCATAGTATCCCGCTACCATGTAAAACGTCCACCGCCCAGCCAGTTGATTATACGTCAGCGTTGTCCGTACCGCCTGACCTTGAGCCTCCATGTTCGGACTCGGAATATCCGTCATAATCTGCGTCGTCGTCTCGCGGCTGTTGAGCGCGAGCAGGTTCAGGTTCTTCGTCGCCGTCGACGTAACCTGCTGATGATTAGCGTCCCACTGTGCAGTAACATAAGGTATAACAGTGCCTTGCATCGTCGGCACTGGCTTGATCAGGATATGCAACCATCTAAGTGCGTGCCACGTGAAGATCCCCTCGGGCGCAAGGTAGTGCGTCTGTAGGACGCAGCTGATGCCGTGGAACCCGTCGACAAACATCGGGAAATACTGCGCCGTTGTAAACGTCTGCGCAAGGATAGCCGGCAAGCTGCCCGATGCCTCAATATCGACGTAACCCGCGCCCTTGGCCTTGACCACGAAATAGCCGTCCACATTCGCCGTCGAAAGCATGTCGCCGTAAACAGTAGAATTTTGTATAGCAATTTTCGTGCCAACCGCGACCGCCGCAAGGATCGTCGCCGAGTACCCACTCGCCAAGACAAACCGCACCGTCGCCGCGTTCGGCCGCTGAATCTCCTTGACCATCATCTCGTCGCCTGGCCGGTAGTCGCCCCCACTACAGTCGTCGTCGTGATAGTACGGCCGCGACACCGTAGCCGCGGCGTCACGGCGCGAGCCGATCAGCGTGCGCACCCCAGGCGCATGAGGCACCGTTTCAAACCGCGTCAAGTCGAGATCCTGCGCCCAGTCAATCAACTGGTTATAGCCGTACTGTGACCATGCGCCGGGGCTGTCCCCCATCGTCTGTCCCTTGAAGTCAACAAGGTCCGACTGCGAGCCGAAGCTCTCGGTCCGTAGCGAGTAGACCCACGCCTTGGTCAGATAGCCCTGCGGGTTCAGGTCCGGGCGCTGGGGATCGGGCCGGTAGAAGAACAACACCTCACCCGAGCGCCGATTGTAGTAGGCAAAAAACTGGTCGGTTGTCGTCTTGTCGTAGGACTCGAACACCAGCGGCTCTATGTCCTGCGAGATCCTTTTGGGGAGGGCAACGCCGTCGTCTCGGTAGATTCCTGTGGGCCCCATGAAGAACAAAACTCCCTCGGCAACAACTGCCGATCTACCGCTAAAGGCGGTTTCAGATCCCCTTTGCGATAGGATGAAGTCTGAGCCGTCAACGTAGACCGCTTGTGGTTGCGCTGTTGGGCTGACTCGTACCTGCTGTTGCGTGAGTTCGCCTGTGAAGCGCCCTTCAAACGTTCCATTGCTTGAGAATACAACCAGGCGTCCGTTTTGCTGTGCTTGGCCGGCGAAGAAGTGGGGCAGCATTCCCCGGAACTCGCCTGCCGGTGCTCCTGCGAAGTTAAGTGACGGGTACGAAAGTAGATCGTCCGATCTGGACCAACATAGCTGCCCACGCGTAAGCCAAAACATGCGCCCTTGAAAGGACGCAACATCAATGTAGTCATCGGTTGGCAGGTCTGAGAAGTCATTGTATCCCCCTGGCTGTCCGCCGACGCCCGACGCGCCGGAGTTGTTCACACCGATGTAAATAGCCGAACGCCCCACCCCATAATAAACATTTGCAAAGCTATACTGACCCGCCGATAGCCATTCGAAACTTCCTAACTCGCGGAAGTAGAGCCTATAAAATAAATAGTTAGTAGGCATATTTTTTCGGACGTAATTTATGTTGTCAGCGGCAATCGACGATGCATACCAAGCATTAGCCGCAATTCCCAGGTCTTCAATGGATGGAAACTGATCATATTTGTCGACATTTATAGCCGAGTTTGAAACCGTAATAAAAGCCTTAGCAGGCCTCCCCACGTTGCTTTCTTTGCCGGTCAGCACGTTGTAAACAGAATAGGCATACTCGTATGTTGTATTTGCAACGAGAACGCCTGTGATTTTCGGTGTGCTAGACGGCGAAACAACATTGGCTGTCTGCGTTCCTTTTAGATAAAGTGGAGCCAAGCCCCAACATGTTTGCGTTCTTACGGGGCTGTCAACGTCCGTTTCCGTATAGTAATCAACAGCTAAAGGGTTTCGTGTGTCCACCGCCTGAGGTGCATAGATCGACTGCGTAGGGTCTAGCCACTGGACAAAATCATTGGACCCTCGGTAGGGGGTCGTGGCCGGTGTCAACGAGCCGATGTTCTCGCTTGAGTCACGGATGTACGGATTCCAAAGCGCTATCATCGGCCTGCCGGTGATTATGCCCATCATTGTCACAGGAGTTTGCACCGGGATACTGTCGATTCTAATGAAGTAAACTACATTAGAACCATATCCAATCCCCTCTACTATATAAGGATTCGATACATTTAAAAAATCAAGCGCTCCGCTACTTATGCTTTCAGGCGCATTTGGATCTCCTGCGCGGTTAGTACACTGTGTTGGCACCAAGTCGCCCGGAGTCTGCGACAGGAACCACCTATTAGTCCATTTTTTTCCAGAAATATAACCGTTTTGGACCTCCAAAACGTCAAAGCTCACGCTCTTACGCTGCGGCTTAGAGTTTACCCAAAATGGAGTCCCCGCCGAATTGAAATAAGCTGCATACGGCGTAGTGTCGTTAGGGACATCATCTGGCACATCCATCATAAATTCAGTGATGTTAGTTGGTATCGACGTTTGCGCCATAGCGAACCGAATGTATTTATTCGTAAATGTATCAATATTTCGCAGGCTCACAATGTCGATAGCTCCGAGGCGATCAACGGACTGCAATCCGCGGGTGATCTCTGGGGCGTTCAGGTTTGCGCCTGATGCCGTAGGCGACTCCCCTAGTGAAGTAATCGCTGCACCGCCGCCGACGGTGCCCTCAAGGTTCGAGCGGATACCCACTCGGTCGCCCGTGTTGATCTGATTGGTCGTCGGCAGTAGGTCAATTTGCTTCGAGCTACCGCGTGTCCTAGCCGAGAGCCAGTAGACGACCGGCACTGTCGAGCCGCCTGCTCCGCCTCCGACTGGCAGCGGCACGATCACGGCGCCATAAAGGAACGTGCGCGAGCCGTACACGTCATAGCTGGGGAAAGGGTGTGCAGCGACAGACTGTTCCGAGGCGACTAGGCCGCGCATGAAGTAGCCCGACATGGTGTGGTTGGCGGGAATTGCCGTCCCCGTGTTCTCGTTTGAGTTGTGCCCAGGCACCGGGTTGATCCCGTAGCGCGTAGTCCACCCTGCCAGCCGTCCCGCCGACCAGTTGAAGGTGTTGGCGGTAAACGGCATTTGGTTTATCGCCTGAGCCCCAATCGTGATATCCGCCGCGTTGATGTTGATACCGGCGTTGAGCGAGGCGGCGACGTAGATGCGCAGGCCGTCGACGGCTTGGCCGGGGTTCATCGTCATGCCGTTGGGGCCGTAGGATTGATCCATCAGTATTCAAACTCCTGAGATTTACCGCTCTTAGACTTCTTAACCTCGCGCCGTTTCCGGTTGAGTTGCCACTCGGTCGCCGCGTCCTCCGACTTGGCTACAGCGTCGGGCATCTCTTCGGGTCTTTCTAGCTGTACTTTCGATCCCCTATAGATATACCTCATAGACGCCTCGGAGTCCCAGTGCCCTCCGTTCGGATCTCCCCGCTCGTCCATCTCGTCGGCCCTGGTCGTAGACCACGTTGCCGCGTCAAACTCCTTGTCAAGCTCCTGACATCGCAGCGGATTTAGCTGAATCGTGCCAAAGTGCAAGCCCTCTTTGATAGCCATCCGGCAGGCAAACGGATCTAGCTTGTCGGCAAGGTCAACCTTAATGTGCCGCTGCTGCAACTCGGCCAGCATCTCAGGGTCGTGATCGGTGTAAGAGGTGTAGCGGTCCCTCGGGATCTTCCACTGCTCCATCCTCTTTTCAATCAGATCGACCATTTGGCCGATCCTCAATCCTTTTTGATAGATCTGGTCGAACACATAGAAGTTCTTACCACGCCACAGTCCAAACAAGCAGCTAAACCCGGCCGTATGACCAATGTCGATACCAAGTATAACCCGCTCATGCGCTTCGGGTTCGATGTACGCGTGATGCCTAGATGGATCGTATTCGGAGTATAGTTTGCCTGTAAAGGAGACAAACATACAAAGCATTTCCTGTTTAAATACGTCAGGGTGCATGGCGCTTTCCATCGCGTCAGCCTGTCGGCGAGTGATTGCGCCCAGCGCAATACACATTTCAAGCGGAAAGACAACTTTCGTAAAGCCTTTGCCCATGTCATCGTCGTCCTCCCAGAATTCTTTCCAGAAGTTAGAACCGTGGGGTGTTGACTCCATGAAGTAGTAGCCGTCGGTGCGGGAGATCATCGGGAGGACGACCGTTTGGTGGATCGTCTTAAAGGACTCGCCTTTTTGAAATTGGGAGAAGGCGACCTCGGACCAGTGTACGAGGCTCATCGTACCGCCCCGGATCTTGTGGGGGTTCTTGTCGACGCCTGACAGGTAGCAGGCTCCGCGCTGTGCCTCTTGAGTGGGGTTATGATGGGAGACTCCACGCGAGGTGACGTTGAACTGCTCGCCTGGAAACAGCTTTAGGAACTTGTCTTGCGTGTTTCGCTGGATCGACGGGTAGTCTTTGGCTAGGAACATGGACATCGCGTTAGTGTCTTGCCGCATGACCTGACGTATCATCCAAATACCCAGGTGCGTCTTGCCGACCTGCCGGGGCATCATGCACGCAAATAGTTTCACCCTGAGCAGACGGTGTAGGGCCGCAAGCTGAACTGCGTTAAGCTCACACCAGGCTAGTTCGATGGGGGACAATTCAGCTATGGCCATAGAATACCTGTTAAAATAAGATAGTACCCAGGGGTGACAATACCAATGGCCTTAGACTATAATGTATCGGCTAAACTTAAGAAGCTCAAAAAGCTGGCACAGAGCCACTTCCTACTCGGCAACTCGGTCAAGGTCGTCGTCGGCTTAACGGGCGTCTCTGAGCATATCATACAGACATGGCACGACGAATTTGTTCTGTCCACCCTCAAGGAGTCCAGCAGCCGACGCATATTCACCCGCGAGCTGCTGCTCAAGAACGCCCCCGGCATGATCATGATCCTAGCCCAGCTCGCAAAGCAAAAAGGCGACGAAAAGCTAGCCTTTTCCGCAGCCTCGGCCGTCCTCAGCTTCGGCACCCGCTTTCTGTCCGAGGACGCTAGAATCCAAAGCCTTGAGAACAAACTGGCGAAAGAAAACGACAACGATCCTGGCCTCAAGCGCACCCTGTTTGATCTCGTCGCACCCGATGCGGTGATGAACGACAAAAGAAAGAAGGCCCACGCTGACACGGGGCCTCTATCTGAAGACGATGAAGATTTGATGCGGGCATACGAGCGGCTTGAGGAACAGGGGATGCTTTCGGGCGAAAGCACCCCACAAAAGGAGCATACCGAGTCAGATGATGTCAGTAATTACTATGAGCAAGATCATAAACAAAGTCAATCCTCCACGGTAGATCTTTTCGACGGCATAGACGACGACGACTTAAGGTAACGAGCCTAGTTCTTCATCTAGATCATTTGAGATTCTAGTCGTTGCCGAATCTTCCTCAAGGTCCTCAAACGATACGCCGTGACAGTGCCCAAAGTACTCGCAGACGCGGCCGTAAGCGAAACAGTTCTGAGTGTTCCGCGTGGCAGCCCGAGAGTTTCCTCCAAGAGCGTGTATTCCCTGTTTAACAAGATCAAACGTGCTAAGGGCCGATAGCTTGGCGTGATCTGTCGGGACAACCATTTGGTGGTGGATCTTAGTGTCGCCTGCAATCCTTTGGGCAAAGTCTTGAGGAGTTTCTGGATTAGGACGTTTTTTCTTAGTCGGTTGCAGCGGTTTCTTGGCGCTGAAAATGATTTTTTGATACGACACACCTTTAAGCTGGTCATAATCGAGCAACTCCCTGTGAGCGAAGTCCGTAGCGAAAGCCGTGTACAGACTGATCTGAAAATTAACCCTGAGCGTAGCCCACGATACCGGATCAAACCGCTGCGAGGTTTTCATCTCGGTCAGCATCCACGACCCGTCCTCCCGTTCCGAAATGCCGTCAACATAGCCGATAAACTGATGCTCGTCCGAGATGAGCCGGGCCTCCTTGAACTGGACGCGAGGGAGCGCGCCCATCTGCAAGTGTGCCTCGTAAGCGTCATAGGCGGTCTGAACGCGTACAAGCTCGTAAGGATCGCCCTGTAATTCTTCTGTGATATCAGCGCGGCCGTTATTTTCCACAAGCGTGTGGAATGCCTTCCCCCGCTCCAGCGCCCCAGGCCCCTCTTCCCCCGTTTCCGGCGGCACCTTGTCGATGTACTTAAAGGCATACTTTTTTTGACACCCTAGAAACGTATTCATGCCGCTATGCGACAAGAGCCCACTGCCGGGCAGGTTATAGCGCCTAGTTCTCATTTGACACCTTTCGACGCCTTGTGCGCTTCGTTCAGCGCCAGCGCGATGAACTCGCGTGAATGCTCATTTTGGTACGTCTCCGCGAGATGCTTGAGGTTCTCCTTCGTGATCTGAGGAAATCGGTTGCGTATCTCCTTGATGAGCCACTGCCGATCTGCCACACCGCTAAAGTCGAAATCTCCCCGCACTGCTCCGCCCTCTGCCTCGTCGTCAACGGACCCATCCACTACCTCTTCCTTCGGCGCAACGGCAACTACCGGCGCAGGTTCAAGTTTCCTCGGTGCCTCAGGAGCCTTGAGCGGCATCGGCTCAGTCACCGACAAGCGCTCCATGTTCTTTGCCGGGATCGTGTCAAACTCCGACTCGTCGAGCATCCCGAGCCCACAGTGCGTCAGCACGGCCCGGCGGTTTGCCTTCGTTATGCACTTCATCCAGGCGTTAGCAACGTCCTCGCCCTTCATCTTTTCAAACAACGCCACGCCGCCGACCTGATCCGTCTGCCGACCGTCGGGAGTCGAGGCGCGAGCAAACACAAGCAAGACCCCACTCGCCTTATCCACCACCTTGTCAACAATCGTCACCGACACCGTGTTGACGGCGGCAAGCTGTGCAGTTGCGTCCTTGTTGGCATAAAGCACCAACTTGCCGTTTAGCTTAATGAAGTCAAATGGCTTGGTCAGCGGATTAAGGCCCACGCGGCGGCACACCTCATGATAGTACGATAGCCGCTGCTCGTTGCTCAAACGGCTCAAGTCGCCTTGCGTCACCAGAGAATAAACCGGATCGTCCTGCGGCTTGGCGGGTGCAGGCGCAGCAACGGCCGCAGGCTTGCTGTTAGGCGCAGCCTGCACAGCCACGGCCGTTTGCGGGCCAGCTAACACCGCTGCGGCCATAGCCTTTTTCTGTGCCTCTTCGTCGTACGTCCCCCCAGCTTGCGCTGCTACCTTTTCCTTTGCCAATTGATCTACGCTAGGATTTTTTAACTTATCCATCATGCCCATGGCTGTATCTCCAAAAAAGTTTCTGCAATTACAAACAAAAAAATACCCCGTTTTCACGAGGTTTTCAAGGGTTTATTTTTCCTGTTAGTCGCTGTCGTCGTCGCTGTCGTCGTCTATTTCGCTCTGAAAAATAAAACCGTCTCTATCGTTCGGCGCGTCGACGATACCTTCACTGTCAAGCCAGTTATTAAACCCCTCGCGCCAAGCAATTTTATCTACTGATTTGAGTACATCGGCCGGACTATAGCTTAATTCGCCGAATGAGATAGGCTCGTAACACTCATTTAGCAGATCATTGTATCGCTCGCACAATTCGCGCTCTGAGTAGATTTTCATAACTTCCCCCTTTTTCGACACAAATATACATACAATAATATTGTAGTGCAATCACATAATTGCAAGATTTTTTAGATTTTACTAAAGTTTTTTTGTAAATATACCGATAAGAGATTTAACGGTGCAATTAAGCACTGGCGAAAGGACACCCTTATGAAAAAAAAAAAAAAACGAATAGAAATCGAATCTTATGATGAGGATAATGTAGTGCTCTTTACTCGGGAACAAATTGGTAGAATCATTGCGAATTTAAAAAAGATTAAAGATCTTACTTACGTAACTTCGGACACGATGCAGACAACGCCTGAATTTTATGATGCTTGTTTCAGGGAATTTAAGAAAATTTTACTTGATCCTGAAATTTTTGACGGCCTTAATTTCTATCAAACGCATTATTTTGAAGACCTATGTCAAGATATCTCTCTTCTTCTTGCCGGTGAATTTTCCTGTTTTGAGGAAACTATGAGTTATCAATCAACATTCGGCCAAACTTAAACACACCTTAAACACACTCTTAAAAGGATACCCTATGCAAGGTAAAGCATTAAATTCTTACACTGTCTGCGTCTGTCGCCAAAGCAGCAAAAAACTGCAATTCGCTACTGCCTTAACTGTTGCGACTACCGCGCAAGCAGCTGTTGATCGCGTGATACGCTTGTATTGCGGCGATGATCCGCTGTTGCTTGAGCGCGATTTAGTCGCTATTGATGCTTATTCTGATACGTCATTGCAGCTGTTACAGGCAGACGGTTGGGATAATATTGACGAGGCGCTAGCTGCGTTCATGCGAATTGAAGGCGGTATCTTACTTCGCAACCGGCCGGAAAGAACAAAAGTTAGGACACCCCGCGAGACTGTCGCAAGCGTAAAAAAGGGCACTGGCCGTAGCAAAACAGATGTGGCGGCAACGGTCGAAAACTTAAATCGTGCGCCGCTGCGAACTATCGCGGCAGACTACGCTGCCGAAGTTCACGAGCGAGTTAACAAGGGCGCTAGACCGGCAACCTTGCCTATCGCGCCTAAGCGCAAGGTTGCTGTCACCAAGCGAGTAGCTGCAACTAAGCCTAAGGCAAAGCCTGTCGCCAAAGCATCCGCTAAAAAACAAAAGCGCGGTTAAGGCGCATAAGGGATAATAGGGAGGGAGACGGTTTCGTCTCCCTCCCTTTTGTTTCAACTCGCTCTACATAGGATATGATCCCGATGCAAGCAATCGCAAAAATTTTTAGAGGCATCCTAGGCTTAATCTACCGCCAAAGGCCTGAAACCCTTGCGCAGCGCTTGCTACAGCGCGTCTCAAAAAAACCTTAACTAACAGCGAATTACACTTGACGCTGCAATTGAATAGATGCAAAGTATCTGTATTCAAGCAGTGTATCAAAATTTTAATTGAAGGGTGATCAAATGATCGTGCGTTTCAACGTACCGGGTACTCATTATGAGGAGGCGTTTGAACCTTATTCGACACAGGCTGAGAGCATAATAGGCTTATATGAGGTGATTAGGACGGCGTGCCTAGACTTGACTGCCGATGTTACTGTTCTTCTAGAGACTAATATAGCTGATATATCGCAACTAAGAGCGATGGGCGGAGGCGCAGCGGTCAAAGGCGAGGAAATGCAGAAATGTATGGAAAAATCGGAAGCCTTTCACTCGGGCACTGTTTCGATCGCTCTTGAGGCAGACAAAGTTGATTCAAGAGGTACGTCAAGGGAAGTTAAGACTAAGGCGCTCTTACTCCCAAGCGGATCTCTAAAGCGCCTTGCAGCGCTTGCTGTAGAGCAAACAAGAGCGTTTCAGCTGGCAGTAGCAGCTGAGGCACAGCTGTCAGACAGCGCTGTGCAGCTGATCAGGTCTACGCTTGATGCTACGCTTAGTCACCCTTTACTCCAAACGGCCGCATCTACGGTTAAACCGTTTGAACTACTCGCTGCGGATATAAGCGATGAGGAGCTGGCCGAGGCACTGCTACCTGTTAAGCGCTCTAAGAAGGCAGCGAATACCGCTAAGGCGAAGGCAGCTAAAATCAGTGAAGCGGCAGCCCCTTACAGTTAATTCGCACGGTAGTCAAGTGAAATTAAAGCAAAGTCCTTACAGATTAAATCTGTAAGGGCTTTGTGTTATGCTGATTATAGCGATCGCTTAAATTTCACTAAGGAGATTCATCATGGCTATCAAGAGGGCTGCAAGCCGTTCCCGTCCACTCAGCGCAAGCGAGCGTGCTAGTTTAGCCAACGCTCGTAGCTCGACCCAAAACCGCACTGCTCGCCGTCGCAATGAAGCCGATGCCGCTATGCGTACAAAGCCGTCGAAGTCCAAAGGCGGCAACTCCCCCGCTGCTTAAACTTGCCGTGCCTCAGTCTGGGATCTCCTCTAGTGTCTTTTCGCCGGTCAGCAACTCCCGCGAAAGGGTTCGGACTTCGTGGTACTCTTCAATGGTTTTAGCTTCGGCCAGGCGCAGCAACACGCGGCGCGACAGAACGTGGCGTCCTTTGCGGGCTTCCTTATAGCGGCCGTCAGCGGCGAGCTTGCGTAGGTTTGCGATCTCCTGACGCACGACGCCGATCTCAAGTTTCCCACTCGTTGTCGATAGGTTCTCCTGAACGGGCGTCATCGTCTTTGTCCCGCGCAGGCTCGTTTCTCGGACTGGAACCGCTATCGGTGCTACTGGCGTAGAGTTCTGACTCATGAATTGTATCCTTATAGTCGATGCCATAATTGGCTAAAAACTTGCTTTTGCTTTGCTGAGAATCGAACGATATCCGCAACGGAAACACTTCGGTGAAATCGTTTTTAAAGTTTTCCCGCGCTCGGTTGTACGCTGCTTTTTCCTCGTCCGAGTTAACCTTCCACGTCGATTCGTCCTGCGGCTTCATCAGGCTCGACACCTGCTGCTCGAAACTGGTCTTACGGTCGATCTTGACTTTGTGGCGCTCGTCGAGGTTTTCGTTGCCGATAGTCTCAACGTCATCGACCAACTCGTTCGCTTCCACCATCGCCCGAATAATCTCGTTGTCCTGATCGTCCGACGCCTTCATCAGCTTTTCGTAGTACTCGGATTGTGACGAGGAAAATCCCAATGCGTCCATGTCGAGGTCTTCAGATTCCGCCATGAGAGCAAGCAACTTCGTTTCGTCCCAGTACCCCTGCGCCCCATCATTATTAAGCAGCACGTTAAGCCGTTTTTCGTCAGACTCGCTGACGTTGACAACGGCAACCTGTAGCTCGTACTCACCGCCAGCTTCCAGGTCGTCAAGAATGCTGAGGCGTTGATGACCGCCCACAACTTGCCCTGTTCGCTCGTTGACAATGATAGGTTGAACAAGGCCATGTTTTTCAATCCCTCGTTTCAGGCGTGCGCGGGCTTGGTTGGTGAGGGAGCGGGGATTGTATGGCGCTCCCTTTACGGATGATCGTTGCACGGTCTGCATTGTAAACTTCTCGAACTGGCTCAACGTCGTCTCCTTTAGGAGTGTCTTTAAGTAGCCACCCAAAATTCATGCTGCGGATATAAACAAGGTCCCCATCCGACTTAAATTCAATCTTTTCTAGCCTGAACTTTTCGATTAGGTTTGACAACTTTGTCAGCTGCGACCTGTACTTCGGCATGTAGCGATCGGTGCCTAGCGTCTCCGGCACTACCAGTTTCCAGTCGCCGGGATCGGCCAGCGCCTCGCCTAGCACCATCATGTGACTGCCGAGCGTGAAGCCTGACATGCGAACGTCTTGACGCCGGACTTGGAACTCTTCACGGTCCCGTACTGGCCGGATATTCTGCAACTCCCGCAGGTGGTCCATGATCGGCCTGTCCGATTGTTGATACTTCGCCTCTTCCTCCGCTTCCGCTTGCGCTTGCGGCTTGTTCCAGTCGTTCTTCATCTTGCAGCCTCCCCATGTTTTCAGGCCGTAGGAACGCCGCTAGCCTCATTGCTATGATGCTAGCGATCTTTTGCGCGTTGGTGTGATGCCCACGTCCCCGGACGATATTCGGCGCGTAGTTCATCTCGACCGAGTAGCCGAGGTTTGAGCAGGTGATCTTGACGTTTAGCTCCTGCGTCTTTTGGCCGACGACGATAATTTTAGGCATCTTCGTCCCCGATCAGGTCCCAGAGGTTACTCAAGATTTCCGTATGCTGCGGGGTCCACGGAAAGCAGTCACCGCTAGGCTTCGAGATGATCAGATAGGCCGGAAACTTTTTGATCGTCCTCGGCGCTATATGTAGCGCTGCCGCCGTGTTGTCGTTGATCGGTATGCCGTTCGGGTAGCCTTTCTGCAAGGCGAGGAACTGGCCTGTAGGCCACGTCCGGTCGCGTAGCCGCTTGCCACTTTTCAGATGCTCAAGAGCATGAGAGAAATTCATACGTTTATCCTACAAAGGGGTGTCCTGCCTCAAACGCTTCCACAATCCGTTTCATCGGTCTAAGCACATGCTTCATCTTGCCAGCGACCTCGTAGCTAAGGGTGTAGCTGTCAAGATTCAGCATCCACTCGCATAGCTTCGCATAGTCCCGAGGGTAATACTGCTTGATCATGTAGAACTCATGCGCTAGCGCAAGCTCCGGCGAGCGGCCGAGCCACAAATAATAACGCGGCATAGGCATCCCGGCCGCAAGCATAATGTCGAAAGGCGCAGATTTCTTGAGCCTCCACACCAGCGAAAAAAGCCTTTCGGAAGGTAGATACGGCCCGTCAACGGTGAAGTGAGTTCGCCTGTGGAGAGAATCTGACGCCTTTGTTCCGATGACAGTAACATCACAGTCATGCTCGTCAAGGAGAGTATCCACCAGAAGTCGCCGGTAACGCTTGAGCGCGCTTTTACTATAACACTGGTATAATATGTCGTCTTTAAACTGCTTTCCAAAACGGGCTAGATCCTCTTTCGAGTTGAACTGTTGCAGCTTGTCGAGCATTGCGATGCGGCCAGAGACGACATGGACTTCCGTTTTAAAAAAGTCCTCATGCGCTTTGATAACGTCGTCAAAGAACGACAGCCCCGGAAAGATTTGCTTAAAGACCGGCACCACCGTATAGCCGCGCTGCTGCAATTCAAACCAAGCTGCACAAGAATCTTTACCAGTAGAATACTGGAGCAAAACGCGGCGACTAGGGCACAGCTCGTCAAGGACGCGCCAAGTGGCGTCATCCACTCGTTCGGAAGGCGTAATGTCAAATTTTTGGCCTTTCGGGCGACGCCACGTTAGCTCCTTTTGCCGCTGCTTTTTTGTCACGCGCTGCGGCTTTTCGCTTTCGCTCGGCGGGCTTGAGTCGGATGTCGGTGAAGGGCTTTCCGGCTTTGGACTTTCCATGGGTGGTTCTTTCGGAGTTCACGCGGTTTTCGCTGCGGTGCCGGGGTGCTAGTTCGGGTTCTTTGTAGCGGCCGTTGCGGCCGTAGTAGCTGCGAAGAATGGCGTCAGTTTCTTTGAAAAAGTAGACGCCGGGTTCTAGGTTGGGGTCTTTGCCTCGGTGTATCCGCGAGATCACCGTCAGGTATAGGATGCCGTTTGCTTTGCACCAGTCGGTGAGCTTGTAGCTGACAAACTTTTTTCTGCCTGCGTCCCAGCATTCGACTATGTAGGTACTCTTGACGGCCCGCCGCCGGACTTTGGCGGGTTCGGGCTTGGGTTTCTTTTTGCCTATCATGCTCTCTTCCTCATCGTCGCAACTTTTTGTTTGATCCAGTCTTTCATAGCCGTCATGACAGATTGCTTCGACATCTCGAAGGTCGCTATCATGGCGCTGCGATCAGCGAGCTTCTGACAAAGTATGTCATCGAGCACCAGATTGCAATCTGCCATGTAATAGATATTTACCGTCCCTTTCTGCCCGATCCTATAGCACCTGTCCTCGGCCTGCTGCATGTTGGCCGGGAGCCAGTCGAAGTCGTTAAAGATAACGTCGGAGGCGGCCGTCAGGGTGATGCCGACGCCTGCGGCTTTGATGTGACCGAGGAAGACGCGGCAGTCGGGATCGGTCTGGAACCTGTCGACGACGCTGCCTCTGAGTTTCTGCGGGGTCTGGCCGCACAGGCGCACGGCCTTGGGGAACGCAGCCGACAGGGTGTCTAGTACGGCCGTGTGGTCGGAGAACACGACGACCTTACGGCCTTCGGCAAGGATCTGCTTTGCGGTGTCTACGGTGTGCTCGACCTTGACCTGGGCCGTCATCCTTTTCAGGCGCATGAGGTGTTTAAAAAACTCCTCGTCGTCACAGTCTGACGCCATGAACTCCCAGTCGAATAGCTTGTCAAAATCCTCGCCCGTGTCGATCTGTTTAACCGACTGCATCTTAGGCGGGAGCGTCAAGATATCGGATTTCTTGCGACACAGCATATGCGTCGAAATCGCGCCCCTAATCTCCTGCACCTTGACCGCCCCCACGTTGTCCATCTCACTCGGCCGGTACTTGTCGGCTAGCGGGTGCTTAATCATAAACGCAAGCGGCCAAAGGTTTGAAAAGTCCTTGGTGACAGGCGTCCCCGTAAGGAACCACAACCGCTCTAGCTCAGGCATCACGGCGACAAACTGCATCATCGTCTTCGTGCGTTGCGCCGCCGGGTTCTTAAGATAGTGCGCTTCGTCGGCAATCACCACCAACCCCTTGCCGTTAGGATAGCGCTCCGTGAGTTTTTCGAGCTGGCCTAGACGCGAGTACGGGACAATGTGTATATTCTTGTCGCCATACTCACACCCCCACATTCGGAGTTCGTTATGCCAATTACTGATGAGTGTAACCGGGCATATGATCAAGACGGCCTTACCTTTTCCGTCCATCTTTACTTGCTCGGCGGCAATGATAGCCTGCATCGTTTTACCAAGTCCCATGTCATCGGCAAG
>Ga0315294_10001350_pt1 | contig 26597 bp, 24 predicted proteins | sample YL17G13_40_MG_FD_203626 | JGI IMG/M metagenome (GOLD analysis project Ga0315294, IMG submission 203626) | Sediment microbial communities from Yellowstone Lake, YNP, Wyoming, USA - YL17G13_40 | ecosystem: Environmental > Aquatic > Freshwater > Lake > Sediment | place: USA: Wyoming | collected... | reverse complement strand
TAAGGAGTTTTTAAAGAAGATGAATCAAAAATTCATAGACCTAAGAAGTGACACGGTAACAAAACCCTCCAAAGCCATGCGGAAAGCCATAGCCGAAGCAGAGGTGGGAGACGACGTTTTCGAGGATGATCCCACGGTTAAAAGATTAGAAGGAATGGTGGCGGAGCTTTTGGGCAAGGAAAAAGCTTTGTTCATCCCCAGCGGAACTATGGCAAACGAAGTGGCTATTAAGTCTTTGACCAAACCGGGGGACGAGGTGATATTGGAGGAAGATTCACATATATACAATTATGAAGTGGGAGCTCCTTCTGTTCTTTGCGGAGTCCAATTACATGCCATAAAAGGGGAAAGAGGAGTTTTAACTCTACAGCAAATTCTGGATCATATTCGTCCACAAGACATTCATATTCCACCAACCACTTTAATCTGTTTGGAAAATACCCACAATCGGGCGGGCGGAACAATTTATCCTTTAGAGGAGATTAAAAAAATAAGAGAAGCTACGAAACTTTTAGGAATCAAGATGCATCTGGATGGTGCCCGGCTGTGGAACGCCACCATCGCCACCGGAATTCCTTTGGATGAATATGCCAGACATTTTGATTCAGTTTCAGTCTGTTTATCGAAGGGTTTAGGTGCACCAATTGGTTCGGTCATATCCGGAAGCTCTGATTTTATTCGAATTGCCAGAAGAAACCGGAAGATGTTTGGTGGGGGGATGAGACAGGTGGGGATAATCGCCGCCGCGGGGATTTATGCCATTGAAAATAATTTTAATCGTTTGATCGAAGATCATCGAAATGCCAAAGCCTTAGCCTTAGGCTTATCAAAAATCCCCAAAATCTCTGTGGATATGGAAAGCGTTCAGACTAATATTGTGGTCATAGATATAAAAGAAAGCGGTATGGAGGTTAGCGAGGTTTTGGAAAAATTGTCCGAAGGATCCCGCTTCGCGGGAAAAGAAAAAGGTGTTTTAGCCGTCCCCTTCGGAAAAAACAAAATCCGATGCGTAACTCACTTGGATGTGAATCGAGATGATATTTATAAGGCTCTGGAGGTGTTTAAACAGGTATTTGAAAGTTCTCCAACGGACTCCTCCTGACCCGGTCTCTTACTTCGTCTCCCGCTAAAGGGCGAATATCTCAGGAAAGGGTCTTATGATGCCTCGGCAATAGGAATTGGCGAAGCAAAATGGCTTCCCGCCAAAAGCGGGATGCATACGATAGGCAGGTACGAATTTAATTAATGAGAAAGGAAACCAAAGGATATTTACTGGTGATTTTGGGGGCAACTCTGTTGGGCACCATCGGGATTTTTGGGAGGTTCATATATCTTCATGAGCCTGATCCTCTGACGGTAGTGACCTTCAGGGCGCTTATCGCTTTCATTCTTTTATTCTTCATCTCCATAGTCTTAAATCCGAACTCCCTTAGAATCAGAAAAAGGGATTTTTTATATTTTGCCATATATGGTTTTTTAAGCGTGACTTTATGTTTTCTTTTGTTCTTTTATGCCATCAAATTTACCACCATAGCCACCGCCACCATCCTTTTATATACATATCCAGCCTTCATTGTAGTTCTTTCCAAAATTTTTTTGAAGGAGGCGTTAACCAGAGCCAAATTCTTTGCTCTGCTTTTGACCTTTTTAGGGTGCATTTTAGTTATCCAGGTGTATAATCCCACAGAATTAAAGTTAAATTTAAGGGGGGTGATCTACGGATTAGGGGCAGGTATGGGGGCGGGGTTTTATAGTATATTTGGGAAGAAAGCGGTGGAAAGATATAATCCCTGGACCGTGGTCACATATACTTTCGGGTTCGGAAGTTTTTTTCTTCTAATCGCCCGAGGCGTAAGACCTCTTTATTCAGTAAATTATCCTTCCATGACCTGGATTTGGATCTTCGCCTTGGCTATTCTCTCCACCTTATTGGGTTATTCAATTTACACCAGAGGATTGAAATATATAGAGGCAAGCCGTGCCGGAATAGTTGCCACTTGGGAGGTAGTGGTAGCATCCTTTTTAGCCTTCATCATCTTTGGCGAAAAATTGAGTCCCTTACAAATCTTCGGCGCCCTTTTCATCTTTCTGGGAATTTTCATCATAAAGATAAAGTAAACAGTGTGGGGAGTGCAACAATTTATTTATGGTAAGCTTGGGAACTTTTGTTATGGTTTTAAATTTGCAGAAACAAGGTTCTTGCACTCCATAGTCACCGTCCGCTTTAATCCCTCCCATCAAGGGAGGGGGAATTGATAAACTCCCCTCTCCCCTTGTGGGAGATTGAACGAAGAGAAACCCATAGGGTTGAACGAAGCGAAATGCATGGCAGGGTTAGGGTGAGGGGTATATAAGCTTATTCACTGCTTTTGTATTAGCTTAATAGCGTTTTATTATTTTCGCGCCCGGGTAGTAGTGAGTGAGAATCTCTTTATAGGAGTATCCTTTTCGAGCCATGCCGATGGCACCGGTTTGACACATGCCCACACCGTGACCGTTTCCATGTCCCCTGGCAGTAACCCATTGTATAGAATTATCAAATCCCCTTTGAATTTCTAAATCAAATAAAGTGTTGGGCAAAATCAAATTGGGATCGCTTCCCCTTTTCAAAGCCCATCTTATTTTATCCTTATATATTCGGTAAGTCCCGGAGTCGGTCACCACCTCTAAAATTTCGATTCTTCCTGAAGGTGATCTTTCCCTTACAATCAGATCCACTAAATTCCCAAATCCTCCTGCCCAGACGAGTGAACATCCACTTGACTCTTTCGGAATGAATTCCACCACTTGTCCTGTAGAAAGAGCTTCTTGTCCAGCATTCTTCACCAAACTGTCCAGGAAGGAAGAAAGGTCTTTCTCCAAATCCTTTTTGCCCCAGATCTCCTCCCAGGTATAATTTTTTGCCCAAATGCAAAAATTATCGTCATCCACCGAAATTAAATACGGCTCTTGTGGTTTATCCCAAACTTTTTCAATATATTCAGTCCTCCCTCCACAGTTAGCATGATAATAGGCATGAATGAGTTTTTTTCCAAAAGCCAGCACCTTCCCTTTTGTATCTTTGATGGCTTTATTCACCAAGTGATCTTCTATTCCTATCCCGTTATAAACCTGATCTGCCACCGAAGCTTCCAGGTCGTATCCTGAGTTTTCATATTGCCCCAAACAAGAAAGTGAGTAGGTTCGGGCGGCTACGGCTTGGGCTTTGAGCGCCTCGATCTCTTCATCATTCAACTTGCCGATCTCCGCGGGGACAACTCCTTTAAGATAATCCTCAACCGGGAGTATATTAAGAACCAAAAGAGATTTTGGACTCTTATCCTCAGGCTCTTTAGGACTTAAGAGCACCTCTAAGGTGCCTCGATAGGGCTTGCCATTCAAGAAAAGATAGGAGTCATCTTTCCTGGGGAAGAAAAAGACCTGGGTTAAGTTTGCTTCTAATTCTCCTCGAGTGCTCTCGCTCAAGACTATACCATCTTCAGAAAGCTCTACCAAGATGTTTGCTGAACCATAAAAAGTTGATCTTTTCCCTTCAGGGTGAACTTTGGGGGTGCCCCCTTTTTTTGGAAATCCCGCCGGAGGCTGGGCACGAAAGCATTTGATTGCAAATGATTCTTTGGGACTGATTACAATATTTTCGCCTGTTTCAAGGAGTTTAACTCTTACCACCGGTTGCTTGGAATTGGTATCGGAATAAAAAATCTCCTCTGTATAAAAGGGCTTTTCTGCGCAACCCATGATGAAGAGAAGAAGTAAAAACAAGTAAATTCTGCGAAGAAAAAGCCCAAAAGGTTTTCCGCCGAAGGCAGACAATGGCTTAATGACCCAACTCACAATTGACCTCTATCGTTTGTCCGCAGGATCCAAAATCGGATCGTTGGCGAGGCTCGTCCCACGGGTTTCGCTTCGCTCAATATCGAAGCTCGATGTTCGAGATTCTTGTTTTCTTAGGAATTATCCAGCTTCGAGCACCGAGCTTCCAGCATCGAAACCGTTAAACGAGCTTCGTAACTACCAAACGAGTCTGGCTATCATATCTAACTAGCATTAAAATAATAACTCCACCCACACTAAATCTTGGGGGCACCTGTGGTTAGGGCACCCCGATCTAACTGTTTTGAGTATATTTTCATTTCTGTAAAAGTCCGTTTAATCCGCTTAATCCGTTGACCGTTTAGGGCAGACATATCTTGCCCAACACGCCAGGTTTTCTTGCTCCGGTCGTCTTTTTAAAGCTGACTTTTTCCCCCTCGATGGTCTGGTTAGCCAAAATGGCAAATGAGATCGCCTCCAAAAAGTCGGGGTCTATGCCCAAGTTCTGGACACTCATTACTTCTATCGGATGAAATAAAAGTTTTAGTCTATTCAAAAAATATCTATTATAAACTCCACCTCCGCACAAGAGGACTTGGTCTATCTTGACTTTTGCTTTGACAAACTTTTCATACGCATTCAATATCGCCCAGACTGAAAGTTCGCTTGCGGTGGCAATCATATCTTTTGGGTTTAATTTAAGTTTTACTCCCCAATTCAAGATTTTGCTCACGAATTCTTCTCCAAAGTTTTCCCGCCCACAGGACTTGGGAGGTCCTTTTCTAAAGTATTCATTCTCCTTCAATCTATTTAATAAACCAGAATTGACCTTGCCAGATAAGGCGATTTTTCCACCTTTGTCGAAATTTTTCTTATAGATTTTTCTGGTCAAATTATCTACGATCATATTTCCTGGTCCCGAATCAAAGGCGAAAATGTCATCCACCTTACCCGCTTTAGGTAAGACCGTAACATTGGCAATGCCACCGATGTTGACCACCATGCGCGAAATTCCCATGTCCCCGAACAAAAGAAAATGGACATAAGGGGTAAGTGGTGCTCCTTCTCCACCGCCGGCGATGTCGCTGGTTCTGAAATCACCCACAGTAACTACCCCAGTCCTTGAAGCAATAACCGAGGGTTCTCCTATCTGGAGCGTGGCTCTCACTTTCTTGCCCAATCTTTTCTCCAGGTTGGGTAAGTGCCTTACCGTTTGTCCATGTGATCCAATTAGATCAATCTCCTTCATCTTGTATCCAGAAGTTTTCGTCACCGAAAAAACAGCCTGGGCAAAATATTCTCCTAAAGCCAGGTTTAATCTTAAAACTTCATCCAAATTTTGATAGGAGGGATCAGAAATCTGGATGATTTTTTGTTGGACCTCTCGAGGAAACTTATACGTTTTACAACCAAGTGGCTTAGCTTTTAAATTCTTTCCCCGCGAAGCGGGATCCTTCGGATTGGTATTATCTATTTTGACTAAGCAGGCATCGATTCCATCTGCCGAGGTGCCCGACATAAGTCCGACCACCAAACGTTGCTTCTTCTTTATAAGATCATACAGCTTTTCCATGAATTGCTTCAAATTTGGTGTCTAAATTAAAAACTCAAAACTACCTCACCCCCTGTGTCCCCCTCTCCACACCTGTGGAGAGGGGTTCACCCTGAAGGGGATTAAGGGGGAGAGGTTATCATTTGAGCTTCTTTTTTGTCGTAAGAATCTTATCCAGGCTAAAATCCAATCTCTGCTCACTTATTTTTCTATCTGAAATCAGTTTTTCAAAATGCTCTAAAACCTCAACTTGTTCTTCGAAATTATCGCATACCAAAATCAGATCGTTCCCGGCTAAAAAAGTCTTTTCGCAAGATTCGGTTAGTTCTCTATTTTTTCTGATAGCTCCCATCGGCATATCATCGGTGATCAATATGCCCCCAAAGCCAAGTTCGTCTCGCAAAATGTCTCCACAAATTATCTGCGATAAAGTGGCAGGTTCATCTGCATCCAAATTCTGGCAGAGCACATGAGTGCTCATGATCATATCGACATTACAAGAGATGGAGGCTTTAAAGGGCAAAAAATCTATTTTCTCGAATCGCTCTTTGGAGTTTGAGTTGATGGGCAAATCCGAATGCGGATCAATTTCTATATCACCTATTCCGGGAAAATGTTTGGCGCAGGCTAAAATATTTTCAGATTTAATCGCCTCTATCGCTACTTTTGACGCTTCTGCCACCCAGGTTGGATCATCTCCAAAAGACCTCTCTTTTACCACCGGATTCTTCGGGTTGGTGAAAACATCCACTACCGGTGCTAAATTGACGTTTATCCCCAATCGGGCTAACTCTTTAGCAGTAGTTTTATAAGCTTTAAATATGCCCTCTTTATCTTTTCTATCCCCATAGAATTTATTAGATGGGAAAACAGGAAAATTTTGGGTAATTCGATTAACTCTTCCTCCTTCCTGATCAATCATAATGAAAAGCGGGTATTCACGATTAGCCTGGAGTTGGCTGATCGTCTCCGAAATCTGTTTTGGCGATTCGATATTTCGAGCAAAAAGGATTACCCCGCCTAAATTCTCTTTTTCAATCAGATGTTGAAAATCATCTGTGGGGAAGCACCCCTGAAATCCGAAGATAAAAAACTGCCCTACCATTTGTGGATTAAAAGCTCCCATCTTTATCGTCTAGCCATAGGATAGGTTTAGGTCTGGGTTTAGGTTTAGATTCGCTACGCTCACTACAAGTCGGCCACGTATCGTCTGTCGTCTATCGGTTTGGTCTATCGTATTTACACGACAAACGATACCCGATGACTTTTCAAACGATTCGTAGCCGCCACCGAAACCTTTTAAAACGAAACCTAAAAAACTAGTCATTATCTAATTGACATAACACTACAGCTTATACCGCACAGACCATATTTTTCCCTTTCCCTTTAGCCAAATATAAGCCTTGATCCACCTTTTCCACCAGGTGTTCGGTGGTGGTTCCATCTTCGGGATAAGTGGCGACCCCTGAACTCACCGTCAATTTAACCCTTATCCCGCTTTGTTCATTTACAAAATCGGTCGACTCCACCCTTGTGCGAATTCTCTCCCCGATCATGTGCGCATCTTTTTTGTTGGTCTGCGGTAATATCACTGCAAATTCTTCTCCCCCATACCGATTAACCATATCCACATCTCGCACCGAATCTTTGATCCTCCTTGCCAGCTCAATCAGAACCTGATTGCCAAAAAGATGTCCGTAAGTGTCATTGCATCTTTTGAACCAATCTATGTCGATCATAAGCAAAGATAAAGATTGCTTATAGCGTTCTGCTCTTTTTATTTCTTGGGAAAGTTTCTTAATGAAGTAACGATAGTTATATATTCCGGTCAGCTCATCCACTATGGTCATCTCCTCAGTCTTTTGGTGTAACGAAGCGTTTTCCATAGCCAGGGCGGCGGATGCGGCTAAGATGGAAAATATTTTCTCGTCCTGCTCCAGAAAAGCTCCCCTCCTTTTGGACCGGGCATCTAATACTCCGATCACCTTCCCCCGAGAGATCATGGGAACAGCCAACCAGGATTTAAATTCTTCTGATTCTTTTTTTGGGTCTGAAGCATTGGCAAGGTCGAAGACCCGCACAGGTTTTCTGCTGGTTGTCACCTTCCGCAAAGTTCCGTTTAGCTGTTTTATGATCGGCTCCTTGAACAGTATCTTTTTCCCCTCCTTAATCTCCCCCAGAAGAGAAAGAGTATTGGAATGGTTTAGGATAAAAATTGAGCAAAACTGGTAACCCAAAATCTTTTGCACGATATTTAGAAGCTCGTCCACTACTTCCTCTAAATTCAGTATCTCTCCTAAATTGCGGGAGGCTTCATAGATGGTTTCAATTTGAGCTTGTGATTTTTCCAATTCTGAGGTTCTCTGATTCAAAATGTCAAACATTCTTGAAAGTTTAGCCCTGGATCTGTCAAGGGTTTGTATAACTGCACTGACCGTAATTACCAGACCCCAGAGAATTGCAATCTTTATAACCAGATAGTTTGCAGAAAGGGTTGCTAAATCTCGGCTGTTGGTGGCGAGATAAAAGACGGAGGACAAGAAGGCCAAAAGGACTCCAGCCAAAAGTCCCGCGGCATAACCTGCAAAAGGAACCACCAAAAAATAAAGAAGGAAAAAGTCTCCTCCCTGCCGGTCTGTAAAAAGGATAAAAAAGGTGATTAGGACGATATCCAAAAAACAAGTAAAGAAATATGTATGTTTTGCCTTTATCCTGGTCTTACTTATATAAATAAAAAATGCGAGAGAGTAAAATAAAAATGCATAAAAAAGAATCCAAACTCTATGGTCAGATTCTTGGGGGGCAAAAAGAAACCATAAGACGAAGCATAAAAATATTATTCCCCGAATCTGCCAAAAAATGTTTTTGGGCTGAGCAACAAATGACCAGAAATCTGAGTCTTTCTTTTTCTCCATGATATTACTCAAATTAGATTAAAACATCTACAGCTTATCCTATTTTTAAACTATATCGGCAAAAAAGCCCAATCTTGTATTCTGGAGGCAAGTGAATAAAATCCTCGATCCAATTTGAGGGGGTTACTTTGCCTTCCTAAACGGCAGAGCCGGACAAAATTCCCTTTGATGACATCTTTTGCAACACATTTTTTTCAAAATTATCTTCTCTACAAATAGAATAAAAATATAAATCAGAAATATCGACAGAGCCAAAATATTCCTTTTTCTTACTAGCTGAAGGAAAGCTACCAAAAGAGGAACCACCCACAAAAGATGAAGAAAGATGGCATAATTATAATCATCCACATACTTTGACTCATCCCCCTTTTCGAAAAGATAACCTGCGATCTTACCCCAACCGGTGTTGCAAACCTTTCCATGATAAAAACAGCTAACACAGCGAGAAAGGGGCAAAATCAAATTCAATGCTATCACGCTATATATAACATAAATTATAGCTAATGCATCGTTCAAGCCAAGCAAAATGTAAATCCCCAATGCAAAAGCTATTAAAAGTATAATCCATCGGAAGACTATTATGTGTTTAGGATAGTTCTCGCAAAATGTAAATTCAATAGCTTCATTTTTATCGTTCATTTTTTCCTCCGAGTTTTAAATTCCAACCAAAGATGATAAATTTTCCAGCAAAAAGCAAATTGAAAATTTAAGCCATTTTGGAAGGTCAAAAGGGTTCATTAAATTTCTTGCTTTTGAAATCCGATTATTTTAAATTAAAATGTCTTTTTAGAAACCTTGAACGAATTCGAACGTATTCCGAAAAAGGATTACATTCTTCTTGGAGGTACGATGTTAGGTTTAAGCAAAGTTGCGGTTCTTTTGACTATGCTCGCCATACTTTTGACCTTCTTTAATTTCAATATCTGTTTTGGCACGGAATTCAGAGCCGGTGGCAACTTTTTCTTCCCGGATACCTTAACCATTCATGACGACTTAATTATCGCAGGCGGCACCATCAAATCGGATGGTATTATCGAAGGTGATCTTATCTCCGCCTCAAACCGCTTGGTTCAAAACGGTGTAGTGGAGGGGAGCGTGATCGCGGGCGCCAAGGATTTGGATATATCAGGTGAAGTTAACGGAAGCGTTAGAGGGTTTGCCCAGAACATCAACGTCAATGGAAAAGTGAACCGGAACTTGATCGGTTTCTGCAGCGCCCTAAACATTGGGCCTGATGCGGAGATCGGAGGTGACCTCACTGCTTTCTGTGGAGAGTTAAACTTGGATGGTAAGGTAGGAAAAGGATTAAGAGGGTCCGTGGGGACTTTGATCATCTCCGGGAGTGTGAATGGAGATGTCTCAGTCAAGGCTGAGAAGATTATCTTGATGCCAACTGCCCAGATATTGGGCGACTTTAAATATAAGAGTGAAAAACAAGCCAAGATCGAATCCGGAGCTTTAGTAAGCGGACAGACTCTCTGGACAAAAAAGGAAAAAGAGGAAGAAGAAAAGCCAAAAGGTCTCTTCACCCTAAAATGTTTAATCACCGAAATCCTTTTCTTATTAGCCTTGATGATTACCGGAATTGTTTTGACCCTCATCTTCAAGAAAAATGCCTACCAAGCTAAAAGGGCGGTGACGGTCTCCTTTTTGAAAAGTTTAGGCTGGGGCTTTGTTTCTATAATCTGTATTCCCATAGCCATACTTATCTTGATCATAACCATAATTGGCATTCCCATCGCCATCATCGCTTTGTTCGCTTATGCGATTTTAATCTATATTGCCAAGATACCGGTGGCAACCGCCTTGGGAGAGATGATTATAAAGGCTTTTGGAAAACAGGGGGAGCCTTCTTTGATCGGGTCTATGCTTTTGGGTCTGATCGTCCTCACCTTTCTGTTGAATATCCCATATTTGGAGTGGCTGATCTATTTTGTGGTTATTTTCACCGGCTTCGGCGCAATCCTAATTTCGCAGAAACAATCGGCAGGCTAATCAGGAGTATTACTCTATGTTGGTCGAGGGTGCCCCCACCCTCGACCTGTTAATAAAAGAGTAGGTCAAGCATGGCGCCAGCCTGCTTGACATATTTATGCAAAAAATTGTCAACCAGCCTACGGTATGGTTGACCTACAAAACTATATGTCCAAGTTTCTGAACACAACCCTTGACAAAAACCCAGGCTTATTTTATATTTTACACCATGCGGGGTATCAGTGTTGATACGACACAATTGATAATGGATGACTTAGGTAGATTAGACTTGAAGGTTGCGTCAGGAGCTTACTCTTCCCCGCACGGGGAATCCTGGTGACTGATGCATTGAAATCAAAATGTGTTAGGATTAGGTTATAACACAATGTAAGTGTCGAAACTTAGGTCTCAATGCCTTCCGGAGTGTTATACCGCAGTTTTGCGACCAATAGGTCTTATGAAGAAACTATATAAACAATAGTTAGGCCGTAAGAGCTGAAAATGAACATTCTCGCAATACTCCTATGGATCATTTCCGCGGTTGGTTTCATTTGGTTTTACCGACGGATGTCACCTCTTATTGAGCCGCGCATAGTTACCAGGTGGGAAGACCTTTCACAAGGCTTGTTGGTTCTGAGGATCGAAGTGAAAAACCACGCAAAATTCCGTGTGATGAAAGAAGAGGTGCTTTTTCAGATTCTTGAGTACGACGTTCCGCAATCAGGAGAACTAACAGAGTGGTTGCCGTTTTCAAAAAACAGAATCTTACAGACAGAGATGCCTCGCCGATGGCGCGAGCCATCTAAGATTATGGAATCGACACAGTGGTTTGAACCTGGAGAGACGGTTATTGTTGAACGATTATACAAATGTCCACGGGATACTGCTTTGCATTTCGGAGTTCAGTTTAAAGCGAGTCCCAAATCGGTCTGGAGCAGAATTGCAGGGGACCCTCCTTGGAGTGGACAATGGACCTCGACAGGCTTTGCCTACTGCCGTCCAGATCATGACCCAATTGCGAAGTCGTCAATGAAGGAGGCCTAACTTGGCGCTTCAGGCCGATCGCTTGCAGCGACGGCTGAGCTTTGCGTTAGGCACACTGGAGATACATGTAATGGATACAGCTCTCGGTAATCGCCTAATTGAACTTCGAGCACGCATCGTCGCCGGATTCGACGCGGGTAACTGGGAAGAGATCGGACTCCTGACGGGTGCATCGGAGCTTATCATCCGTCATCCCCGACTTCTTCGTAGCCTCTCTTGGGGTGACGAGGACTATGCTGGCAATGTCCTAACGGTGCTGCGTCGTATTGTGGAATGGGATCCGCGCACCTTAACCATCATTGAAGCGTATCTCGACAAGAAGTTCCCGGGTGAGTCAGCATATGTCTCGGCAAAACCTTCGGAACGTCGCATCACCTTTGCGCCCTACGTCTTTCAGGTGCCGGACGTATATGTGGAATTGGATTTAGTCGCCGTTATGATGCCGTTTGCGATGGAGTTCAGAAGCGTCTACGAAGCCATAAAACAAGCGACAGCAGAATGTGGCCTCCGCTGCCTTCGGACGGACGATATCTGGGAGGAGACCACGATCGTTCAGGATATCTTCAACCTCATCTTTCGCGCCCAAGTCGTGGTTGTTGACTTCAGTGGGAAGAATGCGAATGTGATGTACGAAACCGGTATTGCACACACACTGGGGAAACATGTGGTTCCGATTTCGCAGTCGCTGGAGGATGTGCCGTTCGACATGCAGCACCACCGAATACTCAAATATCTTCCGAACACAGAAGGATTATCCAAGCTATCATCCGACTTAGCGGTAAAACTCCGACAGGTCAGCGTTGGGACCCCGGCTTCACCGGCGCCAAAGGAAGACGATGAGGATGAATTACCATTTTAGGGTGCCTAACAAGTCGCTCCACCGGATGCGTCTGTCACGCGGCTTGCGATGTGGTATTCCGGGCAAGCCGCGCGCCAGCCGCTGCGCTGGTGAGCTCACCCGTTAGACAAAACAAATAGAACCAAATAATTATGGTATAATTAAAATATGAACAAGAAACTTTTTCAGATTACTTCTATACGTGATCGAAATGACCGGGACTACTGGAAACAAAAAAGTTATGAAGAAAGGCTCGAGACTTTGGAGCTATTAAGAAGGATTATTTTTGGTTATGATCCATCTACCGCAAGACTTCAAAGAACTATTACAATTACTCAACTCAAAAAAAATTGAGTATTTAGTAGTTGGTGGGTATGCAGTTGCCCTCTACGGATATCCCAGGGCTACCGGAGCTATCGATATCTGGATTGCTATCTCTAAAGATAATGCCCAAAAAACCGTGGAAGCTCTGAAAGAATTCGGCTTCGATGTCCCTGAATTAAAGGAAGAATTATTTCAAGAGAAAGGGAAAAACATAAGAATGGGAGAACCCCCCATCCGCATAGAAATTTTAACCTCCATAGATGGCGTTGAATTTCCCGAATGCTATAAAAATAAAAATACGTTAACCATCGATGGCATCGAAATAAACTTCATTTCTTTTCAAGACTTGAAGAAAAATAAAAAAGCCAGCGGTAGATTACAGGATTTAGCCGACCTGGAAAATTTAGAAGAATAGCATAATTTCCAACAACTCATTCCAGCGGATGGTTTGACGCGCGCCTCGCAAGCTTTGTGCCTGCTCACCACCGCTGATTTCTGTGTTAGCCTTGTGAGATGAAATATGAGTAAAAGTATACTTCCATACGAACGACACGGTGCTTGGACTGTATCTCACCCTTTCTACTATGATTGCGCCTACCGAACCTTGAATGAATTCCAAGCAACGTTGCTACGCCTTCAGGCTAAAGAGCAGGAACTTAGGGTTCAGTACTCAGACGAGGAGGAGCCTCTTCTCACGGCTTTTATTTATAAAGAGACTTGTGATCTTCACCGTGAGGCCTTTAAGATTGCAACCTCATCGTTTCTCTTTTTGTGTATGTGTATTGAGTCGTTCATAAATCATTATGGGACAAAGCGCCTTGGTGAGGAATATTACAAGAGGAATTTGGAACGTGTTGGTATCACGGAGAAGCTATCGTTGCTTGTAGTTATATGCCACCAAACTAAACTCGACCCCAATGACCCCATGTTGAAAAAAACCAGGGCTCTCTTCGATAAACGAAACGAACTAGTCCATCCGAAGACGAAAGAGTTCAACTTTGAAAAGCCCGAAGATTTCTTTAGCAAACACCCGAAAGAGATCAATCTTCAGAGCGATTTTGATGACATGGAGTACATTGTACAAAGATTATGCGAACTCGATTCGGATATTGATCGCTCTGGCGAGTTCATGAAACCGGCCGAAGGTTGAACATAAGTGCAGTGTACCAAGACAATTGCAGGGATAACCCGTCGCTCAATCGGACACGCAAAAAAAAGCGCGCCGGTTAGCTTTTAGTTACCCCGCATATAGTCCGTAGGTCAGGAGCCCTGTGCTCCTGACAATGTTAAAGATTGCGTCAGGAGCTCACTCTTCCCCGGACCGGGAATCCTGGTGACTGACGCATTGAAATCAAAACGTGTCATGACTAGGTCCTGACACAACTTGAAGGCAGGACGCATCTGGGCAAAGTGGATGATGCGTATGCATTCATACGAATAACATCCACCCTGGAGCGGAATACTCAAACCTCGAGCCTATTTTCTTTTTTTCTCTTCAAGTGTTCTTCGTAATATAGCCAATACAGCTTTATCTTTCTCTCGTGCAGCTTCTTCCTTTGTTTCGATTAATGTTTCAAGATTAAGAAGACGTACTTTTAAGTTTTCTGATATCTTAAGAGTAACCGTATTTTTGAGTAATTCTTTGTAGTCCCGGCCCTTTGCTATCTCACCAAGCAAATCTAAGGGACCACCTTTTGTCATTAATAGTTGATGACCAGGTGATGAAAGATGAGATTCTTTTGGTTTTATGATTCGACCTGCAGGATCGCGATAATATGCCTCAAGCTCTTCTAAGGCTTTCAATAAACGTTTTAAGTTGCTTGGCTCCCTTGAATGAACAAGCTCTATGTCAAAAGTTCATATTGGAGCACCATGCAACACTGCACATACTCCTCCAACAATAATATATTCTACTTCATGCTTTGATAATGTACGGAGGATATAAAGAAAATCAGGTGTTGATTGCTCCATTTCTTAACCTCATAAGAGACCATACGTTGTTTTGTAATGTTATTAACCTCTCTTCTGGTGTCAATGAAAGCATCCAACGAATTAGTGTAAGATCAACTCCATCTTCGCTGTGCGTCTTTTGTGAATCTTTTATTCCTTCCCCATATAAACCATGATTATTCTTTCCATTTTCTGACATTTTTGTAATCCTCTTTGTTCGTCACGGATTCATCCTGAACAGATTCACCGTGAACGGACGCCTCGTCCGTGACGTTATTAGGTAACGGACTTGTCCTGATCCCGCCTTTGGCGGGAGAACGGACAAAGTGTCCGTTACCAACAGGAGTGTATGGAGTGCGTCCCGCCGATGGCGGGGCGCGGCACAAGCCCCGCGGAGCGGGATCGAAGTTTATCCCGATTCATCGGGACTTCGCTCCGACAAGCTTGTGCACTCCTATCAATTGTGTTCTTACAGGTTTACCCCACAGCACTTTTTATATTTTTTCCCACTGCCGCAGGGGCAGGGGTCGTTACGTCCGATTTTCTTACCCACCTTTACCGGTTTTGGCTTTCCGGGAGCCACCTCCTCAGCAGGTTGGGTGGAAGCATAACCCATTCCTATGGTGGATTGATGGATAGCCCGCATCTCACTTTCAGGCTCTCTTCTTCTGGGTCTTTCTTCTTTTGCTATCTGAAGCTTGAAGATAAGCTCCAAAGCCTCTTCGTCATTTCTTTGAAGCATTTCGGCGAATAAACCAAAAGCCTCTTTTTTATACTCAATTAATGGATCCCTTTGACCATAGGCTCTCAAACCGATGCCGGTTTTGAGTTGATCTATGTCATAAAGATGTTCTTTCCATTTCTCATCTATAGCTCTGAGCATGGCGTATCTTTCCAGCTGTCGCATTAGCTCTTCGCCAAATAGTTTCTCCTTATGCTCATAAATCTGAACTGCCATTTTGGTCAAATTCTCTTTCAAATCGTCCTGTTTCAGTTTCAGTAGGTCTTCTTCTTTAAACTTTACCTCTACCAAAAAGGTCTTTAAAAGATCCTGTTTTAAACCCATCCAATCCCAATTTTCAGGGTAGGTCTTAGTATCGGTATGTGCCTCCACTTTGGATTCGACCACGGATTTGATCAGGTCTAAAATCTCTTCCTTCAAATCTCCACCTTCCAGAGCGGCTAACCTGCGGTCATAGATTACTTCCCTTTGCTGGTTCATCACGTCATCATATTCCAAAAGATGCTTTCGTATGGAAAAATTCTGCGTCTCCACCCGCTTTTGTGCTCTTTCTATGGCTTTGGTGACCATACGGTGTTTGATCACCTCTCCCTCTTGGATCCCCAGCCGGTCCATCACTGCGGCGATTCTATCAGAACCAAAAAGCCGCATCAAGTCATCCTCCAGGGCGAGATAGAATCGGGATGAGCCGGGATCACCCTGTCTGCCTGCTCTTCCTCTTAATTGCCTATCAATCCTTCGGGCTTCATGTCTTTCGGTCCCTATTATGCGCAATCCACAAGGGACGTTTTCATGGCAATTAAGTTCCTCCAAATAGGGACAGCCATCTTCTCTATCTGGAGTTATTAACCTGCAATGAGGGTGCTTAACCACGCCTGGACCCAGTTTAATGTCGGTTCCGCGTCCCGCCATATTGGTGGCGATGGTGACTGTTCCCGCTTGTCCCGCCCCAGCTACGATCTCGGCTTCCTGCTGATGATATTTGGCATTCAAAACCGAATGCCCAATTCCTTTTCTTTTCAGCATTCGAGATAAAGTTTCCGAAACTTCAACTGAAACAGTTCCCACTAAAACCGGTCTTTTTACCTTGTGGCATTCCACGATCTCATCTATTATGGCATTATATTTTTCCCTTCTGGTTCTATAAATCATGTCATCATAGTCTATCCTTCGCACCGGCTCATTGGTGGGAATGACCACCACATCTAATTTATAAATATCCCAGAACTCACCCGCCTCGGTCTCTGCAGTCCCGGTCATACCCGCCAACTTCTGATAGAGCCTGAAGAAATTCTGCAAAGTGATGGTGGCGAAAGTTTGGGTCTCACCTTCCACCTTCACCCCCTCCTTGGCTTCTATGGCTTGATGCAATCCATCGCTATATCTTCTTCCCGGCATGAGCCTTCCCGTGAATTCATCCACGATCATGACCTTGTCATCCTGCACCACATATTCCACATCTTTTTCGAATAAGGAATAAGCTTTGAGAAGCTGACCGATGGTGTGGTTTTTCTCACTGCGCTCCGCATGCAGTTTATAAAGCTCCTCCTTTTTCTCTGATTTCTGTTGAGGCGACAAAGAGTCGTCCGAATCGATCTGGTGTATCCCTTCGGCAATATCTGGGATGACAAAAAGTGCCTGATCCTGAGGAGAAAGAAGCGATCTTCCCATCTCATCTAAGTTGATGGTATTCTCCCTCTCATCTATGGAGAAGTATAAAAGCTCATCCAGCTCGTGAAGCTTTTTGTCCCGCATAAAATCCATCTCCACTCCGCTGATCAGTTTTTTAACTCCGGCTTCTTTGCAAAGCTTCATCAATCTCTTATTTTTAGACGCCCCTCTCTGAGCAGTCAAAAGCTTTATCCCCGCCTCGTATTCTTTGCCCTGCTCCAAAAGCTCTTCCCCTTCAGCCACTAACTGGTTGACCAAAACCATCTGTTTCCTGACCAATTGGTCCACCAAAGGTTTCATCTCTTTATAGCTTTGGATGACCGGGGAGGTGACCGGTCCAGAGATGATCAAAGGGGTTCGGGCTTCATCGATCAAGACCGAATCGACCTCGTCCACGATGGCGTAGTAATGCCTACGCTGAACTCTATCCTCAGCCCTTATGTCCATATTGTCTCTTAGATAATCGAAGCCAAACTCGTTGTTAGTGCCATAGGTAATATCACAGTCGTATTGAACTTTTCTCTGAGCATTGTCCATCTCGTTTTGTATACAACCTACGGTCAAACCTAAAAACTTATAAACCTCTCCCATCCACTCGCTATCTCTTCGTGCCAGATAGTCGTTAACCGTGACCAGATGAACACCCTTCCCGGTTAATGCATTCAAATAGAGGGGCATGGTGGCAACCAGAGTTTTTCCCTCCCCGGTGGCCATCTCTGTGATTTTCCCTTGATGTAAGACCACCGCCCCGATAAGCTGAACGTCATAAGGCACCATATCCCACTCTATGGGGATGCCACATACCTCCCATGTTTTGCCTAAAAGACGCCGGCATACCTCTTTCACAGCGGCAAAAACCTCCGGCAAAATCTCATCCAAGGTCTCTTGTTCCACCCTTTTTATCTCTTTTTCAGCCTCTCTTATCTCCTCGGAAAGTCTTTCCTTTTCCGCTCTAACTCCAGCTTTTTCTTCTTCCGATAGTCCATAGCTTTTTGAATTGGCAAATTCTTTTCCTACGGATCCAAATTCGGACTTTAGCTCATCCAGTCTTAGATAAAGCTCATTGGTCCTCTCTTTGATCCTTTGCTTAAATTCCTCGGTCTTGCCCTTCAGCTCTTCATCCGAGAGATTTTTGTATTCCTCATAGAACTGGTTAATCTCTTCCACGATGGGCAAAATCTTTTTTATGTCCCTTTCGTGTTTGGAACCGAATATCTTGGTGATCAGATTAGTAACCATTCACACCACTCCTCAAATCTAAACTTTCACCTCTGATCGTTTTTACGTATTCAGATGGTTTAACTTCTAAAAAATACGAAACTTATTCTTCTTTTGCAAGAAAAGAGAAGCTCAAAAAAATCTTTTAAAAATTAAAGGAGTTGTCAGATGCGTAGGCATTCATACGAATCCCCTGATCTGACAGCGATAGCGATTTAGGTGTCGGAACAGGGGTTCTGACACCTCGGAGAATTTATTTCTTTCTCAGCTCAATCCAGTTTTTCATCTGTTGGAGCTTTTCGGAAAGCTCCCACCAACCTAACTTGAAGGTGGCATAATCCGGGGCGCCGGTCATGGCTTGAGTATACCTCTAAAAAATTCAGGAAGAAAATCCTTATTGTGGAACGGACTTTCTTCCTGCTTTCGCGTCGAAGCAAATTACATTTACCACCCAAGTGAATGTCTATCCGCAGGGGATAGTTATAATAAAATAACAGTTCCTCAACAGAGAGGGTTTCGGAAGCTTCCCCCACGGTGATTATTCACATGCGAAACATTGATAAGCGTCTTGTTTCAAGAGGACATCTTATTTGCCTAACAAAGTGCCGAACGTGTCGTGGTGTCCCTCTTCATCAGACAAGATATCTTCCAGGAGCTTTCTGGTGGTATGATCCTCCTCCTTTCTGGCAAGATCAATTATCCCCTTGTAAAGCTTTATCGCCTCCTCTTCAGCCTTAAGATCATCCTCCAGCATCTTCTCTAAGGTTCCGCCAACTTTGATAGGATCGGGCTGGGTGGTAGGGGTGCCACCTAAGTAGTTCAGCCTTTCGGCTAAGGCCTCGGCATGTTTCATCTCTTGAATGGCAGTCTTTTCAAAGACCTCTTTCACAGAAGCGCTGTTTATCCCCGAAGCCATCACATGATGCCACATATACTGGATAGAAACTTGGATCTCTCTGGCGATAGCTTGATTAAGCTTATCGTTTAACTCTTTGCTCACTTTTACCTCCTTTTAAGGTTTGGGGTTTGACTCCATTCACCACAAAGAATGAACTTTCTTTTTTGTCTCGCACCAATTTAAAAAAAACTTCAAAAGAAAGCAACTATTTTTTTGCATAAAATTTAACTTCTTTATGTTCACCGAGAGTGCATAACCCATCAGTCAAAAGTGTTCTATTTATATTTGGTATCTACAAAAGTTTCACTTTTTTTCTTGACAAATAGCAAAACATATTCTTACCTTTATGTTCAATTTTAATCGCACGTGCAAATGGATCCATTGTTGGTAGAAAGTTTTGATGAATTGGATTGATCTTTATAAAAAGGTATTGGACTTAGCCTCCCCCCCGCCAAAGGCGGGGGAATTTCACTGGCTAACCCCGCCCCTTCGGCGGGGTCTCCTTTTTTGCTCTGGATCGGCAATTTCTTTGGCTTATGCGGAATTTTGAGGACTCAATGAGGCAATTCAAACACTGCATAGTATTTCTAATTGATGGCGCTCGCCCGGATGTAATGGAAAAGATGATGAAAAGAGGGGACTTGCCCAATATCCAGCGTTATTTGTGGGAGCCCGGGACTTACACTAAAGCAGTTACCGCTTTCCCTTCCACCACCGGACCAGCATACATTCCCATTCTGACCGGATGTTATCCAGGAACCGCGAATGTTCCTGGGATCAGATGGCTGGATAAAGAAGAGAGCAGTCGAAAGAGATTAAGCCTTAAAAGACATAGAAGCTACATGGGGGTGGAGGCTCCTTTCTTCAATTCGGACCTACAGAAGGACAAATCCACTCTTTTTGAAATTTTTAAAAAAAGCTCTATCAACATCTTTAATCCCTTAACCAGAGGAATCAATCCTTCAAATAACCTAACCCGATTTTCCAAGACCTTATATTATCTTTTCGTCCACCTGACATCTTGGTGGCAAATCGTAGATTATGCCACGAATAGATATCTGCTTAGAGCCGTAAGGCAGAAACCTGAGTTTGTTTTCGCCGTCTTCCCAGCGGTGGATTCTTTTTCTCATCTCAGTCATCCCTTCTCCAAGACGGTTCTGGACGCTTACTTGAAGGTGGACAAATTTATAGGAAAAACGGTTCAGCATTTAAAAAGAGAAAAAATCCTGGAAGAGACCCTGCTGATTCTTACCAGCGATCATGGATTGACCCCAACTCACACTCATCTAGACCTGGTCGATTTTCTTGACCAAAGAGGCTATAGGGCATTACATCATCCCAAAATCACCCGCAGTCGAACCAAGTCGGCGGTTATGGTCTCCGGAAATTCCATGGCTCATATATATCTGAAAAATGGAGAAGGTTGGGGAAAGAGGATCTATTTCGATGAGCTCAAGAAAGATCACCAAAGACTTCTTTCTGATTTAATTCATCTGCTTCAGGTGGCTTTGGTCGCTTGTGTGGATGAAGATGGAGGTGTCTGTGTCTATGGAAATGGAGGGAAAGCCAGAATCCAGGAGCAAGATGGAAACATTGAGTATTCGGTGGAAGGAGACGACCCATTTGGTTATAAAAGGCTTCCCCAAAGACTCACTCAGTATGCCAGCTTAGAGCATACCTTCGATTCCGATTATCCGGATGCTTTGGTCCAGCTTACTCAGATTTTCAAATCCAGAAGGTCCGGTGATATAATTATTAGTGCTCAAAAAGGATTTGATCTTCGGGCCCGGTTTGAATGGCCCGAACATAAAGCCTCCCACGGCTCACTTCACCGAGAGCATATGTTGGTTCCCTTATTTATTAACGCCAAAATCAAAACCAGAAAGATAAGAACCGCAGACATCTTCCCCTCCATCCTGGAGCTTTTGGGACGGGAAAATACCAATGATATAGATGGAAAAAGCTTTGTCTAAGACGAACGTCCAAATCTTTTACATTCTACTTGATTCATCCCTATCTTTCCCTCTCCCCTTGTGGGAGAGGGGAGTAGTAGAGACCCCTTTATATTCGGTTTACAAAAAATGACCTCTTCTAAAAAAATGGGCATGATCCTTAAATATATATGGGTCAAATTCAAGAAAAGACCGGTCTTTCTAAACCTTGAAGTAACCAAGCGGTGTAATGCCAGATGCCAGCATTGTGATTACTGGAAGCCCCCCCATGAACCGGAATTGAAAGACTATGCCCCGGTGATTCAAAAGATAAATCCTTTAATAATTTCCCTTACCGGGGGTGAACCCCTGGTGCGCAAAGACATTTTTGATCTAATTCAAAATATAAAGGAAAAAGGGGGATGGTTCTATTTAACTTTGGTCACCAATGGAGCTATTTTGGACTTGGAGAAAGCGGAAAAATTGAAGAATGCTGGAATTGATCAATTGTCCATTTCTTTGGATTTTTTGGATGAAAGGCATGACCAAACCAGGGGAATCAAGGGTCTTTCTGCTCACCTGTCAAAACTTTTGCCCGATCTTTTTCGCATTGGTTTTGATAACGTGGTTCTCAATACCGTGATCATGGAGACTAACTTGGATCAAGTCACCGAGATCGCAGAACAAGCCTGGCGTTGGGGTGTAAAAGTCGCCTACAGCTCTTATTGCGATATGAAAAATAGCAATCGTTCCCTCTTCGTTCATTCTGAGAACTTAGATAAGCTCAAGAAAATAGTAGCCCAGCTGATCCAATATAAAAATTCATTAGGGAACATAAATAACTCCACTTATTATCTGGAAAGAATTCCTACCTACTTCGAAAGGGGAAAGATAGAAGGGTGTTTAGCAGGAAAGCGTTGGCTCCAGGTAACTCCGGATGGCTACTTGAAGCCCTGCTCTGAGCTTCCCTCCATAGGTTATTTTGAAGATTTCCCTTTCCCCAGACAAGGAGTTTCTTGTCAGAGTTGCTGGTACAGTTGTCGCGGCGAAGCTCAAGCCCCCTTATCTTTGAGGAGATTGGCGGAGATAATAAAAAGTGTACGAAACCATAAAAAGAAAAATTAAACGCACGGCGTAAGTTAGAAGTGAGAAGTTAAACTTCTTACCTCTTACTTCTCACTTCTAACTTCCCACTTCTGACTTCCATTTATTATGACGTTAGAAAAAAAGCACATCCTCAGAGGTCTGAAGCTATTTATCCTTTTAACCCTGGGCAGTCTGGCTGTAATATTTATCACCAAATCCACCCCGGAAAGCCTCAAGGCCCTGATCGAGTTCAGAAAAGAATATCTATTCTTGGCTTTTCTATTATCAGGCATGGATTTTTTCTTGGGTGGGTTAAGAATCTACATCTTCTTTACTAAAAAGATATTAAAGAAGATAAGCCTTTGGAATTGCTGTCGGGCTAATTTAGCTAATATGTTCGTGGCGGCAGTTACCCCTACCCAAACCGGAGGCGGACCTGCTCAGCTTTATATTCTCAATCGTTGCGGTGCCCCCTTTTCTGGAGCGATGTCGGTAAGCATTATCAACTTTTTCTCCTCACTTTTCTTCTTTTTAATTTCGGTTTTGTTCATTTCAGTTGCTCTTCCCCGAGTGATAATTGATTTGAAAATCGACCACATCGTTCGTTATGGGATGGTGATCATCGGCTTGGTCTTAGCCTTGCTGGTCTTTCTAATCGTCAAGCCCGAGTCATTGAATTGGATTCTTCAAAAAATCACCCAGGTCTCAGGATATATATGGAAGAAAAACAAAGGCAAAAAAATCTCCCAAAAGATCACCGAACAGGTAACCCAATTCAAAGACTATCTTCATCTATTTATAACCAGGGAAAAGCCAACCCTATTTTTGAGTTTTTTGGTAACTGCAATTCTTTATTTTAACAAATATCTGATCGCCTATGTTATTATGAAAGGTTTGAATTTAAGCCCCAATTTGTGGGATATTTTTTACCTTCAGACTTTGCAATTCTTCCTTTTATATTTCAGCCCTACACCCGGCTCTTCTGGAGCGGCTGAGGTGAGCTCCATGTTTTTGATGTCTAAACTGATTCCCGTCTATCAGCTTCCCCTTTTTGTGGTCTTGTGGAGATTTTTTGTTACCTTTATTGGGGTGATTATAGGCGGATGGATCACTATTAAAGACCTGAATGAATTTTTCAAAGAAAAGGAGATGCAAATCGGAGATCCGACCAGAGGTGGGGAAAAACTCTCTCAAGAACCCCAGTTTGCACCTTTAGACTAATTCGAGAAAAGACGTAATTTGCTGGTTTCACAAGTTTATCCTGAGCGTAGCCGAAGGGCTCACTAAAAGTAAAACCATGAATTTACCAAACAAGTTGACCATAACCCGCATAACATTAGCCCCCATATTCATGGTCTTTTTTTTGATCGACAATGTCTACTCCCGCTATTTTTCAACATTCCTCTTTATCGTGGCAGCTTTAACCGATTTATACGATGGATATTTAGCCCGAAAGACTGGAGTGATTACCGGCTTCGGCAAGTTCATGGATCCTTTGGCAGATAAGATTCTAACCTCCACCGCCTTCATTTCCTTCGTGGCTTTAGGTTATGTTAAGGCGTGGATGATTTTGATAATCATAGTCCGGGAATTTCTGGTCACGGGACTGCGGAGCATAGCCGCTTACAAAGGTGTGGTGATTATGCCCTCGATTTTGGCTCAGTGGAAGACAGTATGTCAGATGACGGTAATTGTGATTATATTGCTCCACATCAATCTTAAAGCCACGTTTCTACCATTGGGCTACAACTGGAGCATTTTAACCAGCAATTCCACCTATAAGGTTTTCGATATAATGGTCTTTTTGACCATGCTTCTGACCGTAGGAACCGGGATAGATTATCTGGTCAAAAATGCATTTGTCCTGAAAGGAGTTCTAAAATAATTCCTAATACGACCGCTGGATTTCAGTAATTAAGTTTTCGAAGCTGGTTTGACGGTGACGAGGTTCGTATCGAGGTGGGAAGCTCGAAGCTCGGAACTCGGAACTCGAACAATGCCTTTCCGAGTATCAAGCTTCAACTAAACGAACGACGATACGAGCTTCGCTACCGACAAACGAATGCCGGGTTTTGCTCAATTTGGAAACCTTAAGAGCGACAAAACAGAGAAAAAAGATTATTTTGAAAAACAAATTTTTGACCAAACTGATCTGCACCCTCTTCTTTGCGGGATATTCTCCCCTTGCGCCGGGAACTTTCGGCAGTCTTATAATATTATTAATAATTTGGTTTTTTGTTCCCTCTTTTTCTTATATATTATTACCTGTCAGCCTCGGTCTGTTTTTCATAAGCGTTTGGTCCGCCACCAAAGGAGAGGAGATCTTTGGAAAAGATGGAAGGCAGATTGTCATAGACGAAGTCTGTGGCATGACGATTTCCCTTTTGTTTGTCCCAAAGGAGATAAGATGGTATGTGATGGCATTTTTTTTATTCAGGATATTTGATATCGTCAAGCCCCCTCCGGCAAGAGGTGTGGAAAAACTGAAAGGTGGCTGGGGAGTAACTCTGGATGATGTGATCGCAGGAATATATGCGAATGCAACCTTGCATATGATTTACTATATTGCGTACTTGATGAAAAGATAAATGGGCTCAAAATTAAAAATTAGGTAATTCGAAGGGTCTCTAACCTTACTCCCTATCTCCCCCTCTCCATGAAATGGAGAGGGGGACAGGGGGTGAGGTAAAGACAAAAAAGTTCGTATAAAAGCTTCGCAATCAGTGAATGCAAATTGTAAAATCAAATCATTTGAGCTTTCTAATTTTGAATTTTTCCGCCGAAGGCGGATCCGCCTCTGGCGGAGAATCTTGAATTTTAAATAGTCTTTATTAAGGTATTTCACATAAGGGAAAGGATGAAATGAAAGCTGAGATAATCTCCATTGGAGACGAATTACTTTATGGAGAGATCATTGATACCAATTCCGCCTTTATAGCAGAAAAATTGACCGACGAAGGGATTGAGGTGGTCTTTTGCACCAGTGCGGGGGATGATATAAACAAAATAGCAGAGGTTTTTGATACCGCTTTGTCGCGTGCGGACGTTATCATTGCCACGGGTGGCTTAGGTCCTACCTCCGACGATCTGACTAAGAAAACTATAGTGAAAACGTTTAAAAGAAGTTTAGTCTTTCATGAAGAGATTCTAAAAGAGATCGAGAAATCATTTGAAAAACGGGGCAAAGCAATGCCCAAGATAAATCAAAACCAAGCCTTAATTCCTCAAGGAGCAAAACCTTTAGCTAACCTGTGGGGGGTGGCACCGGGGATATTCATTGAGGAAGAAGGTAAGCTTTTCTTTGCTCTGCCTGGAGTTCCTCTGGAGATGAAATGGATGTTGGAAAATGAGGTTTTGCCGATTTTAAGGTCTAAAAAACCAGAAGGTTTCATCATCCGCAAAACACTTAAAACCACGGGTATCGCCGAATCAGTCATCTACGAGAAAATCGAGGGATTGATCAATCCTAAAGGCGAAGTGAAGATCGCCTTCCTTCCCAGCTATCTGGGAGTAGACATGAGGTTAACCGCCAACCTTAAGCAAAAAAGCGAAGCAGCCGCAAAAATAGCAGAACTCGAACAAAAGATAAGGGACATTTTAGGGACTTATATATACGGTATTGATGATCAGACTTTAGAGGAGGCAGTGGGCAAATTACTTTCAGATAAAGGGAAAACCATTGCAGTAGCAGAGTCGTGCACTGGTGGTTTGATCGGAGCTAAGTTCACCAATACATCGGGAAGCTCCAAATATTTCGAAAGAGGGGTGGTCACATACAGCAACCAAGCTAAAATTGAGCTTTTAGGAATCCCCAAAGAGATAATTGACAAATATGGTGCGGTAAGTGAACAAACCGCGATCCTGATGGCGGAGGGAGTGAGAAAATTAGCTAAAACCGACTATGGTCTATCCTCCACCGGAATAGCAGGTCCCACTGGCGGAACACCGGAGAAGCCAGTAGGCTTGGTCTACATTGGTTTTGCTTGCGAAAACGACTCCTTTGCTCAAAAATTTCGATTTGGAGGAGATAGAATCACCAACCGAGAAAGAGCCGCCCAAGCCGCTTTGAATATAGTGAGATTATTTTTAATACAAACGCATCTGTGAAATGTCATTGCGAGGTGTCCATATGGACGACGAAGCAATCTTTATGGTGCTTCGCACTCGTTTCCCGTATAAAAAAACATAACCTTGAGAGATTACCATGCGAACCTTTATTGCAGTAGAATTACCCGAAAACATAAAGAACAAAATTGGAGAGTTGCAAGCTCCGCTTAAAAAAACCAAAGCTTTTGTCTCCTGGGTTAAGCCTGAGAATATCCATATTACCTTAAAATTTTTAGGCGAAGTCCCGGAAGAAAAGATAAACGAAGTTTTCTCCGCTACTGGGTTGGCGTTAAAAAATGCAAAGAAATTCAAGATAAACTTAAAAGAGATGGGAGCATTTCCGGATTTCAGAAGACCAAGAGTGATCTGGATTGGAGCGGGAATGGGTGGGGAGGAGCTTTCAAACATGGCAAACAAAATCGAAGAGGAGATGGAAAAGATAGGTTACCCAAAGGAGAATAGAAAATTTTCACCCCATTTTACCATGGGCAGGGTCAAATCTCCAAAGGGTATTGAAAAATTAATGGAGTTGGT
>Ga0315294_10001349_pt1 | contig 26607 bp, 25 predicted proteins | sample YL17G13_40_MG_FD_203626 | JGI IMG/M metagenome (GOLD analysis project Ga0315294, IMG submission 203626) | Sediment microbial communities from Yellowstone Lake, YNP, Wyoming, USA - YL17G13_40 | ecosystem: Environmental > Aquatic > Freshwater > Lake > Sediment | place: USA: Wyoming | collected... | reverse complement strand
AGGTTGCCCCATTCGGAAATCTCCGGATCAAAGGTTGCTACACACCTCCCCGAAGCTTATCGCAGCTACGCCGCGTCCTTCATCGCCTCACTGTGTCAAGGCATCCACCATCTGCCCTTATTTACAACTTTCCCATCTTTAGTGAAAAGACAAACTAAAGATGAAGAATATTCAGTTTTTAAAGAGCGGCTTTTTCTTTCGGTTCATGCATTTAAAAACGCCATCGAGAAGTGATGGCGTTTAAAAATAGTTGACGCAATAATTGCCTCACTTCTCTTTAAGTCTTGTATTTCTAGTATACATATTTTGTAACAATAATTATACGCCTAGCTTTTTAAAAGTCAAGGGGCACTCACCCTTTTCTCTTTCGCTCCTGATATTCCGCCAAAGACAAATATTACTCGCTCGCTTCGGGAAACCTTCCGGAATTCCGCTTCGCTCCAGTTCCGGCTTTCCTCTCGCTTGCTTCGTATATTTGTTCCTTTGGCTCCATAATGTCGCTCAAAAGAAAAGGGTTTCGTTTCAAAATAAATAAAGAAAATTTCATCAAAATAAAAAGAGTCCTGCTTGGCGGGACTCTTTTTATTCTCTGTATTACGTATTACTTTTCTTCAACTTCTTCTTTAAATTTCTTCAGCATCTCTTGAGCTAATTCTTTCCCTCCAAGACCAAAAGCTAAACCACCAGCAACAGCAAGTAAAGCCACAATTCCAGTAAATAAGGTATTAACGATATACGGCGCAATTTTGAGTTGAGAAAGAGCTGCCAAAATTCCAAAAATGTAAAATGCCCAGCGAGACAAGGAACTCAAGAAATTCTTATATTTCAAACCGGCGCCAGCTACCGAAGCGTGAATAAACTTTGAGAAATATTCTCCTAAAATAATCGAAACCAAAAGGATGAGAATGGCAACGATTAAACTAGGAAGATAATTAACTATGCTCTTAATAAAATCTCCCACTGCGCTTAACCCCCAAACATTACAAGCAGCGATTAGAAATGATAAAACTATCAACCACTTAATAATTTGACCAAGAAAAAACCCAGTATTCAATCGAAAGCCAGCTCTGTCAGTCAGGGTCTTAAAACCTGTTTTCTCTAAAGCAACATCGAGTTTAATTAAATCAATGATTTTTTCTACTAATTGTCCTAAACCATTACCAATGACCAATCCTAAGAGAAAAAGAATAATTCCTCCTACCAAAGTGGGGATAAAAAGAATAAAGCCGTTCCAGAGATTAACTAAAGCGCCATAACTGGCTTGAGCCAAAGTGTTTAACATAATTATTTTTAATTTTTTAATTTATTTTTAATTATTTCGACCTTTTTATTACTTCATACATTATACAAAATATAACAAAGTCAAGCAAGTTTTCTATTTGGGTGGACCGGGCGGGAATCGAACCCGCGATCTCCGCTTTGCAAAAGCGATATTCTACCACTAAACTACCGGCCCGAATAAAATTAATAGTGGACATGGTAGGGATCGGACCTACTGCCTTGTCTTTAAGACCCTACGGGGAAATTTTCAAAGTGCGCGCGGCAAGGATCGAACTTGCGACCTCGTCTTTAAAACCCTACGGGGAAATTTACAGAGTGGGCGACGTAGGGATCGAACCTACGACCTCGTCTTTATCAGAGACGCGCTCTTCCACTGAGCTAGTCGCCCACTCTGTAAATTTGCAACCGACGCGCTCTTCCACTGAGCTACGCGCGCAAAAATTTTTATTTTTTATTGCGTAATGTCAGGAAATAATTTTTCTGCTCCAGGAAGATTAAAATGGATTTCATTACTTGAAGCAAATGAAGCTTTGAGTATCAAATTGATATTTTTAATCAAAAAAGTTAAACAATAGATAATTAAAAATAAAGAAAAGACTATAACTGCTATACCTACTCCTAGCAAAATAAATTCTTTTTTGTTAATTTTTCTTCTTGGTTTAACTACCATAATTTAACGTAAATAAACTCTGCCTAAAATTTTAATATTATAAGCCGCGACTGTTTGAGAACCCAAAGGAGAGGTTTGGGTAATTTCTATTTGTTCTAAATGGAAACTGTAGGGTAATTTTTGAAAAGCGTCCAACCAATTTAATAAAGAGCTTAACTTACCATCAATAATTAAGTTAAAGCTATAACTTTTTGGTTCGTTATCTTGAGGCGAATTTAAAGTGCCGAAACGAAAACTCAAATTATTGAGATTATATATAGAAGCTAGATTTTTTAATTTACTTTCAAGAGAAATAACTTCGGTTTCACTTGGCAAAGCATTATTTAAAGAATCTGAATAGAGATCAGCTTTCTGAGTTTCTCTCTCCAAACTTTGAATTCTATCCAATATTGCCCCTCGTCGAATGAGTTCCTGTTGATAATTATTGGCCTCTTCAACTTTCTTATTAATATCCCTCATAGAAAATAACAATAAAAGACCAGCAACTAAAAAGAGGCTTAAGCTAATAATCAGCAACAAAAGTAATTTTTTTCTAAAACCCTCCATATCTTCTCTTGCTATTATAGCAAATATTATTTAAAATGAGAATAACCATCAAAGAATTATGCCCCGCCGTCTTGAAGAGGAAAAAATATATCTTAATGCTTTAAACTTACTCTTTCGAGACAATTTTTTAAAGTTGCCTCAATTTTTGTTGAAATATCGTTCTTTTAAAGAAGCTTTTGAAAGTTTAGATACCAAGCAAAAAAAACGATTCAATCCTCTTCAGGAATGGGAAAAATTAGAAAAAAATAAAATTAAGTTTATCACCTTTAATGAGAGGGTTTATCCCCCTTTATTAAAAGAGATCTCTTATCCGCCCTTCGGACTTTATCTTAAAGGAGAATTGCCATCTTTAAATGATTATTATCTCTCAGTAGTAGGTACAAGAAAAATTAGTTTTTATGGCAAATTGGCAATAGAAAAAATACTTAAAGATTTAATTCCTTATCATTTTGTTATTATTAGTGGTTTAGCTTTAGGAATAGATACTTTAAGTCACAAAATTGCTTTAAGTGAAGGGGGTAAAACTATTGCTGTCTTAGGTACTGGCTTAGATAGAATTTTTCCTGCTGTTAATGAATCTCTAAGCCAAAAAATTATCCAAAATGGTACCCTCATCAGCGAATATCCCTTAAGTACAACTCCTTTTAAATCTTATTTTCCTTGGCGTAACAGAATTATTAGCGGTTTATCGCCAGCCACTTTAGTCATTGAAGCGCCAGAGAAAAGTGGAGCCTTAATTACTGCCAATTTTGCTTTAGAGCAAAATCGAGATGTTTTTGCTGTACCTGGCTCTATTTTTAACAACAATTCCTTCGGTACAAATAAACTTATTAAGCAGGGGGCTAAATTAATTTCTCGAACAGAAGATATTTTAGAAGAATATCATCTTGAAGTTTCAACCACCTCTCAAATCGCAAAAACCATTCATTTTGATAACCAATTAGAAAAAGAAATCTATAAAACTTTAGAGACAAGCGAACCGCTTCTTGTTGACAAAATTATTGAAAAAGTTGATCATAAGACAACAGAAGTCTTAATAGGTCTTGCTTCTTTAGAACTGAAAGGATTGATCAAGCATTTAGAAGGAGACCGCTACTCAAAAATTTAGAAAATTTAGAGATGCAAAATTTAATCATTGTGGAATCACCAACCAAAGCTAAGACAATTTCCCAGTTTCTAGGAAAAAATTTTGAAGTTATCGCTTCTTATGGCCATGTCAGAGATTTGCCAAAATCTAAATTAGGAATTGATGTAGAGAGTAATTTTACTCCTACTTATCTTATTCCCAGAAAATCCCAGAAAAAAGTCAATGAGCTGAAAAAAATAGCCAAAGAAGCCAAAGAAATTATTTTAGCTACTGATGAAGATAGAGAAGGGGAAGCTATTGCTTGGCACATCAGCCAAATTCTAGGTTTGAATGAAATTAAAAGAATAGCCTTTCATGAAATTACTAAGCCAGCCATTGAAGAAGCCTTAAAAAATCCCAGAGAAATAAATATGGATTTAGTCAATGCTCAACAAGCAAGAAGAGTTCTTGATAGATTAGTGGGTTATGAATTATCTCCTTTTTTATGGAAAAAAGTCTTTCGGGGTTTATCAGCCGGAAGAGTCCAATCACCAGCTTTAAGATTAATTATCGAAAGAGAAAAAGAAAGGGAGGCTTTTAAGCAGGAAGAATATTTTACGATTTCCGCTCTGATGCAAAAAATCAAAGAAACAAAAGTTAAATTTGAAGCTGATTTATGGAAAATAAATAATAAACCTTTGCCTAGTCCAGGTATCAAAAATAAAGACGAGGTAGAAAAAATTAAAACTGAATTGGAAGGTAAAACAGGATTCATCACAGATATTAAAATTAGTCAGAATAAAAAATACCCTCTTCCACCTTTCACTACCAGTACTTTACAACAAGCGTCTTGGCAAACTTTTCGCTTCCCAGCTAAAAAAACTATGTTTCTGGCCCAATCTTTATATGAAGGAAAAGATTTGGGCAATGGTTCTCAAGGTTTGATTACTTACATGAGAACTGATTCCTTGAATATTTCTCCTCTCGCTTTAAAAAGTGCACAAGAATTTCTTATTAAAAATTACGGTCAGCCATACGTTTTAAAAGAGCCTCGGTTCTTTAAAACACGTTCCAAACTTGCCCAAGAAGCGCATGAAGCCATCAGACCAACTGATTCATTTTTAGAACCAGATAAAATCCAAAAATACCTTTCCAAAGACGAATTTAAACTTTATCATTTAATTTGGTCAAGATTTTTAGCCAGCCAAATGCCAGAAGCTGTCCTGGAAAGAAATTCCCTTTCGATTGAAACCCAAGGAAAGAAAGATAGTTATTTCGAGCGAAGCGAGAAAAAAGGTTCTGAGCGAAGCGAGGGTTCTTATTTCGAGCGAAGCGAAAAAAAAGGTTCTGAGCGAAGTGAAGGTTCTTATTTATTTCAGGCAAATTTTTATCATTTAATTTTTGACGGCTTCTTAAGAATTTATCAATATCAAAAATTACCAGATTTAACAGATACTTTTCCGTCTTTTGCCTTAAAAGATAAAGTGCAAATTAATGAGCTTTTATTAAAACAGCATTTCACTCAACCGCCTCCTCGTTATAACGATGCTACTTTAGTAAAAACTTTGGAGGCTTTTGGTATTGGTCGGCCCTCTACTTATGCTCCAATTATTTCTGTTCTTCAAGAAAGGGGTTATATTTTAAGGGATGAAAATAAGGCTTTAGCTCCAACAGAAATTGGTTTTCTCGTTAATGGTGTCCTCGTCAAGCATTTTGAAACCATAGTTGATTATCAATTTACTTCTCAAATAGAAGAAAAATTAGACGAAATTGCTCAAGGTAAATTAATCTGGCAGAAAGCCATTGAAGATTTCTATCTGCCTTTCAAAAAGAATCTGATGAATAAATATGACGAAGTCTCAAAAGAAGAGGTTTCGCCAATTACTCAACTGGATGAAAAGTGCCCTGTCTGCGGAAAACCTTTAATCACTCGCTGGGGTAAATATGGCAAATTTATCAGCTGCTCTGATTGGCCCAAATGTAAATATACTCGCTCTCTGAATAATAACGAGAAATTAAATATCAAATGCCCAAAATGCCACGAGGGTGAAGTAATCCTCAAAAGGAATAAAAGAGGAAAAATGTTTTATGCTTGTTCTCGTTGGCCAGACTGTGATTTCGCTTCTTCTTTAAAACCTACCGGAGAAAATTGTCCCAAATGTAATAATTTTCTTGTAGAGACTAAAACCAAAATAAAATGCTCCAACAAAAAATGTGATTATGAAATCCCTCAAAGCTCAGATAATTGATAACCTTAATGAAGATATTTCAGATAAAGAAAAAGACTTAATAGAAAAAGCCTTTGTTTTTGCTGAAGAATCCCATAAAGAACAAATAAGAAAAACCGGAGAACCCTTCATTCATCACCCTTTACGAGTAGCCTTAATTTTAAGCCAAATGAAATTAGGCCCTGACGCTGTTATGGCCGGGCTTTTACATGATGTGGTTGAAGATACGGATACTTCCCTGAAAACAATAAAAACCGAGTTTAATGACGAGGTTGCCTTTTTGGTTCAAGCCTTAACAAAAATCAACAAGATTAAATATATTGAGGGGCAAGAAAAAAAAGAAACAGATGCTGAAAAAGAAAACTTTCGCAATATGATTTTAGCCATGGCCAAAGATTTAAGAGTAATTTTAATTAAATTAGCTGATCGTTTGGACAATATGAAAAGTCTCTGGGTATTAGATTTAGAAAAACAAAAAAGAAAGGCTTCAGAAAGTTTAGAAATCTTTGCTCCTTTGGCTTATCGTTTAGGTTTAACGGACATTGGCGCTCAATTAGAGGATTTGGCTTTCCCTTATGTTTATCCGGAAGAATATAAATTGACCAGAAAGATTGTCGGCAAAAAAAGAGAAGAATTGGAAAAATATCTTAAAACAATTGTCCCCTTAGTAGAAGAACAATTAAAAAAGAATGATCTTTTGTCCTTAAAAATAAAATATCGGGCTAAGCATCTTTATAGCATCTGGAGAAAATTACAAAAAGAAGATATGGATATTAAAAGAGTTTACGACTTGGTGGCCATGAGAATTATTATGCCGAAAACCGAGGATTGCTATGCCGCTTTAGGTATTATTCATCAAATGTGGAAACCGGTACCAGGTAGATTTAAAGATTACATTGCTTTGCCAAAACCCAATGGTTATCAAAGTCTGCATACCACAGTTTTTGCTGAACATGGGAGAATGGTCGAAATCCAAATCAGAACCAAAGAAATGGATGAGGGGGCAGAATGGGGTATTGCTGCTCATTGGGTTTACGGAGCTAATAAAGAGACAAAAGGTTACAAAAAGAAAAAAACTTTTATTCCGCCAAAGAATTTTTATTGGATAAAACAACTTCAAGATTGGCAGAAGAAATTCTATAGTTCTCAACAATTTTTAGAATCATTGAAAGTAGATTTTTTCAAAGATAGAATTTTTGTCCTGACCCCCAAAGGAGATATTATTGATTTACCGGAAGGGGCCACACCTATTGATTTTGCTTATCAAGTCCATACAGAAATCGGCAACCAGGCTGCTGGCGCCAAAGCAAATGGAAAGTTAGTTCCTCTTAATTATCAATTAAATTCTGGGGAGGTGGTAGAAATCCTTATTCAAAAAGGAAAATTGCCCTCATCGTCTTGGTTAGAGTTTGTCAAAATGTCAGAAACAAAAAAGAAAATTGAAGAAATTTTAAAAAGGAAAAAGCTTCTTTAAAATCGTATCAAAATCCTTTTCAGTAAAGAATTTAATTTCAATCGCTCCCCTTTCGCCTTTTTTCTTAATGAAAACTGGCATTTGAAAATACTCTTCCAATTTTTCCTTCCATTCTAAATCCTGGGGATCAGCAGAAAGATTTTGTCTTCGTCCGCCAGCTAGCGGATTTCTTGTTTTTCCCTCTAAAATCAGATATCTCTGAGCTAAATCCATAGCCTCTCTGCCAGAGAGATTTTTTGATAAAATTTCCTTGAAAAATAGTTTTCTTTTTTCTGGGTTAGTAAAGAGCAAAATAGCACGAGCATGACCTTCGTTAATTAATCCTTCTTCGATAGCTTTTTGGATTTCTAAAGAAAGTTGCAAAAGACGCAAGGTATTGGCAATCACTTCCCTGCTTTTTCCTATTCGACTGGCTAATTCCTGCTGAGTCAAACGAAATTCATTAATTAAACGTTCAAAAGCTTTAGCTTTACTAATGACCCCCAAATCTTCTCTTTGGATATTTTCAATCAAAGCTAATTCTAATTTGTTTTGATTATCTAAAATCCTTTTAATAATTACCGGCACAGTTATTAATCCAATCATTTTAGCGGCCATTAATCGCCTTTCTCCAGCGATTAATTGATATTCAACTGCAGTCCCATTTTCTGTCTCTTTCTCCACTCTCGTAACAATTAAGGGTTGTAAAATACCAAACTCTCTAATGGAATCAGCTAATTCCCTCAAAGAATCTTCAGTAAAAAGATGTCTTGGTTGATAAGGATTAGGTTTAATTTTTTCGGTTTCAATTTGAAAGATTCTGTCTTCTTTGTTTTCTTTGATTTGTGTCATTCCTATACGGTTTGTCATTCCCGCGACAGCGGGAATCTCTGAGATTCCCATTTGCATGGGAATGACATTTGTTTTTTCTGGAGTTATTTCCGCTTTAAAATCTGCTTTAAAATCTTCTCTTAAGTTTTCTAAGGGTTTCGGATTCATCAAATCAGAAGGAAAATGAGATACGCTCTCATTGACCTTATGGTTAATTCTTTCTTCTAGTTGAGAAGAATTTTGATGTTTTTTTGGGGGAATCAAGGCATTTAATCCTTGACCCAAAGTTGGATTATCCATAGTTATAAGTTATGAATTACGAGTTTCGAGTTTTCTCATTACTTCTTCTGCCAATTGTCTATAGGCTCTTGCTCCTTCAGAATGAGGATTATATTGCAAAATTGATTGGCCGAAACTTGGTGCTTCAGCTAAAGAAATATTTCTCGGAATAATAACATTAAAAACATAACCTGGAAAGTGACGAAGAATATTTTTAGCCACTGACCTGTCTAGTCTATTGCGTCTATCATATAGAGTTAAAACTGCGCCTAAAATTTTTAAATCTTTGTCCAAATTTCTCCTGATCAAATCGATGGTATTAATCAATTGCGAGAGACCATCTAAGGCAAAAAATTCAGTTTGAATGGGAATTAAAACATAATCAGCTGCTACTAAACCATTAACTGTTAAAAGTCCCAAAGATGGCGGTAAATCTATCAGAATATAATGATATTGGTTCTGGACATAATTAAGCAACTGCTTTAACCGAAGCTCTTTATCCTCAAAAGAATTTAGTTCCACTTGCGCCCCAATTAACTCAGGAGAAGCTGGTAAAATATCCAAACCAAATAAAGGAGTTCTCAAAATCGTTTCCTCTAAAGAAAAACCAAAAACCAAATTATGATAGATATTTCTTGTTAATTTCGTATAATCAAGACCTAAACCAGAAGTGGCATTAGCTTGAGGATCAAAATCAACAATTAAAGTTTTTCTGCCAAAAGCAGCTAAATAACTTCCCAGACTAATGGTAGTAGTAGTTTTACCTACTCCACCCTTCTGATTACAAATCGCGATAATTTCTGCCATTAATATTATTATACTATAATTTTCTATTTATTTCTATAAATTCTATTTCTCTTGAATTTTATATACAGAATACAGTATACTGGTTACTGAATACCAGATAAAGCCGAGGTGGCGAAACTGGAAACCGCGATAGACTCAAAATCTATTGACCGTAAGGTCTTGAGGGTTCGAGTCCCTCCCTCGGCACTATAAAAAAGAGCTCCTATCATTTCCTGGAGCTCTTTTTCTTTTTCATAAACGAATAATCAAAAAGAGGCGAATATCTCGCCTCTTTTTAGTTTCAACGTATTTCAATGTATTTCTATCGTATTTCTATATATTTCTATATATTTCTATATATTTCTATTTTATCTATCTAATTGTCCCTCTTAGAAATGGAAGTAAATTAGGAATAATCTCTCTCCACCAAGGAAGATTAAGAGCTTTAACGGTTTGTAGGGAAAGAGTATCCGTAGCAATATCTGCAGGATCTGTACCAACACATTCTAAGGTATAAGAATAAGTTCCAGCTGTATTAATCTTGAAAGATTTAGTGACAGAAGAATTCAAAGTAGAAATAGGATAAGTATTATTCCAGTTATCATTACTTGTTACTGTACACGTTTTACAAGTATCATTAACTGAGAAATATCCTTTAAGAAGAGTATTCACCCAAACAATAAGAAGGTTTTGGTCTGAATTATCTTTATCATTAATAGTAAAAGAAAAAATCTGACAGGTGAGAGGAGGAGGAATAGTAGGTGGAATAGTAGGTGGAATAGTAGGGGGAATAGTAGGGGGAATAGTAGGTGGAACTGTTGGTGGAACTGTTGGTGGAACTAAACAATCTGAATCGGTTTTGCATTCATCAACTTTGCACGGTTGGGTGATAAGTGCTATATATGGGAAATTATTGTCTTGTTCCGGATTATTACCGCAGTACGGACCGAGGGGTTTGCCCTTAGGAGTTTCACTATAGAAGCAAGCATTGTAACCAGGACACTGCCTGGCACATAAAGCACCAACACTTAAACCCATTTTACTGCAATCTCCGGCGTCATTGGGCGGAGGTGGATAACCTAACTCCGTGCAGGTTTTACCGGCTAATAGTCCTTGAGTTATATATCCACCGTAAGCATAACTGAGGGTACAATACATACTTTTATAATCAGCGCTATGAAGCCCACAGACATTCTGCGGACACCCAAATTGAGGAAGCAAACAATTATTAGTACAAGTTCCGGCTGAACTACAAGCAGCTCCAGTACCGCTGGACGTACAGGTTCTATTACCGACGCTATCACAGCCGCAATGAGTGGCTGAATTGGAGCAACCCAATGTACAACCAGATAGATCGCTGTAACAATTAACTCCAAGCGGCGTTGTTTTGCAACTATCAGTAGTATCTTGGCTGCAAGTTTGGTTGTTACTGTTACATATATAGTAATGGGTAAGGGTGGAAGTACATTGAGGCACTCCGCTAGAATTTTTGCATTCAGAATTACTGTAAGGGCCATTGGCATCAGCGACGCAGACGTTGCTTGTATTGCATCCGTAGGCTGGTTGACGAGTCACAGTAACTGTTGAAAAACAAACGGACCAAGTTGTTCCTGCTGAACAAGAAATGGTATAGATCTTAGTTAATTCTATTAAAGTCTGAGTAAAAGTTCCCAAACCAGTACAATTACTAACAGTAGGACCTCCACTGATAGAAGAAGCGCTTATAGTAACGCTGCTTTGTCCAACTGGAATCGGATTAGGACTAGCAGAAGCGGTTACAGAACAAGCGGGTAGTAAGGGGGGGGTAACACAACTTCCTTGACTACATACTTGAGGAGAAACACACCCCCCACAATTATCATTAGTAAGATAAGAAGATGTACCTATAATATTTTTTGTTGCGCAGTCTCCAGCATTACACCAAAAAGCTTGTTTGCATGCAAGGCTATCGCTGCAACTAGAACAAGGTTGTTTGCACACTCCGCCACTAGTACAACCGTTACAAGTAGCATTCCCTAGGGGACATAAACTAGTACAAGAAGCATCAATGGCATAAGTTACTGTAGCCCCTTGTGGAGGGTCAGTGTGACAACTTGCGCCAGAAACCAAACATTCAGTCCAACTGGCTTTTTGGCAGGCGTTGTTATTACTGCAGCGAGAACAAGATGTATTAGTACAGGATGAAGCGCAACTTCCGCTAACGCAAGTTTGGCCTGTGGAACATTTGGCAACACAACTATTATCAACAACATAAGTTACTGTATATCCTTTTGAGACAGGGTCTGTATCGCAAGTTACTCCAGTTGCAACACTTGAGGCAGGTACTGTCCAAGATGCTTTTCTACAAGCTTGACTATCACTACAGCGGGAACAATTTAAAGACGAAACACATTGGGCAGTTGTACCCGTATTACTGCAAACCTGTCCAGAGCTACATAAATTAGTACATGTTGAATCATATGCATAACTAGAGATAGTACTAGGTTTTACATTTTTTATAGTGCAGGGCCCTAAATTGGTCCAAGTAGCCTTCTGGCACGTGTATGTATCTGAACAACCAGAGCAAGTGGTGGTACAATCAGTATTAACCTTGCACGGGCACGTGAATTGACTATTACAACTTTCTGATAACATATCCGAATTCGTAATACAAGATAGGAAGTAACCGGGATTCAGATTCGACGCGCAGTTACCGTCACTATTGCAGAATGAACTATAAAGTACATAGCAACTCTTACAAAGAAGATTATTCATATCAATAGGGCAAGGATCTACCGGCGCGGTCCCTACCCCAGGGGGATTACAACAAACTCCTCGAGCTATGGAAGGGGCATAAAAAACTAAGACCAAAAACAAAACCGGTATAAAATATTTTAGAGAAAAAGAAGATAAAAACTGATTATTAAAACGCCTCACATTAAAGTATGAATGCATATTTTTATTATTTAAAAGTGTATTTCAAAAATATAGAAAACATATATATTATATTATATCAATATCTTTATTTATTCAATATTTAAAAAGTACATTTATACTAATTGTCCCTTACGCTCTTATTAAAAATTCTTTTATTGCTTTTTATACATTCTTCTACAATAATATTGTAACATTATTATGATAAAAAACAAAAGGGGGAGCCTAGAACGGATCCCCCTTCAAATCAATTCCTCACTAGGACACTAAGTACGTGCCCAAGACCCCCTTCCTTGGTTATAGACACCATGGCACCAAGCCACTTAGTTGTCGGATATAATGATCGCAGGTATCCTAGATCAAAAACTTTGGTGACCCACTTTGACACCTCATAATCATACAGCCCTCCCCCCTTATCGACCAGTTCCCCTGACACGAAACCCCATGGCACGGTTTCTTTGTAAGTGGAACAGTCTATCCTCATATTCCCGACTGAAACGGCTTTGCCATCAGTTATGGTATCGATTTCCAGAGTAATACTGCTCTCGTCGATACCGACAACTTGCGACATCGGTATTACGGTTGGATTGTCTCCAATAAGCCACGCCCCTTTTTCTTTCAAGGTGGTCTCACTCATGACAACACCAGTAGTAATGCCGACACTTTGGGGCACCGCCAGTTTACATCCAGTAAAGGTGAGGGAAATGGAGATAGCAATGACGATGATCATGACCATGATTACGTAGACCACAAACTTCCGGGTATGTTTCATTTCTACCTCCTTACATTCCTTCGTCGCTTGGTGGAAAACATTCCACTGCAAGTCTCCGGAAAGTATTGTTAAGTTTTAGATGCTTTTTGAGACATCTCTATCTATAGAAACCTTCCAATCATTTTCTTGTTTTTTCATCTTTGCGATCAATGTGTGACCAATGTCAGTATCTTAAATTTTCAAGGTTCTAACATACACGTATACCATATAGACAACTAAATGTCAAGGGACCCTTTTTATTTATTTGGTTCGTTTATTCTATTGTTAAAGTAGGGGTATAAATTGGGGTTAAAATAAAGAAATGGTTATTTTTTAATCTTGTAAGCAAAATAGTAAACCAAGCTATAGTTTTTTTGATTATTAAAAAAATCGAGAGAATTGACTTCGGTTGTTTTGCTATCGTTAGGCAAATACAAAGTAGCCAAAATAGCGTTAGGATTTTGAATGGAATCATTGGATAACATTCCACCAAAAATAATCGGTTGTTCCTTCAATTTAGCTACATTCTGGCAAATATAGTCGTAACCCTTCTCTCTAATCATATAATCTTTGAGGCTTTCTGGCTGAATAAAAAATTTGCCTTCCTCAAAATTAAAATTGGATACTAAAACACACCCATTACCATTGTTATCCAATTTGAGAGAAGTTATGCCTGTAGTGGTTGGGTTCAGCACTGATAGCTGAGATTTACTTAGAATAACTGGCGTATTAATTATAGTAACTATTATGTCTCCAAATTTAAGGTCATTAACATTGCTAACAAACGCTTTGCCACTATTATCTACACGACAAACTAGTTGTTCGGCACTTTTGTTTAAACCTATTTTTTGACAGTTGGCTATCCCCTTGCTTATTCTTTGGGTATAATCTAATTTTATAAACCCACCTCCTACCCCAAACACAATTATTAGCGCTAGAGTACCAACCATCAAAATGGCAGCAATTATCTTTGAAATGTTTTCTGTTTTATTTTGCATAGTAAATTTTTAATACTATTATTTATTATAACTCTTTTTGTGGTGTCAAGCAATAGAAAAGGTGTATTAAATTCTTAACTCTTGCTTAACTTTAGGATCGATATCGGTAGTAAATAATTCTTGAAGTTTTTCTGGTTTCACCCATTTAATCTCTGCTATTTCATGGGGTTCAACAGGTTTAGCAATTGGTTCTTTAAATTTTAAAACACACAGATGATAAACAATTGTTACTGGAAACTGTGGGTGTACTCTTAAAGAAATTTGTTTACTGGGTTCGATATCATAACCAGTTTCTGCTAACACTTCCCTTTTTACGCACTCTTCTCTGATTTCATCAAGCTGTTGTTTTCCACCAGGAAAAGCCCATTGTAAAACTGAACCATCTGTTCCTTTTTCTATTACTTTCCTTCTAATAATCAAAACTTCCCCTTCGTCATTTAAAACTACTCCTAAATTAATAAATGATTTTGATTCGTGTTTATTATGAAACATAATTAAAAAAGAGGTGTTTTATTACCACCTCTTTTAGTATTTTGCCGTAATGGCTAAAACTTCTTCCAAAGATATTATACCTTCTAAGACCTTGATGATTCCATCTTGGCGCAAAGTAACCATCCCCTGACGCTTGGCTTCTGCCATTAATCTTTCTTGAGAAGGTTGAGTAAGAATAATCTGCTCTAATTCTGGAGTCATTTTCATCATTTCAAAAATACCAAAACGGCCTAAATAGCCTTTGTGGTTACAAGCAGAGCAACCTTTAGATTTATAAATATAATAAGGAGGTTTGTAAGGAAGAGTGTCTTTGATATCTTTAGGTAAAGTGGAAAGATTATCTTCGATTATTTTTTGTTCAGCTGGATTAGCTAAAATCCTTTCTTTACAATCGGGACATAATCTTCTAGCTAATCTTTGGGCAATCATTAAGTTTAAAGAAGAAGGAATCAAAAATCTTTCCACTCCCAAATCAATTAAACGAGGAACGACACCAACAGCATTATTAGTATGTAAAGTTGATAAAACTAAATGTCCGGTTAAAGCAGAATGAGTAGCTAATTCAGCGGTTTCATTATCCCTGATTTCTCCCACCATAATAATATCTGGGTCTTGCCGTACCATCTGGCGCAAGCCCCGGGCAAAAGTGTAACCAATTTCTGGCAGAACCTGAGATTGGTTCACTCCTTCAATGGTATATTCCACTGGGTCTTCTAAACTGATAATATTGACTTTATCCTGGTTTAAAACCTGTAAAATCGCGTAAAGAGTAGTGGTTTTTCCAGAGCCAGTAGGTCCAGTTAAAAGAATCATGCCATAAGGTTTTTGCATTTCTTCTTCTAAAATTGATAAATTCTTACCTTCTAAACCTAACTCGTGAACAGTTTTTAAACCCACTGTTGAATCTAAAATTCTAATGGCCACTTTTTCACCTAAAGCTGTGGGAAAAGTAGAAATTCTAAAATCAATTTCCTTGTCATCAACCACAGAAAAGAATCGTCCATCCTGGGGCATGCGAGTTTCATCAATTTTTAAATTAGCCATTATTTTAATCCGGCTGATAACCGGTTGATTAATTGCTAAGGGTAAATATAAAGTGGTGGCTAAGTTGCCATCAATTCGAAAACGCACTCTTAATTTATTTCTTTCTGGTTCAATATGAATATCGGAAGCCCGAGAACGAACTCCTTGTTTTAAAATCGAAGCAAATAAACGAATAATAGGAGCTTCTTCTGCCACCACTCCTTGCGTGGACTCAATGTCAATAATTTGATAACTGGGTTTAACTTTGGGGCTGCTAAATCTCTTTTGAAAATCTTCAACTAACTTATTGAATTCTTGGGTAAAGGTTTGATATTGTTTTAAAAGATTTTTTAAATCAGAAAGAGTGACAATAAAAACTTTAATATCTAGATTTAACCTACTGGCAATAAATTTTACTGCTTCCTGGGCTTTCAAGTCATCCGGATAAACCATGCCAATATCTAAAATATTATTATCTTTATTGAAAGCAATAAAACTGTAATGGCGAGCAGTATCTTCTGGCACTAAATTTAAAATGCTTTGAGAAACAATTTCGTTTTTTTGAAATATTTTGGTTGGCAATTTAAAAAGTTCGCTTTTGATTTGAGCGGTTGTCTTTTCATCAATTAAATTTTTCTCCAAAAGTATTTCTTCAGCCCTTTTATTAGTCGTTTTTACTTCTAATAAAATTTGCCGCGCTTGGTCTTCTTTAATCAAGCCTTTCTGAATCAAGGTAGAAAGAAATAGTTCTTCTTGTATCATTTTCAATTAAAATGGTTGAAAGGGGTTCTGCCGGCCTAATTGTGAAACTGGCAAAGGCCAAGTAATATGGGAAGCTAGAGTTTGAAAAATTGGATTACTCAAAATACTATCAATATTAAGATTAGCTTTAATTAGCTGCTGGGAAGCAGATGAAGGAAGAACGTCTTCTATTTTCGGTTTTTGTAAAATTTCCTCTGGTCTTAAAAAGTTTTGCACAAACCAAAAACCAATAGCCAAAACGACTGCGATGATAATTATCCAAATGAGGGGATTGCCTTTTTTTTCTTGTTTAATTTCAATAGCCATAAATTAAATTTGGTAGTAGGTTAATAAATCTAAACTAAATTGCAAAATGGAAGAAGCTTTGGTCTTGGTTGTCTTTCCCAAAGAACTAGGCGAAGAAACCACTTTAATATTAATTTTATTCAAATCAATAAGCCGCAATTCTTTTTCTATTTCCCCTACCCAAACTTTAAAAGTATTATAGCTCGCATTAAACTCAGTTTTAATTTCTAAAACATTATAATTATCTTTTGTTTGGGTATTGAAATTAAGACTATTTAAAGGAAGACTTGTTTTTTTAGAAATAGCATCTAAGGTAGCTAAAACTTGAGCGGTTTGAGACTCATTGGGTAAAGCCTGATTAATCATTTCAATCTTATCTCCCAAATCATGATAATTCTGAGTTAAGACATTAAATTTTTCCTGATAATCCTTTAGTATTTTGATTTTTTCCTGAGCCTCATTAATTTTAGCTATTAAATCTTTTCTTTGTTCCATCTCCGGTCTGATAAAATTAATAAAAATATAAACAGAAGCAGCGATTAAAATCGTAATAGTTAAAATAGAAAGATTTTGTTTAGTAGTTTCGGTCATATTTAAGGATTAGCTTGGGCTGGAAGCTGATATTGTAAAACTTGAGATTGAAGCAAAAGTTCTAAATGAAACTGCACTGTACTATCGGTATTGACTTTCATGTCTCTCAAAATCACCATTTTAATATCTTTTGAATCATTAACAAAACCATTGACTGCCTCGCTTAGAATTTGCTGATTCTTAGCCACTCCCTCTAAAACTAAAGAGTTCTTCTCCAAAGAATAATCTAAAGAAGTGTAATAAATTTGAGGATGAGTAGTTTTCTCCAAAAGAGCCAAAACATGGGAAAAGTAAATATGATTACTGAGTAATTTTTCTAAATTGGTTAATTTCTTTTCAAAAACAGCTATTTCTTGTTCCTGGCTAACAGGAAAAGTGGCTCTTAAATCTTGGAATTGGGTATTTAACGTCTCAAGTTTTTTGTCTTGAATTCCATTGAAATAATTTAAACCAAAAGCTGTTCCTGAAGCTAAAAGAAAAATTATAAAAACAAAAGTCAAAAGACCCTTTGGCCAAGCAGGAGGCAACTTTGTCGTTTTTGAAGAATCGTAATCAAATTGATTCATTTTCTTTGTATATCTTTATTATATAAAATTTTTTGCTGTCAAGCAAGGGAATTTAAAGATTTTTAAAGGCAACAGCACAGGCAGCAGTAAGATTAGTACCGATTTCTCTAATAATAGGAGCGAGATTAGGATGATAAGAAATAATACCCCAACTGAAAGGATCACCTTTAACTACAGGCATAAATAACGCTTGAGAATAGTATTTATCTAAACCGTTTAAATTAGCGCCCCCGCCAGTTAAGATAATTTTTTCTACTTTTCGTTTGGATTGAAGATAATAATTATTAATAGATTTTTCTATTTCTCTTTTAATCACATCTAAAAGTGGAGTTAAAAGTTTCAAAAGACCTATTTCACCCTGATACTGAATATCTAAACCAGAAGTTTTTTTGACTTCCTCGGCTCTTAGGGGGCTAATACCTAAACCGCTGGAAATGACTTGGGTTAAATCACCACCAGCAGTATCAATATTATGAGTTTGCCGAAGACTACCTCCGTCAATGACGCTGATAGAAGTTGTTCTGCCGCCAATATCCACTATTATAGCCGGGCTTTTTTCTTTCATACCTAATAATCGAGCTATAGCCACTGTCTCTAATTCTAATCCCTTAAGATTAAGTTTCGCTAATTCTGCTGTTTTAACATATCTCTGAACAATTTCTGTAGGCACAGCCATTAAAAGCACTTGCATTCTATCATTTTTTTGTTCAATGATTTGCCAATCCAAAGTCATTTCTTCTACAGACATTGGAATATATTGCTGAGCTTGATAACGGATAGCTTTGGCTAATTCTTTTTCTTTCATTTCTGGAAGATCTATCAAAGAAACAAAACCAGAAAAACCTGGTAAAGTCATATAAGAGGTAACGGCATCAAGCCTAGCAGTTCGAACTAACTGTTTTAATAACAAAGCCGTGCCTTCTTCTAAAAGTTTAAAAGTCGAGGTTTGAATAGCATCATTTATTCTTTCCAAATGTCCGTATTTTTCTAAAATGCCGTAATTCGATAATTCAATTCTCCCCCCTGTTTTTCTTAGTTCCGCTACTTTAAGAGAAGTTGTGCCAATATCTATTCCTAAAAATAAATTTTGATTAAAAATCCCCATAACTGTATAATATCCAGTATATCATAGCATCTTAGAAATTGAAAATTGTAAATTAATAATTGAAAATTTATGAATATGCCCCGCCGTTTTTTTAATTTTCTTTTAGATCTTCTCTTCCCTTGGCAATGTATTTATTGCCATAGAGAAGTAGAGAGTGATTATCCCCTTTGTAAAGATTGTCTTCATCAAATACCCATTTTTGATGATTTTATTTGTCCAGTTTGCCAAAAAAGATTAAGTAATAGTAACCAAAAACATCATTCTTGCCAGGGCAAAACTCACTTAACTGCTTTGGGCGTTATTTCTTTATATGAGAATCCTATTTTAAAAGAAACTATTCGTTATTTTAAATATAAACAAATTAAGAGTTTAGTTCAACCTTTATCTTTATTAGCTATTCAATTTTTAGAAAACAGTTTTTATTTTTCTCAACTTCCTAAAAATAATTTATTAATTATCCCCTTACCCCTCCATTTGAGAAAGAAGAAACAACGAGGATTTAACCAATCGGAATTAATTGCCAAAAAAGTAGTTGATTATTTTCATTTTCCTCTTCGCTCAGATATCCTTTTGAGAATCATAAATAATCCAGCTCAAGTAACTATTAAGGGTATAGAACAAAGAAAATTAAATGTTCAGGGAATTTTTCAAGTGCGAAACAGAGAAACTTTAAAAAACAAATTTGTTTTTTTGATTGATGATGTTTATACCACTGGTGCCACCATGGAAGAAGCAGCAAAATTTTTAAAATTAAATGGCGCCAAAAAAGTGATTGGTTTAGTGTTAGCTAAAGGGTAATAAAAAAAACTTAGCGGAGGATATCCTTCACCTTACGGCTTCGGAATACCTTATTACCTTTTGGTTATTTTTTAAAAAATCTTGAGAAAGACTTGCCAGTCTGAAGCTTTAGCGAAAGATGGCGGAGGGTGGAGGATTCGAACCTCCAAGCCCTTGCGGGCACCGCTTTTCGAGAGCGGCGCAATGCCATTCTGCCAACCCTCCTTAGAGTGCCCCCACTCCGAATCGGACGGAGATCTAGGGCTTAGGAGTCCCTTGTTCTATCCGTTGAACTATGAGGGCAAAATCTGAATTCTGTATCCTGGATGAATTTTATCATTTATTTTCTTGAAAGAAAAGGAAAATAATGATACTATTAAAAAATTACGGGCCCGTGGTATAGAGGTAACACACGGTCATGGCATGACTGAGTCAGGGGTTCGAGTCCCCTCGGGTCCACACACAACTTTTGGGCGGTTAGCTCAGCTGGTTAGAGCGCCTCGTTTACACCGAGGAGGTCAGGGGTTCGAATCCTCTATCGCCCACGTTAAACGTAGGGATGATACGTTCAACGTATCGCCCACTATAAAAAAGAGTTTTGCGTTTTTGAATTAATGTTGTATTTTTCTTTCAAATTTGTTAATCTCAATTCAATTAATAACGCCGAGGTAGCTCAGTGGTAGAGCGCGTGCCTGAAGAGCACGGCGTCCGGTGTCCGATTCACCGCCTCGGCACCAAATGATAAAAAAATGATAAAAAACCATATGCAAACTGATGAATTAAAAAAGAAAATTCAAGTTATTAATCTTCCAGAAGTTAATACTTCTACGGAAGGAGCTATTTTGGAAAAAAAGGAAAAATCACTCTTTATTGACCTTTCTCCTTATGGCACTGGGGTGATCCGAGGCTCTTATTATTTAGAAGCAAAAGATTATATTAAAAATCTTCAAATTCAAGATAAGGTTACGGTCAAAATCCTGGATTGGAACAATGAAGAAGGTTTAATAGAACTATCTTTAAAAAATCTCTCTCAAGAAAAGAGTTGGAATACTATTAAAGAATTAAAAGAAAAGAATATTACTGTGCCACTGCTAATCACTGAAGTAAACGTTGGCGGTTTGTTAGGGAAAATAGATAATATTAAGGGGTTTTTGCCAGTGTCCCAGCTCTCTAGTGAACATTATCCAAAAGTAGAAGGAGGTTCAAAAACAAAAATTTTAGAAAAATTAAAGGAATTTGTTGGTAAAGAATTATCAGTGAAAATTTTTGATACCAACTCTTCAACTAATAAATTAATTTTTTCAGAGAAATTGGTTGAATTGGATCAATTAAAAAAAATTGCTGATAAATATAAAGTTGGCGACATAGTTAAAGTGAAAATTACTAAAATTGTTAGTTTTGGCGCTTTTGTTAAGGTAGATGATACCCCCGTTGATGGCTTGATTCATATTTCTGAAATCAGCTACCAACCAGTTACTGACCTTAATAAAGAATTAAAAGAAGGTGAAACTCAAGAAGCCAAAATTATTTCTATTGAAGACGGAAAAATATCCTTATCTTTAAAAGCCTTGAAGCCCAACAAGTCAGTTGAAATAGAGCAAAAGACAGAAGAAAAGAAAAAAGAACCTCTTAAACAATTATGAAATCATAAAACAATTATAATCTGAACCTTTAATTAAAAAAGTCGCTTTTCTGAAGCGACTTTTTTAATTTATATATTTGATTCTACTATCTTACAGCTTCTTTCAAACTCTTTCCAGCTTTAAACTTAGCAACAGTCATGGCCGGAATGCTAATTTTTTCTCCAGTCTTAGGATTGACTCCTTGGCGAGCAGCTCTCTTTCTAGCAGAAAAAGTGCCAAAACCGGTAATAGTAACATCTTCTCCTTTGGTTAAAGACTTGGTAATGACATCAGTGATTGCTTCTAAAGCCTCGCCAGCATCTTTTTTGGAGCAATTAATACGACCAACAATAACATCGATTAATCCTTCTTTAGTCATAGTTAATTTTTAGAACTTTATTTAATTGAGCTCGACCTTTTTATATGGCTTTATTATAGCAATAAAGCCAAAAAAAAGCAACTGTCAAGCTTATCAAGGTTAACGAGCCATTTCTATGGCCCTGGTTTCCCGAACAACAGTCACTTTAATTTCTCCGGGATATTTTAATTTTTCTTCTATTTGGTTGGCAATATCGCGAGCTAATTTAATAGCTTCCATGTCATCTATTTTTTCAGGAAAAACAAAAACTCTCACTTCTCGACCGGCAGAAATAGCATAAGCTTTTTCTACTCCTTCAAAAGAAATGGCTATTTCCTCGAGATTGGCTAAACGCTTCAAATAGGCTTCTAAATTTTCTTTCCTAGCGCCTGGCCGAGAGGCAGAAATAGCATCAGCTGCATTAATAATAGAAGCTTCAATAGTTTCAACTGGATAATCTCCATGATGGGATTGCATCGCCTTAATAATTTCTTCTGGCATCTTATATTTCATCAGAATTTTTCTCCCTAATTCTAGGTGAGTACCTTCTATTTCCTGATCCACCGCCTTACCAATATCGTGCAATAATCCTGCTTTTTTAGCCACGTCCACATTAGCTCCTAATTCTTCAGCTAAAGCTCCTGCTAATAAAGAAACCTCTATAGAGTGAGTTAGAGCATTCTGACCATAACTTGTTCTAAAATAGAGACGACCCAAAAGATGTACTAACTCTGGTGGTAAATCCAAAATTCCAGTTTCATAGGCTGCTTCTTCACCTTGTTTTTTCATAATGTCCCTAACTTCTGCCTGAGCTTCAGCTACTTTTTCTTCAATTCTTGCTGGCTGAATCCGACCATCTTTAATTAATTTTTCCAAAGCCAAGCGGCCTACTTCTCTACGCACGGGATTGAAAGAAGACAAAATAACAGTATTGGGAGTATCATCTAAAACTAATTCCACGCCTGTCAGCTTTTCAAAATGACGGATATTTCTTCCTTCACGACCAATAATTTTTCCTTTAATATTATCCGAAGGTAAATCAAGAGAAGTAGTAGTAATCTCACCTACGTTAGTGTGAGAATATCTCTCAATGGCATCCACCATTATCTCTTTAGCTTTCTTTTCAATTTCTTCTTTGCGAGTTGATTCTAACTTTCTCATAGCCTCGATCAGTTCTTCTTGATAGGTTTTTTCTACTCTTTTAAACAACTCTTCTTTAGCTTCGGTGATTGTTAATTTTGCCATTCTTTCTAGGGTTTCTAACTCGCTTTGCTGCAATTGCTCCAACTCTGTTTTCACTTGCTGAATTTTGTCGTAAATCTTCTTTGTCTCTTTTTCCTTTTCATCCATTCCTAATTGTCTCTTGTCTAATAATTCCTCTCTCTCTAGTAATCTTTCTTCTAATTTGGTAATTTGATTTTTCCTATTTTTTTCTTCCTCCTTGGTTTCTTCAAAAATTTTCTCTGCTTTTTCTTTGGCTTCTAAAACAATATTCTTTGCTTCGTCTCTAACTTTTTCTATTCTTTCTTTCAGGGTAGCTTCGATGGAATTAGCTTGTTTTTGAGCAAGCTTTTGACGAATAATATAACCAAAAACAGCGCCTCCTCCTAAGACTCCTAAAATGATGATGATATTAAATATAGCCATATTTTTAATTTGGCTAACTATTTATCTTCTCTCTTTAAATAAAAGATTTAATTCAAAAACTCCCCCCTTTGTCGCAAAGTAATAAGAACCTCTTTCGCTTCGTTTAAGAGAACCTTTTTTCTTGCTTCGCTCGAAATAAATACAAAAGTGAAAAATCTCATTGAATTAACGCTAAAACTAAACAAGAGAAAATAAACAGATAGCAAGAAGTTAAAGTTAAAAAACCAATTAAACTACTTTATTTAGTATATCAACCTTCTTAATCTTTGTCAAAAATTTAAAAGAAGGATATAATATTAAAGACGTTCAAAAATAATAAAAATTCTTTGTTTAAAAATTAAAAATTTTAGCTAATATGGCTTTAGCAAAAAAAATTTGTTTGATAATTTTAGATGGCTGGGGAATTGGTAAAGAAGATTTCTCTAATGCTATTTATCAAGCTGGTACGCCGAATATGGATATAATAAAAAAATATTATCCGATGACCACTTTACAGGCTTCGGGAATATCGGTAGGTTTACCGTATAATGAAGCGGGAAATAGCGAAGTTGGACATTTAACCCTAGGCACTGGCCAAGTTTTATATCAATATTGCGTTCGTATTTCTCAAAGCATCCAAAATGGACTTTTTTTCCAAAACCCCAGCCTTCTTGAAGCTTTTCATCATGCTAAACAAAATAATAGTACCCTCCATTTAGTGGGATTACTTTCTGATAATATTGTCCATAGCTCATATGATCATCTCATTGCTCTCTTAGATATGGCTAATCAGTTAAAGATAAATAAAATCAATCTTCATCTTTTTACTGATGGCCGTGATTCTTCGCCAACTGCTGGTAAAGAAATGATCAAAAAACTTGAAGAAGATTTAAAAATTCGCGGCCAAGGGAAAATAGCTACTATTTCTGGTCGTTTTTATGCTATGGATAGAGATAAAAATTATAATCGGACTCAGAAATGTTATGACGCCTTAGTTTTCGGCAAAGGAAAAATCATTCATAGTCCTTACACCTATTTTGAAGAGTCTTATCAAAATGGCGTTACCGATGAATTTATTATTCCCAGCCTCCTTGATGATTCTCCTTCTTCAAAAACTATTCAAGATAACGATGCTATCATTTTCTTTAATTTTAGGGAAGAAAGAATGAGGCAATTAGCCGAAACCTTTGCTAATCCTCAATTTAATGTTTTTCCCATTAAACCATTTCAAAATTTAAAAATCGTGACTTTTACTCGCTATTGTAATGATTTTCCTTTCTCAGTAGCTTTTCCTCCTCAACAAATTTCTATTAATTTAACCCAAATTCTTTCCAAAAATAATAAAAGACAATTACATTTAGCAGAAACAGAAAAATATGCTCATGTGACTTTTTTCTTTGATGGCCTTCAAGAAAAACCGAATCCAGGTGAATATTGGGTGATTATTCCCTCAATTAAAACTTTGCATCTTGAAGATTATCCTCAGTTACGGGCGCCAGAAATTACCACTCGTCTTTTGCAAGCCTTTGAAGAAAATATTTATGATTTTATCTTAGTAAATTATGCCAATCCTGACTTAATCGGTCATACTGGCAATTTAGAAGCAGGTATTGAATGCACTAAAATTATTGATACTGAAATTCAAAAAGTAATAAATGAAGCTCTGAAACTTGATTACACTCTTTTAATTACTGCCGATCACGGTAATTTAGAAATTATGTTGAATCCTTTAACTGGCGAAGTGGAAACTGAGCACGATGCCAGTTTGGTTCCTTTTTATTTAATAGATAAAAGATGGAGATTATCTTCGCCCCGATCTTTATCAGAAATTAAAGAGGTTGAACATTCTTCTGGTGGCATGCTGGCTGATGTCAGCCCAACCATTTTAGAATTATTCGGCTTATCAATTCCTCAAGAAATGACCGGCCAAAGCTTATTGTCCTTGTTAGGTATCAGATAGAAAAAAAGTTGCTTTTCTCTCCTCTTTCCTGTATAATGAACCGGAACTTCAATATATTGAGCCTTTGACTCGTTATAATTAAAGAAATCCATGGGGGCTCTTTTCAGAAAACTCTTTTTGGGAGTAATTCTCAATAGTATCGTTATTTTAGCCTGTCAAAGGTTTTTAAATTATTTATGGAATGATTTTTTCTTTAAAGGTACACTCTCTCAATTAATCTTCCTGGCTTTTGTTTTAACTATCCTTAATCTTTTAATTAAACCCATTATCCGTTTTATCTTTTTGCCTCTCATTTGGCTCACCTTAGGAATTTTTACTTTAGTCATTAATTTAATTATTTTAAAAACTGCTAGTTTTCTTGTTCCGGGGGTTCTAGTGATTAACTCTTCTTTGACTTGGTTAGCCGCTTCAATCATTATTAGTATTTTTAATTCCTTTCTGCATAGTATTAAATAAATCTGTTCCTGTGGCTTCGCCACAGGGAATCAGGGCAGATTTTTTTAAAGAAGTATCGACTCCGCCGATGTATCTGCAAAATTAAATAATAGAATTAAATAGAATTTTATGTCTTCATTAACTTTAGGCATTGCCCAAATCGTTATCAGTGTTGCTTTAGTCGTTTGTGTTCTTCTTCAGCAAAGAGGAGGAGGCGTTGGCATTGTAGGCGGTCTCCAAACTCAATTCTATGGTACCAGACGAGGTTTAGAGAAAATTATTTTCTGGCTCACTATTGTTTTAAGCGTTCTTTTTATTACTTTGGCTGTTGTTTCTTTTATAATCTAGAGATGCGATTTTTCAATTTTGTCATTCATGTTTGGCAAAAGTCTTCCTTCAGAGAAAAAGGAATTTTTATTTTATGCTCTTTGGCTGTTATTAGTGGTTTAATTTGGTTGGGAACAATAATTTTAAACAAGATCACTGTTTTTGTCCCGCGAGAAGGAGGCACTTTGACCTTGGGTTTAGTTGGTCACATTTCTTACCTTAATCCCATTCTTAGCCAATCGAATGATTGTGACCGGGACCTGATAGAACTCATTTACAACGGTCTTTACAAAATCGATGGACAAGGAAGCTTGAAACCAAGTTTGGCAGAAAAAACAGAAATTAGTCCTGATGGAAAAACTTACACAGTATTTTTAAAGGATAATGTCTTCTGGCATGATGGCCTTCCCTTTACTGCCGATGATGTGGTTTTTACTATAGAAACCATCCAGGATCCGAAAATTAAAAGTCCCCTTTTGCTGAATTGGGGAGGAGTAGTAGTAGAAAAACTTTCCAGTAATGTTGTTCGGTTTAATTTAAAAAACCCTTATGAGCCATTTCTTCAAAATCTTACTTTAAAAATTATCCCTAAACATGTTTGGGAGAACATAAAACCAGAAGATATCGTTCATACTGAATATAATATCAAGCCTATTGGTACTGGTTCTTATCTTTTTGACAATCTGGACAAAAGTTCTAATGGTAAAATTAGCGGTTATTCTTTAGTAGCTAATGATAATGCTTTTGAAGGAGTACCTAAAATTAATCATTTAATCTTTCGTTTCTATGATGACTCTGAAAAAGCAAAAGAAGCTCTTCTGAAAAACGAGGTAGAAGCTATCTCTCCAATTCTGATAAAAGATTATAAATTTTTTG
>Ga0315294_10001347_pt1 | contig 26644 bp, 27 predicted proteins | sample YL17G13_40_MG_FD_203626 | JGI IMG/M metagenome (GOLD analysis project Ga0315294, IMG submission 203626) | Sediment microbial communities from Yellowstone Lake, YNP, Wyoming, USA - YL17G13_40 | ecosystem: Environmental > Aquatic > Freshwater > Lake > Sediment | place: USA: Wyoming | collected... | reverse complement strand
CGAGCTTCTGTTGGATGCAGGTGAGGAGGCGTTCGGCGGCGGGGTCAACGCCTTCATCCAGAAGTATCAGGCTGTGAAGCTGGCAAACCTCGGTGACATGGGGGGAGGGTTGGAGCTTTCGCTTCCGTACCATCTTCCTCTCACCATCGAGGAGATCACGAAGCTATCCGAAATCTACGACGCGGTGAACCCCAAACGGACGCTGATCTACCGGGAAGGCAGTGGCGTTGTGGAGGTCAGCGGGAAGCAGGAGTTCCTCGAAACGATCTTCGAGAAGTCGATGGAGGAGATCGTGAGTGAGGGGCTTCTGGAGAAGTCCTACTTCAAGGAGATGCGAAGATGAAGGCCATCGTTTTTTCCGTAGAAGCTCTGCACGATCCCCGGATCGAGGTGTCGTTTTTCGATCCCACCGCGCTCATGAAAGCGTGGATGAAGCAGATTCCCACGATGGTCGATCCGAAGACCGGAGCGAAGCGCATCGACTACAAGAAGGTTCCCACGGGCGGGACAATCTGGATCACGATCAAGAAGCCCGACAGCCCCCTCCGGGGCCGCCACATCCCTATTACGAAGAGGCCGGATGGCAAGTTCGCCATCGACTTCGAGAGCGCCCGGAAGCGCGGCTACAACTTTGGCGATTGGGCCAAGAAAATCTCGGCCGTATCTCACGCACCCCTGTCACTGGCCGAGCCTCGGGAAGCGTTGGCCGAGGAAGAGGCGGCGCATCCTCCGAAGCAACTTTCCGAAACCGAGATTGCGGCCGAGAAGGAGCGCATGGAGGCCCTGTCGCAGAAGAAGGGTGAGATCAGGAAGCAGAAAGAGGCCACGAAGGAGGAGGCCAAAGAGACCTTCGCGCAGACGATGAGCGAGATGGAGTCCTCTGGGGAGCTTGGGAAGCAGAACCTCGCCGACTTCCAGAAGGAGATCGAGGAGAAGGCCGACGAGCGCGACGATTGGGACGACGACACGAAGAAAGCGTTCGTCCAGCAGGTGATGGATGCGGCCATGCGGCAGGACGCCTCGATCCGGGCCATGAACGTGAAGAAGCTCCGGGAAGCGGCGGCGACCGGGAAGGAGTTCGTTCCTGAAAAGACCTTCTTCGAGATTCCCGATCCGAAAGAGGTCGAGGGATCGAACAAGTACGAGGTGCAGGTCAAGACCTCGCAGAAGATCGAAGAAGCGAAGAAGACGAGCGAAGCTCCGAAGAGTGGCGAGATCGTTCGACGGGGCATCCACGCGGGTATCGCCCTCGGGGCCGACATCAATGCCGAAGCCGCGAACAAGGCTCTGAAGAATCCGAAAACGGCGAAGCGCGTCTACGAAAGTCTGACCCGGTACGAGCAACTCCGACTGGAGGAGAGGTCGTTCCGACAGCAGATGCGCTCCCTTGCGAACCTGAACGGCGTCGAGATTGACGCCTTCAAGGTCGAGAAGAACGTCACCGATGAGGACATCAAAGAGTACGAAGCGGAGGTCGAGAAGCTACAGGGGCAGGATGAAACCAACTTCTACGAGCACGTCGCAACGGCGGGCGGCGACGACGCCGCTATGGCGTACTATCCGCACAACCTCGACGGTGCCAGTGCGGCCCTGACCTCTCTCGTTGCCCGGTTTGGTGGCACCCCGATCCAGATGCGAGACCTGATTTCTGGTCTCGGCGTCGAGGGGGCCACGATGGCGGCGGCGTCGATGCTCTACGACCGGCTTGGCGAGGCCGAGTTCAAGAAGCAGATGCAGAAGCTCGAAGACTTCAACTCCGAGAACCAGCCTCGGGCCGAGAAGCAGGCCATCGAACGGTACGAGAAGTTGAAGGCAAAAGGCGTGGAGATCGACCGGCAGGTGAAGTCCGGGGAGCTTGTGACTCCTGACACCATCGAGCTTCTCCGCAACGAGAACCTCCTCGCACAGCGTCGGGAACTCGGTATCGCGCAAGGGTCTCTGGCGGCGAGCGGATCGCTTCTGTGGTCGATGCAAAGCATCGCCGGGACGAAGGGTGTGGGGACGCTTCGGGTGAACGCCGGGACGCTCGCGGCGGCCATGACTCGGATGAAGGCTCTCGGTCTCCAAACGGCCGAGGGCAAGACCCCATTGGAACACTACATCATCAAGAACGACGATGGCACTCACTCGATCAAGGTGAACACGAAGGAGCTTTCCCCGTACCTCGACCACATCCAGATCGAGGGCGAGAAGGCTCTGGAGAACTCGGCCATCGCCAACAACAGTGACGCGATCACGAACAGCGACGTTCCTCCGTTCTTCAAGCCGGGTGCCAAGCCGCGAAACGCCATGCAGAGGAACTCGATTGACTGGCTTCTCCACAACGAGGGTGGCCTCGTGGCGGCCTCGACGGGTTTCGGCAAGACCTACGTTGCGGCGGCGTTCATCGCGAATCGGTTGAAGGCCGAGCCGAATACCCGGCACATCTTCATCTCGGATCGTGGCCGGGCCGAGGGTGCGGCGGCAGACTTCGACAAGTTCGTCGAAACAGGGAAGATGCCGCAGGTGGTGATTGCCAGCAAACCCCCGAAGGGTATGGATCGGGCGGCGTGGCATCAACAGAACCTCTCGAAGATCATGGGGCTGAAAGAGGGTCAGACCCTCGTCATGGACAACACGGCGGCCAATCGCTACAGCGAAGCCCTCGGGAAGATCGAGTTCGATACAGGCGTCATCGACGAGCCGCACCAACTCTTCTCGCCGACCGGGAAGATGACCGAGAAGGGGCGGGAGTTGATGAAGCGGCTCGCCTTCAAGCACCGTGTCGCGACGACGGCAACCCCGGCGAAAGAGAACGTGACGCACGTCTACGACCTCCTTCGCTGGACGACGCATGGAACCGTGGACAAGGGAGTCAGCAAGAAGGCGTTCGTCGGCCTCTACAACAGCCTCGGGCAGGGCACGAACGCGCAGGACAGCGCCCTCACGGGGTCGCTCCGGGATATGCTCTCGCCGTACATGATTTCCGACCGGGAGAAGGACAGGGGCTACACCGTATCCCGGCACCGCGTCGAGGTGAAGCGGTCGCCCGACTACATCGCACAGCAAAAGAAGCTGGAGTCGGTGGCGAAGGGGAAGATCGACACCTACATGAAGAAGAACGAGTCGTGGTATCGGAAGGAGTACCGGACGGTGGCCCCGGACGGGGAATCTTCGGCATCGAATCAAGGGATGTGGAACTCTATGGCCGCGCAGATGCGCCGGGAGACGGGCACGGAACCCGGATGGGAAACGGTTGCCACGCAGTACCGCAAGGAGGGTGGCACGTTCAGGACACCGTGGAAGGATCACGCCCACACAGACGCGGTGAAAGAGATCATGAAGGAGCATCGGGGCATCTTCAACGCCTCGATCCACAGCGACAAGACGGCGCAGGCGATCCGCAACGTCGAGCAGATGCGAACGGATCGGCACATCGTCTACGTCGAGAACAAAGCACACTACGAACTCATGAAGAAGCAGTTCGACAAGCTCGGAATCAACACGATGAGCCTCCTGAACGAGAAGGACACGCAGTCCATCGCAGACGACTGGCAGAAGAAGGCGAAGGGTGAAGTGCCGGTGCTCTTCCTCTCGCAGAGAGAGGCGGCGGGGATCAACATCGCGGCGGCCAACAAGCTCCACGTCGTCGGAACGCCCAACTCGGCGGCCGACCTCATTCAGGTCTTCGGCCGGGCCGATCGGACGAGTGACCTCGGGAAGGGACGCGATCACCTCGACATCTACGAGTACCGCTTCTCCGACAACCCGCTGGAGGATCACCTGTGGACGCCGGTCGATCAGCAATACAAGATGCTCTCCCTGATGCTTCCGGCGACCCGGTTGCCGGGCGAGAGCCTTGAGACCCTGTAGGAGGATCGGGAGATGAAGCACGAACGATTGCAGACCGCGATCATGGAGAACACCATCGACACGAAGAAGCGGATCAAGTTCCTGCGGAAGCGTGGGAAAGCCCTACAGGACAAGCTGAACGACTCTACGTCGCCCAACGAGATCGAGGCGCTGGAGGCGTCGATCCGGTCGAACGAGGAAATGCTCGGCCAGCTTCTTTACACGACGACGCATCGTGGGATGCGCCTCGTGTCGGACAAGAAGGAGTAGTGGTGGACGACCTCACCCAACTGAAGGTCGAACTGGCCCGGATCGAGAAGGACATCGCCGGTTTCGAGAAGGCGATCCAGTCGGCGATGGTCATGCTGGAGCGCAAGAAGACCATCGACTACGGCCGGATGCGGGACTACGGTCAGTCGGCCTTCTTGCTCCGGGTGGTGTTCGATGAGTGGAACACCGAGGAGATGGAGGCGGTGTTCCATAAGGTCAAGGGCATCTTCGAGGCGCGGCGGGCACTACGGAGAGAGCAACAGCGACTCATCCTTCAGGTCGAAGCGAGTGAGGTGCCACAGCAGTACATGAAAGCGGAAATGATGGAGAGCACCTTCCGAGGAGGAGGCGATCTATGAGAAAGCCGGATTGGGCAGTCAACGGTTCTCTGTGGGAGAACGCACAGACGGACGTTCGTCAGAAGTACGGCATTTCGAGCGGGGATCGGTTCGAGGAGCTTGTCGAGGCGAGGTATCTCGTGATCGGAGGGAGCATCAACCGCACCGCGTTCATCAAGAGCGAGGAGGAGACCATGCAGAAGGCACAGGTTTGGGTGAAGCCTTCATCCAAGAAGAAACGGAAGGGCTACTGGAAGACGATCCGGGGAACGGCGAAGGTTTCCCATGAGAAGGAGATGCGTCCCCGGCCCGAGCCAGAGAAGAAGACCAACACGGTCAAGGACATTCCCCTGTGGGCGATGGACAGGAGCAAGTGGATGCAGGCCGCGAACGTCGTAGTTCGGGCGCAACAGAAAGACCCGAAGAGATTCAAGGGCCACGAGTACGCGATGGCCGCGTACATCTACAAGCGCATGGGTGGCCGGAAGGCGAACCCTCCCGAGGGCGGGAAGCGGAAGGCTCCTCCCTCCGTTCAGGAGAAGGTGGCGTCGTTCCCGGAGGTGCTCATCGACATGGCGACGGGGGAACTCCTCGTCAAGGCCGAGCAACACTTCCGTTCCGAGGAGCAAAGGAAGTTCATGTGGGCGAAGCACCCGGACATCGCCGAGAAGTGGGCGCATGGTGAGCGGGCCGGTTCCGGTGAAGGGCCGGTACGGAAGCCCCCGGTGAGGGGGCCGGGCGTTCACAGCGTCGCGGCGGGAGCGACTTCCGAGACGAGGGCCGGGCGCAAGAAGCTCCGGGCCGAGAAGAAGGCTACCGAAGAGTCAAAGCGTAAAGCCGCCTCGTTCGAGGAAGATAAGCCGCTTGGGAGGGCGGGGCGGCACATCCAGTTCGTCCTCCGAAAGGCCCAAGCGGTCGCGGCTCCGGCTGTCCCTGCTCCGAAGAAGCCTCCGGCAACCACGTCGAACCCGGCGATGCCGAAGATGAACGGCAACGGTGCCGTTCCGAAGCCCGGCCTTCCCGTTCAGAAACCGATGCCGGGATTCTCCCCGGACGGAGATGGGAAGCACAAGGCACAGATCGGAGAGGTGAGAACGTGGCAGAGCGGAGAGATGAAGAAGGTGGGGGAGAACAAGTGGGAGCCTGCGGCTCAGAATGGAAAGACTCCGAAGGCCGAGCAGGACGGGCAGGAGCCTCCCAAGAACGGCAAGGAGCCGGAGGCACAGAAGCCGCAGGCCACGCCGGAGCAGAAGAAGAGCGTGGCAACCACTGTGACCCGGATTGCGTCGAAGGTGGCCGGTGCCCTTCTAGACAAGATGAAGGACATCGTGACGGACAGGTTCCTTCAGAACCTAGTACCTCCGGGGAAGGAGGGCGGGAGCCTCGCGGGCGAGGTGAAGCGGGCGGTAGCCGGGAAGAAGGGCGAGAAGGAGGAGACCCCCTCCATGAACCTCCCGGAGAAGAAGGAGGAGGGCACGGTCACGAACAAGCCGAAGGAAGAGGGCGAGGAAGCCACGAAGGAGCCGACGCAGGAACCTCCGAAGGAAGAGGGCCGGGAAGAGAAAGAGAAGCAGACTGCCGAGCCTCCCCCGGAGGAGAAGCGAGAGGAGACCGAGTCCGAGAAGCACGTCAAGGAGGAGGAGCCGTCCCCGGAGGAAGTGAAGCGAAAGGCGGGCATCGAGAAGAAGGTGCGGAAGCACGTCCAGAATCTCGCGGCGGGGTTGTACGAAAAGCAGTGACCGGCTTTTCCACAACCGAGTGTCCTAAGTGCCACAAGGTTCTGATCTTGCGGAACGTCGAGATTCACGAGCCGAAAAGCTCCTTCCACAAGAGCCGGGGAGGGGTTCTGAAGACGCGGCTCGTCTATTTCGATGAGGCGGGTAGGGTACTGGTGAAGTGCCGGGAGTGTGGGGAGATCGTTCCGATCCCCTACCGCCTCTCGGAGGGTGCCAGAGACCTGTAAAAAGGTTGACAGAATCGGCCAGCCGAGCTATTCTGTCCTCGACAACTGAAGACGAGGGATCGTCGAAGGGCGATTGAATCGAAGCCCGATCCCGACTAGCCGTTCACCTCCTGTTGGAAGTGAACCTCCTTTCAGAAGGAACGGCAGTCGGGGTCGGGCTTTCTTTTTTGGAGGAGTGAGTTGCAGGAGTTCAGCTACCCGGTCGAAATGCTCCTCAAGGGGGAGCCGGAAAAGAACTCGAACCGCATCCCCATCGACATCTCCGCGTCCGATCCAACCCCCGACAAAGTCAACGACAGCATCGTTCTGAAAGCGTTCGACGACGCCCGTGAGGACTTCCTCAAGGAAGGCGTCATAGACTTCGATCACCAGACGATTCGTGGCCCCACCAAGGAAGATCAGGCCAAAGCGATCATAGGGCAACCCGAGGAACTCGATACGAAGTCCGGCAAGGTTATCGTGTCGGGCTTCCTCTTCAAGGGCAACCCCTATGTGGACAACAGCATTTACCCGGCGCTCAAAGCTGGTTCCCGAGTTTTCGGAGCGAGCGTGGGCGGCCGGATACTGCGGAAGTCGCTGGAATGGGACGAGAAGTCGGCGCGGAAGGTCAACAGGATCACCCGCATCGCTCTCAATCACATCGCAGTGACTCCCGCATACAAGGCTGTTCATCCGAACACCTCGATCACGCTGGCAAAGTCTCTCGAAGAGGACGGTGGCCTTCTCATGTTCGACTCGTTTGGGGAGTTCGCGAAGAGCTTCACGACAGTCAAAGAGGGCACCGAGGCCGTCGAGAAGGCGATGATGGCGGGAGTCGAGACGGATTCAGCGGCTATCCGGGGAGGGCAGGCGCTCCAGCCGGAAAGCCTTGAGGGGGATGTCTTGAAACACGTTTGGGGCGACCTTCTTGAGGACATCAAGAACGGGAACCTCAAGCCGTCTCACAATGCCGTAGTGGGATGGCTCGTGAATCGGGGCCTCTCCTCTGAGCGAGCAAAAAGCATGGCGTATGTCCTCGCGCATCGAGCGCGTGAGATAGGGACAACGCTGTCGCCTGCGAAAATCTAGGGCCAGAGAGGCCAGAGGGAAGGAACGTATGGGAACGAAAGACCCCATGCAGGCCAGCCTCGACGAAGCCCTGCGCTCTCTCGAAGTCCTTGCGAAAGCAGAGGACGAGGACGAGGACGAGAAGGAAAAGCCCGAGTCCGAAGAGGAGCCGGAGGCCGAGGAAGAGGAAGCCCCGGAGGCCGAGAAGAAAGACGAAGAGGAAGAGGGTGACGAGAGTGAGGTTGCGACGCGGATGCGGAACCTCGCGAAGAAGGGTGCCCTCTCCGAGAAGTCGTTCTCGGATGATCCGGCAGTAACAGAGTACATGGATGCGTCTCCGCTCATGAAGGCGATCAAGGACAACATCCTTGCGATTCGTGAGGCGATGACCATCCAGAACGTCGTCCTGAAAGCCCTTGTGGAAGCGGCGGGCGAAGGACTGAACCTGAACAAGTCGATCAGCGACTCGGTCAGCGTTCTCTCCTCGATCCCCCGCCCCCGCAAGGCCGTCATGCACACGGGAGAGGTCATGACGAAAAACTTCGAGGGTGCCGCAGAGCCGAAGGGCGCTTCTGTGAGTCCGGCGAAGGTTCGCATGGAACTCGTGAAGGCGTTCGAGGCCGGAGAGGTGGACATGACCACGCTCACGAAGGCAGAACTCGGGCGATGGTCGCCCGAATACTGCCCGGAAGCGATCCTCGAACGGATCGGAAAGGAGTAAGTCATGGGTGCACTCGACACAATGCTCCTCCGAGACCAGTGGGAAGGCTTTGGAACCGAATCTCAGGAGCGCGTCGCTGACCTTCTGAAGGCTATGGTGGCCCAAGAAGGGGTGACTGACTACGCATCCCTCCGGGGGGCGGGGTCGCTCATGCCGCAGTCGTTGGAGACCTCCATGATTGCCCTGACGTGGGGCATGGAGGAGATCAAGCTGTGGAAGCAGATCGGAATCCAGAAAGCGTTCTCCACGGTCGAGGAGTACGTCAAGCAGGAAGGGTACGGCGAGGCCGATGCCACGGGTGGCTCGGTGCAACAGATGGAAAACCCCATCGACGCCGATCCCGAACTGGCTCGCGGCGTCCTTCGGATCAAGTTCATGCGCCAGATGTGGCGCGTGGGCGACGTTCTGATGAACGTCCGCACGATCACCAACGCCGAGACCCTCGCGGTTCAGGCGTCGATGATGAGACTGATCCGTGGCGTGGAACGCCAACTGTTCTTCGGGAACAGCGCGATGGTGCCGGAGCAGTTCGACGGGATGCTCAAGGCCATCACCGACCTTGGCACCACGGGGAACGACAACTACGTCGATCTTCGCGGCGCGAACATCTCCGAGACCGCCATGCGGCAGGCCGCTGAGGTCATCCGCATCAACTACGGCGCGGCGAAGAGGATGTACCTCTCCACCGGGACGCAGAACACCATCGACCAACTCCTCAGTGGAGCGTCGTTCCAGCGCGTCGAGCAGAACCAGCTTCCGGCTTCCGGGGAAATGAGCCTCGGTTGGACGATCAAGAAGATGCGGACGAGCTTTGGCACGTTCGACTTCGAGCCGGACATCTTCCTCTCGGTAGAGTCTCAAGGCGTCCCGATGGTGAAGAACCCCACGACGGGTGCTCTCCAAGAAGGGGCGACCTCCACGCAGGCTCCGGCGATCCCGACGATTGCCGTTGCCGCAGTGGCTCCGGCTGTTGCCGGGTCGCTGTGGGCAGGCTCCGGGAGCGGTGGGCGCATCGCCGGTTCCTACGTTTTCCGGGTGGTTGCGATCAACCGCTTCGGGAAGTCCAGAGCGTCTGTGGCGGCTTCGGCAACCGTCTTGGCGACCGGCGCGATCTCCATCACGATCAACGAAGGCGGCGGCGCGTTCCCGGCGACGGCGTATGAAATCTACGCCACCCCGGCTCCGACCCTCACTTCGGCGGCCGTGAAGTACATGAGTGCTGTCGCAGTCACAGGAGTCACGCAGACGGTTCGCGACCTGAACGTCGATCTACCCGGCACGGGCGTCGCGTTCCTCGTGGACGACACTTCCGTCGGAGACCACCGGGTCTTCGCGTTCAAGCAAATCCTGCCCGTTCACCGCACAAGCTATGCGAAAGTGGCACCCTACCAGTGGGGCACGACCTCGTTGTACGGTGCTCCGGTCTGGTACGCACCTCGACGCATCGTGGTGTTCAAGAACATCGGCGTCGGTGCTCGGTACAGGAACGAAAACCTCGACCTGTAGAGGTAAAGAGGATCGGGTGGGGGCTGGAGTGACCCTCCAGCCCCCGCCATCCTAAAGAAAGGACACAAAAGGAACATGGCAACACCAGTATATCAGGGCGACGGGCTGGTTCCCAACGGAACGCTGACCGCCGGGGCGCTGATGGATCGTTCGGTGACGGTGGACAAGGTTGCCCAACTCGGGCATCCCGATCAACCCGATCCGAAGACCGTCGGAGTCTTTGCGATCCATGCCGACTGTTCAGCCGCCGCTGGCACCATCGCGGTCATCGCCTCCACGCCCTTCAAGATGAAGATCGTGGACGTGATCGTGCAGTGCATCGGGGCGGTCGCGCTCGGGACGGCGCAGGTTGCCGTCGGGGCCAACCCCGTCACCGATGCCATCGTCTGTGCCGTGAACAAGGTTGTGGTACGGGCAGGAACCATCGACGCCGCATACGCGACCGTGGCGGCCGGATCGGCCATCAACGTCGTGAAGCACGCGGCGGGGGATCAAGCTCTGGTGACGATCATCGCCGTGAGACTGTAAGGAGGCCATCATGGCGACTCCAAACGTCTCCTACAGCGGTGGCGGCCTGATCCGACACGGTTCAGTACCGGGAGCCGAGTTCATCGGAGGGGTTCTCACACCCAACAAGTACGCGAGAATCTCCGATCCGGGTCAGATCGACCCGACGATGACGATCCCATTCGACATCGTGTTCGACTCGACGGACGACGGTACGACCACGCAAACCATCATCGCATCCGTTCCGTTCACGTTCAAGGTCGTGGACGTTGCGGTGCAGGCCACCGCCAACAGCGGGGGCGGAACCGTGATGCTGATGAATGGGACGAACGCCATCACCGATGCGATCATCTGTGCGGTTGACACAACCGTCACTCGTGCAGGAACCATCGACAAAACCTACGCCGTTGTGGCGACGGGTGCTGCGCTGAAAATCGTGAAAAACGCGGCGGCCGATGTGGGCCTCGTGACGGTCAAAGTGATCCCGGCAGTGGTGTGAAAAAGAACGGTTTCGGGGGGAGTTGAGGGCGGCCTCGGCTCCCTCCGATTCTGAAAAGAGGAAAGTAGCATGGACAAGTTCATCACCAGCGACCTCGGTCTGGCGATCTACTGCCGGATGCGGGGCATGAGGCTCAAGGTCGCGAAGCGGACAGGTAAGAAGTTCGAGTTCGAGTTTGAGGAACCCGACACGACTGGAAAAGCCATGCGGGTCGATTGGATCAACTCGGAGTCGTACCAGTTCGATCAGGCCGCGAAAGCGGTGAAGTCGTTGCTCTACTCCGACAGGGAAGAGAAGGGAGTCTGACGATGAGCGTTGCAGTGTCTTGGGCAGACATCCGATATGCCGCCACCAACAACACACGGAAAATCGTTCTGGCCGCAGGAGCTTCGTTTTCGGAAGCGACTTCGGCGGTGTACTTCGTCACCTCCGTTGAGGGTTCCAACATCGACCTGAAGGATTCGGCGGGGACGATCCTCGTCACAGTGGATGACAGCAGGCTGTGGGAACCCGGAACATTCCGGTCGGACGGGGGTCTTGGCGTGACGAACAACTCTGCCGATCCGGCAGAAATCTACTTCTTTCTCGTTCCGGCGAAAGTGTAAGGGAGAGAGATCATGGCGAACAAGTTTGATTTCGGCTTCAACCACGCTACGGAACAGGCGATCCTCAATCGCATCGCCATGTACCTCGATTGGGCACCGGGCGTCATCAACGAACCCAACGCGATTGCCGTGGCGAATCCCGACGGAACGAAGGTCGGATCGGGGCTTCTCATCATCGACGAGATGGAATCCGCTACGGGATGGACGGCTGTAGGGGACGCATCGAATCTCGCGACCTCCACTACGCATCTCGTTGGTACGAAGTCGATGTCGTGGGACAAAGCAGGTGGCACCAACGTCATCAGCGGTATTCAGAAAACCCTCACCCCGGCGGTCGATCTTGGTACTGCCGGTGCGACACAACACCGCGTTTTCTGGTTCCTCAACTTTGGTGCTGTTGCCAACGTAGCAACGGCATGGATTCGTCTCGGGACGGATGCCTCGAACTACGATCAATGGAGCATCCCGGTTGCGTCGCTGGTAGCGAACTGGAACGTCATTCTGACTCCTCTCCTCGCTGACCCATCTTGGACGCAGGTTGGTACAGGGCTGAACACGTCGGCGGTGACGTACATCGCGGTGGGATATACCACGGCTCTGGCGGCCGACGTTCTCGCGGGCACCAAGGCAGATTGCGTCTCGACGAAGCAGTTCGTGGATAGCATGGTGCTCGATCCCACAGGGGCCGGTCTCGCCTTGGAGGCTACGGCACTGCTATCAGAGGCTCACCTTGGAAGCATTGATACAACTGTAGCGACACTCGCGACTGAGGCTACTGTAGCCACGCTGGCTACCGAAGCGACTGTGGCAACTCTTGCGACTGAGGCAACCGTCTCGACCCTCGCTACGGAGGCGACGGTATCGACCCTTGGAACCGAGGCAACGCTGGCACTTGTAGCTACCGAGGCGACAACCGCGAAGGAGGCGACACTCGCCCTCGTCGCAACTGAAGCGACCGTGGCAACGCTTGCGACGGAAGCAACCGCCGCGACGCTCGGAACCGAAGCTACCCTCGCCCTTGTTGCTACTGAGGCTACCACGGCCAAGGAAGCAACATTGGCACTCGTCGCCACGGAGGCCACGGCGGCAACTCTGGCGACGGAAGCAACGACCGCCAAAGAGGCCACACTTGCGTTGGTGGCGACTGAAGCAACCCTCGCAACTCTTGCGACGGAAGCGACCGTAGCGACGTTGGCAACAGAGGCTACGGTGGCTACTCTTGGAACCGAAGCTACGCTTGCGCTCGTTGCAACCGAAGCCACCACGGCCAAGGAGGCAACTCTTGCACTAGTGGCAACAGAAGCCACTGTTGCTACTCTCGCAACCGAGGCGACGACTGCGAAAGAAGCCACGCTTGCACTTGTTGCGACGGAAGCGACCCTTGCCACCCTTGCCACTGAGGCGACCACGGCCAAGGAGGCCACGCTGGCGCTTGTTGCGACTGAGGCCACCGTCGCTACGCTTGGAACCGAGGCGACACTCGCCCTCGTAGCGACCGAAGTGACCGCTTCACAGATTTCCAGCGATGTCGCAGATGTGAGTTCCAATACGGCTACCTGTGCATCGCCTGTGTGCGACCATGACCAGACCCACGTTTCGGCGGCGACGCAGATAGGCGCATGGTATCAAGCGGCCCTCACCAGTGTCACCACCGACGGCGACTTCTCACATCTGAAGACGGACATCAAGGGTCGTCTGCATATCACAGCCGATCAGTTGACCGACGCGAGCCAGAAGACTCAGATCGTGGACGGTGCGGGAAACGTCGTCGGTGCCGCCACGGGAAATGCGCTCGATGTGCGGATCAAGAGTGACGCGGCGTCGCTCGCTACCAGTACGAAGCAGAGCGACGGGACTCAAAAAACACAGGTGGTGGACGGATCGGGCAACGTGATTGCGGCGCACAGCAACGCCATTGATGTGAGCATCCGATCTGATGCCGCTTCGTTGGCAACCTCCACGAAACAGTCGGATGGGACTCAGAAGTCGCAAGTGGTGGACGCTTCGGGCAACGCCGTGACGACCCGAGACACGGGCGGGACGACGCGGTCGCTGGAGGTGACGGGGCGGGCCGACATCGACACCATCGACACCTACCGCTATGCCAAGAGCGCGTCGGCCATCGCCGAGAACACGGTGGCAAGGGCCACGCCGGGGGCAAACAAGCGAATCGCTGTGATTGGCATTTTCGCGGCGGCATGGGCGGCGCAGGAGTTCGTCATCGAGGACGAAGACGACAACGTGTACCGCCAGTTCGAGTTGGCAACGGACGGAGTGATGAGAGAGACAGGGAGCGCGGACAGCCCGCTGTTCGTCATTCCGGCGAACAAGGCTCTCCACGTCAACTCCGTGAACGCGGTGAACCACTCGCTGTTCATCACCTCGATTGTGCTGGATGCGTGAGGTAGTACATGGCCCTAGTCCTGTTCGACACGACGACGGGGAAGGTGCAAGCCACATGGGCGGCTAAGGCGGCGTGCCCCGCCACGGCGGCTCCTGCCGGTAGTGCCTACGCGCTCGTCGATGGCGAGGTGGAAGGGAAGAGGATCGACCCGACGAAGGTGCGCGGAGGGGATTCCGTGTCGGCGGTGGACATCGCGGACAAGTGCCCCTCGGTCGAACGGCTGGAGGTCGTTGTGGGGGCATCGAGGGTGAAGGTTGGAGAGGCGATCTCCTACACGATCCGTCTGGTGCGTGAGGGAAAGGTGATGCCACGGGGCATCACGGTGATCCGCTCTGTCCGACAGGCGTGCGGAGATGTGGCTGTAGATTACGTCGCCGAAGCGCACGAACGCGAGGAGGTGACGCTGGTAGACGGGGAACTGCGAGAGAGTCAGTTCCGGTGCGTGGCCGAACTTCCGCGAAACGCTCCCTACCCAATCGAGATCAGCGTCCGGCCCACAGACTCCGATCCAACACTTCTCGGTGCGATGGCGACGATCTACATCGACGAGGGGCTGAAGCCGTGACGACGGTGACCATCGGTGCGGGGGAGGACTACGCGACGTGGGCCGCGTTCCACACCGCGCTCGCGTCTCCACTCACCGACGACCTCACGGTGCTGGTCGATGGCGGGACGTACAACGAGGAGATGACTTGGGCGAAGGACAACGCCGCGCACACGGTTCTCGTTCAGAACGCCGACACCAGCGCGGTGATCTTCGACGCGCAGAGTACCCGAGCCTACGCGATGCATCTCACGGTGGGCTTCATCGAGGTCTTCGGCAACTTCGAGTTCAAGAACGCGACAACGGCCGACATTTGCACCGACGGCACGGGGGCGAACGGCACGATCCGGTTCCGGGGTGCGGTGAAGTGCATCAACGGGGTGGTGGGGGCGCAGCTCTACAGTGAGAACACGATCTACTTCGAGGGCGTCGAACTGCGCGATCAGACTTCGGCGGGGACTGAGGTGTACGGCTCCTCGACATGGCCGCGCTACTTCATCGGGTGCCGTGGCAGGACGACGACGAACATCACGCCCTTCTCCTGTTTCGCTGGAGGCTCGTTCTTGGCAGACGGGAGCCGTGGGGGCTTCTACGGATGCACCTACCGCTCCGAGGTGGGGGCGGGATACGGGGCTGACAGCGGATTCTTCGGCGGTGCGATATACTGCTACCGTTGCCGATCCTTTGGCTCCATCGGGATGAGCTTCCGGCAGAGTTGGGAGGGGACGCCGTCCTATTTCCAAGAGTGCTACGTCGATGGAATGTGGCGAGCGTATTGGGGATTTGCCCTGATGGGGGCACGCGGGAATGTCGTGCTGAAGCGATGCACCGTTCGCAACGTAACCTCCCGAGGAATCTATTCCAGCCTGACGACGCCGAGCGTGCTGGCGGTGACGAACTGTGGCATCGACACCGCGAACATCGGCGTCATCAACACGACGACGGGGACCATTGTTTTGACCAACGTAGGAACGTACAACCTAGCGGGCGTAAGAACGAGTGGAGCGGGCATCACCGACACGAATCCCGTGACAGGAAATCCAGTCCTGCGAACGCTGGCCGCACTCGACGGTGATGCACTCCCGGCGGTTGGCGGGGCGTGGGACAAGACAGGGACGGCGGATGGGTTGATCGTGTTGCGACCGGGGGACAATCCCGACATCGGGTGCGTGATGATCGTCCCTCCGTCTCTGCGGGACTAGGAGTAGGAGAGGGGAGACATGAACCTCGACGACCTGAAGAGCATCATGGGCTGGCTGACACCGACTGCGGCCTACGCGGCACTCGCAGTAGTGGGACTGTCTACGATCTGGCAGTACCTCCAGCGGAAGAAGACGAGGGCGAACGGCTCACCGTCAGAGAGTGGTGGGAGTGGAGGCGTGGACATGGCGATTATCGAGCAGTTGCGGGGCGACATCCAGCGCATCTTCGACAAGATCGACGAACTTCAGAAGATGGTGATGGAGCAGTACGCCACGAAGGAAGAGGTCGAGGCGATGCGAAAAGACCTCCGCGATACCCGTGACCGCGTGATCCGACTCGAAGCGGAGCGTGACGCGATGAAGGCACAGATCGCGGCGTTGCCGAAGAGGACGGGAGACTGACGGTGGCTGACCTCCGAAAAGGCTACGCCTTCAAGAATCCCGACACTCTCGCGAACGATGGGTGGGGAGCGATCATCACCCCGGACGAACTTCGGTACGTCTACGCCTTCGGTACGCCTCTGGAAGCACCGGGAAGCGGCCACCAGTACACCGACGAGCAACTCTGGTGGTACATCGACACGGCTCTCGGCCTGCTCGAACTCGACCTGTCCTACCACTTCATGAAGAGGCGCGTCCGGTGTCGGCCACTGATCCATAACGTCCCGCGTACCGACATCCCGGCGGGCGAAGTCTACGATTGGGACGATCCCTACGACTACCGGATCGAGAGCTACCCCAACTTCATGTACCTGAAGCTCCGAGAGAGGCCGATCATCAGCATCCTGTCGGTGAAGTGGTACGATCCGATGGGGAACCTGATCCGGGAAATCACCGATTGGGCGAAGCCCAACTACAAGACCGGGAGCGTCGAGTTCTATCCGACGGGAAGCCTCGGAAGCCTGCCACTTCTCATGGGATCGGCCTTCCCCTTCGTGATCCCCGGAGTTCTGGAAGGCTGGAGGAGCTACCCGGACGCCTTCGCCGTAGACTACGAGGTAGGCTACGAGAAGGCCGCCGACGTGTGGCGGCTCCACAAGGACATCCCGAGCGTCGTCGGGAAGCTCGCGGCGATCAACCTCTTGAACGACTTCGGCGACGGCCGCACGGCGGCACTCGCAACTTCGAGCGTGGGCCTCTCTGGATTGTCGGAATCCTTCTCGACAACGATGAGTGCTACGAACGCCATGTACGGCGCTCGCATAAACGAGTTCCTGAAGGAACTCGAAAAATGGTGGGAGCGCAACAAGCTCAAGTACACGGGGATGGTGCTGTAGGTGGGAACGAACCTTCGGCCCGGCGCAGGACGACCGATCTTCCCGGTGGAAGCCCACCCGGAGAAGATGGACGAGGTCATCGAGCGGCAGGGGCAGTACGTCCGCATCATCCTCTCTCGGAAGTGCCCGAACCTCGCACAGGGCGGGAAGCACAACATCTACTGCGACCTGTGCGGCGGCCGGGGGGCACTTCTGTCCTATCAGCGAAGGGCACGGGTCTTCGAGGAGCGTATCCTCGACCGCTACGCCTCCACCCCGGATCGGCTCCATACATGGTGGCAACCGATCATCGAGGTGGAGAAGGTCATGCTCCATCGGCACTTCTCGCAGGGTGGCAACATCTTCTTCACGGCGTCGAGCTTCTCCGGGAACGAGATCGTGCTGACCGGAGTCGATCCTCCGAAGTATTGGGAGCGCGTCCTCGTGACCTACTGGTACGACCGATGGGAATCTGTGACCGATGAGAGAATCACGAGCAACGGGACTTCTACGATCACTGTGACGAAGACTGAGATTTCTACGGAGAATACCTCCAACCCGTTCCTGATCTACGGAGACCTCACAGAGATCACGGAAGTCCGAAACCTCAATCCTCTGCATCCCTACACCTACACGGTGAAGGGCTTCGACCGGCAGAACATCTACCTCGACACTGCGGCACCGGGCTACGTCAACGTCGCCGGAGATGAAATCTCGGTGAGCTACTGGTTCTGCGGCGCGGCGAAGATTGCGACGGAGATGATCGACACACAGGAGCGAGCCGAGAAGATCGGGCACGACATCAAAGTCGGCGACGTGATGAGCACGATCCCTTCCTACTACGACATCGGTGAAGGCGACCTCGTGACGTTTCTCGCGTCGGAGCTTCGCAAGGAAGCTGTCGTCATTCGAGGAGCCGGGAGCTACGACGAGTTTCCCGAGTTCGACGTGACCCGGATTGCGGACAACTTCCTGCTTGACGAGACCGGGGCGCGGTACACCTTCGGAACGGACTTCACGATCCAGCAGTACAACAACCTCGTCTGGATCGACGGGAGGCCCCGGCCGACGCAGGGCAAGCGGTACACGGTGGTCTTCTACTATCGGCCCACCTATCGGGTGTTCATGAAGGGGCCATCATACAACCGGGCCGAGAACAAGGCGTTTCCGATGAAGGTCTTCCTCCGGTCGTTCGAGAAGGTGCGAAACGCGGACTTCTCCCGCGTGGACGGTGGCGTATGAAAGTCGTCGTCACACCCTACGACAGTCGGATGCGGAACTTCCTGAAGGTGCTGTCCGGCGGTCGGGACGTGGAAACCCTCATCATGGAGGGCGGTGTCGCGCAACTCGGGCAACTCATCACCCAACGCTGGATCAAGCTCCTCGACAACGTGTCTCACAAGGGATGGGCGGCCAAGTACGCAAAGAGCATCAACGTCGTTCGATCCGGCCCGGCCGCTCTCACGATCATGGCGAGCGGGATGTTCACGAACTTCATCGAGAACGGTATCGAACGGTGGGACATGACGAAGACCATCCCGCCGGGGAAGGATTTTCGGGTCGTGGCTTTTCAGCACTTCAATCCGAAGGCACTCCAGCGAGCGGCGATGCCTCCTGAGGTCTATGAGAGAGTGAAGGGGCTGGCCCGTGGAAAGTCTCTGAAGGGAATCCCTATGAAGGCCGCCGAAATAGCGAAGGGCTACACGGCCAGCATCTACGAAGGAATGAAGAAGCTCGGAGCATCGGGGCACGAGAGCTACAAGACCTTCCGAATCATGCGCCGCCGGGAAGACCTCGTGAAGCAGGGAAAGGAGAAGGGCGGCGACATCGGGAAGGCCATCACGTCGAAGTGGTTCTATCCGAAGATCGACAAGGAGCCGGTGTTCCCGAAGATCGTTCGAGAGGTTCCCGGTCTGGCGAACCAAGCCTTCGCGCAGGTCACGATGGACGTGGCGAACCACTTCAAGGCCATGATCCGGGCCGCACAGCAGAAGGGAGCCTGAAATGCCGGTAGAGCATTTCGTCGTCGAGAGCATCGACCCGGTCGAGTGGATGATTGCCTTCCTCCGAACGCACATCCCCGACTACCACCTATCGCAGATCACGAACAAACGGATCAGCGACAACGTCAACGTCGTCGATGCCCATCCTCTCGCGATGGAGATGGGTGCTCTCGTGTCGGCTGGAGAGGCCGAGAACTACCAGACCGTCCTCCCCTGCATTGGGGTGGAGCTTCAGTCCGTCCCGGAGGACACGAAGTTCATCGGAGGAGGCAACAAGACCTACCAGATCAAGCAGTCGTTGGTGGACGAGATCAAGGCCGAAAGCATGGAGCAACGGTACATCGACGGCGATCTCGTGCCGGATTCGACTCTGCAAGCGTTGGAGGGCTGTCTGGACGCCCTGACGCAGGCCAACCCCACCAACCCCTCTCCCCTGTGGGCAGACGCCATCGACGCCATATTCCGACCTTCTCTGGAGGTCTCGGTCTGGAGTGACGACACGCAGATCACCCGGATCGTCGCCCGGTTCGTCCGGGCGATCCTCCACCGCGCTCGAAAAGAGTTGAAAGGGAAGGGGATTGGGCTTACGATAGACGCACAGTACGGCCTCTACAACTTCGACTTCGGTCGAATGTTGGTCGGCGCTCAGTTCACCATGACCCTCATCTCCATGATGAAGGTACTGGCCGCCGAGGTCGATAGTACCAGTCCCTCGTTCACGTCCACCGTCAAGAAAGTCGAACTCACCTATCCCGAGAACCGGCTCACCGAGCCGACATCTACGGAGATGGGGCCGAAGTTCGATGGGATTGGAGGACAGTGATGCCACGAAAAGTTTTCCCGGAGAACATCGAGCCGGTCGAACCAGTCGAATCGGCTCCTGAGAAGGCCAGCCCGGCCAGTTCCAACGGAGTTCTCCTGTCCGAGTTCACAGAGGGCGCGACGGGAGACAATGTCGTCGCCTATGCAGGCTTCCGACGGTGGTGCGAAGTGAAGGGACTTCAGTCCGAGCGTCGCACCACCGAGGCATGGAAAGACCTGCTCACTGAATACCTCACAGCGGAGGTGAAGTAGTATGGGAACCGCACCAGTTCGATTCGGAGGGCGAGACCTCTACAAACCGGGGTTCTACGCCGAGAGGATTTTCGTGCCTTTCTCTTCCGGTGGCGCGACGGCGAGCATCGCCCTCGTCATCGGTGAGAGCACGAAGGGAGTCCCCTACAACGCGGCCGACAAGTCCGATCTGGAGAAGATCAACTGGATCACCGATCTCACGACCTGTCGGAACCTTGGGAGGGGAGCGGGCTTCGACTACGTCAGGTTCGCCCTGACGCCGTCGAACGATCCGGGGATCAGCGGTGCACCACTCATCGGGTTCATCCGGGTGAACCCGGCGACGCACAGTACGAAGACGATCAAGGACAAGGATGCGGCCGACGTGCTCGTCCTGTCAGCCGCCGACTACGGTCTGCACACCGAGCAGGTGGCGTTCAAGGTCGAGGCCGGGACGACTGTGGGTCGCAAGATCACGGTGAACTACGACCAGACAATCATCGCGGGAGACAACATCACGAACGGTCTGTTCACCATCACCTACACCGGAGGGGCGGCGGCCTCCATCCTCGCCCTCGATCCGGTAGGAAACCTCACGACGGCCTGTACGGCTGTCCCGGCCGACAACTTGAGCATCGCGCTCACGTCGTACACGACCGTTGGAACGCTCGTTGCCGCGATCAATGCCTTCGTGGGCACCGGGGGCGCACACGTCTACACAGCGGCGGTGGTCGGAGACTCCTCCTTCCTCACGGCGCAACTGGACAAGCTCACCGCGCCCGACGCAGTGGACTTGAAGACCCCCACGGTCTACACGGTGCGGGCCGAACTCCAAGCCTGCATCGACTGGATCAACGAATCCTCCGGCTACATGACGGCGGCCCACGCGGCGGTGCCGACGCGGCGTACTATCAGTTCGTCGCTCTACGGGAGCTACACCTACCTCACGGGAGGTGTGGATGGAAGCGTCACCAATACAGAGTGGAACGCATCCATCACGCTGTCGGAGAAGTTCGATGCGAGCTTCGTGGGTGTGGCAACGGGAACTGCCGCTGTTCACTCTGCACTGGCCGCGTCGGTGGTCTACATGTGCGGGGTTGATGGGAGGAACGAGCGACAGGGGTTCTGCGGAGCGACTGCGGTATCTGTGAAAGCCACGAGGATGGCCGAAGCCGTCGCACTGAACAGCCCCGCCATGAACTACTGCGGCTCGCCGTTCTACCGCTACGATGATGCTACGGGAGACCCCACTCTCTACGGTGGGTTCTACCTGTCGGCCATCGAGATGGGGATGTTTGCGGGGAACGCTCTGAACTTCTGCCCGACGTTCAAGACGATCAACGCCGTGAACATCAAGGAACTCTACAGCGCGACCGATCTCAAGGACTACATCACGTCCGGCGTGGTCGTACTCGAACCGGCTCCGGGAGGCGGGTTCCGCTTCGTCCGGGCCGTCACGACGACCACCAAGGCGAACATCGCGGAGAACGAGGCGACCTGTCAGCGGGAAGCCTTCTTCATCACGAAGGACATGAGGGTGCGAACGGAAGCGCAGTACATCGGGTTGCCCGGAACGAACGTCACCATTCAGTCGATGGCGACGTTCCAGCGGGACGTGCTTCTCCGGGACTACGAAGAGAAGTACGAACTGCTGGTGGTCGATCCGGCTCTCGGGAACTCTTTCCGGGGATACACCTACTCGGTTGTGGGCGACGTGTTCAAGAGCGAGTTCGAGGCGACACTGGTCGTCCCGGTGAACTTCGCTCTTTGCCGCCAGAACTTCGTCGTCATCGGCCAGAAGCGGTAAGGAGGAGACACCATGTCTACGAGAACAGCCGAACTTCCAGTCATAGCAGGGCTAGACGCAGTCGTCGTCATCGACGGAAAGGTCTGCGGATGGGCAACCAGCATGAACTGGTCGGAGGACTTCGAGGTGCAGGGAATCCGAACGCTCGGATTCCACGGGGATCGGGGCTGGAAGTCGATGGGGTACAACTGCTCCATCCGCGTCGGGACGCTCGTCCTGTTCGCGGGAGACACCACGCAAGACGCCGTACCTCTCGAAACGCGCCGGTCGATCCTGAAGTCGGGTCTGGCGCAGTTCGAGGTCTACGGCCCGGATGCGGTGACGGGGGAGCGCAAGCATCTCTTCACGCTGAAGGACTGCAAGTGCGGAACGCAGGACATCAACTTCGACACGGGCGCTCTGGCGGCTCGAAACACGACATGGCGGTGTCGTGAAGTCGCGCCGAACGCAACGAACGTGTCGATGGTCATGGCGGGCTAGTGGTAGCTTGCCTGAAACCGTAGGAGGTAGGACGTATGGGTACTGAGGATCGTGTCGGGTCAATGGTCATCACGGATGAGGATCGGATTTTCGAGATCGAGGTCAAGGAACGTGGAAAGTTCCGTCTGAAGATACCGTACCCTTCCGAGCGAGTAGCCATCGGTCGGGAGATCAGCAATCAGTTGGGAGGGGCGTCCATCGTGAGCGTCCCTCCCGAGTCCCTCGGGAGAGCCACCGTACTCGCGACCCTTTCTCTGGTGATCGTGGAGAGTCCCGAATGGTTCAACGGCGTCTACCGCTGTCTTGACGAAGAGTTGCTATCGCAACTCTACAGCGAGTGGACAGAGAAGGACTCCGAGTTCAGGGAGCGGCTAAAAAAAAATCAGTTCACTCGCGCAAGTCTCGACAAAGCGAAAAAAGCGTAAGTCGGGGACGCTCACAGAAGAGCGGGCGGCGCGTGAGGAGGAAACTGGTGGGTACTTCGCTCTCTTGGACGCATGGGTCTGTCGAACCTTCGGGGCACTACCCACGGAGGAGCGGTTCCAGAGACTCGAACTGGAGCAGAAGGAAGCTCTGTTCCATCTCTGCTCTCGCCTGACGAGCGAGGAGGGCCTGCGAGAGGCTCTCTGGAAGCAAGATCAGGGCGAGGAGCAGAAGGCTCGGGAGAAGGAAGCGGTCGGGAAGGGGAAGTTCCGGCTCGACGAAACGCTCGTTCAGCGGATGGTAGACGAACTCGTGAGCAAGGGTCTGCCACTGAACGAAGCGAAGCGCATCGCCGAGAACCGGGCAGACTTCTTCCTCGCGAACGTCGAGAAGGGTGACGATGGCTAGAGAAGTATTCGAGCTAGAACTCAAAGCCAAGGACGGCATCTCTGGTGCCCTCGATAGGATCGGCCAGAAGATGCAGGAAGCTGGCAAGTCCCTTGGCATCGGCGACGCCGACAAGCCGGGTACTACCGGCGCTCCACAAAAGGGCATAGGCGCTCTCGAAGAAGTGGGGAAGTCCTTCCTCGAAGCCATCAAAGAAGCCGACAAGCTCTTCACGCACATGGCCGACACGATGAAGAAGGTCGGCAAGGACTTTCAGGACGCGGTTCGCGGAACTGGAAAAGGTGGTGGGGGCGGCGGAAGGGGTGGTGGAGGTAGTGCGGCGGCCGTTGCCGCCGCCGCAGGGGCCGGGGGTGCGGCGGGTGGCTTTGCCGGTGGAGCGGCCGGAAGCGTCCTTGGTACGGTCATGTCCCAAGGCGGTATCTTCGGCACCATCGGGGCACTCGCCGGAGCAGGAATCGGCCTTGCCGCTGGAGGCATCGGGGCCGCCCCCGGAGCCGCCATCGGTGGTCTGATCGGTGGCATGGTGGATTCCGTCACGTCCAAGGTGGTCGGAATCGCGATGGCCGTCACCGACAAGCAACTCCAACTTCTTGGGCAACAGACGGGAGCTTCCCGGATCACGGGGGCCGCCTATATGCGCGGCAACCTCCAGTGGAGTGCCGCTGAAGTCCATCAAGCGGCAGGACAGCTTGCCGCCATAACAGGAATGGCCGGTGGTGGAAAGGCCGGTGCAGGTCAGCGTGGTTCGTACCTCACGGGCCTCGTGAGGCCGGAGGACTCCTTCCTCTCCAACTTCGGGACACGGATCGGGAACCTCGGACAGGCGGCTGAACTGGCGGGTGGTTTCATCCGGTACGGAACGCTCGGGATGCAACCGGGCGGCTTCAATCGGCAGACACAGCAGGACGTTTTCGAGCGCCGAACGGCAACAGGCATCGGGATGACCGAGCGACTCGAAAAGCTCGGCGTCTACGGTGGCTTCACCGGAGCGAGGATGCCGGAGTTCATGTCCAGCGTTCTCGGCATCGTACAGGGAGGAGCGGCACGAGGGGCCGCCTACTCCCCGGACGACGTGGCAGACGCCATGTCGGTGCTCGGGAAAGCCAGTGGACGGCTCGGCGAACTGGCTCCCGGCTTCGTCACGGGCGCAACGCAGGCGGCCTTCCAAGCTGGTGCCACGGGTGGCGGTACACCACAGACCGACTTCCTGTTCCGGGCCGTGGCTCGGCAGATGGGAGCAGGGGCCAACTACGAGGACATCCAGTCGGCCCTCATGGGAGAGAAGGCGGGTTTCGGGCCGATGCGGATCATCAAGGCCGCCGCAGAGCAGGCACAGTTGGAAGGCGGCCCGAGTGGTGCCGTCCAGCGCCGCATCTTTCGGTCGGCCCTCGGTGAGCAGTACGGGCCGAAAGCGGCCGAGGACATCATGCAGGTCTACGCCGAGACCGGCATCTCTGAGGGAGAACGGGAGAAGCGGATCAACGCGATCACGACTCGCGACGTGGAAGCGGCCGGGATGCCGGGGCTGATAGGCGATCAGGCGATGGTGCGGAAGAAGATGATGAATATCGAGGATATGCTCCTCGACCCGAAAGCGATGGAGACGCTGGAGCTTCGGCTGAAGATCGAAACGAGACTCACGGAGGTTGGAGCCTTTGCAACGAAGGAGTTGGGCAAACTTTCCGAGGCTCTGATGAATGTTGGAACGGCGACGCCGGGAGCCGTTGCCGCTGTCAAAAGGCGTGTCACGGAGAACCCCGTAGGAGCGACGGCTGGCGGCATCGCTGGCGGGATACTCGCACCTCTTACTGGAGGACTCTCTATACCTGCGGGGATGGCGGCCGGAGCTTGGCTGGAGAAGAAGGCCAAAATGATAGTCGATCCCGGCCCCGAAAATCCGCACAACTTCGGCCATGTGGAGGCTGGTGGTACATGAGTGCCAACTCCTTCCAGTCGCCGGTACTCCAAGTCGTTGTGAACTCGATTCGAGGGTTCCGGTACGAGTTCACAGACATGGAGATGGGGGGAGAAATCCTGTCCTTCGGCTGTGGGAACTCAGTGGACAACCCGGCGGTAGGCTTCCAGATGGTGCTCGTGGCGAAGGCCATCATGGATCGGGAGAACGTGCTGGACGAAACGTCGCAGTCCCGGTCGAAGGCTCCGTGGTACGAGATTCTTCAGCCTCGCGCCCTCATCGACGTGTATTTGAATGGCATCGAGGTCTTCATGGGGATCGTGGAGACCGTGCGATTCGGCTGGTCGGGCGAGGGTGTGAAGACGATCAACGTGGTAGGCATCCACATCGGAGCGGTCTTGAAGCAGTTCAAGGTCATCTGGAACCGGGCGGGTCTCGCACCAAGCTGGACGGTTCCGGCTGTTGGCAGGTTCGATCCCGGCATCGACAAGTCCTTTAGCGACCGCAAGGACGTGGACAAGTTCACAGCCGCCGATGCGATCCAGAGTCGGTTCTCCGACTGGATGGACTTGCTGTTCAAGCTCCCGTCGAACCCGGATACGAAGATCGAGAAGCGAAACGAAGATTACTATGAAGTGAACAGGAAAAAGCCGGAGCAGGAGCGGCTCGTGAACCCCCTTCCTCCGATGGTGCTGGCGAACGGATGTGACATTCGGGACATCCTCGTGGTGAGAAGCAACAGCACTCTAAGGGGAGGTGGTGCTCTTTCTCCGCTCATCTACGCCGCGCATCTCGTGTGGTCGGCGAATCGCTTCCAGTACGAGGGAGACTTCTGGAACTTTTTCATGTCCTGCGTCACCAGTCCTCTGAACGAGCTTTTTGTGGACGTAGGGGATCGGGTGGTCAAGCTCTACGATACCGACACGATCAGTACGCTAGGAGAGAACTACCGAGCGAAAGAGGACATTACAACCACCAAAGCTTCACGGCTCTTCAACAATCCGGGCTTTCTTCGGGGCCGAGCCTACGTCGTCCTTCGACCGAAACCGTGGGATGACCGATGGGTGGGGATCACGGACTTGAAAACCTACGGAAGCGGTGGGCAGTTCAGCTATCTCACGGCACAGGATTGCCTGAAGGACATCTCCTCCAACGTGCGGCCGAACATGGCGAACGCCATCGCCTTCACCGATGAGGACATCTACAACTTCGATCTCGTGACGAGTGGTGCGAATGTGAGCACTTGCTGGCAGGTCATGTCGGCCCTATCGGCCATCGACTCGACTTCTCTCGACAAGGCATCCCCTCCGATCTACGACAAAGACCTCACGGCTCTCTACGGACACCGGCCGATGGTGATGAACCTCATGGGGATTGATCCGTCGAAGATCAACGTCGCGAGCGGTGGAATCGTCTCCGACTACATTTGGGCCTTCACGAAGAAGCTCCAAGACTGGTTCCGGTGGCAGGATCACTACCTCGAAGGGACGTTTGTCGTTCCGCTGAATCCCCTCGTGCGGATCGGACAATGGCTCTGGTACGGGCCAAAGGAGGATCAGGAGGCCGAGTTCCACCACCGCTACTACTACGTCACGGCTGTCACGCACAGCTACAGCTACGAAAATCCGAAGGGAAACCAGACGACGATCTCTGTCGTTCGGGGAACTCCGGCGAAGATGCTATCGGACAAGTCGGGCCGGTTCACTCGGCAGATGCCTCCCTTCGATTCTACGACGCAACAGCGGGGCATGGGACTCATCGCCAAGGTCGATCCGGCCGCTCGGGCCGCATCGGTACAGAGACAGGCCGAGATACACCGGAAGGTCACGAATCCATTCGCGGTAGGTTGGAAATGATCCGAT
>Ga0315294_10001346_pt1 | contig 26645 bp, 19 predicted proteins | sample YL17G13_40_MG_FD_203626 | JGI IMG/M metagenome (GOLD analysis project Ga0315294, IMG submission 203626) | Sediment microbial communities from Yellowstone Lake, YNP, Wyoming, USA - YL17G13_40 | ecosystem: Environmental > Aquatic > Freshwater > Lake > Sediment | place: USA: Wyoming | collected... | reverse complement strand
CTGATGCCTTTTATCGGGACAGCCCATGTTGCGTACCTACCTTCGGGAGCGGTGCTTGGGGTGAGCAAATTGGCGCGTATTGTAGATTGCTTTGCCCGACGACTGCAGGTCCAGGAACGGCTTACGGACCAGATAGCCGATTTCATAAACAACAATCTGAAACCACTGGGTGTAGCGGTGGTGCTGGAGGCTTCGCACAGCTGTATGACCATTCGCGGAATCAGGAAGCCCGGTTCGGTGATGGTGACATCGTCACTGCGCGGGATATTCAAGAAAGACCCCAGAAGCCGAGGCGAGATTATGAGCCTGATGCACAAGGGCAACAGGTAAAAACTGGAAGGTTTTTATTCATGCACAAGCTCGCGAGGCAGGTGAGATTCTCGATAAATCCGTTTTTGCCGTCGGACACAGAGGGATTCAACGCTTATGCCTCCAAGCCGGCAGGGGAAGGGTTATCGATATTTTTCGAGCTGGGCGTGGAACTGGCCGGCGAGGTAGATGGGGCCACAGGATTTGTTGTCAACGTAACAGAGATTGACAAAAAGGTACAAGAGCACGTTGTGCCGATCTTTGCCAGGCGAATAAGAGAAAACTTCGGGCAGGGCAAGCACATCGGGCTTTTCGGAATAGCAGAACTTTTGCGGTCGGGATGGGAGAGGCTGGCGGATAAATTTGCGGAAGCGAAGGTAAGCAGATTGAGCCTGGCACTGAATCCCTTCAGAAAAGTGGCGGTTGACTGTGAGGATTGGAAAATGATTTACTTTAGCGAGAAGTTTGAATTTTCCGCGACGCATAAGCTCTGGAACGATGATTTCTCTGCGGAGCGGAACTTTGAGATTTTCGGCAAATGCGCGAGTCCGGAGGGTCATGGCCACAATTACATTGTTGAGGTTACGGTAAAGATGCCAACAGGCAAGGGCGATTTCGGCATCGGCGACTTTGAAAGAATAGTGGACAACGAGCTCGTGAAACTTGTCGACCATAAGAACCTCAATGCTGAGGTGGCTGAGTTTGGCAAAACTAATCCGACTGTTGAAAATATAGCGGTTTTTGCGTGGGATAAACTAAACGGCAAATTCGGCACGCTCAAGCTTCATTGCGTTACGGTCTGGGAGACGGACAAGACGTATTGCTCGTATTATGGGTGAAGGAGGTTTCAAAAGAAATGACAGAAACTACAAGCAGACAATTAAGCGGGAGTAATGTTCCGATGAGTGATAACAAAACCGGAATGGTGTTGTTTATAATATTAGTGATATGCGGGATGGGGCTTATAGAGGCGGTCAATTCGGCACGCCTTATCAATGAACATAAAGTTGTCAGGGTATTTCCGCATGATTACGTCAGTAAGGGGGTATGGTCTTTTTTTGCATTTATCAGGCCTTTGGATGTTGACAGCACGGATTTTTCGCCGACTCTGACGGCCATACACAGGGCATTGAACGGTGATAACAATCTTTACGCGGATTTCAAGCTGAAGGGGATCAGTTTTATTTATCCCCCCACAGCGGTGATTGAGCTCGGTGCGCTGGGATATTTGATTAGAGGAGACGATTTCTCGGCGGCTTTTAAGGCGTGGGACATAGTCAGCCGTATTTGTATTTTGCTGACGATTTGTGTTGCGGCGTTTATTTTGCCGGGCATTATAAATAATCGGCGGCAGTGGATTCTAACTGTCCTAATTTTTTGTGCCTTTTTCCCTCTTCGATGGTCGGCAATGTGTGTGAACACTCAGTCACTTATAACACTGCTGTTGGCGATGATGATATTATTTTACACCCTAGGTTTTGATTTTGTAGCCGGCGTTATATTCGGACTTGCGGCCGGTCTGAAGCCAAATCTCGCTCCATTGCTGGTTTTTTCGTTGGTTCGAAGACGCTGGAGATTTGCAGGAGCTGCGGTTTTAACGGCTTTGATATTGATATCGGCCAGCGTCGTATTTTTGGGGGTCAAACCATGGGAAGAGTATTTTGGCAGGTTGCTGCCTGTATTGGCCAGTGGTTATGGCTATTGGCCCAACCATTCCTTGAATGGGCTGGTACATCGCTGGCTTGGACATCCAACGTCGATTACAGTCGGGCCTGAATCAATGGCTGTGGATTTGATTACCCGTATCGGAGCGGTAATCTTTCTGGTACTTTCGGTCTGGCCCAGACCCGTGTTAGCGTATCAAAAGAAAACCGGTATCGGTAAAGGATGGGATTTATTCAGAGCAATGGATATATCGATCGCCCTTATTTTTGTGATGCTTATGAGCCCTGTTGTCTGGGACCATTATTACGCCTGGTGTGTTGTTTTATTTGCGATATTTTTTGCGGCGGGGCTGGAGATTAAGTTTTCTCTGTGGAATTCTATACTGGCGGGGCTTAGTTATATCCTGCTGGGAACGTATGTTCTGTCTGTTAAAAGCGCAAGTTCCGGTTTACCGAGCATTGTGAACTCGACACATTTTTTCGGGGCGCTGTTACTATCGGTTCTTGTATGGCATGCACAGGTACGGCTTTGGCGTGGAAAGCAGGTTATTTCCATATAGTTTTTACACCTATGAGTTCGGCCTGGTATAGGCACCCTCAGTTTGTCTGCCTGCAACGGTGTCTGAAAAATATGTTATAGCTTAAGGGGCATTGTAGGCTAAACTTTCGCTCTTTCAGGTTAACGGCTTTTGAACTTATATGACCAGGGGGGCGTATAGGTACTATCTAAAAATACGGTTTGAGAAACCATTGGAGGCCTATCTTTCTTAAAGCTATGTTCTTTATTTGCCGATACTTATGTTATATTAAGGCAGGCAACAAGTCTGCATAGTCGTTAGTAGTGCAATAAGTATACGGAAAAAGCCAGATAAAAGCATAGAGGCTGTGTTAGTTTTTTTCTGCAGCCGACGGGGACGGAGTCTAGAAGTTAATTTGGAACCTGTCTGGTAAAGGCCCAAAAGGCTCGAATCTTTACAGCGGTTCTCTTGCGAAATAATGATTGGTGCCGTGGGCGATTGAATCCTGGCGGCTGAAAAGTTTTTTTGCAGCGGTCTGCTGCTAGGTGCGGAGCAGTGGGAAAGTAGACGGGAGCTTATTGAGTGAACTGGACAACTATTAAGTCCGCATTGACCAGCTGGCCGATAATTGTTGTCGCTATTACCATAGCGTGTCTTGTTCCATTTGCCGGCAAGGCATTCCACATAGACGACCCCTTGTTCATCTGGTCCGCAAAGCAGATTAATGTGAATCCAGCTGACTTTTACGGTTTCAAGGTCAACTGGTACACGATGGCAATGCCGATGGCAGAAGTAACCAAGAATCCGCCAGCCACCTGTTATTATATTGCGCTGGTTGGCTGGTTGTTTGGTTGGAGTGAGATTGTTCTACACATTTCTTTTTTGGTTCCGGCGGCTGCTGCGGCACTGGGGATATTTTATCTAGCTAGGCAGTTTTGCTCACGACCGGGGCTGGCTACACTAGCGGCAGTGCTGACGCCAGCTTTTCTTGTTTCCGGTACCAATGTAATGTGCGACACAATGATGCTTGCGTTGTGGGTGTGGGCTGTTTTTTTCTGGGTGCGAGGGATAAAACAGAATAATAAGCTGGAGCTATTCATCGGAGCTTTATTAGTTGCCGCTTGTGCTTTGACGAAATATTTTGGAATAGCGCTTCTAGGCCTTTTGTCTGTTTATTCTCTTATTCAAAATCGCGGTCTGGGTTATTGGGTACTATTTTTGTTGATTCCAGTGATAATACTGGCCGGATACCAATGGGCGACACAGACACTTTACGGTCGCGGATTACTATTGGACGCCGCCTCTTTTGCTACCAATTTCAGATGGAGAGGAAGTACAGAGCTGCTTTTGAAAGGGTTGACCGGACTGGCTTTCATGGGTGGTTGTGTGATAACAGCACTATTCTACTGGCCATTGTTATGGACACGGCGGTTTACAGTGGCTGGAATTCTACTGACTATTTTATCCATACGTGCATTTATTCTATTAACCGGAGGTGGTTCTGCTTTTAATGAAGGATATAGAGCCCGATGGGTCTTTTTCGTTCAAGCTAGCATATTGGTTGCTGGAGGTCTAAGTCTCCTTGGGCTTGCTGCGGCAGACTACCGGCAATGCAGGGATGCAGATTCACTTTTGCTGGTGTTGTGGGTACTTGGAACTTTTGTGTTTGCCGGTTTTATAAACTGGGTAGTTAACGCTCGGAGTATTCTTCCAATAGTTCCGGCCGTAGGAATTTTGCTGATGCGGAGAATTGACCGGCGGATAGTACCTGTTCAAGGTAAGGGAATTTGGCGGTTGAGCTGGCCACTGGTGCCTGCGGCAGTTTTATCGCTGTTGGTCTGCTGGGCAGATTACACGTTGGCAGGCACGGCTCGCGATGCGGCCGATGCAATCCACAAAGAGTTTGCAAGCCGGCCCGGCAACGTATGGTTTAAGGGACACTGGGGATTTCAATACTATATGGAGGCCAACGGATACAAGGCATTTGATTACACGAATTTGAAGCCCGTATCTGGAAACGTAGTTGTAGTCCCTTCCAATAATTACGGTGTTATGTGGGAGCCGCCGATACAGAAGCCACACATGGAAACTACTTTTCGGTTTGAGCCGTGCAGTTGGTTGTCAACAATGAGCCGCTCGCTTGGTGCGGGGTTTTACGCAGACATTTGGGGGCCACTTCCTTTTGTCATTGGACCGGTTGCGCCGGAGGAGTATTACATACTTTTTTATTGAGCAGTCGCAAGCAGAGCAATTATATGAGAGCATTAGTTACGGGTGGAGCGGGTTTTATAGGTTCTCATCTGGCAGAGCGGCAGCTGAATGATGGGCAAGAAGTCGTGGTTGTTGATAATCTGAGCACAGGCAGCTTAAAAAATATCGAGCGGTGCAGGAAGAATCGCAGGTTTGAATTTGTCGAGGGGGATATCCGAAACAGCAAGCTGATGGAAACGGTGATGGAAAAATGCGATGCTGTTTTCCACCTAGCTGCGGCAGTTGGGGTGAGGCTAATAGCCGACAAGCCGGTTCATACAATAGAAACCAATATCGGCGGCACTGAAGTGGTGCTGGATGTCGCCAATAAATACAGCAAGAAGATTCTGATTGCCTCAAGCAGCGAAGTGTACGGCAAAAACGAATCTGTTCCTTTTCACGAGGACGACGACATCGTGCTCGGCAGTACAAGCATGTCGCGATGGTCCTATGCCTGCAGCAAAGCGATAGACGAGTTTTTGGGTCTGGCGTTTTATCAGCAGTATGGTCTGAAAGTGGTAATCGGAAGATTTTTCAACACAATCGGGCCGAGACAAACGGGGCGATACGGGATGGTGGTGCCGCGATTTGTTCAAAGTGCGATGAGAAACGAGCCGGTTACGATATACGGCACAGGCCAACAGAGGCGATGTTTCTGTTATGTATCCGATCTTGTGGAGGCAATTATCAAACTGATAGACTGCGAAGAGGCGGCGGGAAAGGTGTACAACATCGGCTCAACCGAAGAAGTCACTATTGAGGGACTGGCTGACAAGATTATCGAAATGACGGGCAGCAAGAGCAAAAAGGAATTTGTGCCCTACGAAAAAGCATACGGGAGGCCGATTGAGGACATGATGCGGCGTGTGCCGAATCTTGAGCGGATTAGTAAGGCAATTGGCTGGAAGGCCAAAACAAGCCTGACAGAAGCACTGCAGATAATTATTGAAAGTGAAAAACGCAGAACTATCGTGTAAAATTCAAAGGCTTTAGCTGTGGTTTTCCAGCAGGGACTTTAAGTTGGCGAGCAAGGAGGCTGACATTATGAAAAAGGCACTGATTACCGGTATTACCGGACAAGACGGTTCATATCTTGCGGAGCTGCTCTTGAAAAAGGGCTATCAGATTTGGGGAATCATACGGCGAAGCTCCTCGTTCCACACAGGCAGAATCGACCATTTATACAAAGACCCACACAATAAGCCACTGCTTAGGTTGGTATATGGTGATTTGACTGACGGCAGTAATTTGTCAACGATTATGAACGAGATTCGGCCTGAGGAGGTTTATAATCTTGGCGCACAAAGCCATGTTCGCGTGAGTTTTGACATGCCGATCTATACGGCCAACACAGATGCGTTAGGGACACTGCGGCTGCTTGAGGCGATTCGTTCGATGAAGAAGCCGGCCAAGTTTTATCAGGCTTCCAGCAGCGAGATGTACGGAAAAGCTACTGAAATACCACAAACAGAAAAGACGCCATTTTATCCGCGAAGCCCATACGGCGTCTGGACGTCTCAAGGGCAAAAAAATGCTTTGGCTTCGAGGCCAAGACCTCCTTCGACGATAGTCTCAAAACCACGATTGACTGGTATACAGCAAACAAGGGTCGGCTGCACTTTTGAAGCCGACGAGCAATCAATATTGCATCGATTACCCACTAAATATTCACTGGAAAATGCCGATAGAGCTGGCATAAATAATACTTTATGATATTGTGAAACACCTCTAGCAAAAGGAGACAAAAACGTGGTCGAAAAGGCCCTGAATGTGGCGGTTATAGGCGCGGGTTACTGGGGCAAGAATCTGGTCCGCAACTTTGCTACAACCAAAAGGTGCAGTTTGAAATACGTGTGCGACCTGGACAAAAATGTGCTGGCGGCGCAAAAGAGGAATTATCCCTACATCAAAACTTCAGCCAGCGTGGAAGATATCCTTGGCGACAATGAGATTGCTGCGGTAGTAATTGCGACCGATGCTGGAACGCACTTTGAAATAGCGCGAAAATCTTTAGAAGCCGGGAAGCACACATACGTTGAGAAGCCGCTGACTTTAAAAGCGAGCGACTCCAAGGCGCTGATTGGGCTTGCGAAAAAGAAAGGGCTGAAACTGATGGTAGGGCACCTTCTAGAATACCACCCTGCAGTGAGTTATCTTAAGGAAATGATAGGCAAAGGTGTGGTGGGTCGACCCTATTACATGTACACACAGCGGGTCAATTTAGGTGTTGTTCGCCAAAACGAGAATGCATGGTGGTCGCTGGCACCGCATGACATCTCGGTTATCTGCTATCTGCTGGGTTCGGAACCTGTATCTGTAGCGGCACACGGTCAATGCTACCTACAAAAGAACATTGAAGACGTAGTATTTGCCACGATTAAATTTTCGGACGGCAAGATAGCAAATGTTCACTGCAGCTGGCTTGACCCGCACAAAATCAGGAAGATGACAGTCGTTGGTTCCGAGAAGATGGTGACATTTGACGACATGGAGGGGACGGAGAAAATACGGATATACGACAAAGCTGCGGCGATAAAACAAGATGCAAACACGTACGCAGACATAATATCACTGCGATTTGGCGACATTGTAATTCCGAAGGTGCCGAGCGGGGAGCCGCTTGGATTGGAGTGCAGCCACTTCGTGGATTGCGTGCTCGACGATAAGCCGATACTCAGTGATGGCGCTGATGGTCTACGTGTCGTTCGGGTTCTGGAGGCGGGACAAAAGTCTTTGAAGAGCGAAGGCAAGCCAATAAATCCAGAGGATTTTTAATGAGCCAGCAGAAAAATTATTTTGTGCACGAGTCGGCGTATGTTGACCAGCCTTGCGAAATCGGCGAGGGGACAAAGATATGGCATTTTTCGCACATAATGAAGGACGTAAATATCGGGCAAAGATGCATATTCGGTCAGAATGTAAACATTGCCAGCGGGGTGGTTATCGGCAACAATGTGAAAGTTCAAAACAATGTTTCGATTTATACAGGCGCAATTATAGAAGATGATGTTTTTCTAGGGCCGAGCTGCGTGTTAACCAACGTCACAAATCCCCGGTCACAAATCGTACGCCACGACCTATATGAAAAGACCATATTTCGACGTGGGGCAACTGTTGGGGCAAATGCAACAATAGTTTGCGGGATAGAGCTGGGACGCTATTGCTTTATAGCTGCCGGCGCGGTTGTGGTCAAAAATGTTCCGGACTATGCGATGATGATGGGTGTTCCTGCGAGGCAGGCGGGATGGGTAAGCCGACATGGTATTCCTCTACCGCGGCCAGACGCCGGGGGTATCATGGTATGCCCGGAGAGCGGTTATCGGTATAAGGAAATCAAGCCGGGGGTGGTCAAGTGTCTGGACCTAGACGAAGAAGCTTCTCTGCCGCCGGATAAAGCTGGCGGAACAATCTCCTACAGGAGCATTAAAAGAGAATAAACAATTTTTTTGTTCTGGAAGAAAATATGCAAGTTCCTCTGCTAGATTTAAAAGCGCAGTACGCAACAATCAGAGGTGAAATTCTGGCAGCGGTTTCAGAGGTGCTGGAATCGCAGGTTTGTATCGGCGGACCAAAGGTTGCTGAGCTTGAAAAGAAAATAGCAGCAATAAGCGACTGCAAATTTGCGGTCGGGGTTTCGAGTGGTACGGATGCTATTCTGAACAGTCTGATGAGTCTGGATATAGGCGCCGGCGACGAGGTTATTACAACGCCGTTCACGTTTTTTGCAACTGCCGGCTGTATTGCCCGCACGGGCGCCAAGCCCGTATTTGTGGATATTGACCCGAGAACTTTTAACATCAATCCAAGTCTCATAAGCTCAGCGGTTACAAAAAAGACCAAGGCGATAATGCCAGTGCATTTATTTGGCCAGATGGCTGATATGGACCCAATTATGGAAATCGCAAACAAACACAAGCTGGCGGTTATTGAGGACGCAGCACAATCCATCACAGGCACATACAAAGGGGGCAAGGCCGGCAGTATCGGGACAGTGGGTTGTTTTAGTTTCTTTCCGAGTAAGAACCTTGGGGGTATCGGCGATGGCGGTATGATTGTGACTAATGATGAGAAGCTTTACGAAAGATTTTCGATTATGCGCAACCACGGCAGTAAGCCCAAATACTACCATAGCTACGTTGGGGGTAATTTTCGGCTCGACCCGATTCAGGCAGCGGCACTTCTGATCAAGCTACCACATTTAGATAAGTGGACGGAGCGTCGCAGGCAAAATGCGGCTTACTATGACAAGAGATTTGCGGGGACAGTGGTCGGAACTCCCCACATAAGACCTGACTGTGTAAGCATTTACAATCAGTACTGTATCCGTATTCCCAAGCGGGACGAGCTTATATCGCATCTAAAAGAAAAGAACATTGGGTGTGAGGTATATTATCCGGTACCAATGCATTTACAAAAATGTTTCAGTTGCCTCGGATACAAAGAAGGTGATTTGCCCGAATCTGAAAGAGCTGCTAAAGAGGTGCTGGCAATCCCAATATATCCAGAATTGACAGAGGAGATGAAAAATTATGCAGCAGACTGCATTCTGTCATTCTGCAACAAGTAGCCTCTAAGGCTGTATTTGCCGAAGTTAAATATGGCCTCTCAAAGTTAGTTTTTAAAGTACCAAGTAAAAGTTGAACTACGGGAAGTTTATAATTTATGACCCGCAAATATCTGAGTGAGAGCTTCAAAAAGTTGATAAGAAGGGCAACTGTTTTTGCTCAATCGCCTTTTTCAATAGTCGGTCTTCTGGTCAGGCGTTCGTGTCTTCGGTGGAGGGGGCTTCGCTTTGGGCGCGGTCTTGTTTTGGAAGGCAGTGTTGAGATAACCTACGCCAAACGCGTGCGGTTGGGCTGTGATGTAAAGTTAGGCAAAGACATTGTTCTTGGTGCATGGCCTGAGGCGGAACTGATTATCGGCAACAACTCATACATTGGTCGATGGACTATCATACTTACCCATCAATCGGTTACCATAGGCAATGACTGTCTGATTGCCCCTGGATGTCATATCACCGATGTGAACCATGGGATTGCTCCGGGGGAGCTTATTCGCAAACAACCACTTGCTTCCAAGCCCATACATATCGGTAACGACGTGTGGGTGGGAGCCGGGTGTTCGATTTTACCAGGTGTTACGATAGGTAACGGGGCTGTAATAGGGGCACGGTCAGTAGTAATCCACGATGTTCCAGATGGTGCCATTGTAGCCGGTATACCTGCGAAGCTGGTGCGATACCGAACAGAAGATTCCAATTGCATTTATCGGCGAAACAAGGTATAATATTCAGGTTATGGAGAAGGTCTGCACTATAGCAAAAAAATCGCACTTAATGCCTTTCATTTTGGCGATGGGTCTGGCAGCAGTCATCGCATTTGGCCAGGAAACTGCTTCCAACCCAGACCCAAATAACGGACAAATTGAAATACCCGTTAATACGACTCTCCACTGGGACGGCGGAGACCATGCATCTGATGTGAACGGCCAGATGGTATATTTCGGCACCGATTTCAACGAGGTAAAATATGCCAGTTCTGTCTATCTGGTTGGCGATTTGGACTGCGATAGTCAGGTTGATTGGCCTGACGTAATGATATTATCAAATCAATGGTTGAAAAACCCGGGGGAGTTGGAACTTACTGCCGATTTTGACGATGACAATGAAGTCAATCTGACGGATTTGGCTATAGCAGCAAATAACTGGATGAAACAAAGTATTTACAAAGGACGGCGGAGTGTCAGCAGTTATAACCCCGGCAGTCTCAAGCATCAAACCACTTATTACTGGCGAATCGATGAGGTAAATGACCCCTGCACATGGAAAGGTAATGTCTGGGAATTCACAACAAGTTATGACACCGAACTAAACCTCATCGCCCACTGGAAAATGGATGATGGAAGCAACCAATATCGTTTCATCACTGGAACAGTTAAGCCTGATATTTTAAGCTCCACAATAACTGTAGGCGGAACATATAATAACCAAAGTTATTTTGTTTGTCCCGTAGTCGGTTGGCAGATAATCAATGCAACTTCACCAATAATAAGTGGGACAAACGGATACCTTTTGGAGAATATAGAATATGATAGTGTGACCGGAAAGTATTGGGCCATATTATCTCACATTTTCGATGCCGAATTGTGGTATGCTGATACCATTGATGGAACGTGGACTTTATATGGAACTACCGGCACAGGCCTTGCTCCTTGCCTCAAGAAATTTGGTAACAAATGGTATATATATTATAGATACAACTACGACGTTTATGTTAAATCGTCCTCCACCATCAACGGCACCTATAGTTCGGCAAGAAAGGTGCTTTCAAGAGGCAGTAGTGGAAGCTGGGATTGGGGTCGAACTGACGAGCCCTACGTATTTGAGTATAACAATGGGTATATGATGCTGTATATGGGGGGTGATGACCCGCATTTTGGCTCTACGGAATATGAGAAAACCGGATGGGCGTGGTGCTCTACGCCGAATGGCAACTTTGTCAAATATGAAAATAATCCTGTGTTAAGTGGAAGTTCTACTCCTGGTTATTGGAACAGTGGTTATGACAGGGCGGCAGACCCTTACGCTTTCCAGTTAGACCCGAACAGCAACGTATGGTATGTTGGCGTTACCGCCTGCAAATTTGGTAAATGTGGGTGGAAGGTGGGATATTTTTCAACTACTGATTTTATTACATTTACTCCGGTATCTACTCTTAATCCTCTTTTGGCACACGATGGTCCCATAGATAAATGGGATGGCGGAGCGGTATTAAGGGGTGCGGCAATAAAGGTCGGAGACAACTGGTATATCTCTTATACAGGATGCGGTCTTTATAATTCATATTGTGGCGGCTTGGCAACTTTTAATGTTAGTAATCCTTTCTACATTTGGTGGGATGGCGTTGATACCTGGAATATAAGTTCTACTCTTGGCACTCAGGGAACGGCCTATTGGACAAGAACGAACGACTCTCCTTATGGTGCATATACCGCTCGGGGGACAGCAACGGGAACAGCAACATTTCCGATTATCTCGACAGTTACTGATGAGACAGGCGCATACAACGGCACTTATTATAAAGGCGCCAGTCCAGAAAATGTTTCAAATGGTGCGGTGGCTGGAAAAATAGATGGAGCTATTGACCTTGATACAAACGAAGGTATTTTAGTCGGTTCGCCCCTTGGGATTAAATCCATAGCTATGTGGATAAAGCCGGATTCATTAAGTCTTACAGGTTGTTTATTTCAAGTATCGGCTGCGAATTATCTTAAGCTTGTTGGGTCTACTGTAACCAAAAGCGGATTTAGCGTTGGAACTATAACTATTTATGTGGATGGCAAAGTATCTTCGACCATTCCCGATACTGGTTGGCACTTTGTTGTCTTTACAATAACAACTGCATATGACGGCAGCAATAGTTGGATAGGCAGGTGGTCGTCAGCCTATTTTAATGGAGCGGTTAATGATGTGCGGCTTTATAGCAAAACACTTACGGCAGGCGAAGTTGAAAATCTGTATGGAAGGGAATAAAGACAGAACAAGACTAAGAACAAATTTAAGAGCAAGATATGAATAACGGCAAACGAAATAAGAGAAGTCTAAAGGATTAAAATATGACAGTCTCAGCGAATGAAATAATCAGGCAGTCTTTTGTATGTGGAACGGGGGCCGCCCAACAGCTATAATGCCGACCCGGATATAGTTTATAATGACCAGACCAATGAACTTTGGGTTTATTTTCTCAGATTCACGGGAAGTGTTAAATTAACTTTAATGAGGTCGAGCGACGGGATTAACTGGTCTGCTCCGGAATATCTAATAAGCAACTGACAGGGTGGGGATAATGAAAGGTCTTATGCGATAGTCAAACAAGGTTCGGATTGGCATTACTGGGCGCAATCTAATACCACAGCTCACTGTGTTTATTATCGACATTCGGGAAATGGTAAAAACTGGTCTGCTCCTGTCCCCGTTACATTCTCTCCGGCTCCAATGGTTTTGCCGTGGCATCTTAATGTAATTTATGTCCCCGCCTCGTCGGAGTACTGGATGTTATTCTGCAATCAAGAGCGAAACAACAAGTTATTTTTTGCAAAAAGCGCAGACAGACTAAACTGGTTCTTAGATGAGAATCCAGTATTATCCTGCTCGAGCTCGAGCCAAAACTGGGACAGCGAATGGTTATACCGGCCTGCTCTGCTATATCAGGAGACCGATTGCCTGCTTAGGATATGGTATCCTGGGCAGCGGAACAACCGTTGGCACATAGGTTATACAGAAACAGATTATTGATTTTAGCGATATTACCAGGTGTTAATGGGGCATGCCTGTTCAGTCAAACTACGTCATAAGCACATTAGATAGAAAAACCTTCCGAGGAATTTGCTTTCCGAGCGAGGTTGAGCCCTTCGAGCAGCAGGGGCGAAACTGAGAAGCAGTTGCTGTAAAGATGCGCACAAATACGCTGAAACAAACCCAAAGAGTAGTGATTAACAACCAGTTGCGAACATGTTAAAACGAGATGTAACCGTAACATTTGCGGCCAATATTTTTTCCACATTCCTATCTTTGTGTACTTCGATCATAATTGCCCGCGTACTTGGCCCAACCAACCGTGGCCTTTTGGGTCTGGCAATTTTTATTCCTTCTATTGCAGCCACATTCTGCAGTTTGGGGCAGGGAACGGTCAACATGACTTTCGCGGGTTTGTACAAGGACATGCGAGGCAGTCTATTTGTGCAATCTCTGATTGTAACATTATTCGGAACTGTATTGAGCACCTTAGTAATCTGCGCGTTCTACTTCTGGCTACCCATCGAGAAAGGGCAGTTCGGTCAACTCAGCACCGACATCATATGGCTGACATGTCTGGTCACTCCCATTTCAATGTTGAGCAGTCTGATAACTTCGCTTGTGAGGGGCACAGGACGGATTGCCGTCGCTGCGGCTATCCAGGTTGCCCAAGGGGCGATATTTTTATGTTTGCTGGCCTTTTTTTTCGGTTTGCGTGGCGGCGGGCTTAAGTCAGCGTTAGCACTGACCGCGCTGATCCCCTTGACCAGCATTATTTTGTCGCTATGGGCAATCCGAGAACATATGACGTTCAGGCTGTCAAAACTCTCCGGCTGGTTGTTCAAGAAAAGTATGGGTTTTGGTACGCAGATAAGTTTGGCAACATTTGCGGGGTTTCTTATTTACCGTATTGACCAAGGGATTTTAGCATACATGGTATCGGCTGAGCAGGTTGGTCTTTATATTGTAGCTGTGGCGATTGCTGAACAAATTAGATTGCTTCCGGATTCTATTGCAACTGCTTTTCTCCCTCGACTCGCAAATGAACTTTCAGACAGGCAGGCACAGGTTCCGGTGGTTTTCCGATGCACCACAATTATTTCGATTGCTTCAATGGTGCTAGCCGGAATAGTCGGTATTCCAGCAATACTTTTGTTTTATGGACGAGCTTATTGCCAATCGATTCCTGCTTTTTTGTTTCTTTTGCCGGGGGTGGCGGTTTTAGGGGGCTCGTCAATTTTGGCCAGTGATTTGGCGTCGCGTGAAAAACCAAAATACAGTGTGTGGGTCAGTTGCACAATACTATTTGTGAACATTGTTTTGAACTTTGCTCTGATACCATTCATGGGCATTGCAGGAGCATCGCTGGCCAGTACTATTTCATATATATCGGCCGCTATTCTGTGGGTAATTTTTTACGGAGGGCAATCAGGAACGTCCTTGCAAGAATTGATACCACGATTAGCAGATGCTAGGTATGTACTAGCCAGTATTATTCCGCTGATTCGTCAAATGGTGTATCGGACAATGAGTAGGTTGAAAATCAATTGACTGGGGAGATACTAAGAAGATAGTGAGTGCGAACTTAAACTTTCCTCTAACAAGCTGTGCTGACAAAAAAGCGCCATGCAGAGTTTTGGTTATGGGGCCGACCAGATATTGGGTAGATCTCGAAGCCCGGCTGCTCAGCCGTGAAGGTTTTCACTGTGATGTTTTTAAGAAAACAGGATGGCTGCCGTATATTGGATGGGGGATCGGCGGAACCTGGCGCAGGTGTGATGTTATCTGCCATGTATATGGAGTGTGGAATTGGCTTGTAAGTTTAATGCTGTCCATGGCGGGCAAACCCATTATCTGGCACTGGATTGGCAGCGACGTTTTATCTTTTAAGAGCGGTAAGGCCTCACGAGGCCTGCGAGGGGTTATTAATCGTTTGGCTGCTTATAAATGGACAAAAACACATATTGCGGATTCCCCTGAAGTCGCGGAAGAACTAGGAAGCATTGGAATAAGTGCGTCCGTTGTCCGTTTACTCCCAGAGCGTATAGAGGCCGATGTTAAGGCTCTGCCCACGAATTTATCCGTTCTTAGTTATTGGTCAAACTCCCGGAAAGATTTCTATAGAGGCGACATTGTGCTTCAGCTAGCACGAGAATTTCCAAGCATACAGTTCATAATCGTTGGCGCCACGAACGGTGGTAGTATTCCTCCACCCAACGTCAAGTTTTTAGGGTTTCGGAATAATATAGATGACATTTATGAGCGTTCAACTGTGCTTATCAGATTACCAGAGCATGACAGTTTATCGGCCATGGTTCTGGAAATGCTGGCAAGAGGGCGCTACGTGATATACAACAAAAAGGTGCCTGGGTGCCACTTTGCCGAGAATTTTGATGAGGCTAAAGAGGCTCTTGGCCAGATTATGAAACTTAAGGAACCTAATATTGGCGGAGCTCAATTTGTTAAGGAAAATTTTTCAGTTGCTGGAGAGGCAAAAAAGTTGGCTCAAATCTGCACCAGATTAGCTATGGAGCCGGTCAAACCGGCCCAGGCAACAAGGGCGGAGGTAATTGCATTTGCGATGCGGGCCATAATGTGCTTACTGTTGATCCCGGCTGCTTTTCTTATTGGTATGGTGCGGCTCTATCGTTTTATGAAAACTCGTTTGTCACGTTTGCGGGTGTGATAAGAACGGCGTAAACACCGTAAATCAAAAGGGTAAATGGTCATGAAGAAAGCTCTTGGTATCGTCTCTATCATCGGAGCTCGACCGCAATTCATAAAAGCGGCGGCAGTGAGCCAGGCGATTATTAAGCATAACAAAAACTCTCCGAATTGCAAAATTGCGGAGAAGATTGTCCATACCGGTCAGCATTACGACGAGAATATGTCGCAGATATTTTTTGACGAGCTGCATATTCCGCGTCCCGCTGTTAATTTGGAAGTAGGTTCCGGTCCGCACGGTCGGCAAACAGGGGTTATGCTTGACAGGATTGAAAACTTGCTGCTCAAGGAAATGCCGGACTGGGTGGTGGTTTATGGCGATACCAATTCCACTTTAGCAGGTGCATTGGCGGCTGTAAAACTCCATGTTCGCGTGGCGCACGTGGAAGCCGGCCTGCGAAGCCTTAACCGGCGAATGCCCGAGGAAACCAACCGTGTTGTTGCAGACCACCTGTCGACTTTGCTGTTTTGCCCCACAGATACAGCTACACGGAACCTGGCCAAGGAAGGTATAACAGCAGGTGTCCACCAAGTCGGAGATGTTATGTATGACTCGATCCTGTTCAACGCCAAACTGTCCGAGCGGTCCAGCACTATAATGCAGCAACTGACTCTGACAAAGAAATCCTTTTATCTTGCGACAGTCCACCGAGCAGAAAACACCAATAACCTAGAGCGCCTAGGCAGAATTCTGTCGGCATTTGGTCAAATGGACAGGCCGGTTATCCTGCCGATGCATCCACGAACCCGAAATATTCTAGGCGACAGGCTGGCCAAAATAAGCGTGAATGTGCGAGTCATCGAGCCGGTATCGTATCTGGATATGTTGATGCTCGAAAAGAATGCTCGCCTGATACTGACTGATTCCGGAGGTGTTCAGAAAGAAGCTTATTGGTTCAGCGTTCCGTGCGTCACTTTGCGTGACGAGACAGAATGGGTTGAGCTGGTTGAGGCCGGCTGGAATCGGGTAGCTGGTGCGGATAGCTCTAAAATACTTGCCACTGTCGCCGAAGCGGAAAAGAGCACGGTTATGAAACCGGCTGATAATGCTGTCCAACTTTATGGCGATGGTCATAGCGCCGAAAAGATCGCAGCCATTCTGAGCCAAGTCGGGCGATAACACGATTCAGGCAACCACAAATTAAGTTTCACTTAAGATAACAGGTGGTTATAGTTACTAGATAGAATGACAAGTTCCATGACTGGAATGAAAAAACAAGCTGGCGATTGTGCCAACAATTAAATCCATTTCTGTGAGCATGGGCGAGAATTAAAGATGTACGAAGAGGAAGCCGTCGGTTCTGAAGTAATGCTTGATAATGAAGAAGCCGTTAGCCCTGATTCAACGGTCTACGATGAAGGGGCGGGCGGTTTCGAACCAGTAGCTGCAACCAGATGGCAATTTTTCTGGCTTTGCGCTTTGATATTATCATTTTGCTACGAATTACCCGTGGCGAGACTGACCACAATGAACAGGATGAACCCTCGGTTTTTCGACATTGTTTTTATTATTGGTATGATTACAATTTTCCCAAATCTAAATAGGACAGGTCGAACGCCTCGACTGTTCCGGATATGGGCCTGGATTGTCGCAGTATTCTGCGTATGCGCGGTGGTTTGGTTTCCGTTCTTTCCCTGGTATTACGGCAAGTACGTGATCTTTTTTGCGTTAAAGTACGTTGAGGGACTACTTTGTATGTATATGGTTTTGAGGATTCCAATTACATCACGGCAAAAAAAGATACTGCACTATCTGGTTGTAGTGGGCGGGCTTGTTGTAGCCGGTTATGCGGTTCTCGAATACCTTCACGGCGGAGTTAAGCCATTTATTTCCGCCAGGACCGGCGAAGAGGTGATACCGGGCGAGGGACAGTTATGGAGCACTTTAGGGAGCTCATATTTCCAGGTCAGCTTGGTTAGTATAGCCTCCTCGGTTATGGCGCTAGCTCTGTTCCAATCCGCGGTGCTACCCTGGTCAAAGTTGCTGTATCTAGGACTGGGCATCTTTCTGGGCTGGCCTGCCTTTTTCTCTGGAGCAAGAAGCGGTGTAGTTGGTTGCCTTGCGGCCTGGATGGCTTTCTTCATTCTGGCCAGAGCTTCCTCTAAAGCAATAGCAACTGCTATAATAACAGTAGCGGTAGCGTTGATTGTTCTTGTTTCTCCAAAGCTGTTCTCCATAGAATACCTCGCGGAAAAATCCGTTGGTATCCGCAGAATGCGGGAAATTAAGCTGGAAGAGCGGCTACATTTAAGCTGGTACCACTTTGAAGTGTATAAATGGCAGGGATGGCTAATTCCTTTTGTAGGCGGCGGTTTTTATGTTGTGCCGGTCACAGAATCCGATGGTTCGCTCCGCTTTCGCGTTGGTTATGGGATACACAATGCATATCTTTTTGCTATCGAGCAGGGAGGGATAGCAGCTTTTGTCTTGTTCATTGCTTTTCTTTACGTTTGCTGGAAGGAATTATCGTACGCACGCCACTCGACTATTGCCGCCGATGTCGCCTTTGCAACCGGCATGCAGGCCTTTTTCTTTTCGATGCTTTTGATTGCTTTTAGCGGTCTATTCTGGCTCAACGATGCTACTGGCAACTTTTGCTTCCAAATGCTTATTTTGATTATCATTGCAGTACGGACCTCTGTAGAGGAAACGGCGGAATCTTATTATTATGAGCCAGACTATGCCGATGATTTTATGTAGGCATATTCTCATTAAGTTGTACATTTTTTCGCCGAATTATTCCGAGCCACCAGTAAGTTTACCGTCACTGCGATACGATTGACAGAGCAAGTAACACTCAGCATATAGGTTTTGAAAGGGCCGATTTATGGGCAAGAACACAACTGTTACTGTCCTGTTTGTGCTGTTTTTCTTATACGGGATAATATTTATATTAAATTCAGGCTTTACAGTTTCTGGCAAATTACATTTCAGCTGCTTCGATGATGCAATGATAACCTTGAACTACGCGAGGAATATTGTCCGTGGAAATGGGTTTGTCTGGTACCCCGGCGGCGAAAAGGTGGAGGGGGCTTCCAGCCCACTATGGGTCATAGTTACTGCAGCTACTCACCTAATTCTCGATTCAGACAGATATACGCCAGGACTTGTACAGTTAGTCTCTCTCATTTTCCTGCTAATAGGAATTATCTGGCTTTACCGCTTAGGGATGCTCCTAACAGAAGGGGACGTGTTTCTGTCACTAGCAACAAGTGCAATTACATTTTTCTACTCGGGCTTGTTTTATTGGTGTGTAATGGGACTCGAAGTATCCTTGGCTTTTGCCCTTGTTTCGATTACCTTGTTCGAGGGAGCACGTGAACTGAAGTTGGAAAAGACCGACACACTGCTGATATGTGTTTTGCTTGCCTTGCTTATACTTACGCGAAACGAATTGCTTGTGTTTTGCGTATTCTTCTTAATCATAATTAAAGTAACAAGTGTGAAAGCCTTAGTATCGCCCGGGTTTTTACTAGGCATGTTGGCCATATTCTTAACTGTTGTGGGCATCAGTCTGTTCCGGCTGCTATACTTCAACGAAATACTGCCCAATACTTACTATCTTAAAATGACCGGTTTTCCTCTTATTCTTCGGATGAGCCGCGGCTTGTATATCGCTATTTTGTTTCTTAAAGATTTGTCAATACCTCTGCTTTTAGTATACGCTTGCGGTGTTTTTGCTTTGGTACACAAGCATGGAGCCCGTGTTACCATTCTGCTGTCCATACCCTTGTTTATGTACATGGGATACAGCATTTATATTGGCGGGGATGCATGGGAACATAGAGGGGGCGCCAACAGATGGATATCCCCATTCATGGGGCTTTTTGTGATTTGCGTAGTATTTGGTTGCGCACAAATCCTAGAAAGTGCTTTATTACAACTCTTGGGGAAATCCAGCCACAGATTGCAGGGCTCGGCACATTTTAAAAAAACCCTTTATTGGGTTTTACTACTGGCTGTTTATTTACAGATGAATCTATGTGGTAAAAATCCCGTCTTCCCAATGATAGAAATGCTAATGCTAAGGAAACCAATGGGTGCAACGGTATTAAGGGAACAAATAATGATCGGCGATACTGTCTCGGAGATAACACATAAAGAAGCAAAAATAGCGTTAATTATTGCCGGCACCATTCCGTACCACACTGAAGATAGACAGTTCGTGGACCTCTTTGGCTACAATGACAAGATTTTATCAAGAGGGCAGGGGCACGTAAAAACAACCGATTGGAGCAAATACGTTGAATACGGTCCTGGACTGGCCAAATATGACTTGGCATATTCGGTTGGCAAACTCCAACCAGATGTGATTGTTAATTTGGTGGGGCACGCCATTGTAGAGTTTGAAAAACAATATGGGTCTTATTACAGGAGGCTTATAATAGATCTTCCTGAGCTTAACAAGACCGCTTTAATATGGCTGAGGAAGGATTCTCCGAAACTAAACAAAGAAGAGTTGCTCAGGAGAGGTATTGCACTCTGATAAAGCATCTTAAGTTAGGTTCACAGTGGCAGACCAGAAAACTCGCGTTTAGGATAAGAAACGTTCCTGAAATTTCAGCACTTATCGGCTGCTGCTTATGTTGCTGGTACATTTTGTAGGTGTGCCGAAGATAAAACGCAGAATACGCAGTCTAAATCCACAAAAGTAAGGACTGAGAAACCGTTTGGTATGCTATGATACTTATGCAAAACCAGATACAAAATGACCTGCGACACGTAAAGCCAAACCCCTGGTTGAAGAGGGGTGGGAGAACAGCGAAAACGGCAAGAACGTGCTTATTTATTTATCCATTTTTGATGTTTCCTGTGGCCTACTACTTGCACCAACGTCGTCCTGCCACGAAGGAAAAAATTGAACTGCTAGGACTAGTGTTTGCACAAACGGTGGTTATGCAGATAGCAGGGTGTCATAATCATTAACTTTATGCAAATAAAAGCCAAGAAGCTGACAACTCGGGACAAAAAAAGTCTATGTGGTAAAAGCTGCACATCGATATACACACGGCGGCAGCTCATGTGTGCTCACCACTGAGAACGGCAATTGAGATCTCTATATAGTTACCACGTTTGCCGGGCAAATTTTCTGGCATGGCTTTAACAAGGTAAATTTCAACACCTATGTGATATTGCTGTTTTTACTCGCAATCAAAGTTTCATATTCTTCGCCATCTGAAGGAACCTACACAGATGAGAGTAATCCGAGAGACGAGGGTGATTTTGCTACTTAATAGAAACTCCATTTCGTAGGCCTTGAACCGCGAAAAATATAATTCTATACAACATCAGGGACATCTGAAGCTTAATGCGGTCCTCGCTTTTTAAAAACAAGATGATGCTGCGTGTAATCGCTTATTTGAGGAGAAAGGAAAATGGCTTCGCTCATTGAAATCGACCGCAGTGCCTGGGATAAGCACTGGAAAATTGTTACACTCGCTAACCTTATGCAAAGCTGGGAGTATGGCGAAGTAAAGCGTTGCACCGAAAGGTGGCGGGTTCACCGGTTTTTGTTGCAGGACGACAACATGAAGCCGCAGGGATTGCTGCAGGTTCTTTGCTTTTCACTACCTTTTGTCGGCGGCATAGCCCGTATCAACCAAGGCCCAGTTTTTTTCTCAGATTCCCAGTGGCACTCTCCATCAAAGGAAGGTGCAAGGGAAGTAATGGCGGCGATTTTAAATACAGCCAGGCAGCATCGATGGTGGTATCTGAGTATCATACCAAACTTTTCTGCCAAAGATGAGGTTGCTACTACATTAAAGGAGCTTGGTCCCTGCAAGGCGAGCGGCGGTTTTTGCAGTTCTGCCATAGTTTCCATAGATAAGTCCGCCGAAGATATCAGAAGCAGTTTTGACAGCAAGTGGAGAAGCGATTTAAACAAATCTGAAAAAATGGGTTTAGAACTTGAAATTCCGCCGACAGAAGATAGTTTGCCGTATCTCATAGACAACTACAGAAGGATGCAACAAGAGAAAGGATTCAAAGGGATACCTACGAAAACACTTTACCAAATGGTGAGACAACAGGGCCCGACGTGGAATCCCAGGATTTTGTTTGCACGACACAATGGCGAGCGTGTTTGCGGCAATATGTTTATCGGCCACGGTGACAGTTTCACATATCTTATCGGATGGCTACCGGAGGCGGGACGCAGCTTGCGAGCGAACTACTTTTTGTTTTGGAACGCTGTTATGCTTTTTAAGGATTTGGGGTACAAGTTTTGTGATGTTGGAGGGTTAGGTCCTCATACCGCAGAAGGGGTTGCCCGCTTTAAGAGAAGATTAAACGGTGAAGAATGCTGGCTTGTTGGGGAATACTCGTATTGTATTTTTCCTATTCCTTTTAAGTAATGGAAAGCCCTTCAGGTCTGCTGAGGACACGAACAAATTATGCCAAACGGGAACATTGTCAACACATACAAGAAGCTGACGTCTTATTCCTCATGGCGAGACAGAGCCAGGAGCCAATTACGAAATTCCGCAGTATTTCTGCTGTCTCGACTCAGTCATATCAACCGAACATCCGGCTGGATTCGTTTTCCATACTACCACCACGTTTTTGACGATGAACGGCAAGGATTTTCTCGGCAGCTAAAATACTTAAGAAGCTACGGCGAGTTCATCTCACTGGACGAAGCTGTTAATGTTTTGAACTCCGGGAGCCGTATTGACGGACGCTATTTTTGTATCACTTTTGATGATGGCATAAAAAGCTGCTACGACAATGCGATGCCCATTTTGGCAGAGATGCAGATTGCTGCGGCATTTTTTATTGTTACCAGTTACACTGCCGACGCCGATAGAGGGGAGAATCGCACCTGCAAACCTTTGTACCTTAGTTTACCGTATAGTTTCGAATATCTTACCTGGCAGGAATGCAAACAAATGATAAGGGCGGGAATGATAATTGGCTCACATACTGTTACTCATGTCAAGCTTTCCGATTTAAGCGAGAATCAAGTTTCACAAGAGCTGGAATCTTCGAAACAGGCTATTGAGCAGAGGTTAGGATGCCGATGCAACCATTTTGCCTGTCCATGGGGACGTATAGGGTTAGATTTTAGTTTGGGTCGTGATGAACATATTGCAAAGAACATCGGGTATATGTCATTTTTGACGACTCGACGAGGTCCGATGTATCCGGGCGATACAGTTTATTTAATAAGGCGTGACCACACTTTGGCAAACTGGGGCAACTACCAATTGCGATACTTTTTGTCACTCTAACCTTTCGAACAAACGCAAAAATTTACATTAATTGCGACAGAATATACCAGAACACTACTGAGGTCTTTATAGCGGAGCCTTCCACATGACAGTAGCAATAGTTTCGGCTGGCAGTTTTGTTCAAACGCAGAATGGAATCTACGTTCGCCCACACGACTGGAAGGGGTATTCACAATGGGTTTGTTTGTTTCATGATATCCGACTCATGCTGCTTAGGAGGTCCGACAAACACCCGCCCGATGGCTGGGTCCAACTGCCAAAAGGCATAGAAGTTCGTGAATTATGCAAGGACGGTGACAGCTATTTTGAGAGGCGTCGCTTTGCCAACAGAAACAAGGGGAAGTGTCTTGAAGGAGTAAAAATGCTTCTGGCGAGGATGCCGAGTTACGAGGTGTACTGGGTATTTCGTGAAGCTTTAAGACGAAAAATACCTGTTCTTTTAGAACTACATGGCGATTGGGAAACCTCAGCAAGGGTGTCGGAAACAAGCGGCAGCCTACTAAGGCTTATTACAAGGCGTTACCGAGCAGGTTTTGCCAGAAGGGCTATAGCTGAAGTGGCCGACCAAGCCTTTGCTGTTGTCACAATAGGACCTGCTCTTGCCGAAAAGTATGTGCACAAGAAGAAGCCAGTTCTTATCTCAACAAATCACACGTTGGATGAAAGAGAGTATCGCCAACGACAAGAATACGACATCAAAAAGGTGCCTCGTTTTCTTTTTGTGGGCGACCTGCAAGAACGAAAAGGGTTACGTTGTCTGTTTTTCTCGCTGGCACAGTTGAAAAAAATGGGACGAGAGTTCAGAATAGATTTGGTAGGCACAGGTCCCAGCAAAGCCTACCTCGAATCGTATGCTCAACAAAACGGTTTCGGCGAGTGGGTTAATTTTGTCGGGTATGTTCCACTCGGACCTAAACTATTAGAATACTACCGACATGCTGATGTTTTTGTTTTGCCGTCAATCGCCGGTGAAGGTGTTCCTCGCGTTACACACGAGGCAATGAGCCAGGGCTGCCCTGTAATTGCGACTGACATTGGAAGCATAAAATGGCAACTGGAAGGAGGAGCAGGAATAGTAGTTCCTCCGGTAAATGTGGCAGCTTTAACGGAAAGCATTATTCGTGTGCTCGGCGACAAGGAGCTTCGACGACGTCTTTCCATAAATGGATTCAATCGCAGCATGGAATTTACTTTCGAAAAACAATCTGAAAAAATCGCAGCATTCGTGAAGAAATATGTTCCACATGAGTTATTGGCATAGTTTACTGAAGATGACAACCTTTTTTGGAAGAACCACCAGCCGGCCCAGTTAAACCCTTACAAGCGGAAAGGCGCCACAAAAGGTTTTTTAAAGAAAAGGCGAAAGGAATGGATCTTAGACGTTTTCGAGCACGCGAGCTCTTTTAGTCAAGCACTTATCGCCAGCTAAATGGTCGTGTGTTCAGTTTAAAATCAAAGAAGGCGGAAATACATATCCCCAGGAGGTCATAATCGCATGAGGATTCTACAAAAGGCACTTATTCTGCTACAACGTTATTCAAGAGGCTTGCGCCGCCGAATTCGGAACCAATTCTACAAATTAACGCTGCAAAGCATGGGCAAGGAATGCCACATTTGTGACGGCGTGGTCATCACCGACCCTGATTATACTTCCCTTGGTGATCGCGTGATACTAAATGAGGGAGTTATTTTGCAGGCATTTCCTGACGCTCCAATTACCATAGGCAACAAGGTTGCCATATCCTACAGGGCTATCGTACTTACCGGCGGTCTCGGGTTATCCGGTCGGGTTCAGCACGGCAAACATGACACTGCTCCTGTGGTCATTAAGGATTCAGTGTGGATTGGTTCAGGAGCAATTATTTTGCGCGGCGTCACCATAGGAGAAGGCGCAGCCGTAGCTGCCGGCAGCGTAGTTACTAAGGATGTACCAGCGAATACGCTGGTGGCAGGCGTACCAGCCAGAGTAATCAGAGTACTTAATCAAGAGATAGAAAAGCGAATCGAGAACACGGACGGATAAGATCTGGCCAAGTTTTTTGCTCAGGCCCGGCTGTTTTCAAATTGTTTCGCTATCCGCAGTTGTGAAGCATTGTGCAGGAGAGTTTCATGCCTAAACGCGTATTTTACATTTGCAGTGGCCGCAGCTTCAGGTCTGACCGGCTTGGACGGAAAATGAAAGACCTAGTCAAATGCTGGCGTGAACTCGGGTACGAAGTTGAACATGTTTGTGGCGGCGATTTATATCCAGCGTCTGTTTCGCTGGAAGATGAAATAAAATCCACAACCCAATATTATCAGAAGTGGTATCGAAGAACACCACTCATGGGCCCTTTAGTAAACTCATATTCAGAACTGCGTTGTATCAGACACAACCGGATGATGCTAGATAAACTAACTTCGCTTTTAGAACAACGACGGCCTGATGTTGTTTGGGAGCGCTCAAGCCGGCTGGCTACTGCCGGCTTAAAGGTGGCTCAAGAGCGCGGCATACCGTATGTTCATGAATGGATAGACAATGTAGTATCTTACTCGATATCCCTTTTCCATCACAAGGCTGTAAGAGCAGAGAAACGAAAAAATCAGGAGGCGGACTACATCGTAGTAGTATCCAACAAGATTAAGGAAACCCTAGTTCAGGAAGGAATAAACAGGGACAAGATTTTAGTTGCTTTTAACGCAGTAAACCCGGAGGAATTTCAAGTCGACCATACCAAACGTCGAGAGTATCGTTATAAATTGGGAATCAAAGAGAACGAGATACTAGTTGGCTATTTAGGGAGCTATGCTTTTTATCATGACACAGCCCGACTTGTTTTAGCGGCCGATATTTTAAGAAAACGCCAGGAAGCTGCGGTAAAGATTTTAATGGTCGGGACAGGCAAAGAATATAAAGATACTCGCCGATTAGTCGAGGAACGAGGTTTACTAGGTTCAATGATAATGATGGAGCCGTGGGTGCCGAAAGAGGCCGTCCCCAAGGTTTTGTCGGGCATGGACATTGCGGTTCTCCCGGGCAGCACAGATATTATCTGCCCCATTAAGGTTCAGGAATATATGGCATTAGAACTGGCGACCGTTGTGCCTGATTATTCCTGCAATCGTGAAGTAGTAACGGACGGGCAGACAGGAATGTTTTTCGAGCCGAAAGGCGAGGAATCGCTAGCTGCCAAACTGCTACTGCTAGCCAGAGACCATGGTTTAAGAGCCTCGCTAGGCAGAAATGCTCGTGAAGAAGTGCTACGACGATTTACATGGGAACAAACCTGGGGCAAGGCGCTTACGGAAGTCATGAGGCGCATAAACAGCAAGGCGCGATGATATTGAACCGGCCAGCCATACTAATAAAACAGCAAAAATGGTCAGAGCTAGCGCGCTAAATATTCGTTACAGGAAAAACTAGTGATACCGGACGGTGTTAAGACATTCTATTTTTTTGCCAAGTACAGGCTGTATAAGAGGGACGCTATTTCTTACTATCGAAAATTACAAGAACAACAACGCCTGTCCACGGACGAACTTGAGCATTTAAATTGGGAAAAACGCAAAAAACTTCTCCGGCATGCTTACGAAAACGTTCTTTATTACAGGAGCAAATTCAAGTCTATCGGTCTGCATCCCGAGGATATAGCGCATCCAGATGATTACTGCAAGGTA